>Ga0272448_1000228_pt1 | contig 87161 bp, 66 predicted proteins | sample YNPCB0191_FD_202220 | JGI IMG/M metagenome (GOLD analysis project Ga0272448, IMG submission 202220) | Hot spring sediment microbial communities from Yellowstone National Park, WY, United States - YNP-CB-019-1 | ecosystem: Environmental > Aquatic > Thermal springs > Hot (42-90C) > Sediment...
GCACGCCGGCGGCCCAGAATAGTTCTAACATACCCTGTTTGATGGCATTCGGCTAGGGTCTGGCGCAGAAATTCTTCAATTCTCGGATACCCCCCAAAATAGGCATCTATAAACTGAGCGGCTTCTTCTGGGGAGATACCTAATTGTTTGGACAGTCCAAAAGCCGTCTGGCCGTAAATGACCCCAAAATTGACTGCCTTTGCCCGCCGCCGCATCTCCGAACTGACCCCCTCCAAGGGGACGCCGAATATCTGGCTTGCTACCCGGGCGTGAATATCTTCATCCCGAGCAAATGCCTCGCAAAGTCTTTCGTCCCGGCAATAATGGGCCAAAATCCGAAGCTCAATTTGGGAATAATCGGCCGACAGAAGTTCCCAACCGGGCTGGCCCGGCACAAAGGCCGACCGAATTTCCTTCCCTTCCTCCGTCCGAATGGGAATATTCTGTAAGTTCGGATCGCTTGAACTCAGTCGGCCGGTGGCGGTTACCACCTGGTTAAACGAGGCATGAATCCGTCCGGTAATCGGATGCACCATCTCCGGCAGGGCATCCACATAGGTACTTTGGAGTTTGGCATATTGGCGGTATTGGAGAATCTTGGCCGGCAAAGGATCCAGCGCAGCTAATTTCTCCAAAACCTCCGCATCGGTACTGGAACCTGTTTTGGTCCGTTTTACCGGCGGAAGTCCCCGCTGCTGGAACAGAACTTCCTGAAGCTGCTTAGGAGAAGCGATGTTAAACCGGCGTCCGGCCAGAGCATAAATTTCTTCCTCCAGGGCTTTCATACGCTGGCCGTACTGACGGCTCAATTCCTCAAGCCGATCCACATCCACTCGGATGCCCAGAAACTCCATTTCCGCCAACACCCCGATCAGGGGGATTTCTACGTCGGTAAAAAGGCGGTCTAAACCTTCCTGGGCCAACCGGCGGGCAAGAATCGGCCGCAAAAGCACCGGCAGTAGGGCATCTTCCCCCGCATATTCTGCCACCCGGGCCACCGGAACCTCGTCCATCCGTTTCTGGACTCGGCCGCTCCCAATCAGTTCAGAAATTTTGATGGTGTTGTGGCCCAGATAGCGGCGGGCCAACTCATCCAGGTTATGGTTTCTGGCCCCCGGTTCCAGCAGATAACTGGCCACCATGCTGTCAAAACTCACCCCGGCCAGTTCCACCCCCGCCGATCGGAGGACCACCATATCGTATTTAAGGTTTTGCCCAATCTTTTCGATAGTGGGATTTTCCAAGAGAGGGCGAAGCCGGTCTAATACGAATTGGGGATGTAAATGCAATTCTCCTTGGGGGGATCGGACCGGAATATACCAAACCTTCTCCTCCTCGGTGGCCAACGCATACCCTACAATATCCGCCCACCGAGGCCATAGATGCGTGGTTTCCAGGTCAATGGAGAACCATCTCACCTGGCCCAAATGCCTCAGAAGTTCCTCCAAGGCCTGGGGAGTATCCACAATCTGACACCGGACTTCCACACTCCTCCGAGGGGAAGGCCGATCCCCCTGACCAACAGGCAACCCCACGACCTTAGAAGCCAAACTCCGAAACCCTAATTCCGAGAGAATTTCCAGGGCTTTCTGACGGTCGAACCTGCCGGTTCGGCCCTTTTCCCAATCCACATGCAGGGGGACATCCGTCCGCAATCGGACCAATTGGCGACTTAATAAGACCTGGTCCCAAAACGTTTTGATGTTTTCTCGACGTTTTTCACCCGGAATTTCTTCCAGATGTTCCGAAACTCCTTCCAAGGTTTGGTGTTTAACCAGAAGTTGGCTGGTCAGTTTAGGCCCAATCAGGGGAATGCCAGGAACATTATCTGTGGGGTCCCCGACTAATGCTTGGAAATCAACCACCTGATCGGGGGTAATCCCCCACTCCATTCGCAGATTTTCCTGATCGAAGACCTCATTCTTTCGGATATTCAATATCTTCACATGGTCAGAAAGGAGTTGTCGGGAGTCTTTATCAGAAGTAACTAAAAAACAGTTTCCGCCCAGGTCTTCCACCTGGCGGGCTACGGTGGCCATAATATCGTCGGCCTCGTACCCAGGAAGACTCAATCGTCCTAACCCCAAGGCTTCCATGAGGTTATGAATGATAGCCATTTGGGGAATGAGGTCTTCATGCATGGGAGGACGATTGGCTTTATAGGCGGGATATATCTGGTGACGAAAGGTCGGTCCAATCGAATCGAATACACAAAATAGATAATCTGGGCGCTTTTCCTCCAGCAAAAACAAAATGTCCCGAGCAAACCCATACACCGCACTGACCGGTAGCCCCGTAGGGCTAGTCATCTCTGGCAAGGCATGGAATACCTGATGGATCAGGGAATGGGCATCGACCAAATACACATTTTTGCCATGCAACTCTGGCGGTGAATGGGCCTCGGCAAGCTCTTTGGCCCCAGACTCTCCGGCAGACACCATTTCCGCCCCCCCCCGGTCGGTGTGAATGGCCGGAGAAGTCTGGGGCTTTTGTTTTTCCAGTCCAGGCAGAAAAGGCTGTTTGGAACGTTTTGCCATGCCAAAATCCTCCAGGCTTCCGCCGTTCGCCGTAGTGGTTTTCTTACATTTTGGGAACGGATATATTCTGCACCGGATGTAGAGGATCCAGGTTGATCCCCTAGGAGGCCGGTAGGGCCCGAAAAATGAGAGGGAACATGGACCAGCCCCACGGGGAGAATCTGTTTTCTATTGTAAACGTTTTGCCCATTTCGGACATTCTGTATTCTGTATTTTGAAATAGGTGAGGCTGTCCCGAAAATCTAGCACGACCAACGGGCGGCTCTAAGCCTCCCAAACCCTAAGAAAACGGCATTTTGGTCTGTCAGAACGGTTGGGAAAGGGATCGGGGCCGCCTCTGGGCTATCCATTTCGGGACAGCCTCAAATAGGTGTTTTTGTTTCCAAGAGAGGTTCAAAAGCATCTGGCCGGATAACCTGAAAAAACTTTCTGGGAGGCATCCGCCTTCGGCCCCCCGTGGAGTGATCCTTGACCCGCTTTTGGGTGGGACATAGGATAAAAGGAAGTTTCTGAGAGCCAGGTTTGAACTTGTGCTGAGGGGGATCTCCCTTTCTTTTTGCTTTTTCGGGGTTCCTATGGCAGACACACCGTTTTTTGAAACGAAAGAGACCTTCCCCGGCTCTTTAGCCGACCAGCGGGATGCTCCCCAGGATGTTCCTTCTAAGGACAGTTCGGAAAAAGAGCCGAGCAGAAGCGAATGGGCGTCAGAGAAAAAGCAGGAAACCTGTGAAGTGGATTTGCCGCGTATTGAACGGGCGGTGCGGGAAATTTTATTTGCGGTCGGGGAGGACCCGGATCGAGAAGGGCTTCGGGAAACCCCTCAGCGGGTGGCGCGGATGTATGCCGAACTGTTTCGTGGGCTCCGGGAAGACCCGAGAGTGCATCTGCAGAAGTTTTTCTCCGAGAAATATGACGAGATTGTGCTCGTGCGGAATATCAGTTTTCATAGTCTTTGTGAGCATCATCTGTTGCCGTTTATGGGGCATACGCACATCGGCTATATTCCTGATGGTCGGGTGATCGGGTTAAGTAAGTTAGCCCGGGTGGTCGAATCGGTGGCCCATCGGCCCCAGGTTCAGGAGCGGATGACCGAGCAGATTGCGGACCTGCTGGTCCAAGAGCTTCGGGTCAAAGGGGTGGCGGTAGTGGTGGAGGCCATCCATACCTGTATGACCATCCGGGGAGTGCGGAAACCGGGTTCGGTCTGTGTAACTTCGGCGATGAAGGGTATTTTTCGGACGAATCCTTCCAGTCGGTCCGAAGTGATGACGCTTATCTACGGCGAGCGGCGGTAAGAGAGACTTTCGCCCAGGCGGGAGGGCGAGGTTATTCCGTCTGAGAAAGCAGGACCGGCTTTAGGAGACGATGCCGGGATGCAGACTTTTCAGGTCCAAAGCCAGCGTGTTCAAGAGGACCTCCGGGGGGTAACAGCCGGGGATGTGGAAGTAGGGGATATTTTCGTCCATCTTTTTGCCAGCGATGGCAGCATCTATGAAATCCGCCCGCTTTGTGTGGTGCGTCCGCGCACGACGGAGGATGTATCGGCTTGTGTACGGTATGCAGCGGAGATGAACATTTCGATTCATCCCCGCGGCGCAGGCTCTGGGACGGCCGGCGGTGCTTTGGGTGCGGGTATCGTAGTGGATTTTTCCAAGTATCTCCGCCGCGTCTTGGAAACCGGGCCGGATTGGGTCCGCTGCCAACCGGGAATTGTTTACGACAAACTCAATGGGCATCTGTGGCAGAAGAGCGGTCGGCATTTTGGCCCCAATCCCGGCATCGGTTCGATCACCACCTTAGGGGGGATGATTGCCCGGGACGGGGCGGGTAACCGTTGGCTCCGGTACGGACGCCCCAGTGATCATCTCCGAGAAGTGCAACTGGTGTTAGCCAATGGACAGGTGTTCCGCTTTGGACGGGAACCCATCCCTGGGGAGGTGGGCAAGGTGGGCCTCCAGGAGGATTCCGCCAAACCGAGGCTTCTGGATCGGTTGGCGGAGTTGTTCCGGGAGCATACCGATCTGATCTGCCAAAACGATTCGTCCTGTTGGCCTTTTCGGCGGGGATATAATCTGGCGGGAGTGCTCCGTTTGGAGCCCTCGGGGCGATTGCTGGTGGATGTGCCTCGGCTGATTGCGGGATCGGAAGGCACGTTAGCCTTGATCACCGAACTGGTTGTATGTACCCAGCCGATCCCTCGGGCCAGAGCGGTGGTGCTCTTGGGCTTTTCGGGTCTTGAAGGAGCGGCCCGATCCGTCGAAACGCTGTTGATGTATCAACCTTCGCTGTGCGATCTGATGGATCGTCGGCATTTGCGTTTGGCCTGTGAACATGAAGTTCGATTGGATGTCTTGTTGCCGCGGGATATGGAGGCGGCTTTGCTTTTAGAGTTCGAGGACGAAGAACCGGAGTCCTTAGAAGTTCGGATTCCGCGGGTATTGAGCCATCTGAAAGATAAAAACCCTTGGTTGTTATGGACGCATGTGGCCTATGAGCCGGACGAGAGGGAACTTCTGCTGAGTCTGGCCCGCATGGCGCGTCCAGGTTTATATCGGATTCGGAGTGCGGAACGACCGGTGCCTGCTTTGGAGGATGTGGGGGTTCCGCCTTCGGGTTTAGCTTCTTTTTTGGTCCGAGTCCAAAATGTGCTCCAACAGCATCAGGTAACTGCGGCGATGTATTGTCATGCCGGTCAGGGATTGGTCCATTTCGAACCTTTTCTGGACCTGCAAAAGTCCGAACAGCGGGCTACGTTACGCCGTTTAGCCGACGAAATATATGAACAGGTTTATGCCTTGGGAGGCGTTTTGGGACTGGAACGGGGTTGGGGGTGGAGTCGGGCGCCGTATTTGGCCCAGAAGGAAAAATCCCTTTATCCGTTGATGCAAAAAGTCAAGAATTTATGGGATCCGGAAGGGATATTGAATCCTAGCAAACTGTTCAGTGAAGACCGGGACCAATTGGTTCGGAACATCCGGGTCCCGATCCGTCTGAGCGATCCTTCCCGGAGTTCGACCGAACTGTCCGTCCGCTCGGAGCCGTCCGGTGCTTTTTCTTCCCCACCGACCCAGCCATCCGACGGGAACCCGTCCGCTTTGCGGGATTTGACAGAGTTGCAATTGGACTGGCATCCCCAGCAGGTAGCGGAGATAGCGGAACAATGTACCGGCTGTGGCCGATGTCGCACGCAGACGCTCCCGGAACGGATGTGTCCGTTTTTCCGAATCTCCCTTGCCGAAGAAGCTTCTCCTCGGGCCAAGGCCAATTTGTTGCGCGGGGTGCTTTCAGGGCGTCTGGAATTGGCCAGCTTAACCCAAGAGGAACTGAAACGGGTGATGGATTTGTGTTTTCATTGTCATAGTTGTCGGTTGGAGTGTCCTGCCGGGGTGGATATTTCGCGGTTGGTTTCTGAAGCCAAAGGGGCGTATGTCGCCGCCAAAGGACTCTCTTTGTCCGACTGGGTCATGGTCCATCTGGATTGGTTGGCGGCCCTAGGGAGTCTGCTGGCGCCGGTGGTGAATCCTCTGTTAAGTTCCCGCTGGATGCGTTGGTTGATGGAAAAGACCTTAGGCATTGCCCAGGGCCGGAAATTGCCTGCTGTAACTCCTAAACCGTTTCTCCGTCGAGCCGTCCGAAGACGGTGGACTCGGCCTACCAGCAGCGGAGGGCCTAAAGTAGCGCTATTCGTGGATTTGTATGCCAACTATTTTGATCCCTCGTTAGCGGAGGCCTTAGTGGGCATTCTCCATCGCCATGGCATTCAGGTCTATGTACCGCCGAATCAAAAACCGGCCGGCAGCCCCGCTTTAGCCATCGGCCACATGGAACGGTTCCGCCGCCTAGCCGAACAGAATACCGTTCTGTTGGCCGAAGCCGTCCGACAGGGGTATCATGTGATTACCCCGGAACCGGCGGCCGCTTTGACCTTGATCCATGAATATCGTTGGGTCTTGGATGACGAAGACGCCCGACTGGTGGCCGAAAACACCAGTGAAGCAACCACCTATCTGTGGCGAATGCATATGGCGGGCCAATTAGACCTCCATTTCCGCCCGATTCGGGCAACCTTAGGATACCACCTGCCCTGCCGACTTCGGGCTTTGGAAGTTGGCACGCCGGGGGAGAACCTGCTTCGGCTCATTGCTGGATTGGTCATCCGGCCCATCGAAGAAGGTTGCTCCGGAATGGGAGGCGTCTTCGGACTCAAACGAGAACATTATCGCACCAGTTTACGCATGGGATGGGGACTTATCAGCCGATTACGCGATCCAGAAATCCAAGCCGGCGCCACCGAATGCAGCGCCTGTAAAATCCAAATGGAACAAGGCGTCGCCAAACCCACCCTCCATCCGATTAAACTGTTGGCCTATGCCTACGGCCTGTTGCCTGAAGTGGAAACCCTTCTGCACACCCCCGGCAAAGAACTTCAAGTAACGTAATTTGACTGTATCTACCCGGCCAAGCCCCCACAACTTGTAGGGGGTAAGAATCGGCTCCAACCCAACAGATTGTGGTAATTACTTCCGGTAGATACAGTCAAGGTAATATGTTAGCGGAATGGAGGGGGCCATGTGTCATTCCCGCCAGAGTGGCAGTCCAGAAAGTGTCATTCCTGCGCAAGCAGGAATCCAGAAAGGAGGAGTAAAAATCCATGTTTCCTGGGTTCCCGCTTGCGCAGGAATAAACCTAGATTCCCGCTTGCGCAGGAATGACACTCCCGTTGGTTGCCTGGGGCAGATCATGCGGGCATGAGGACCACCTGCTTGCGGAGGAATGCCCCGGCATTCGGCTAAAGTGTTACCTAAAAAAACAGACCTCTTGCAGAGATGGGTTTGCCAAGGATGCTGACACGAACCCAGGGGTTGTGGTTATTGGCTGCTGCTGCATTGGCCCTCCGAGTCGTTACCGTAGGGATCCTCTGGACGCCCATGGATCGCCCGACGGCCTACGAACATGGGAGAATTGCGGAAAACATCCTGTCCGGCAAGGGGTTTTCTATCGAGTTTTTGGGTACGGAAGGTCCGACTTCGCAACAAGCGCCGTTTTATCCGTATTTATTGGCCGCCGTGTATTGGCTTTTGGGAGTCGGAAGCCCTCAGGCGATCTGGATGGTCCAATTGCTCCAGTGCCTAGTCGGTACAGGACTTGTCTTGGCTGTGGTGGGCTTGTCCTGGAACCTGGCGCCGGAACGACGGGCGGTAGGGTGGTGGGCCGGGGCCATGGCCGCTGTGTTTCCTATCCATCTGTATGCGGTAACCCATTTGCAGGTGGCCATTTGGGCCGCCGCCGGATTAACCGCCTTGTTAGGATTGTGCGTGTATCCCAAAACCGCTGGAACCACCCTGGGGGCGGGACTGGCCGGGGGATTGGCAGGCGGCTTGCTCCTGGTGGACCCCATCCTCCTGTTGGCCTGGCCGGTAGCACTCCTGCTGTTTTGGCAAGCGGAACGCCGCCGGCATCCACCCAGCCGATGGCGCCCAAGCGGCTGGCGAACCGGCCTGATGACCCTGGTGGGGCTGGCCGTCATCTCCCCCTGGACGATCCGCAATTGGCAGGTCCATGGGGAGTTGATCTTTATTAAAGACACCTTCGGCTATGCCTTTTGGCAGGGGAATAATCCGTGGAGTTTCGGCACGGATAAGATTCCCACGGCCTGGGCGGAGGAGGCCCTCCGTCAGCACGACGGCACTTGGGCGGGGCAAAATCGCGCCCTTTGGGAAGCTCGACACCGTACGCTCTACATCGACGACCTGCTGCTGAAACCCACCGGATACCGAGAGTTCCAGGGACTGTCGGAGCCCCAGCGGAGTCGGCTTCTGGGACGCCGGGCGTGGGAGTTCGTCCGCACGCAACCGGAACAGTATGGGCGATTGGTGTTTCGTCGGCTCTGGTATTTTCTCCTTTGGGACCAGACAAATCCCAAGGCGTCTCACCCCCTGTATCGGATCACGAGTCTTCTCTGGTTGGTCGGCGCCGCAGTGGGGTGGATCACCACGTGGCCTTCCAGAAGGCAATTTTGGCCTACCTGGCTTTTGGTCTTCCTCTTTACGGCGTTTCATAGTCTGGTGATCACCTCTGCCCGATTTCGTATTCCCGTGGAACCGATCGGTATGGTGTGGGCGGCCTACGCCATCGAAAAGGGACGAACCTGCTTAGCTCATTTCCTCCGGCCCAGCACCCGGTCCACTCCAGACCAGATGGCTTCTAAGAGGCTGTCCCAAAATTGCATTTTTTTGCCGGGATGCACCGACCAACGGGCAGCCCCCAGACTGCCCAAAACCCTAAGAAAACGGCATTTCGGTTAGTCAGAACGGTTTGGAAACGGTTCGGGGCCGCCTCTGGGCTCCCCATTTCGGGACAGCCTCTAAGTAACCTCCCCATCGACCGGTCTGGAGTTGCTTCAGGGGGACGAGGGAAGGCGGCTTGTTGCTCGGCGGCAACATGTCGCCTATGTCTCCTCCTAGGTTTGGACCGAATCTTCGTCATAACTGCTTATTTAAAAAGAGGTTGAGGCGATTTTCCAGGGAAGTCCCAGTCCCGGCACTTGGTTTGCTCTCTCAGATAAGTGTGAGTTCCTCCTCGAAGGGTTGCTCAGGGGCCTTGCCACTAGAGGCCCCTGGGCAACCTAGTGGTTTTCCCCATCTTGCCCAACCTTTTTTGACATGGTGATGGAAAGAGAAAAGGGTTCGGTCTGATGCATGCCAGACAGTTTGTGGAATTGGCCGGTTGGGCGGCCGCCCATGCCCAAGAGCTTCTGGAAAGTAACCTTCCGGCGCCGGAAACAGCCTGGGAGCAGTATTGGGTTGCCTCGAAGTGCCGGTTAGAACGATGGAAATGGTTTCTCCACAGCCTCAAAAGCCCTCAGGAACCCCCCCCTTCTGGGGCGAGAGATTCAGAAGATGCGTTTCTGAAAGAAACGGAACCTTTCCCTTCGTCTCCTTCGGGCTTCCGAAAGGGCCGTCCGACTTCACGCCTTCTTGCCGCCATGGAAGAAATCCTTCTGAGCGAAGTGTTCAGCCGAATCTGGACCGTCCTGATGGAGGCCTACGACCAGCGACGATCCATCCAGCAGGCCGGCCCCATCGCCCGAAATGTCTTGATGGGCCATTTAGAAGTCCGCAGCCGACTCCTCCATGTTCTGCTCCAGCCCGAGGAATGGCTTTTGCCCGAGGTGGAGCATCTGAATCAATTGCGAAGTCACGTGGAACGCTGGACGGATTTGTTTTTGGGGGTATTGGCCGATTGGACCCCGACAAAAGACCTGGCCTTTGACCCCCGCCGAGTCCAAGATTTTTCGGGCGATTTTTCGCTGGAGAGGCCAGCCTCGGTCCGTCAGCAGGCTTGGAATCTGACGCTCCGTTCCATTCGAAGGGCCTTCGCCGCCGGGTTGCAGCCGATCAGTGCGAACCCGGATCTGAACGAAGCCATCGCCCAGGCCGCTGTGGCTTGCTGGCCGAAAGCAATCCCCCTTTCTAGCCTTCTGGACGACTCCCTCTGGCCGGTCCGACTTGCCCAGTCGGCGGCCGATCTGCAAGAACTGGTCGGGACCCTGTTAGACGAAGAAACCACTTTGTAACATTTTAGCCGAATGGAGGGCCTAACGTGTCATTCCCGCTTGCGCAGGAATGACACAGCGGGCGTTTGTACAGGGCAGGCCTTTGTGTGTCATTCCCGCGAAAGCGGGAATCCAGTTGTTTCTTTTCTGGATTCCTGCTTGCGCAGGAATGACACTGGGGCCCCCTCACCCGGCTTCGCTTCGCTCCGCCGGCCTCTCCCGCAAAGGGCAGAGGTGTACTTGGATTCCTGCTTCCGCAGGAATGACACCTGCTGGATTCCCGCTTTCGCGGGAATGACACATTGGCTCCCTTCACCCGGCCTGCTGCGCAGGCCGGCCTCTCCCACGGTGGGGAGAGGCGAGTTGCTTCATTCGGCTAACATGTTCCAGCTATTTGCTTTTCTCCGCCCGGAGGCATTCTTCGGGCGTGATGATACCATCGTTATTCAGATCGTATTTTTGGAACTCGGTCGCTTTGGCATCGGTCCATTCCACGGCGAACTCCGCCATCGACACCTGCCCGTCCTCGTTGGCATCTTTTTGAACGAACCAGTCGGGCAGTCCCTTGGGCAATCGCTCCAGGGGGGTTAGAAACCGGACTCGGCCCGGTTGCCCCGATTTGCTACTGGTGCTAGAAGATCGGGATTGGCCCCCCCAAGTCGATCTGCCTCCACTGGATCGGGTAGAGCTCCCGGAACCACCGGAGGCACTGGAAGCGGCGCCGGAACTAGTAGAAGTCCATCCCGAACTTCCGCCAGAACTGCTCGAGGGACTACCTCCGGAAATCGCCAACTGATTCCTTTCAAATTCTCGAGCAGTCAATTCTTCCAGGGTAATCACTCCGTCATTATTCCGATCCGCCTTTTCCGGAGATCCCCGCATATTTTGCCATTCATCCCGCTCTAAAACTCCATTTTTATTCGCGTCATATTGCCGGAGAAGACTCTGGGCATATTGGCGAACCCGCTGTTCTAATTCTTGGCGTTCTTTACTCCCTTCAGGGGCGCCCGTGGAGGGACTTAATACGGCTGCTGGTGTATTTCCCCCAGGGCTTCCAGGACCACCGCCCGGAGAACCAAACCCCGGCGGTTTGGGCAGAATGGACGTTTGTGTACCAAATCCCCTCAACCCGGAAGGAGAAGGCCCAGAACCTCCCGGGCTGCCTGAAGAAGGACTTCCCGATCCCGGACTGCCCGATGGGGAAGGGGCTGCTCCCGGCGAACCTGAAGACGCTCCCCCAGGTCCGCTGGGAGGGGTTTTGGGCTGCTGGGTGCTTTGCTGAATATGCCGAATTACAGCGGCCCGGAATTCCGCCACGGCAATAGAATGGCTCGGGTCAAGACCTGCCTCCTTGGCCATCCGCTCGTAAATATATCGGCTTTGGCCTCGTACCTCATTGGGTTCGATCACCCCGTCCTGATTGACGTCGAAGGAGCTGATCATTCGCTCGGCCCGTTCCAAACGGAAGCGTAAACGGGCTTCCGGATCGTCCGGCATTCCTTCCGGAGGCCGACGTTCCCGCCATCGGCCCCGGCCGCTAGAACGTTCCTGGGCCCACACATGACCGATGAGGATGGCTCCCCCAACAACGCATAGAACCCAGAGAAATATCCGGGTTTTCCCTCGTTGGGCCATTCTTTTTCTCCTCCAGCGGGCTAGAAAAAGCCCCCCTATAGAGATCATATCTTTCAAGGGCTCAAGCGACAACCTTTTTCCTCCCCTTTTCTAACCCCCAGAAAGGAAAAAGGTTTTGAAGGAGAAAAAGGGGGTTCGTAAGGAGGTTCAATCGAGTTGATCCACTTGGCCGCGCAGGGCGTACCGTTTGGCGGCGAACGACCAATTCACATACTTCCAAAAGCCCTCGACAAACCGTGCCCGTTCATTCCGGTAGTCGATGTAGTAAGCATGTTCCCAAACGTCGATCGTGAGGACGGGCTCTTGATCATGTTTCAGGGGGGTATCGGCGTTGGACAGTCCCATAATGGAGAGTTTGCCGTCTTTATCGGCGGCCAGCCAAGCCCAGCCTGATCCAAATAGCTTCACAGCCGCCTCCGAAAAGGCCTTTTGGAATTCGGCAAAACTGCCGAAGTCCCGACGGATAGCCTGGGCCAATTCGCCGGCGGGTTCTCCACCCCCCTTCGGGTCCATGCAATTCCAGTAAAAAGTATGGTTCCAGGCCTGGGCCGCATTGTTAAAAATCGGACCGCTGGAGCGGATCACCACCTCCCGCAGGGTCCATTGGGCCTCCGGTTTTCCTTCGACCAAGCCGTTTAAATTTTTAAAATAGGCAGCATGGTGTTTGCCATAATGAAATCGGATTTGCTCCTCCGAAAGATAGGGGACTAGAGCATCCATCGGATAGGGTAACGGTGGTTGTTGGAACGGCATTTTCTTTTCTCCTGCAAACAAAGAACCATGTTTTTGATCCCTCATTTCTGGCTGCGGGAGATAACGGGCCGACCACAACCCCACTCCCGCACCCAAAACACCCGTTAAAAACTGACGTCTCGATCCATAGGCCATCGTACACTCCTCGAAGGGGGAATCGGAACCTAAAGAGGCGGCCCTTAAAAGACTTATCTGTAAGAATTATCTGCTTCCAGGCAAGTCTTTTGAGGGTTCACGGGGTTTGCACTACTTCTGGGGGGGCTGCTTGATGCCCTCCCTATTTGCCTGAGGAAACAAGTTTGCGAAAATGCCGGAACTTGCTACCCCAAGCGGGGTTGGATTCCTCAGAGGCCGTCTAAGAAGGGAAACCCTCAATGGGTGAGGGGTTCTGGGCGGCAGAGTCCCCTTTTTAAGGAGGGTAGGAGTATGCGAACTCCGTATCTGGTGGTTTTGGGAATTGTGTTGACTCTTGGTTTGATTGCTGGTCAGGTGTGGGCTCAACCAGCCGCCCAACCTGGCCCCGGCGGACCGGGAGGCCCAGGAAGATTTTTCGGGCCGGGTGGTCCTATGGCTGGGGCAGGCGGAAGGTTGATGATGCTGATGAATCCGGCGGTGATCAAGGAACTGGAACTGACTGAAGAGCAGGAACAAAAACTCCGACAACTCGGGGAAGAAATGCGGGAGAAAATGCGGCAGCAGTTTGCAGGGATGAGGGACCTCTCGCCTGAAGACCGTGAAGCCCGATTCCGCGAGATGCGGGAAAAAATGGAAGCCCAAGTAAAAGAAGTCCAGGAAAAGGTGAATCAAATTCTCCTGCCCCATCAGCAGAAACGATTGGATCAGATTACCTTCCAAATGCGGACCCGAATGGGCGGCGGCGGCTTGGGCGGCCTGATTGACGATCCAGAAATCGTCAAAAAAATCGGTTTGACCGAAGAACAGATTCAAAAACTTCGGCAAATCCGAGATGAAACCATGGAAAAACTCCGCACTCTGCCGCAGCAAATCCAAAAAGAGGCCGAGGAAAAGGCCATGAACGTACTCACCGAACAGCAGAAACAAATCATCAAAGAGATGACCGGGGAGCGGTTTGAGTTTCAGTTTGGTCCTGGTGGGCCGGGAGCACGCCGAGGCCAACGCCCCGAGGAAAAGCCACAGCCTAAGCAATAACTTCCCCCCATGACATCCGCGGGCAATCCCATCCCCCTTGTAGTATGTCATTCCCAGGAAAGTGGGAATCCAATTCCCCCTCACCCGGCCTGCGAAGCAGGCCAGCCTCTCCCGCTAGGGGAGAGGCGAAATACTGGGTTCCTGCTTGCGCAGGAATGACACAATGGGGGGCGAGAAGGACACGGGCGTCCCTCACCCAGCTTCGCTTCGCTCTGGGCCGGCCTCTCGACGGCCGGGGGAACGGCGAGATACTGGACTGCTGCTTGCGCAGGAATGACACAGGCGATCCCTCACCTCAACTCGAAGCAGGGGAATGCATCTATGGGGAGGATTCGCTCCACCTAAATGAGGAGGTATGGGGCTGCTCAAAGATCATGTCCGGCTTTTCTTCTAAAGCTGAGAAAAGTGGAGGGTGAATAGATGGGGAAAAATCTGTTAAGGTATGAAAAACAAAAAAGATAGGCAAATTTTCCTAAATCTTGGAAAATCCTACTTTTGTCTGTTTACAATAAAAGGTAGGGGGGTAGGTTCCCGAAGGGAAATCTATCCCCCTATATAACTATTTCATTTCCCCCAATCGTCGGTAATTTAAATTAGGCTCGACCATTTCCCAGCCCAAGATTATCTTGGGGATTCCGAACAAGTAAAGGAGGTAAAATCGGCCCCATTTCAGTTCCTTGAAGTGAACCCGCCATGATATTTCCATAGAAAGTGGATGGTGTTTGGGGAATAGAGGGTGTTTTTCCTGTAGGTGTCTGTTTCCTTTCTGAAGTAAACCATCGGCCCGATGGAGGAAACCATTCTCGAGGTCAGTTAGAGTCCCCTCGGTAAGGGGGATCTAGGTATGGAAATCGGTGAAATCTTGTTACGCAAAGGTCTTTTGACGGAGCGCCAGTTAGCTGAGGTGCGCCAGACGCAGGGGGAAGGAATGCGCCTGGATCAGGTGGCCGTTCAAATGGGGTTGGTGACCGAAGAGGCCGTTCTGCGGGCCTTGGCCGAGGAAATGGGGTTGGACTACATCGATCTGAGCGAGGCCCAGATTGATCTGGAATTGCTGAAGCGGTTTCCTCAGCGATTTATCCATCGGGAGGGGTTATTTCCGGTTCACCAGAAGAATGGGACGTTGATTGTAGCGACCAGTGATCCTTTTAATCTGTATCCGTTGGACGAGTTGGCGGCGGCCACCGGCACGACCGTTACGCCGGTGTTGGCCAGTCGGGTGGAGATCGCCAAGCTGATCAAGACCCATCTGGGCGTAGGCAGCGAGACGATCGAAAGTCTGCTAGCGCAGACGGAAGAAGCGCCGGTGGAGCTGGTGGGCCAGATCGAGACCGATGGTTCGGAGCTTTCGGAGCTGGCCCAGGAGCCGTCGGTCGTCCGATTGGTCAATGAAATTTTGCTCGAGGCGATTGAGGCCCGTGCGAGCGACATCCACATTGAATCGCAGCCTTCGGGTCTGAAGATTCGTTACCGGATCGACGGCATTTTGCATCCCCAGCCGGTACCGCCGGAAATCACCCGATTTCAGGCGGCGATTATAAGCCGGGTGAAGATCATGGCCCGGCTCAACATTGCCGAGCGGCGGTTGCCCCAGGACGGCCGGATCCAACTGAAGGTCAAGGGCCGGGAGGTGGATGTCCGGGTGTCGGTGATTCCGATGATTCACGGCGAGGGGATTGTGATGCGGCTTTTGGACAAAGGGGCCATGGAGTTCACTTTGTCCAAGCTCGGTATGGAGGAGGAGATTTACCGGGTGTATCAGGAGTTGATCCGATTGCCACACGGCATCATTTTGGTGACGGGGCCGACCGGTTCGGGGAAAACGACCACGCTGTATAGTTCGCTGTTGGAAATCCGCAGCGAAGATACGAAGATCATTACGACCGAAGACCCGGTGGAGTATCGGTTGGAAGGGATCAACCAGATTCAGGTCCATCCGAAGATTGGGCTGACGTTTGGGAATTCGTTACGGGCCATTTTGCGGCATGACCCGGATATTGTGCTGGTGGGCGAAATCCGAGACCTGGAGACGGCGGAAAACGCCATTCAAGCGGCGTTGACGGGGCATTTAGTTTTTAGCACGTTGCACACCAACGATGCGGCGACGGCCTTTACCCGGCTTGTGGATATGGGGGTGGAGCCGTTTTTGGTCTCCAGTACCGTGGAGGCGGTGATGGCGCAGCGACTGGTTCGGACTTTATGTCCCGAATGTAAACAACCCGCGACACCGCGGCGGGAGGAGTTGCCGCCAGATTTCCCCTATGATCAGCTTATGAGTCAGGGGGGGAAAATTTATCAGCCCGTGGGGTGTCGGGCCTGTCGGCATGTGGGTTATTTAGGCCGGGTGGGGATTTTTGAACTGTTGGTTTCCAGCGACCGGACTCGGCAATTGGCCCATGATCGGGCCACCGCCTGGGAAATCCGTCGAGTGGCCTTGGAAGAAGGGATGACCACCCTTCGACAAGACGGCTGGCGCAAGGTGCTCAGCGGTCGAACCACCGTTGAAGAAGTCCTCCGGGTTACCAAAGGAGATCGACTGGAAATTTAGTTTCTTCTGAGCTTTTGCCAAGGTGGAACCGAACCGATTGACCGAAGCGGTTTCGACGGCGAGGGACACGAGCGGTGCCTGAGTTTAGCTACGTGGCGCGCAAAGCGAGCGGAGAGAAAGTTACCGGGACGCTTGCGGCGGCAAGCGGCCAGGAGGCGATTGCCTTGCTGGCCTCGCAGGCCTTGTTTCCTTTAGAAATTCGGGCCGAAGCGACTCGTCGGCCGATGGCCTCACATCGGCGGATTCCGATGCAACTGTTGGCGATCACCTATAGCCAATTGGCCGACCTGTTGCGAAGCGGTGTGCCGTTGCTCCGATCGCTCGACGTATTGCGCAAGCAAACCGCCCATGCCCGACTGAGCGAAATCCTTTCCGATATCCACGACCGAGTGGAGGACGGCGCCACGTTGGGCGATGCCATGGCTCGGTTCGAGCATGTGTTCGGCGAAATGGCCGTCAGTATGATTCGGGCGGGCGGCGAAGGCGGTTTTTTGGAAGAGGCCCTGGCCCGTGTCGCCGAGTTCACTGAAACCCAGGACGATCTCCGCCGCCGCACCTTGGGCGCCATGGCCTATCCGATGATGTTGGCCGTGGTCGGAATGTTGGTGGTGACGGGGTTGGTGGTGTTTGTGGTGCCTCGGTTTGAGCAGCTTTTTGGTCGGCTTCGGGAGCGGGGCGAATTGCCCGCCCTGACCGACTGGCTGTTGTGGTCAAGCCATTTGCCCTGGCGATGGGACTTTTGGGTTCCGTGGGGATTGGGCATGTTGGCTGGCCTGATCGTCGTGGGGCTGGTCGGTTGGCGATGGTGGCACTCGGAGGCTGGCCATCTATGGCGGGATCGACTCAAATTACGCATCCCGATTGCCGGGGGGATTTTTTTGGGCTTATCCATTGCCCGATTCTGCCGGGTGCTGGGCACCATGTTGCGGAATGGAGTGTCGATTTTGCGGTCGCTTCAGGTGGCCAGCGATGCGGCGGGCAACCGGGTGTTGGCCGAGGCCATCAAAAAGGCCACCGAAAACATCCGGGCCGGTCAAAACTTGGCCACTCCGTTAGCAACCAGCGGCCATTTCCCGCCTACGATTCTGGCTATGATCGCCGTGGCCGAAGAATCCAATACCTTGGAAACCGTGCTTCTGAATATTGCCGACTCTTTGGAAAAGCGGATTTGGCGGCAATTGGATTTGGCCGTCCGGCTTCTGGAGCCGGTCATGCTCCTGCTCTTGGCCGGTGTGGTCCTTCTGGTGCTAGTGGCCTTACTGTATCCGATGTTCAAGATGAGCTATGCCCTGTAAAAGGAGAGTTGTATGAAACGAATAGGCGATGGGAAGCGGCGAGCGGCTAGTGCGGCCCAAGAGAACCGAAAAGGTTTGACTTTGATCGAAGTGTTGCTGGTGCTGGCGATTTTGGTGATTATCGCCTCGTTGGCGGTAACGGCCTATGGACCGATGCAACGGAAAGCCTACATCCGGGCTGCCGAAGCCCAAATCAAAGCCTTCAAAACCCCGCTGCAAGCCTATTATCTGGATTTGAACTGCTATCCGACCACCCAACAAGGATTGGACGCCCTTCGCAATCCGCCGGCGGATTTGCCGAACCCCTCCAAATGGAATGGCCCGTATCTGGATACGGACGTGCCGTTGGACCCTTGGGGCAGGCCGTACCAGTATGAATGCCCTGGCCGAAATAATCGCGACGAATACGACGTGTGGTCCCTGGGCCCCGACGGCCAAAACGGCACAGACGACGACATCGGCAATTGGATGGTGCAATGAGTTTTTCCCCAAGCAGCGGCAAACACCGGGTCATCTCTCCGCCGCCGTTTCGGCGCAGAGGGGGGGTGGTGTTTCCGCAGCGACGGGTTGGGGTTAAGAGCCTATCCCAAAATGCCGGTACCGCCCAAGCCGATCCTTCCAAGGAAAGCGGTTTGCTCGGCAGGAGAACTCAAACTGGGCTTTCGCCAAGCCTGATTTTTGGGATAGGCTCTACAGTTTCCTATGGCACCCAACGGGGGATAAGAAAGGGCGTTACTCTGCTGGAGGTCCTTTTGACCTTGGCGGTGTTGGTGCTGATGGGCGGGATTGCCTGGCCGGTGTTCAGTAGGGCGTTTGAGAACCAACGGCTCAAAAAGTCGGCCGACATCCTTCGGGCCGAGTGGACTCAGGCACGGGTACGGGCGATGAGCACCGGATATGTGTATATTTTTCAATTCACCCCCGGAGATCGACGTTATAGCACCTATCAACGAGCGGCCTCCGAGGTCGAGGCGTCTTCGGATGGCAAGTTCCAAGCCGCTGGTTTAGATACTCTCCGGCCCTTCGGAAAAGAACAGACTTTGCCCGAAGGCGTTACGTTTACCGGCGGCGAGGTGGTCTGGGACACCCGCGCCGAAATGTATGGCCATGACACGGCCGCCTTTCTTTCCCAGGATCAAGGCTGGTCCGGGCCGATTTTTTTCTATCCAGACGGAACCACTTCGACGGCCCGGGTGGTATTGACCAACGAACGGGGCCGACGGATCGAAGTCTCCCTCCGGAGCCTCACCGGCATGGTGAGTATCAGCGAGATTTATACCTCGGAGGAGGGCCAACCGTGAAAACTCCGGCCCGGCGTCTCAAGATGGTCTTTCCCACCGGCAGACGGCGTGTTTCGCCTTGGCCGAACCCAAAGGCCTTTTCCCTCTTGGAGGTGATCCTAGCCCTGACGATTTTGGGCCTGAGCCTTGCAGTGCTGGGCGAGCTGGCCCGATGGGGGCTTCGGCATGCCGGTTACGTCCGAGATATGGCCCAAGCCCAACTGCTCTGCGAAAGTAAGATGTCCGAAATCGTAGCGGGCCTCGTCTTGCCGGAACCCGTCATGGACGCCCCTTTTGCCGCCGAAGACCTGATTGACCCGGAAGACCCGGTCGGCTGGGTTTATACGATCGAGTTGGCCGAGACCGACCAGCCGGGCTTGGTCGCCGTGGCGGTAACCGTTTCGCAAAATCTGCCGCCGGAACGGAAGCCCCTCCGGTGTACTTTAGTCCGTTGGATTCCGGACCCTGGAATCGAAGCGTATGACATTGCCTCGGAAGCGGCGTCGGAAGCACTGCAAACGCAGCAGAACGCATCTTCCTCCGGTTCGAAGTCTGTGGGCAGTTCCAGCGCCGGAGGAACAACGCCATGACGGGTTTATCTTGGACAACCCATTCGGAGAGGCCGGTCCGAACCTCATCGGCAAGGGCGAGGGTTGGCCAAAGGCCGATTCGCTCTGGGATGACGTTGCTGGAAGTGATGCTGGCTTTGGCCTTGGCGATGTTGGTCTTGTTGGCCTTGAGTATGGCAATCGATTCCCATCTGCGGGTGGTGGATCGGAGCCGTCGGCATGTGGAGCAGGCCTTATTGGCCAGGTCCCTGCTGCACCGAATTGCCGACGATATTCGGAGTGCGGTGCGATACGATCCGCAGAATATCCGGGCCTTGGTGCCTCAGTTGACGACGCCCAGTTTAGAGGATTTGGCGGCCCAGTCAGGATTGGGCCAGATGGATTTTAGCGACATCGAGGACCCGGAAGCCACCGCCGCCGAAACCACGGAACCGCCGCCCGCGCCCGGCATCTACGGCAACCGATATGAGCTCTATATCGACTTAAGTCGATTGCCTAGGCTGGATCAGTTTCAATATGAACTTATAGCCACGGATGCAAGCCCTATCCTGGATCGGACGAGCGATGTCAAACGGGTCGCCTATTATGTGGTCCGCCCGGAGGTTTCTGCTGTGGCAGAGGCGGCCGGCGCTTTAAGCCGCAGCGGCCTGGTCCGATGGGAATTGGATCGGGCGGTCAGCCTACTAGCCGCCGAGGAAGGCACACTGACCGACATCGAACGCCAAGCGGAACCTTTGGCGCCAGAAGTGTTGGGGATCGAGTTTGAATACTTCGACGGCCAACAGTGGTTGGAGGAGTGGGATTCCGATGCTTTGGGCGGTCTGCCGGTAGCCATTCGGATCGCCTTGGCCCTGGCCCCGGAGACGGCTTCTGCCGCTTCCCGCGGACTTTGGGGGATGTTTTCCTCCAGTTCGACCGCTCCGGCGGAACCGATCGTCTATCGCATGTTGGTCTATCTGCCCGCCTCCGCCCCGATCCAGGACACCAGCACGATAGAATCCTTGATGGAAAGTACCGAAGGTGCGGAGTCCACCGAAGGAACCGACCAACCGCAGCAGGCCAAGCAAGCAGCCGCGGCCTCCCAGTTGGGCGACTCTCTGGGCGGCAGCTTGGATCAGATGGGCCAGTCGGGAACAGGTACGACAGGCCGGCGGGGAGTCGGTCCAGGCGGGTTTGGTCCCGGGGGATTTGGACCGGGCGGACAAGGTGCGAGCGGCGGGCCGGGGGGTTTTGGCCCAGGTGGGGTTGGGCCGGGGGGTGGACCTGGCCGCGGGGCCGACGGAGGTCCTGGCAGCGGTTCAGGCCGGTTTGGCCCCGGTGGTTTCGGCCCCGGCGGACGAGGACCAGGAGGCGCCGGAGGTCCCACGCCTCCTTCGAATGGTTCGAGCGGCAGACGCCAAGGGGGCGCCTTCGGCGGTCGGAGTTCCGGCGGCGGTATGCCGGGCGCCTCGTCGGGATTTGGACCTGGTTCCGGCGGTCGGGCCGGCGCAGGCGCAGGAAGAACTGGCGGCAGTTCTGGCGGTGGAAGTTTTCGTGGGACTTTCTCCGGCACTTCCACAGGAGGAATGCCTGGTGGAGGTGGTTTCGGCGGCGGTTCAGGTTCCGGCGGAGGGAGCAAACGATGAGGCAACTTTGCCCCCTGCGAACCTGTTGTCGGACGCTCTGGATCGGAAAAGGCCCCCCGATCCGTCATCTGAGGAAAAGGGGAGGTCCGATCGAAGGTTTTCTGAATTGCCCAGGCCGATCATCCGGGATGGTCCTGATTTTGGTCTTGGTGGTGGTGGCGCTGTTGAGTTTGGCGGCGTTGAGTTTTTCCCAGTGGATGTTAGCCGAACGGGAGGCCGCCGACTTGGCGGTCCGACAAAGCCAAGCCCAAGCCTTGGCCGACTCCGGCATGGAAATGGCCCGTTTATTTTTGGCCTTGGACCCGGCCGATCAGAAGGAAGCCGGCAGTTGGTACGATAACCCCGACTACTTCCGGGCGCGACTCGTCCGGGATGATACCGACCCCAGATACCGAGGCCGGGTCAGCGTCGTCGCGCCGGCCCTGGACGATCTGGGGTTTCGTCGAGGCATCCGGTTCGGCTTAGAAGACGAATCCACCAAACTCAATTTGAACACTCTCCTGCTGGCGGATGAATATACCGAGAATGGGGCCCGGCAAATTCTGATGGCTCTGCCCGGCATGACCGAAGAAATCGCTGACGCCATTCTCGATTGGATTGATCCGGACAATGAACCCCGCGAGTACGGCGCAGAGGCGGATTACTACGCCATGTTGGACCCGCCCTATTTGCCGAAAAATGGGCCGCTGGAATCGATCGAAGAATTATTGCTTGTTCGGGGGGTAACACCGGCGCTGCTTTTCGGCGCCGACGCCAACCGAAATGGCATGGTCGATTCGGATGAACCGTCGGCCGATTCCATCGAGGGCATCGACAATACCGACGGGGTCATGGACAGCGGCTGGTCGGCTTATTTGACTTTGTACAGTATGGAACTGAACGTCCGTCCTGATGGCCGACCCAAAGTCTATCTCAACCAAGACAACATGGAACAACTTTACAAAGAACTGGAAGAGGCCGTCGGCCAGACGTATGCCACGTTTATCGTGGCCTATCGCCAAAACGGACCTTACACGGGCAGCCAGTCAGGCCAACCGATCCCTACCGGCCAGCTCGATCTTTCCAAGTCGGCCAAAGTCAAACTCAGCCAAGTGCTCGACCTGGTGGGAGTCCGGGTGCAAGTTACCTTCCAAGGCGACGATCGGCCCACCGTATTGGAAAGTCCATTTCCGGATGCGCCTATCGTCTCGGAAGGCTATCTCAAAGTGTTGATGGACAATACCACGGTGAATCCCTCCCCGCTGATTCCTGGCCGGATCAACATCAACCAAGCGCCGCGGCTCGTTTTGGCCAGTATTCCCGGCATGACGCCGGAAATGGTGGAGGAAATTCTGACACGTCGGCAGAAAAACCCTGTGGATCGGCTGGAAAGTCGAAACTACGAGACTTGGATTTATACCGAAGGCATTGTCACCCTTGCGGAGATGAAGGCCCTCATGCCTTTCATTACAGCAGGGGGACATGTGTTCCGTGGTCAATTTGTCGGCTATTTTGACGGCGGCGGCCCTTCCGCCCGCTTTGAGGCGGTGCTAGATACCACGGTTCGTCCAGCTCGCATTCTTTTTTGGCGGAATTTGAGTCATTTGGGTCGAGGGTACCCCTTGGAAACCCTTGGCATCGAACTGGAGAATTTTACGCCGTAGGCGGCTTTTTTCGGGCGATTTGAGGCAGGATCGGTGTTAAAATAAATAGAAGAGGCGGTCGTCGTCTCCCTGGAGAACGACCGCGAAAAAGAACAACATTTATACCGGAACAACGGGTTCGTTGAGAAATCTTTTGGTTCTTTCGGGATGGAACGATGCCGCGATTATTAGCGTTGGAATGGAATGAGGACGAAGCCCGGCTGGTAGCGGCCAGTTCGCATCGGGGTACGGTCGTCTTTGAGCAGGCATTCCGGGTGCCCTTGACGGAGGAGCAAGGAGGCGCCCCCAACGGCTCACGAACCGCTCTCCATGCCCAAACGGTGGGTCAGAAGATCGCCCAGGCAGTAGCGGACCATCGCCTGGGCCGGTTGGATGTCCTGGTGGCTTTGGGGCGAAGTAGTATTGAGCTTCGACAACTCTCGTTGCCGCCTGCCCCGAATGAAGAATTGCCTAACCTCGTGCGATTTCAGGCGGTTCGAGAATTCAACGAATTGGACGAAGATTGGCTTTTGGATTTTACGCCGATTGACGACGCACCGGATCAACCGCGTACGGTGTTGGCCGCCGCCATTGGGCCGGAACTGGCCGCTCAGGTGCAGCAGGTGTGTGCGGCGGCTGGTTGGACGCCCCGGCGGTTGGTGCTTCGGCCTTGTGCGGCCGCCTCTTTGGTGGGACGATTGCGGCCTGGCAGCGCCTTCCAAAGTCGGCTCCTGGTGGACCTATTGGGCGATGAGGCCGATCTGACCGTGATGGTGGATCGCAAGGTGATTTTCCTTCGCACAGCCCGATTACCAGGCGACCCGCTTCTGGACAAGGAAGCCGCCGCTGCCCTGCTGGCCCAAATCCGCAGAACCATGGCCGCCGTTCAGAACCAGTTGGAAGGACGGCAAGTGGCTTCCATGGTCTTGTGCGGCGTCGGCGAACCCTACGAAGCCTTGGCCCAACTGATCGACCAACAACTGAATACACCCACCGAACTGTTCAACCCCTTCGACGGCGTGGAAGTTTCCAAAGAATTGGCCGAGCAGCTTCCTGAGTATCCCGGCCGATATGCCCCTTTGCTGGGCATGCTTTGGGATGAATTTGAGGGGGTGGCCCCGGCCATCGACTTTTTCCATCCTCGGCAGCCTCCTGCTCCTCCTAGCTCCCGACGGAAACTGGCATTGGCCGCTCTGGTCGGGGTGTTTCTGTTCCTAGGATTTTTGGGTTATCAAATATACACAAAACATCATCTTGCTTCGGAAGTCGAACAGCTACGCAACCAGGCACAGGAATTGGATCGGGCTTTGAAGCAAGCGGAGAAGGAAGAGAAGGTTTATGCGGAAATCGCCCGGTGGAAGGAGACGGATGTGGATTGGTTGGAGGAGCTCCGCCGTTTGAGCGAAAAATTTCCACCCGCTCAAGAGGCGATGGCATCCCAGATGTTGATGGGGCCTGCCCGGCGAGGGGGGACCATCCAACTGGAAGGATTCGCCGCCAAATCCGCCGCCATTGACGCATTGGCGGAAAACTTGCGCGACGCCAACCATCAGGTGGAAGGAGGCGGCCGGGCCGCGGATGCTTCCCAAAAAAATTATTCTTGGCGATACAGAATGAATATGTATGTCCCTCCCCGAGAACCATAACCTCACGAGTGCACCGTGGAAATCCTCTCCTCGCCTCGGCCTTGGGCAGGACAAGACAGGGCGGGGGACCTGGGTATGCCCAGCAACGTCCGCTTCCCCGACGGGAAGTCGGCAACGCCGCCTACGGGAACCTTTCCGTTTCCGGCGTCGCCCGCAAAATCCATTTTCCTAAACTCGACTTTTGCCAATTTCCCTAACTCCTTGTATTTTCGAGACTTGCACACGGAGGTCCATTTGGTCATGCAATTTCCTAACTTCAAGATTTACAAAGAGTTAGGACTTCGCCCCCGGGGCGTCCCCTAAAAATGGCAAAAGTCGAGCTAAAAGACATCCCTGGAATCCCAAGAGAAACCATTTCTCTTGAACAAACCTGACCCATGACCCTGCAAAGACGTGAAAAAATTCTGGCCTTGATTGTCCTAGCGGCCTTGGTGCTGGAAGTCGGATTTATATTAGGCCCGTTTTCCGGCCCCAGCACGGACGAACTTCGCCGGGACTACGAGAAACTTTCGACGGAGGTCAGCCAAAAGGAGAAAAAGCTCCAGGCCATTCGGCAGAAAATCGGCCAGCGACTGGCCGACTGGAATCGCCGTTCTCTGCCAGCGGATTCTAAAATCGCCCGCCCTCAGTATGAACGTTGGCTAGTGGAGTGTTTGGGCAAGGCAGGTTTAAGCGGCATTCGGTTGGAACCGGGCGAGCCTCGCACTCGACCGGGCATCTATACATCGATCTCCATGAATGTACGGTCTCAAGGCGACCTCGGCCAATTGGCCGCTTTCCTCTATCAGTTCTATTCGGCCGGGTATCTGCATAAGATTCGACAGCTCAGCTTCCATCGCCTCGAAAACAGCAGCCAATTTGAATTCATAATGTCCATCGAAGGTTTGTCCCTGAACAAAGCGGATAGCCGAAATAAACTTCCCGAAGAGACTGTAGTCCGTTTGCCGCTCTCCAGCGCCAAGGAGTATCAAAAGGCTCTGGTGCGTCGATGGATGGAAAGCGACCGCTATGTGGAAGGATTAGGGATTTTTACGCCGTATGCGCCGCCGCCCCCCCCTCCTCGGCCGGTCGTCCAGCAAGAGCGGAAACCCGAACCGCCTCCGTCGCCGCCCCCCTCGCCCCAGCCCCCCCCATTCGATCATGCTAAATATGCTTTTTTGACGGCTGTTACCGAAGTGGCGGGCAAACCGCAAATCTGGATCCACGCCCGCACCAAAGGGGAAACCTATTTCCTCCACCAAGGCGACTCCATCCATATCGGTTCCATCCAAGGAACGGTCGGCCCGATCGATCTAGACAGCCGCACTGTACAAATCCTCGTCAACGGCCGCAGTTACCTCCTCCGACATGGCCAATGCCTTTATGAAGCCGTCCACAGCACTACTTCCGCAAATACAGTCAGCGCCGCCGGCGGCTAATGAGCCAATCGTCTGGCGGGGCCTTCTCCGGCCAAGGATGCCAAAAGGCATCTTTCTCTTTTTAAGTGATACGGCTCCGTGAATGCGGGATCACTCTAGCGGAGCCGCTCCTGCCGAACCGCCCGGATTCGTTCGGTTTGCAGCCGAAGTGGCTCTTCCGAATTGCCCGAAAGCATCTTTTCAAGTTGTTGAAGGATAGCCGGATCATTCGTAGTGGCCAAAAGGGTCCGGGCCGCCGCTCGCACTTGGGCGTCCGGGTCCTCGCACAACCACAAAAGCCAGGCCGCCGGTTCCACACCGGACATAGACGGTAACCGCCGCACCAAATCCAGACGCACCTGAGGGTTGGGATCGCACACTTGTCGGGCAAACTCTCGGGTCACTTCCCCCAACCCTCGACGGGCTAACTCTGCCTGAATGGCCGATTGCTCCTCAGCAGAGGACTCCACCAAAAGGGCCACCAACTGCCGGATATTCTTTTTCCTGAGTTCTTCCGTCCTATCTGGGGACCAGCCCACCCAGTTGTCCCTTTCTTCCCTCCTCCCTTGCGGAGAAGTTTCTTCATTCATGTTCGAAGAAAGATTTTTTTGGCCCCAAGCCTTGGAGGTTTTTTTGGCGGGGCCAGACACGGCTTCAGAACCAAGCCCACCCAAATCGCCTCCTTGCCCCACCCGTAGGGGGTGATTCATCCGTGGTTTCCTTGCCTCGGATGGGGGAATCTCCGGCTGTACGGCCGTCTGCCTGGAAAGCTTCGAAAACTCCTCTGCTTGCAACGGCTCGACAATCCGCAAGGAATACCTTGTTTCGGGAGGGGAATCCCGATGACCATCGGGAAACAGCGGCGGCTGCTGGCCTCCATCGCCTTCCACGCTCTGGGCGGCATCCCTCTGGATCGACAGTCCTCCGCCCGCTAAATGGAATCCCTGAAGCGGATCGATCAGTTCCCCCAACGGTCCAGGAACTCCAGATCGTTGGGTAGAGGAGAGTTTTTCCGTCCCTTTGGCCGGCTCTCCAGAAGAGGCGCCGAACTGGTTCAGATAGGTCAGCACTTTTTCACAGGACAAGACCATTTGGACCCGTTCGGAGGAACTTTCGGGAGGCCTCCATGTCAGTATCCACTCGGCCAATTGGCGTACCGTTTGCCGGGAATGAGCAGGAAGGTCTTCTTTTCGGCGATCCAGGGTTCTGGCAAGGAGAAATAAACTTCCGACGACCTGATGCCAGGCTTGGTTTTCCCATTGGTGTTGGAGGGTTTGAAACTGCTGGCGAGCCGCTTCGGCCACCTCTTGACGGGAATCGCAAAGCCCCTGGACCAAAATCGGAATACTGGCGGGCGTCCAAGCACCCATGTAGCGGAGAAGTTCAATGGCTTCTTCCACCGGGAGGTTAGGCAATTGGTGTTCCCAACGGAAGACTATCCATTTTGTCCAATTTACCCAAATTACTAATCCAGAAACCCCTATTGCCCCTACTAATGTCCCCACCAGGAGCAACAGGCGGGGAGATGAAATTCCGATCCGAGTCAGACTCTTCCATCTGCCAGTCTCTCCTTTTTGTGGAGATTTCTTGGAAACCTCCATAGGCATACGAAAAGGGGGTTTCTGGAATTGCCTAAGGGAAACATGCATTTGAGGGCGGCCCTCCAGACAGGGGGCTTAGCTTTGGCAAAACGAAAGCCGTTTCCCAGCTCCTTGGGCAAAAGTCGGAAAAGCTTGAGCAAAATCAGAGGAGAAGAGACGCTCATTTTGAGAAAAGAGCCTCAATATGCCGGGCCACGATTTTCCCGGAAACACGCCTCGGCTGCAAGAGGAAGTTGAATCCTCATACCGGAGAGGGTATAGATCGTCCAAAACTATCCGAGGGGATACCCGGCACAAGGGCTGCTCCGCAAGGAGAATGTCAGGACGGCTCAGCCCCAGCGTTTTTCTGCCATCTCCCAGGCCGCTCCGGTTCTTCTTTATCCCTCAGGGGACATCTGTTGGCGATAGCGGGCGACCTGGGCCTGGCGGGCCTGGAACATGGCTTGTTCCGCTTCGGCCAATCGTCCTGCTTTCTGGCAGATCAAACTTAAAGCCACATAACTAAATGGGTCTTCGGGTTCCAACTGGCACACCTGTTGGCCATGCTGGATCGCTTCCTCATATTGGCCGAGTTTCCCATAAAAAACACTCAGGGCCGCATGCGCTAGGGCATACTGGGGGTCTTGCTGAAGGAGTTGTTGAAGTTTTGCGATGGCGCCTTCTATCTGCCCTGTTTTTTCCAGTTGAATCGCTTCATCATACATTACCACGCTGTTTTCCATGATTAAAAGTCTCCAAAATGGGTAAACTAGAAAATCTAGAGAACACCGCAAAATAAAGAGTAGTTCCTTCTAACACTCTCGGAGGGAACATAGTCTGGTAGCCGGTTGTTATACGGGAGTTCCCAAAATCGGAAATCTTATCCTCCTCAGGGGAATAGACTCTGTTCTCCCCGGATAACCCATGAAGAAGAACACAGCGGCACAACCAATCCAAACCCTTGGGGGGAGAAATACGCCCTTTAGGGGAGCATCGGGGTATCCCTAGGCAAAAGAATTGCCTGTTTACTTGTAGTCTAAAGAGAAAACGCCAGGTATGCCAGTCCCGTGGAGGCAGCAGGTCCTGATTTTTCTCCGGATCTCTTTCTCTGCCTGGGAATTACTGTCGATCATCCAGGGATGCCGACGCTTGGGGAACGGGAAAATCAGGAAGGTTTCCTCAAGGGTTTCTTTCCCTCTGGAGGTCGCTCCGAGAGAGCCGAGAGAACCGGGGTAAAGGTTTGAAAAACCGAGATTTTAGGAAAACCCGGCAAAACAGGATCAATCCCTCTGGAGAGTATATCCGATAGAACTTTTAGGTCCGGTCTTGAGTGCGAAAGGGATCGGGCTCACGGCCAATCCGCTGGCCGTCAAGGCGTTTCGCCCGGTATTCCTTTTTCCAGCAAAGGGCCTTTTCGGTGAGTTCTCTTCATTTAAGTCTTATCAGTCCGGAGGCGCAGATTGGGCAAGGAGTGAAAATCGGTCCTTTTTGTGTGATTGAGCCGGACGTTGTTGTCGGCGATCGTTGCCGATTGGAAAGTCGAGTCGTGCTTCGCAGCGGCGTCCGATTAGGGGCGGATAATCATATCTTTGAAGGGGCAGTGTTGGGTGGACCGCCCCAACACGTCCGGATGCCTGAAAACCCCGGACTGGTCCTGATTGGATCAGGCAATGTAATCCGAGAAAATGTCACGATCCATCGGCCCCTCCACAGTTCTGGTACGACGCGGCTGGGAGACAACAATTTTTTGATGGTCAATGCGCATGTGGCCCATGACTGTCAGATGGGATCGAATCTCATCGTGGCTAACAATGCGATGTTAGGCGGTCATGTCGAAGTGGCCAATCGGGCCTATATTTCCGGAGGCGTAGCCGTCCATCAGTTTTGTCGAATAGGCGCTTATGTCATGGTAGGGGGCCAAGCCCATGTGGTCCAAGATGTGCCTCCTTACGTAACAGTGGACGGATTAAGCAGTCGCATTGTGGGGCTGAACTTTGTGGGACTCCGCCGGGCAGGTTTTTCCTCCGAAGAGATTCTTCAGCTTAAAAAGGCCTATCGGGTCATTTACCGAAGCGGCTTAAAATGGCAAGAGATTTTAGAAATTTTGCGGACGGAATTTGCCGAGGGACCGGCCGCCTTATTCTATCCCTTCCTTGCCGCCACCAAACGGGGGATTGTTTCGGCACGTTGTCCTGCGGGGCGGACAAGTCTAAAACTCCATCGTACCGAATCGGACCAAAAGGTGGAGATCATTCCCATCGAAGAAATCCCCCGTCGTCAAGCAGCCGCCGGGTAAGCCCCAACGATGGACCTTCGCTCTTTCCCTGGGCTGGCCAGATGGGCCAAGAAGGAAGGTTCGGTTTTTCCAGACGCTCAATCCACCACCGGTAGTTCGGCCAAAGCGGCGTCGATCCGCTCTTGGGGATACTCATAATCATCCAACTGGGCGGTCAAGTATTTTTCATAAGACCCCAGATCGCATAGCCCATGGCCGCTTAGGTTGAACAAAATGCATTCCTCTTGGCCTGTTTCTCGGCAACGGAGGGCTTCCAGAATCGCGGCCCGAATGGCATGGGAGGTTTCCGGAGCGGGGATGATTCCTTCGGCGGCTGCAAACAAACGAGCTGCCTCAAAACACTCCCGCTGATGCAGCGCCAGCACCTCCACCCATCCCAATTTCACCGCCAAACTGACCATGGGCGCCATGCCGTGATAGCGAAGTCCGCCCGCATGGATGCCAGGCGGGATAAAACTATGTCCGAGAGTATGCATCTTCAACAGGGGGGTTTGCCCGGCCGTGTCGCCAAAATCGTATCGATATTGGCCCCGGGTAAGCGTCGGGCAAGCCCGAGGTTCAACCGCCACGAACCGGAGAGGACGTCCGGCCAACTTGTGGCGAATGAATGGAAACGCCAAACCCGCAAAGTTGCTGCCGCCACCCACACAGCCAATAATCACCTCAGGAAAATCGCCCCAAAGCTCCATCTGCTTTTCCGCTTCTAGACCAATGACCGTCTGATGCAGCATCACATGATTGAGCACACTGCCCAACGCATATCGACAGTCGGGATTACAGACGGCCGATTCCACCGCCTCACTAATCGCAATTCCTAGGCTCCCAGGAGACTGGGGATCGACGGCCAGAATCTGGCGGCCGGATTGCGTTTCCGACGAAGGACTCGGTATCACCCGAGCGCCCCAAAGCTGCATCATCGTCCGACGATAAGGCTTCTGCTCATAACTGACCCGGACCATATAAACGGTGCATCCCAGGTCGAAAAGCCGACATGCCATCGCCAAGGAACTGCCCCACTGGCCCGCCCCCGTTTCGGTGCTCAATCGTCGAATCCCTTCGATTTTGTTGTAATAAGCCTGGGCCACTGCGGTGTTGGGCTTATGACTGCCAGGCGGGCTGACGCTCTCGTCCTTAAAATAAATGCGGGCGGGGGTTTTTAACTCCTTCTCCAAATTCCGGGCACGAACCAGCGGCGTCGGACGCCAAAGACTCAATGCCTCCCGAACCGCATCCGGTATCTCTATCCACCGCTCTTGGGAAATCTCCTGGGCGATCAGGCCCCGGGGAAAGATCGGTTCCAATTCTTCCGGCCGCAACGGCTGTTTGGTAACCGGATGGACCGGCGGCGGTAACGGCTCCGGTAAATCGGCCTGAAGATTGTACCACTTTTGAGGAATCTCACTCTGCCCTAAATAAATCCGCCGACACGGGAACTTGTTCTCTCCGCTCATACTTACAACTCGCTCAAGAAGTCCAACTGATCCCTATACGCCTTTTTCTCAGACCTGTCTCTGCCAGGCTGGGTAGTTCTCTCGGCAATCTTTAATCTTTCGTTAATCTTTGTAGTTTACTCCTACTAAAGCAGGAGTCCATCTCTTATCCTGGGAATCTTCCGGCTGGACTGGAGGGGAGGCCGCCACGCCGGTTCGAGCCACGGCAGTTGTTAGGGGGAAAAAAACGTCTGTAATATTTTAGCCGAATGCAGGGGGCTATGTGTCATTCCTGCGCAAGCAGGAATCCAGGCAATATGGAGTTCTTCTACTTTCTGGATTCCCGTTTGCGCGGCAGTAACACGCTGGGTTTAGCCCCCCTTGGGAAAGGGGAGTTGATTCTTCGGCTAAAGTGTTACGAACGTCTATAAAATGACCTTCCCCAAGGAAAATGTCTTACAGATTCCCTAGGACAGTCGAACTGACGATCTTCTCCCACCGCCGCTGCTTAGCTCAGCAATCAGTCCCTCTCCTTTCTCTCCTTTCAAGGAGGCCAAAGAGAAAGGCTATCCGTTCCCGGTACTCTTATACTGATCTCCTATTTTCCACAGTTTTGCAACGATAAATTGGTTAGCATACTTTCTGGCCTGCCTATTGTCGATCCGGCCCTCCAGAATTTGCTTTTCTTCGCTTGTTTTGCTCTTCGAATCCGGGCGAGAAATGTTTCTTAAACTGCTCTTTTTCTTACCACAATTTACCCCAAAAGAGGTATAAAAGTAAATTGTACCCCATTGAAAAACCACGGGAGGGAGGGGAGCACCCACATTTCCGGCGGGACAAAATACATGCGGAGTCCAGATTTCCGAGGGTCGGAGGTGGAAAATGGGGGAAATAGTCAATTTGGGTTATTTAAATCCACCAATTTTGGTGTAAATTCCAACTAAAAATCGGCTTCGGATGGCAGAAAAGTCTCCATGTTGCGTTCTTTTTTAGAATACGCAAGAAAAATGACGATGTTAATTCGTGTCGTCTGGGAAGTATAGGCAAAATACATAAAAATTGTTCCTGAGTTAAAACATATTCGTTGGGAAACTTATTCCGTGTCAACTCCATCTCCTGAGTTCGTTGATCCATATTCCTGTGAACCCCCTCTTCCCTCTGGAAGAGACACAATCGGGGGGGAAGATTTTCGAAAACGAGTAGCACCCCTCCAGGATGCCTTCAGGCAGCTCACAGGATGGGAAGTAAAATGGTTCCGGCGGCCCAAAGAGGTACTACCGGGTTGTGATGATTCGCCCCCTCATGGAGGGGAGGTTGCTGAGGGGCTGGCCTTTTCTTTGGAACCCGGTAGAGTATCTAGCCCCCGAAAACCCAAGAGAAAAGCGGCTACCCCGCCCTTTTCTCCATGTCCCTTTAGGGAACAGAGCAAGGAGGCTGTGATCCAATTGGCCGAAGGAGTGGCGGAACTTTTAGGGGAAATCGACCGGCTCCAACAGACTCTTTGGCAGCGGGAGGCGGAGTTAGCCACGGGAGTGCCCTTAGTAGCCGATTCTTCGGACAGAAGAAACTTAGCGCCCCGTTTGCAAGCTGTTCTCCGGGCGGGCGTGGAGTCCGTCGGGGCCGATGCTGCTGGATTATACCTATTGGATGAAGCGACCACCTGTTTGAAACTTCGTTCGGTCTGGGGGTTGCCGATTCAGAAACTCGCCCATCCCCCCCGGCCGCTGCGGGGCGCCTTGGCCGATTTGGAAGCCCTGTTAGGCCATGCTGTGGTTCTGAACGATCTGAGGCGAATGCCTTGTTGGGAGTCTCCGGAAAAAGGATTTGGATCGGCCGTTTGTGTTCCGGTCTCTACGGAAACCACTCTGCTAGGGACTTTATGGTTTTTTTCCAAAGAGCCCAGAGATTTTACCTCCCAGCAGACAAACATTTTGGAAGTCATTGCCGGTCGAATCGCCGTGGAATTGGAACGAGAAGTCCTTTTGGCCGACGCGATGGCTTTAAAGCCTTGGAAACGGCATATGTACGACCTCCAGCAATGGCACGAGGAACAGGCCGGTTGGAATGCCCCCTGCTTGGAGGGTTGGGAGATCGGTCTGTGGAAGGAATCTGGGGAGTCGGGTTGGGGCGAGTTTTTTCTACACTTTCCGTGGGCGGAGGGGGTGGGGTTGACCCTGGGGCGGGTCGAAGAGCGAGGCCTTCGGGCTGTTTTGGAGGCGGTTCGTGTCCGATCGACCCTTCAGTCCCTTGCCGCCCATTTCCGGCAACCCCATCGCCTGCTCCAGCAGACGCATCAAGTGTTAAGGACCTGTTCGGGGGGGCATGGTCCCATTTCCGTCTGGGTGAGCAGACTCGTCCGGGCCAAAAACGTCCCCTCAGGCGATGCAGAGCTTATCTATGCTCCGGCCGGCCCAATTCGGTTGGTCTTGGTAACACCCCAAGGATGGAAATCTCTGAGTGAAACCACTCCTCCGCTGGGGGAATATCGAAGGTTTTCTTCAGAATCGAACCGTCTTTTGACCGAGCACCAGCCCGCCCCGAACCAAAAAATGCCCATCTATAAAAGCCGACGCCGGCGGCTCCATCGGGGAGAAGTTTTGGTTGTCTTTCCGGCGATACCGACAGAAGCAAAAAGGTCCCTGGAACCGAATGGCAAAAGGCACGTTGTTTTGAATGAAATCGAAGCGCGATTGGCCGAGCATCTCCGAAGGTATTTGGATGGGCCGGCGCCCCGGCTGGCGGAATTGGTCCAAAACTTCCTCCAAAAAATCGGGCAAGATATGGGGCAGATTCCCCAAAGTCTCTATGTATTGAAAGCCCGGTAGGCAGGACCCAGGGCGGAGGCGACAACGGCCCACCTGCCTTATTTCATCCAGGTCAACCTTCCTCGGAAGGCGGCTGTTCGGAGGGGCCGAGGTTTTTCCGCAGTAACCTGGGTGTCTCCAGGATCGCCTGCATCAAGTCGATGGCCAGATACCAGGTAAGGAACAGCAGGTACGTGATCAAGGGCAACGCAGCAGCGACCGTAATATATACGAAACTTTCCCATAGGATCAGAGGGGCCTCTGAGCCTTTTTTGCTCGCTAGGAGCACGAAAGCAAACAGAAGCTCTACTACGCCATGAAGGACACCTAAACAAAATAACACGGGAGTCAATTTCAGCAGGAGTTTCAGGAGAAAGGTCCAAACGCTGAGAGCTTCTTCGCCGGCTCGGGTTTCCGGAGATACCGTCATTTGCACGGTTTCCGGAGCGACGGCAATTAAGGCGGCCAACTCCACCACGATAAAAAGTTCCACTGCCGAAAAAATCATGAGGTATTGATTTTGTTGAACGGCATAGACGACCTGACTGAGCACTCCAGCCGCTCCCAGGGCCAACAGAAGTAAAGCGAGGCAATCTAAAAAGGCGGTGGAACAGAGGCGCGATGGAGAGCTTTTATTCAGCCTATCCAGGGCGGGCAAAAACCGGCCGGCCGTGTATTGAAGCACCCCAAAAACAAGCACCCCCGCTGCTGCCCATCCCAATAAAGACGCCTGTTTAGCCTCCATACTCAGAAACAACATCGCCATGAAGAACAAGGCCATAGCTCCATAAAGGGCGTAATAGCCCACTACGGAAAAGGTCTGGCAGGCGGCTTCCACCAGAGGGGCCGGCAGGGCACGACGCATCAGATCGAGAATAAAATCGAAAAGATGTACAGATATTCCTTCTCTGGCTCGATAGAACGCCGCCAGCGAATTTTCGAATCCACGTCCGCCCCTTTCCGATCCCGCCGTTTGGGCAGAAAAACTCATAGGCGGAGCAGCCAGCATCACCGGCGGCTCTGGGGACGTCGGCGACGCCTCTGCAGCCTCCGTTCCCGGCACGCTCGTTGCCGCAGGATTCTGCGATTCGGCCTCAAATAGTCCTTTCACCCGCCGGGCCGGCACCCAACTGTCCATTCCTTCTCGCCAAACAAGATCGTCTGGCTGAAGTTTGCCAGCGTCGGCCAAAGCTTTCAATTCCGTCGGCGAAACAGGACCAAAACGTTTTTTCTCTTGCGAATAAAACCATTCCACAGGGCTCATACCGAAACCTTCGCACTATGGATAAAAAGGGCGCTCCTGCTTGGGCGGGACCGCCGGTTTGGAAAAAAACCTTTATAGCACATTCAGGGGCATAGAGAATCTTTTCTTTGGGAGGGGGAGAGGATACACTACATGGAGGATAGGCTTCCCTTTTAATGTACTTTATAACCGCTTGGGCGTCATCCCCTTACCTCCAGGAATCTTCCCTCCCGAAGCTCTTTTCCGAAAGGAGATATGTATGCACCGGCAACCCCCAAGTAGGCGGGAATTTTTAAAGCATTTGGCCGCTCTAGGTGCGGTGAGCACTGGCGGCGCCGCTCTGTTGGGAAATCGGCCCCCAGAAACGGCGGCCCCGGTTTGGGCAACCGAGCCCAAGGTCTCCCAGGAGCGCATCGTCCGGCTTTCTGAGCATTTGGCCGTCTTCGCCGGCCCGATCCACGTCGGGATCATTCTGGACGGCCAAGGCAAAGCCCTTCTGATCGACTGCGGAGACGGCCGGGTCCAACAGGCTCTCCCAAGCCTAGGCGTGCAATCCGTCCAGGCCATCCTTTTTACCCATCATCATCGGGACCAAGCCTGCGGTGCCTCTGCGTTTACCGAGAAAGGGGCCAAACTGCTGGTACCTGCTGCTGAACGGCCTTGGTTTGAAAAACCGGAGTCCTACTGGCAAGACCCCAAACACCGATGGAACTATTACATTTTCCATCCGCATCGGCTCATGCTGGTCGAGGGGCTGCCGGTGGCCGGAGAATGTAAAAATGATCAGGTAATCTCCTGGGGACCGGCCCGGATTCAGGTTTTGGCCACGCCCGGGCATACGGACGGCTCGGTCAGTTATCTGGTGGAAGTGGACGGTCAGCGGGTGATCTTTTGCGGCGATCTGATCTACGACAAGGGCCAAATCTGGGAGCTTTACAGTCTGCAAAAGGGTTTTGAGCGGGGCAAACGGCGGATCAGCGATTATCACGGCTTTATGGGCGCCCAGTGGGAGCTGAAGGCCAGTCTGGATCGGGTCCGAAAGGCCCAACCCCGCTGGCTTATCCCTTCTCATGGCCGAATCCTCGAAAAGCCAGGCGAAGCCATCGACGCCCTTGTGGCCCAGATAGACGCCTGTTACGACAACTATGTGGCCATTTCTGCACTTCGGCATTATTTCCCGGAGCTTTTTGAGGAGTTTCAGGGCCGAGCAGGCCATATGCCGCTTCAGCCTCAGACGCCTGTTCCGGACTGTCTGCGGCATATCGGCACCACGTGGATTTTAGTTTCCCAGGAGCAGAAGGCGGCCTTGGTGATGGACTGCGGCGGGCCGGGGATCGTCAAACAGCTTCAGCAGATGCAACAGCAAGGCGAACTGGGCCGTATCGAAGCCCTCTGGATCACCCACTATCATAACGATCATGTAGGCGGGGTGGCCGAGTTCCAGAAAACCTTCGATTGCCCCTGCATTACAGATGAACATTTGGCCGTTGTGCTCACCCAGCCGATGGCCTGGCGATTGCCCTGTATTTCGCCGGATGAGATTCGGGTGGATCGGCCCACCAAGCACGGCCAGTCGTGGACCTGGCATGAATTTAAGCTAACGGCGTTTTTCTATCCGGGCCAAACACTTTATCATTCCGGTCTGCTGGTGGAGCGAGGCGATTTGAAGATGTTTTTTGTGGGCGACAGCCATACCCCGGCCGGTATCGACGACTATTGTGCCCAAAACCGCAATTGGCTGGGCCGAGACGTTGGCTTTGACCGCTGCCTGGCTTTGCTGGAACAGTTGCAGCCTACACATATGTTCAATTGTCATGTGGATAAGGCCTTTTCCTTCACGGTGGAACAGATTCGGTTCATGCGGGTCAATTTGGCCGAGCGGGAAAAACTCTTCGGCCAGCTCATGCCCTGGGATCATCCGAACTACGGGATGGATGAATCCTGGGTGAGGTGCTTCCCCTACGAACAGAAGGTCCGGGCAGGTCAAGAGGCCAAGGTGGAAGTAGTGCTTACGAATCATTCGGCCCAAGTACACCAAGCTGCTGTCCGAGCCGGGCTGCCCAAGGCCTGGGGCGGCGGCACAACTGTTTGGGCAGAGGCCCAAATTCCGGCGAAAACCGAGAAAGGCCTCCCCTTGGCCGTTTCCATTCCTGCTTCAGCGTCCCAAGGCCGATATGTGCTGCCGATCGATGTTCGGTACGGTCCCTGGGATTTGCCCCAATTGGCCGAGGCCCTCTTCCAAATAGAATAACATCTGGGCGATTTTACCGACGCTGCGACACTGCTGGGCCGCCCCATTTGCCAAGCCCGTCTTCCCAATAGAATCGCCCTCTCTAAATAAGTCCACAAAATACCGGAAGTGGTTGGACTCCTGGCGCCTCGGAAACGAAGGTATTTCGCACCTTTGGACCACTTTCGCCATTATGTGGACTTATTTAGAATGGTCTCATCGGTGGGACCTCTTGTCCGATAGTGCCGGAGGCCAACCATTTTTTCGCCTCCTACGAGCCACGCATAGGCTACACTTGCTGGGGGCGGTCTTTCGCCGGCAGGCGGTTTTTGCGATCTTCGATAAGTGGAAATTTATTTATGTCTTCGTCGCAAGGCGGTCCCAAAGTAGGCGAACCAGGCGGAGGAAAGGCCCACCCGTCCCGGATTCGGTGGGCGGCCGCGCTGGCTCTGCTAGCAGGAATGCTAGGACTGTATCATGCCAACGGCGATTTTTTGCCCGGCAACGATGCCACAGCAAACCTGTATCTGCCAGTCAATCTGCTCCGTGGCCGAGGTTTGAGCTTTCGACCGGAAGAAATGCCCCAGATGTTCATTTGGCATCTGTGTCCTCCGGCGGGCTACCAGGCCAAGCCGGCCGATCCGTCGGGAGCTAAATTGCCCCAAAACCCCACCCAACCGGTCAGCCGACGCACCGTCCGCATTGCCGCCTGGCAGAGGCCGATCGACCCAAAGAGTTGGCAATGGCTGCAAAAAGTACACCAGCCCCCCTCGCCCGATCCACCCACCTGGCGGCAACTATGGCAGACCGGCTGGCTCCGGTTGGCCGGGCCGGAGTATTATCTGGTCCCCTCGAAAGAGCCGGATCGGCTTGGCTATGTCAACCAATACGGTCCGGGAGCCGGCCTGAGTGCTCTGCCGATTTTTGCCATACTGGATTTTTGGACAGGTAGTCTGGAAGATCGGCCTGCTCTCCTCTGGTATGGGGGGAAGTGGGTGGCCAGTCTGTGCGTGGCGTTATCGGTCAGCTTGGTCTATCTGACATTATGCCGAATGACCAGCCCCTTGGCCGCTCTGCTGATTGCTTTTCTTTATGGGACGGGCACGTGTGTCTGGAGTGTTTCGAGCCAGACCCTCTGGCAAAGCGGGCCGAATGTATTGTTTTTGGCCCTGGCCGTCTATTGCCTGGTCCAGGCAGACCGAAGCCGCCCGATAGGCCGAGCCTGGCTTTGGATGGCGGCAGCGGGGCTGTCGGCCGGTTGGGCTGTGGTGTGCCGACCGACTTCCGCCTTGGTGGTGCTGGCCGTGGCGGGGGCGTTGCTCCTCCGGGCGATCCGCATGGGGCAGATCCGCCGATCCAGAAGGTCCTGGGGTTTGGCGGAGCAATCCGTAGCCGCCTCGGCCGGCCGGGAAACTGCGCCGACGGCCCCGGGCGGGCAACCCGGTGGAAGCAAACCGCTGACCTCCGGTGAACAACCAGGTTGGAGCACGGCGGTAGCTTCCGGCGGGCAACCGACTTGGCGACAAGCGGCAGCCCGATGGGGCGCGGCGCTGAGTTTTTTGTTGGGCACTCTGCCGCCGGCGGCCTTTTTGGCCGTCTATAACACGTATTATCTGGGAGCGCCGTGGCGATTTGGGCAGGTGGAGGTGGGCCGGCGGTTGGCCCAGGACCAATTGGGCACCGCCGACGCCTGGTCGGGCGACTTTCTGGAAGGGTTATATGGACAATTGATCAGCCCTGCCCGAGGTCTGCTGGTCTATTCGCCGATCCTGGCCTTTGCGATCTGGGGAATGACGCTTGCGTGGCGGCGGCGTCGGTACCGAGTGCTTCGACCTTTGACGGTAGCAGCCTTGATGCTGCTTCTGGTGCAATCGAAATGGTTCAATTGGCACGGGGGGTGGTCTTTTGGTTATCGACTGATGGTGGATACGATGCCGCTGGCTGCCGTATGCGCAGCGCCGACTGTCCCGTGGATTCGTCGCTGGTGGGGACTGGGGATTTTGGCGGCAGTGCTGGCCGCCTGGTCGGTGGGCGTGCAGATTCTGGGGGCGTTTGCGTATGACGTGGTCGGGTGGAACTGTCGGGAGGGGGTGGTGGTTCGGCTCCCGGACGGCCGAGCGGTCCCCGTCCAGACCAAAGAGGAAGCGGTGGCTTTGGTCCGCCAAACCGGCGGCGCCGTGCAGACGGTGCTGATGGATGTGGATCAGCGGCCTTGGCGTCGGCGGCTCTGGTCGATCCAGGACAATCCGATCCGCTATTACCTGGAAAACTTCCGCCAATCCCGCCAACGCAAACATCACCTGATGCAATCAGTTTTGGAGCCTCCGTGAAGGGACGGCTGTTGGGCCGATTTTTCTGGAAAGCGTAACACTTTAGCGGAATGATGAGCGATGGAGGGGCCTGCTTGTCAGGTCCGCCTATTCGCCTTTCCCTTGCGGGAGAGGCCGGCCTGGCCGGGTGAGGGGGCCCTGTGTCATTCCTGCGCAAGCAGGAATCCAGGAAAGATAACTGGATTCCCACTTCCGTGGGAATGACAGCCCAGGGCAGGCCACCACAGGTGAGGGGAATTTCGGAAGGACCTCCTTGTCAGGTCCACCGGGCTCGACAGGCCTACCCCTCCATTATCCCACTCACCCGCATTGGCCTCCGGCCAAACCACCCTCTCCCACGGTGGCGAGAAGGTAATCATGAGGGACCTGCTTGGCAGGTCCAATCCGACAGGCACGACAGGCGTGAACATATAAGTTTACCGACCGGGCGGTAAAGGACTGTCCGCCGTGGACCGAAGCGATTTGCCTTTACGCACAAACACCACCATGCCCGGCACCGGACACCGGAGCCGATCGAAATGGGTTTGTAGGAGTGTTTGGGTGGTGAGCCAGTGTTTGGCAAGAAAGGGATCGGGCCGGGCCAGCGAGCCCGCTCGAAGCACCACAAAAGAAACCGGATACAGCCCTCGGCCTTCCAGATACATCTGTACGGCCGGATACGGAGCGAATTGCAACACGGTGGTGGGCCGATCGGAGAAGAACTGGATGCCGGTGTCCTCGGCCAATACGCCGTCCTGGGCCGGGTCGATCTGGTCCAAAAACCGGGCCACTTGAGCGGTTCGGCTGCCGGCCGGGATGCCGAAAGGCGCATGCCAGGGCCGATCGGCCACGTATTGCCAGGCCAAAAGCCCCAGGAGCACGCCGCCCAGCAGAAAATTTTTCCTGGTAGGTGGCTTTTGGAGGGCAATGGCGGCGGCCCGACCGGCCAAGATCGCCAAAGCCGGGACCATCGAAATCAGATAATAGGTTCCGGCGCCGCACAATTTCGCCACGGCGACGTTAAACAGGCCCACTGCCGCACAAAAAGCTGCCAGCAGCCCGGCGAATCGCCCTTCAGCCCGGGCGGGCAAAAGACCCAACAGACCCAGCCATAACGGCCATCCCAAATAGATGACGGCCTTAATCGGCAAAGCCAAATAATACTCGGCTATTTGGCGGGGGGTTAACCCGGTGGTATCCATTTGTTGGGTGGTATGCAGCAGGCCGCCGCCGTACTGGGGCGCATCGGGGCCCGGCAACACCATCAGATACCAGTACAGCCCTGCCAGGACCAGGACTCCGGCGCAGCCTTGGAGGATCAAAGGCCGCCAAGCTGGCCGGATCGGCTCCCAACCCTTTTTTACCCCCTGAGCAACCAGAAACAGGCCCAAAGCGAGGGGGATGCAGATGGCTTGGAACTTCGTGGCCACAGCGGCGGCCAAACTGAGGGCCGCGCCAGCCGCCCATAACCAAACTGTTCTTGTCGGCTCCAACGCCCGATAAAAACACCATAAGCTCACCAAGCACCCCAGGCCCAACGGCACATCCAGCCGAACCACACTCGCATGGCCTAAAAACTGCGTATGCGACAGGAGCACCGCCAGTGCAAAGCAGGCAGGCCAGGGGCCATACAATCGCCGTGCAATCCACCAAACCAGCACATACAAAGGCCAAGAAAAGACCAATACATGGACCAGCCGACTTGGCCAAAGCTGGCCCGGCCAATGGGCCTGGCTGACAGCCGCCACGGCCATCACCAACGGCGGGCTAGTAATGAAGACTTCTTCCCGTTCGAGATGGTCCAGGCCTCTGAGATACGGCAATCCCGTCCGAGCGATCGATTTAGCAATGTACAGATAATTCGCCTCATCGTAGTCGATTTCGCGGTCGATGGATGCCAGCAGAACTCCCCCGGCCAAAGCCAGTAAAACCAACGACACAAGGTCTGCCCCACAGGGTTTTTTTGAGGGGAGCAGATTGGGCGATGGGCCTCCGGTTTCCGGCTTTCTGTCCTCTGCAGATGCAGAGGGATCGACCTTGAAATTGGAAAAAGATGGTTCCGACATATCCACTTCTTTTCTGGTGGGGAAAGACCTCGCCGAGGAGAACGTCTCTGCAAATGTAGCATTTAAGGGAACGGGCAGGGGAGCGGGAAACCCCCTCACAAAGGGGGGGTATTAGCCATATTCGCATGGATGCCTATCCAAGAGTCCGATCTCTCTGGTGGGTATGTTCCCGCTTTCTGGGAGCGGCCTGGCATTTGGTGAGCGATCCACAAAAACCCTGAAGAAAAGATAGCGGGGGGAGCGGCGCCTTATAGGAATAATTTCCACCATCGGAACTGTCAAAGACTCCTCTGCCTTAGACCTTTTCCCCTTGATCTGGTAAAATACCCTCGAGGGATGCGGCGTTCATGAGCCGATTGGCAGCGCAGACGGTTCTTTCTACGGCGGTCTATTGATCGGCCTTGAATAATTGGGAATGGAGTTTTTTATCCATTGATCAAGGGAGTGGACCACGGATGCATTTTCGGACGCGAGCGATTCATGTAGGCCAAGGTCCGGACGCCTCAACGGGGGCTGTGACGCCGCCGATCCATTTGGCGGCCACCTATGTACAACCTGCTGTGGGCCAGTGGGGGCCGTATGATTACTCGCGCAGCGGGAACCCCACCCGGAAAGTTTTTGAGACAACCCTGGCGAATTTAGAAACCGGTTGCGGGGCGTTGGCTTTTTCCTCCGGCATGGCCGCCATTCATGCGGCGATGATGCTGCTAGAGCCGGGCGACCATGTATTGGCCAGTTGGGACCTGTACGGCGGGACGTATCGGCTTTTGCGGCGTATCCTGAGCCGATTCCACATTCAAGCCACCTTTGCCCCGTCTGACGATTTGGAAACCTTTGCGGAGGCGGTTCGGCCGAATACGAAGCTCCTCTGGATCGAAAGTCCCGGTAATCCGCTTTTGTCGATTACGGATATTGCTGGTTGCGCGGAGTTAGCGCATCGGCATGGGGCGATGCTGGGTGTGGATAGTACTTTTGCTACGCCGGTGCTGATCCGGCCGTTAGAGCTGGGGGCGGATATGGTGATGCACTCAGCCACCAAATACCTAGGCGGCCATAGCGACGTTTTGGGCGGGGCCTTGGTTGTCCGAGACCCAGAACTTTTTCAGCAACTCTATACGATTCAAAATGCCACCGGCGGTGTGATGGCCCCTCTGGAAGCCTTTCTGTGTAGTCGTGGGTTAAAAACATTAGAATTGCGCGTCCGGGAACAATGCCGGACAGCCTTTCTGTTAGCCCAACGCCTGGCGGAGCATCCCCGAGTACGTCGGGTATATTATCCCGGATTGCCCAACCATCCTGGCTACCAGATCGCCAGCCGACAAATGGATGGCGGTTTTGGGGCCATGATCAGCTTTGAATTGGACGCCTCCGCCGAACAGGCCAAGACATTCGTCCAATCCACTCGGATTTTCCAACTGGCCGTCAGCCTCGGAGCGGTCGAATCCTTGCTAGAACTGCCGGCCTTCATGTCCCACGCCAGCTACGAACCAGAACAGCGGGCGGCCCGGGGCATCGCCGACAGTTTGGTCCGGCTCTCCGTCGGCTTGGAAGCCGCTGAGGACCTGTGGGAAGACCTTTTGTCGGCCTTTGAGAAGGCCTTTGCATAACGGAACATTTTAGCCGAATGGGGCACGCTTGTCGTGCCCGTTGAGCTTCATTTGGCTAAACTGTTACTGCATAACAAAAGAGTTATAGTTTGACTGTATCTACCCGGCCGAGCCCCCACAACTTGTAGGGGGTAAGAATCGGCTCAAACCCAACAGATTGTGGTAATTACTTCCGGTAGATACAGTCAAGATAGAAATCTCCGGCGTCTTCTCCTGTGGGAAAAGCGGACTGGCAGAACGTCCTGGCGGCGAGCCAACGGCGCCAAAACCAGTTGGCTTAAACGGGGGAAATTACCGGCTGTCCAGATGGCCTTGGAACCATTTCCCAGACGGTATCCCCTCCCCTGGATCAGAATTCTCCATTTTCGTCGGCAACGACCTTCTTTGCCGAAATCGCTGCTTTGAGAATGGTGTTGGAACTGCGGAACGGAAGATGATCCTGCTGATCGACAATTACGATAGTTTTGTTTATAATTTGGCCCGATATTTCGAGCGGTTGGGGCATCGGACTGAGGTGGTTCGTAATACTGCCATGGGGCCGGCCGATATTCGGGCGAAGCGGCCGGCCGCCTTGGTCTTCTCTCCGGGACCATGCACTCCGCAACAGGCAGGATGTTCATTAACGTTAGTTCGGCAGTTCTGGCAGGAGTTGCCGATGTTGGGGGTGTGCTTGGGGCATCAGATTTTGGCCGAGGCCTTCGGCGGTCGGATTGTCCGGGCGCCGGAACCGGTCCATGGCCGAGCCGCTTTGATTTATCATACGGGCCAGGGGGTGTTCACCGATTTGCCCAGCCCCATCCAGGCGGCCCGCTATCATTCCCTCATCGTGGAAAAAGATTCTCTGCCCGAAAGTTTTTCCATCTCGGCCTGGAGCACGGAGGGAATCATCATGGCGATGGAGCATCGGCGGCGTCCGATCGTAGGCCTGCAATTCCATCCGGAATCGATTCTGACCGAACACGGCTATGCGATTTTGGCCAATTGGCTTCGGATGGCAGGGATTGCAGTCCGAGAGCCTTTGCCGAATATAGGCGAAGAGTTTGTTTTGCCAGAATGAGTCCGTGGGGGTTGCAAGGGGGACGCCTGCGGCGGTTTTCGCCCTTCTTTGCCGATCCAGGGTTCGACGGGTCTAGGCGAGGTGGTTTTCCGTGGGGGCAGATTGATGTAAAATTTTTCACTTTACGAAGAGGTGCAGAACCAGTCCGCCAGTTGATCCAGGCGGGTGATGACGGCGTCCGGTTGGAAGCGGCGAAGGCGGGCTTCATCGGCGCGGAGGCGGAGGCTTCGCTGGTCGCCGGCAAAAAGGACGGTGCGGAATCCTACTTGGTGCGCAGCCCAAATGTCATGGAACATGTCATTGCCCACATGAAGGGTTTGCGGAGGGGCGATTTGCCGATGGGCCAATTCCTGCTGGGCTAGCCGAAAAAGCTTTTCGCCGGGTTTGGCTTCCCCATGTTCATAAGAATAAAAGACCAGGCAGGGATCGAAGCCCAAATCGGCCTCCCCTCTACCGAAGAGGGCGGAAAACGCCGATGGAGTGTAAAATTGTGCATTGCTCACGACGCCCAACACATATCCGTGCGCCCGAAGACGACCGAGAGTTTGCTCCGCGCCCGGCATCGGCCAAAGAGGATTCGCACGGGCTTCGCACTCGACGGCCAGTCGATCCCTATCCACCTGCTGGATTTCCGTTTCCGAAAAGACGCCCCAGCGGGCTAGTTGATGTAAGGCGCCGCTCCAGGCTTCGGCTATAGAAATTTCGGGATATGCGACGCCCTTCGCCCGTCGGCCCTCGTGCATGGAGTTGATCACGCGAAAAAGCACCTCGGCTTCCTGCTCGGTCCATCGGGAAGGCCGAAGCCCCACGGCCTCCAGGGCTTGTCGAATCACTTCCCGATGAAACGGATTGCCAGACGGCTCCAGGGGGCCGCTGGAACTGATCCATAATGTGCCATAAAGATCGAAAAGCACCGCCCGAATCTGGTTGGCCCAGGGGGGCTTTTGCATCCTAGAAGGTGCAAAGTGGTGGAAGACCTCCGAGTCGGGCGGAATCGGTTCTAGGGGACGAAAATGCCGCCGAAATATTTCGACAATCCATTCCATCGTTTCTTGCAGAGCAGGGCATAGTCCTTAGGAGGGATTAGGACATATCCGGCGTCCAGAGTTTTTTGGGACTTGCAGAGCCTTGTTCCTTTTCCGGGGTCCATAATGGCGAAGTTTCTTCGGAGGGGGCGGTTCCTGGCCCGCCCTGCCCATGGGGCTCCGAAGCGAAAAAGCCCAAAGGCTCCAGGATTTCGATGAGTCTTTCCAAAACGCCAGGTTCGTGCTGATGTTGTTGTAAAATATGCTGGATTAACTTGTCCAACAAGGCAGGCTCTTTGCGTTGAATTCGATACGTGAGTTCTAACAAATCCCAAACAGCGCAGGAAAGCCCTTTTTGAAGGTTCTGTTGACGCCCCTGAGCAATAAGGACGCCAGCTTGGTCAGAGGGAATGGCTGCATGAGCTGCATAGTAGCAGGCCGACAGCCAGACGGGATGTTCGGTCAAAGAAGGCCGAGCCAGGAAGGCGTTGGCTAGTCGATCCATGGCCGGCACGTAGCGGAAATGGGAGGCATACAAAAATCCCTGGGGAATATCTGCGTCGGACAATTTGGTAATATCTACATCTGGCCACTGATATAAGGGCAGCGTGGCCAGGGGCGATTTTTCCGGATCAATCGGTTCCTGAGGCGACAGACCCAATTGTTGACGAACTTGAGCGCGCTGCCACGGATAATGGGATTGGGTAGCCAAATGTTCCAGCCACAGCAACACCGCTTCCAAACGGTTTTTGCATTGGGGGTCCTGGGCGGCTTGACGTGGGGATCGCCCCTGGAAAATTCCCAACGGTTGATCCAGCCAGCGGTCCAAAAAACGTTTCTGGCGAATCTGATCTTCCCAGCCCATATCCAGGTTTCCGTCTTTCCGCGCCGGAGGCAGAATATCCCACCAAAAACAAGCCTGAGTGGCGGAAATCTCCCCGATTTGTTCTACCGTGGGATCGGAGCAAAGCCCTTGGTCAACGAAGGAGTTTAAAAGGGATTCTATCGGAGCGCGATTGCCGTCGTACACCCCATAGATTTCCAATCGGGCTTCTCGATCGATTTGGCGACCATATAAGGCGGCAAAAGTTAAAATATTGGGCAGGGTGTCTTCGGAGGGAGTTTGATTCGATTCCAGGGCCGGCCGATCCAGCAGAAGATACCAGGCCCGCGGCGGAATTTCATGCTCTTCGCTTCGGAAAGGCAACTGTCCGGAATAGGGGAGGATTTGTTTGGAAAGGGCGAAGGCGGCCTGGAGATCCGATACGTCTTTTGGAGTATAAATAAGTTCATATTGCGGAACCCTGTCCTCCAACGGATCGGACGAGAGGGCGAGGATCGTCGCCTCGGCCAAAATGGTTTCTGTCTCCGGCACATCTAAACTGGCGTACCGACGGAGGGCGTTGATCGCCCCTGGAATGTCCAACAGCCAACCCTTCAGCACCGCCAGATGCCACCATAGCCCCGGCTCTTGGGGATACGTCTGGGTCAACTGCTCCAATTGTTCGGCCGCCCCCAACCAATCACCGTTATTGATCTTTTGACGCACTTGCTCCCCAGACTCCCCAGCGGGTGTATTCTCCAACAGTTTTGGCCGCCAAGAGAATGTTTCCCGCAACGGCAGCGGAATAGAAGTGGCCGAGTCCAGTTTCCTTCCCCACTGCTGAAAATCTTCCGCCCAGGGTTCGTCGGAAAAGACCGTTCCAAAGCGGATCAAGGGCCGAGCCGCCAAATACTTCTGTTCCTCTAGCAATCGATTGGCCACCAAAGAGATCACGCGAACCAGACATCCGGAAGAAATCTTCTCCCATTGGTCCAAAGCCCGCAGCAACCAGCGATAGGCCTCCTCGCCGGTATCCTGCAACGCCGTGAGGAAAGCTTTTTCCCACAGAGCGACCGGATTGTCCGGATACTTTTGGAGGAATTGTTCGACCACCTGAGCGGCCTCTGGAAATTTTTGCAACTGTAAAAGGTTCATAATTTTCATCGCGAATAGACAAGGGCGATCCGGATGTTGGCGTTGCAATTTTTCCAGCATTTCCAAGCAAGCCTGGTATTGCTCCCCCTCGAATAGATGGTCGATTTTTTCCCACTCGCCCACCAGATCGGGGCAACAGAATTTGATCTTTTTGCCGGTTCCCCCAGGACAAATCGAATAGGTTATCGATTGGGCCATAAAAAATCACCTTTTCTGATAAAGAGAAAACAAAAACACCCCCTCGGCTTCCGCAAGGTGGGCGACTCGCAGCGGCCAGTTTACTCTGCCAACGCCCATTCAAAAGATTTTTCCTAGGCCGCCAAGAAAAATCCTTACCATGTCCACCGTCTGAAGTAGAAAATCTCTTCGTGCGTCGTTCCCGCCAAAGCGGTGCTCCAGCATATCATGGAGAGAAACACAACCAGAGAGGAAGCGCATTTTACTGCAGGCGGCAAAAATGGAATCCCCATCCTTTCTATCCGCTGGAAGAAGCCCCCGGGGAAGTTTGGGAACCGTCTTCTTTGTTCAGATGCCGGCGCAAAAACTGAGCCCGTTCAATATCTCGATCTGTGCTGTCCAACTCTTTTCCGGTGATCTTCTGCAAATGCGCCGGTTGCGTCTGCAAAAACAGGTCATTCACCAGCAGAATCCCAATCTCTTTGATCAACCCCAGATGCACCCCCATCCGCACACTGGAGAGAAGATGCATCGTTTCTTCAGAGCTGATCGTTTGGGCGGTCCGCAAGATGCCGAAAGCCCGGCTGACCCGATCATGCAGATTCTGAAGACTTTCTCGAAGCAACAACTCCCGGGCTTTCCGTTCGTAGTCGATGATCACCGGGATAATATCCCCGACTTTTTTGATGATTTCCTGTTCGCTTTGGCCCAGGGTGATTTGATTACTGATCTGATAAAAATCTCCCATGGATTGGGAACCTTCTCCGTAAAGCCCCCGCACCGCCAAATCCAACTTCTGTAAACTACGGAAAATTTTTTCAATCTGCCGAGTGAGCACCAAAGCCGGCAGATGCAGCATCACACTCACCCGAATCCCCGTACCCACATTGGTCGGACAAGCCGTCAAATAACCTAACTTCTCGTCGAAAGCATACACCACCTTCTGTTCCACCCGATCATCCCACTGGCTGACCATCTGCCAGACTTCTTGCAGGTTTAACCCGCTGCCGATCGCCATAATCCGAAGATGGTCCTCTTCGTTGATCATCAAGCTGAAACGTTCGTTGCGATCGACGACGGCGCTGCGGGGGCCATTTCCTTCGGCCAATTCCCTGCTGATCAGTTGGCGTTCGACAAGCAGGTGTCGGTCCAGCAGATCGACCTGTTCTAAATCCACATGAATCAATTGAGAAGCATCTGCTCCGTGGAAAATCGCTTCTTTGAGGGTTTGCTGAATCCGTTGGCGATCGGCTTCCGTAGCCCGACTCATGAACGGATAAGCCGCTAGATTCCGAGCCAGCCGAATCCGCGTACTGATCACAATATCCGACTCCGGCCCAGAACCCTTCAGCCATTCTCCTCGGCTGCGGGTCAACTGCTCCAGTTCCCGCGACAGGTCCATAACCGCCTCATGATTAGGTGGATTCTTCGATTTCACGGATTTTGTCCCGTAAGCGAGAAGCTAATTCATAATGCTCCTCCCGAACCGCCTCCTGCAACTGTCGGCGATACCGAATCAGTTCGGTCTGCCGACGGCTCAAGTCGGAAGGATGGGTTGGACGTTTGCCCGTATGTTGGGTTTCCCCATGGATGTTCAACAACAGGGGCTGAAGTTCTTTTTCGAAAAATGTGTAATCGAACGGACAACCTAACCGGCCTTGATTGCGAAAATCATAAAAACTGATGCCGCAATAGGGGCAGATTTGCTGATCGAGTTCGGCCAGTTCATCCGCCGTTTGCCCCAAGGCGAGTTGTTTGGCCATCTGTTGGGCCAACAAAGCAGCCATGCTGCCGGCCGAACTCGGTTCATTACCCGCTTGGGTTAAATACTCCCGAGCATGGTCTTCACAAAGATGCAGTTCCACCGGTTTACCGCCGGTCAACTCCGTAATATGAAACGTGGCCGGTTTATCACAACGTTGGCATTTCATGGGATCAACCTGTACCCAAACATTCTCCCCCCATGGGGAAAAATCTCTTCCATCGAAGATTCCCTTTTGCGATTCTAACAGGAGCCCCTTGAGTGTCAAGCAGAGAATACCGAAGCTGCCCAAGACTTTATCCAGAAATACCTTATGGATATCTCTCCAGTTACGGGAATCCCCCTCAGACACTGCCAACCTGAAACCCCCATAAAAAACTTCTCCCCAAGGGCCGTCCAATGAAAAATCCCTCCCAGATTACCCAGATTCCCCCTGGATCAAGGAAAGCTATACCGGGTAGGGAAACCTATTTTGTGAAACCCCAGAGGGGCAAGCAGCAAGAGAGCAGAGAGCGTTTTCCTCCCAGACGGGAAATCCAGGCTTTATTGCCCCCTGAAGGGGTAGTTGCTGGCCTCGTCCCAAGAGGAGTCTCTCCCTCTTGGAGATAACCCACTCTGTCAAGAAGGGGTAAGCAAGCCAGTCTCGGTGAAATGCCCTCTTTGAGAAGTATATAAGCCCCCCTGCTAAGGTGGTGATCGGGTAGGATAACCCCACTCCGATCTTTTCCGTATCCTCTCGGAGAGTTGAACACGGGATTCCAAGCGGCTGCTTGCTAGAGACTTTGGGGACTGATAGACTGAGAGTTTCAGTCCTCTTATTTTTTATTTGGGAAATATCCCTTCCACCCCTACTGAGGGGGCGATCCCAGGACCCAAACCAACCGGAGATGCTCTCCCATCCGAATTTCCGATGTATCCCCTAATAATGGTGGGGCTATTGCATTTTGTAGTGGGGTGTGTGCCGTGGTGAAAAAATATCATCCCGACTTTACCACATTTACCGCATTGGCCCAGGAGGCCGATTTGGTGCCGGTGTATCGTCGGCTGGTAAGCGATTCGCTAACACCCGTGTCGGCCTTTCACAAGTTGGATGCCGGTCGGTGTGCGTGTCTGTTTGAGAGTGTGATTGGCGGGGAAAAGGTGGGTCGCTACAACTTTCTGGCTACCCATCCCTTTATGGAGATCGAGGCCTATGGCAACCGGGTCAGCGTCCATCAGCATACGGGGGTGTCGGCCTCGGGCCAGCCGATTCTTGTCAGTCGTCAATTGGAGTGCGACGATCCCTTGGAAGAGCTTCGCCGTCGGGTGGAAAGTTTTCGGGAGGCCCGGGTGCCGGGGCTGCCGCCGTTTTGTAGCGGAGCGGTCGGTTATGCCGGCTACGATGCAGTCCGATGGTTTGAGCGTCTGCCGAATCCGCCGCCTGATGACCGTCGGGTACCGGACATGGCTTTTGCATTTTATGATCAGATGGTCGTCTTTGATAATGTAACGAAGACGATCACCGTGGTGGTGATGGCCCGGTTGGACCAATTGGCCGACCGGTCCGAGTCGGCCCTCCATTATGCTTACCAGGAGGCTCAACGCCGGGTGGATGAGTTAGTGGATTTATTGTCCCATCGGCCATGCCCTTTGCAGCCGGTCGATATCGATGTGGAAGGCGAAGCGCATTTGTCTTATACCTCCAATTTCACGCAAGAGGCGTTTGAGGCTGCTGTGCGCCGCTGTGTGGAGTACATTCGGGCGGGCGACATTTTCCAGGTGGTCTTGAGCCAACGGTTAGCCACACGCATCCGGGTCCATCCGTTCGAGATTTACCGGGCGCTTCGGGTCGTAAATCCCAGCCCGTTTATGTTTTATTTGCGAACGCCCAGTGTCACCCTGGTGGGAAGTTCTCCGGAGGTGATGGTGCGGGTATGGGATCGGCAGGTTACGGTCCGCCCCTTGGCAGGCACCCGGCCGCGAGGCGCCAATGAAGAACAAGACCGCCGTTTGGCCGAGGAACTCTTGGCCGATCCTAAAGAACGCGCTGAACATGTCATGCTGGTGGATCTGGGCCGAAACGATGTGGGACGGGTCTGCCAATACCGGACGGTTCGGCTGACGGATGTCATGGTCATCGAACGGTACAGCCATGTGATGCATTTGACCTCCAATGTAACGGGTACGTTGGCCCCTGGAAAAACAGCGTTTGATGCATTAAGGGCTTGTTTACCGGCCGGCACAGTTACCGGCGCTCCGAAGGTCCGTGCGATGGAGATCATCGACCAGTTGGAGCCGCACCGCCGCGGCCCTTACGCCGGTGCGGTGGGATATGTGGATTTCAACGGAAACATGGACACTTGTATTGCCCTGCGCACGATCGTCATTCAGGACGATATCGCTTATGTGCAGGCAGGGGCCGGTATTGTGGCCGATAGCGATCCTACCCGGGAATGGCACGAAACGCTCAACAAAGCCCGGGGGCTGCTGAAGGCGATCGAAATTGCCGAGGCCCAGCCGCCGTCGATCTCTGCATCCCCCCAGCCGGGGCGAACCCGAATCCCCTCATGAGTCTCCCAACTTCTGATCCAACAGATGGTGTGTGTCTGCATTTGCCTCCAAGGCATCCCCCAAACGCATTGAGGAGTTTTCCATGCGAATTGAACGAATAGATATCTTTCATGTGGCGTTGCCGTTGACCCGGCCGATGCTTACCCCTTTGGGGCAGTGGGATCGGCTTGAGACGGTGCTGGTGGCTTTGGAGAGCCAGCAAGTGGTGGGCTGGGCGGAGGTCAGTCCAGGCAACGCACCCTTATTAGGTCCCGATTGGGCTGCCGGTGTGTATGCATGTCTGCGGGACTGGGTTGGACCGGCCATAGTGGGCCAATCCGTGGATACCGGCGATGATCTTCAGCAACGCCTAGCTCGTCTGCAAGGCAATCGGTATGCCAAGGCGGCCGTGGATTGCGCCTGGTGGGACCTGCAAGCACGTTTACAGGGAAAACCTTTACATCATATTGTAGGGGGCCAAACCGATCGGCTTCCCCTGGGCGTCAGCTTCGACAAAATGGACGACATCGAACTGCTTCTGGAGGCGATGCGACGGGCCTTTGAGGCGGGCTATAGCCGCGTGGAACTGAAATTCCGTCCCGGTTGGGAGGTCTCCATGGTCCATATGGTCCGCCAAGAATTCCCCACCGAACAGATTCATATCGACGTGGAGGGTGACCTTCGGCTCAGCCATATGGAAATGCTCTGCCGACTCGACGACTTCATGTTGGCCATGATCGAACAGCCCTTGCCCGCCTATGATCTGGTCGGCCATGCCATGATCCAGGATACCATCCGCACCCCCATCTGCCTGGCCGAAAGCATCACCTGTCCCGAAGAAGCAGAAATCGCCTTGGAACTGAAAAGCGGTCGATATATCAACCTGGAACCAGGCCGAGTGGGCGGCCTGACCCCGGCACAGACCATTCACGATGCCTGTCTAGACGCCCATATTCCATGCCGATTGGGGGCCATGCCGCAAACCGCCCTCGGCGCCGCGATGGGGTTGGCCCTGGGGACCAAATCCAATTTTAACTACCCGGCCGACTTCTTCCCACCCGAAGACCTTTTGGCCGACGACCTGGCCGAGCCGATCCGCTTGGAACGCTCGCCCGAAGGCCAACTTTTGGCCGTACTTTCCGAGCAGCCCGGCATCGGCCGCCAGCCGGATCCCCAAAAACTTCAAACCTGCACCTTGCAACACACCCGATTGCCGACGTAGAGAATCACTTACTGAGCGGAGGGCGTTTGGACCGAGGACTTGCTTAACACGGAAGCATCAGGGAAGGGGTCTTTTTGGACTTTGGCCCGGAAAGCCTCAGCGTCTTTGTGGGCCTGCAACGGTCGAGAAAGATCGGCTAACTTTTTCTGGGATAAGCTCCAAGGCGTGTTCCAGGCGGCGCAACCAACCAGCATGAACCAACCAGCCACAAAAAAAATTCTCCACCACCTGCTCCGATGAGAGCAAAAGCTCTCCGTCGGGAGGGAGCAACGCCGGCGCCGCTGCGAATCCCGAAATCGATTCCGCCTAGGACTGTTCCTTTCCGGCATCGGAAATGACCTCTTTTGGACGAACCGTGTTGGCTTGCCCACCGGACATCTGTCCTCGGTGCAGAAAAAACTACAAACTCACCATCCTACGGCTGCGGACGGGGTTGGGCCATCCACTGAGAGACCGTGTCTGGACCAAAAGGTTTTTGAGGGCCCGCGTCGCCGAACAGTCGCACAAAACCGCCCCCTGATGGGCCCCAATGACTAGCGTTCATCGCCACACAGCCCCCACTGATCCCCAGGCCCCCTAAACACACCCATAAAGCGACTCTCCAGAACCATCGTTTCATCCAAGCTGCCGTGAGGCGGCGGCCTTCAGAAGCAGACCTACTCATCGGGAGACTCCCTGGAGGCCTTCCAAAAATATGTTTTCTGTTGGACCAGGAGGTAGAACTGCCCGCGAAGGTGTTTCGCCCCATCGGAATCCACTCGGAAAAGAAAGGAACCTAGTAACATTTTAGCCGAATGAAGCAACTCGCCTCTCCCTTGGCCGTCGAGAGGCTGGCTCCAGAGCGAAGCGAAGCCGAGTGAGGAGGCCCTATGTCATTCCCACGAAAGTGGGAATCCAGAAAAGAGGAAAACTCCATATGGCCTGGACTGCCGCTTGCGCGGCAATGACAAAAAGGCCCCCCTCACCCGGCCAACCTCCGGTTGGCCGGCCTCTCCCACGGCGGGGAGAGGCATGTTCTGGACTGCCGCTTGCGCGGCAATGACACTGGATAGGGATTCTAGCAAAAATTGCCGCGGCTCCATTCGGCTAAAATGTTACGAAACCTACGCTGCCGGTCGAACCCCTTCCGAAGAACGGATTTCACGAAAAGCCTATACATCAAATCATGGTTCGGGTCGTTTTTGGGAGAGCCATTCGCTCAGGGTTTTCGGCTGGGAGGATTCTTTTTTGCCCCACAGGGAATCCCACCAGCTTGTGGAGGTAGGGGAATGGGAAGAAGGTTTTCGGCGATCATACAGTTTGGGCGTTTGCGTGCTTGTTTTGTTGCTCTCCTGAGGCCAGAGCCATTTGAGTGTAACAAAATCCCATGTGGCGTTGGCAGTCTTTTTGGTTCCTTCGTTGATTTGATCCAGCAGATTCGACTTTTTAGGACTCCAAAAGTTCCCCGAGGTCTTCGACTTCGTACTGCTGTTCGATTTACCGAAGGGATTAGGCAATCCCAACAGTCCTCCATCCGCCCAAGCTGGGGAAACACAAAAAGCCAAACCTACTACCAGTACCATCCCTTGGAAGAGTCGCTTAATCACTTCCATGCCCTCCTTCCTTTACCATGTTAGGGACCTACCAAGACTTTCCAGATGGCCAGCCGGTTCGCTCTTTCGGGAGAAGCTGGTAAAATCAAAACCTGCAACCGGTTCGGCAGTGGGGGAAGTGTCGCAAAAAAGGCCAAAAAAGTCTAGAGGGAATTTTAATGCATCCGAGGGACCCCTTAGCTAGGGGTTACCGAGAGATTGGGCTGTCGGGGGAAAGGAAGGGGAGGTTTGGGCGGGTAGATTCGTAAAATACACCGAATACACAAAATACATTGTTTGGGCAATTTTGCAATTTAGCATAAATAGGAAAAATAAATGAAATGGATATTTTTCAGAAATGCCCCACTTTCTCCATAAATCCCCATTTTTCTCAGCAGTTAGTTGAGGGTGTCCCGGAATTCCGCGAGGCGGACAGACGCCCAATTCCTGCCAGTTCCGCCCTAGAACCCACGCCCCCCACTCCGACGCCTAATTTGCCCATGTTGGTTTGATATATCTCTTTATTCTGCAAGGAGTTAGGTATATCGAATTTCCGGATAACCTCAGTTAGTTGAGAAAAGGAAATAGAGGACAATGATTCCGTTTGAACCAACACTCCGGCAAGCGTAAGCCCTGCAAACGCAGAAAAGGAAATAGAGGACAATGATTCCGTTTGAACCTGCCAGTCTGATTCATGATCCCGTGCATGGATATATCCCTTTTATTTCTTCTGCGAGTATTTCTTCTGCGAGGCTGTCGCCGGACGAAGTCGCCGAGCAGCAGATTTTGGATCATCCGTGGCTCCAGCGGCTCCGGCAAATTCACCAACTTCAAACGGCCTGGTGGGTCTTTCCCTCGGCGGAGCATAGCCGATTTCAGCATGTGGTGGGCGCCATGCATTTGGCCAGTCGGGCCATCGACAAACTCTATCCCAGTCTCCGTCAGCAATGTCCTGATGTTCCTAGCCGACCGTATGTGGAATCGCTGCTTCGGATGGCGGCCCTGTTGCATGATGTGGGGCATGGGCCGTTCGGACACTTTTTCGACGCCTATTATCTGGCCGAGTACGGCCTGACGCATGAAACCCTTGGTGCGGAGATCATCCGGCGGGAATTGGCGTCGCTGTTGCGCAGGATTCGGCGCAATCCGTTCGGCCAATTGGAATCGGGCGAAACGTTGGACCCGGAACAAATTGCCGTCCTGATTGTGCGGCCGCAGCGCCGGGAGGAAAACCTGCCCCGATGGTTGGTGATGTTGCGGGCCCTTTTCTGTGGAATTTATACGGTCGATAACATGGATTTTGTGCTCCGGGACGCATACATGTCCGGTTACAGTCTTCGGGCGTTCGATCTGGAACGGATTTTGCACTATAGTTTCTTTTCCGAGCGGGGCCTGACGATTCATGAGCGGGGCCTTTCGGCCCTGGCCGCCTTCATGCGGGTCCGGGCGGAACTGTTCCAAGCCGTCTATTATCATCGAACCGTGCGGGCCATCGACCTGGAGCTTCAGGAAGTCTTCGCCCAAAGTAAACCATTTCTCCTGCCGGGCGATCCAAGGGAACATTTAGACGCCTATCGGCAACTGACCGATTGGTCGCTGTTTACCGAAGTGGCCCGATGGTCCAGCAGCAACGACCCGGTCAAACAGCGGTTGGGCCAACGCTGGGATCAGCTTTTGCGCCGTCAAATCCGCTGGAAAATGAATGTCGAACGAACCGTGAGCTTTCGTCCCGGAGAGTCGGAGTCGGCCAGTGTGTTTGCCGACGCCAAACTCCTGAAAGAAAAAATTCGAGAATTCCTGCCCCAGGCTTTGAAAGATCTGGAGTTTCGGGTGGATACCGCTCGGTTGGTGCATCGGCCGGACGCCCACGTCCCGATCGCCAATCAAAACTTTCTTTATGATCCCGCGGGTCGCCAACTACAACTTCTGGAGGAACGGGATTTGATTCGGCATCTGCCGGTAACTTCTCGCATTTGCCGCCTTTATGCCGAAAACACCCAACATCAAAAAGAGTTGGCCGATGCCATGAATCGCTTGCTCTCTGAGACGAAGGATGATCTGACCAATATGTAGTCTGGGGTTTTTCCTGGATGGGACGGGCGGGCGTCTTTTCCCTGCCGGCAGGCGAATGGGTGTGCTTTTCCAGCGGGGAACGGGGGCGTTTTGTTTTACCTAATCGGCACAGGTTATCAAATTCTTGTTTTCCAAAAACTTAACCCACCTATTGCCCCCCGCAAACCGATCATATCTGTAAGGATCGCCCTTGTGTCAGAAGGGCCGGACAGATTCTACCCTGAAAAGACTGCCCCACTATCGGATCAGAACAGGGAGAACAGATCGTTCCGCCTTCAGAGCGCCCTGGCAAGGGGCTTTGGATGGACGGCAAAACATTTCACCAGGAGGACCAAGGCGTGATCGGCGGTTTGATCAAAAAGGCCAAGCTGGACCCCTTCCGGACATTCCTGGGGGGAATCCTTTGCGGGGGGTTCATAGGGGTTGTCCTGGCAGCATCGCCGGAGGATCCCGGCCAGACGGCTGGGAATCCTGTGTTAACCCTCCACGGGGGAACGTTCCAAGCCTCTGGCCGAATCCCCCGTTTCCTTGCAGAGGCTGCCGGACCATCGGTACGGGGGGACTCTCCCGCCCCAAGCCTGGGCGAAGCGCTGGCGCCGCATCCGTTGGATTTGCCTGTCGATGTACCCCCGGCGCAGGCACCGGTGATCACGGCGGTGGCATTGGATCGGGCAGGGCGGCTTTTTGCCACCGGCGGGGATGACCATTTGGTCCGCCTGTGGGAGTTGCCTGACGGTCGGCTCCAGCAGCGTCTGGAAGGCCATCGGGGGTGGGTGCGGGCGGCGGCTTTTCGTCCGGATGGACTCTGGCTGGCTACGGCCGGCGATGATCGGTGTGTCATGCTCTTTCGCGTGGGCCAGGCAGAGCCGGTTTGGAAGGCGGAACTGCCCGCTGCTGTCTATGCGTTGGCATGGAGCGGGGATGGAAGCCGGTTAGCCGTCGCCGGGTTTTCCGACAGAGTCTGGCTGCTGGACGCTCAAACCGGCCGACAACTGGCGAGCTTCCCAGGGCCGGGAGAGGATATTCGGGCCTTAAGTTTTTCGCCTGATGGCCGACAATTGGCCGCCGGATGCCGACAGGGGCTGATCCGGCTTTGGGAGACGGCCAGCGGAGTTCGGCAGCAGGATATCTCGGCGCATCGGCGGCGGGTCCGCTGCTTGGTGTACGGGCCGGATGGGAGGTTGCTGGTTTCCGGCGGGGAGGACGGCCAGATTGTGGTCTGCTCCGCCGCTCCAGGCGGAAAAACTCGGCAGATCGCCCAACTACCAGGGGCCGTGTATGCACTGGCCTTTTGCGGGCCGGATCGCCTGGCCGTCGGCGCCACAGATAACCGCATCCGCCTGGTGCGGCTTTCCGATGGCCAACTGCTGCGGGACCTCGCCGGGCATACCGGCACCGTCGCCGCCTTGGCCTGGGAGAGCGGGACCCAGAGGCTCATTTCCGGCGGATTTGATACCACAGTGCGTTTTTGGCAATTGGGACCGCCGCCGGCAGGCCCGCTTACCCAAGCTGCCTCCCAGACCGCCCCGTTGACCAGGGCCGACCCGATCCCCCTTCACCACAACCCGATGGGAATGCATTCCATGCCGAACCCCCCTCGGGAGGGCCGAGAGTTTTTGCCTCCAGAACCCACTACCCATTAACTTGGTTGTGCAGGAGATCAGGTCCCTCCGAAACGGACCTGACAGGTAGGTCCCTCCAGGGCTGTTTCCAACAGTAAGGAGTATCACCGTGAGCGGATGGCGAAAAGGATTTTGGCGGCTTGTTCGATCCAAGCAGAATTCGGCGAGAGGCCGCCGGTCAAAACGGCAGGACGCAGACCATCGGTCCACCGAGCACATCTGCCAGATCGAGGCATTGGAGCCGCGTCGGCTGTTGGCCTTTAGCGTGCTGCCGATCCATCTGGGCATGGTCTATGGCGAATATGCGACCCAGGACGATTTCACCGGCAACCGGTTTGAGCTGACCTGGTCGGGCGGCCAACCGGGCACCCAGCTTACCGAATTGGTCATCCAGACCGACAAAGACGGCCAGGGCCTGTCGCCGGGCGATTGTTTTTTTGACACGGCGGCGGGTGGCCGGGGTGAGTACGGCTGGAAGGACTTTGAAATCCTCGAAAACCACGGCATCGACGCTGTTTCTGGCCAGGTGGAAGACGGCGGCACTGTCCTAAGACTGAGCTTTGTCGGGTTTGATCCGGGCGACCGGTTGGTCTTTGTGATCGATGTGGATGAGGCCGGGGATGCCCAGGTCGGCACGCCCGACAATTCCAAGGCCGAGGGCGCCGAGTTTGCCGGCAGTTTGCTGACAGCCACCTTCACCGCGCCGCATTATTACCCGGCCACGGCAAGCAGCCGATTTGTGGATGCGTATGGGACGCTTTTGACGGGTTCCGGCCTTGATTTGCCAGTGGATAGCCTCCTGCCGGGCAAACCGGATGCGTCGGCGGACCTGACCGCCGGGGCGTTCGTCTCGTTGCGGCAGACGCCGCTGCCGATCAGCCTGGCAGGCCGGGTCTTCGAAGACGCCAATATGAACAACAGTATCGACTCCGGCGAACTGGGCCTTGCCGGCGTGGAGCTTGCCCTCTGGCGAAAAGAAGGCGACACGTATGTGGATACCGGCCTGCGGGCCACCACCGACGCCCTAGGCTATTACCAGTTTGAAGCCACGGCGGAAGTCTCACTCGATCCGGGCATTTATCGCATTGTCGAGATCCAGCCGGACGGCTATTTAAGCGTCGGCGCTCAGCCGGGCCGGGTGGGCAGCGAAACCCGCGGTCTGGCCGAATCGCCCAATGTCCTTACCGAAATCCAACTCCTCGGCGGCGACCAGAGCCAGGACAACAACTTCGGCGAAGTCCGACCGGCCAGCATTTGCGGCCGCGTTTTTGCGGATCAAAACCTCGACGCCGCTTGGCAGCCAGGTGAACCCCTGCTGGCCGGCGTTACCGTCCAACTGCTCGACGCCGACGGAAACCTCCTGCAAACCACCACAACCAACAGCGCCGGTCAGTATTGTTTCACCGGTCTGTTGCCGGGCCTGTACAGCGTCCGTGAACTCCAACCGGCAGGCTACCTGGATGGCCCTGACCAGGTAGGCTCCTTAGGCGGCTCGATTGTTTTGCCGGATACGTTGGCCGGCATCCATCTGGTCTCCGGCGCCCACGGCGTGGAGTACAACTTCAGTGAAATCCTGCCCGGTCGGCTTTCGGGCTATGTGTTCCAGGATGGGCCGACCTTGGTTCTGGAGCACGGCCAGCCAGTGCCGCCCATCGAATCAGTCCGGGACGGGCAGTTTACCTCGGATGATACGCCACTGGCCGGGGTAACTGTGGAGCTTTGGCGAGATGGCGTGCTGGCGGCCCAGACCACCACCGACGCCCACGGCTTCTTCGAGTTTACGATGCTCCCGCCGGGCAGCTACACGCTCCGACAGGTGCAGCCGACCGGTTATGTGGATGGCATCGACACGCCGGGTAGTTTGGGCGGGCTGGCCGATAGCCACTCCGATATCATTTCGGCGATTTCCGTAGCACCTGGGGCCAACGGGAGCAACTACTGGTTTAGCGAGGTAGCGGTGGAGTGGTTGCCGGAGCCTCCGCCTCCTCCTCCGCCACCGCCCCCGCCGCCGGTGAACCCACCGATCATTCCATTGGAACCACCTCATGAAGGGCCGTTCATGCCGCCGCCAGGACCACCGATGGCCCGTAGCGACGCCCTGTTGCCGCTGGCCGGGCAGCCGTTTAACCTGCCCACCACCGCGGTTACCGGATCGGCCGTGTTGGAAGAAGGCGCTGGCCTGGCCGGGGCGCCCACCCTGGCCTGGCACTTGAGCGTGATCAATGGCGGCATCCCCCGGCAGAATCACGAAGGCGCTGGTCTGACCGACGCCTCTGCTCCGCCATTCCGCTTGGTCAGCACGGACGATTGGAACCCGGCGGACGGCCGAACCGATCAGGGCCGATGGCTCTTTGTGGATCCGGCTACCGGCAGTATCCGGGAAGCTTACTTCGGCCAAGAGGGCAGCCTGCCTGTCGTGGGCGATTGGAACGGCGACGGCAAAACCGAGCTGGGCTTCTACGTCGGTGGGCGCTGGTATCTGGACCTCAACGGCAACGGCCAATGGGACCAGGGCGACCTTTGGGGCCAGTTGGGCGCCGAAGGCGACCGGCCAATGACCGGCGATTGGGATGGCGACGGCAAGACGGACATTGGCATTGTCGGCCGGGCCTGGCCCAAAGACCCCTTGGCCGCCGCTGTGGAACCGGGTCTGCCCGACGCTCAAAATCAGCCCGGCAACAAGCCGAAAAACATGCCCCCTTCCCCTGAAGAAGCCACCGACGGACTCCGCCAACTCCAACGCACCATGCGGGGCAAAGTGCGGACCGATCTCATTGATCATGTGTTCCTCTACGGCGGCAGCAAGGATCAGCCCGTTGTCGGCGATTGGAACGGCGACGGCGTGGCCACGATCGGCCTGTTCCGCGACGGCCGATGGACCCTGGACACCAACGGCAACGGCCGGATCGACCCCGAAGACCAGACCTTCCTGTTCGGCCAGCCGGGCGACATCGCCGTTGTCGGCGATTGGAATGGCGACGGCATCGACGACCTGGCCGTGTATCGGGACGGCTTGTGGATTCTCGATAGCGACGGCGACCGGCAACTTACTGCCGCCGACCAACACCTGCGCACGCCCCAAGGCATTCCGATTGCCGGCGATTGGAACGGCGACGGCCGGGATGAACCGGCCGTCTATCAACCCGGCGTCGGCCCCGACCGGGGCACCTGAAGCCGCTTGGGCGACGGAATATCCCGGCAATCTTCCTTGCCCACGCCGAGGGAAGTAAAATAAAATCTATGTCTGAAGAACTTCAGCACAGAGACATACTCTTTGAAGTTCAGACGCCGTTAGGGTTCCGAGTACGTACGACGTGCGCCTATTGGCGGTTTATTGTAACTATCAAGCATCCGGTGATAGCAGGCCGGGAGTCAGATGTACAGGATACGTTAAGGCATCCGGCCGAAGTTCGGCAAAGCCGACGGGAGCCAACCGTGTATTTGTTCTATAAGCCAGAACACGGGAAGCGATGGATTGGTGCGGTAGTTAAACGACTCCAAGAAGAAGGCTTTTTGATCACTGCCTCTCGGACGGACGTTGTCAAAGAGGGGGTGCGGATATGGCCCAGGTGAAGGTATATTTCGACCCGGTGGGGCAGACGCTGACTGTCTGGTTTGCGGACCCCAGCAGGAGCATGTGTGCGAAGAAACCGGAGAGGAAATCGTATTGATGAAAGACAGCTCAGGCCGGGTGATCGGCTTTGAAAAACTCCACTTTTCCACTTCTGAGGCCGAACCCTGGTAGGTGATATTTGAACGCATTTCCGCAGACGCCCTGCCGTCCGCCCACAAGCCGACCCCATGATCCCAAGGCCTTGAATTATTTAGGGGGCCGGGGTGCTGGCCAGATCGTAGCTGAGCATGGGCACTTGGTAATAACCCATCGCCGCATGCGCCACGTCGATCCGATAGATCGGGTCCCGCAAGAGGCAGAGCCGTCGATCCTGGGCCGGGATGGTACTGATGTAGATTCGTATCTGGCCCGGCACGCTGGTGATGATTTCTTCCCGCCAATCGCCCACTAGATCCACCACGGCCACCAAGGAACCCTCGATCTGTCCGATGGGGGTTTTCACGTGGGGGTATTTGACCATCCGGCTGCCGAGCAGGAGTTCCCGCTGGGGATCAGCGTCCCACCAGACGGTGCGGGCGCCGAAGCCGCCTAGATTTTCTTCGCTGATCACCTCTCCTTGAGCGGAGCGAAGCCGGGCCCAGGCAAACTGCTTCTTCTCGTCGGTATCGGCGCTATAGCATTCGCTGCCGGGCCAACGGGGGTCGATGTCGCTGCACATGCCGCAGCTATGCACATGGCGGGTGGGGCCTTGGTGGCCCCAGAGGATTTTTCCGGTGGCCGCTTCGACCAGGCACATGCCGTTCCGCTCTTTTTGCCGGGTTTCGATGCCGTAGTAGATTTCCAAACCCGGCCTGAGGGGGTCAATATCGCCCAGATAGAAATGATCCGGATGGCCCAGGCCAGTGGTCCACAAAGGCTTGCCGTCGTCGTCCAGGACAGAAGAGCCTAGCAGGACTTCGTCCCGTCCGTCGGCGTCGATGTCAGCGCAGTGCATCCAATGGGCGCCTTGGCCTTGCCAGGAGCGGGGAAGTCCGGTGTTGTCCCACTGCCAGCGCCGCTGGAGTTTGCCGTCCCGGAAGTCGTAGGCAACCGCTTTCATCAGGCTGTAGGTGCCGCGGGCCACGATCAGACTGGGCCGACGACCGTCCAGATAGGCTACTCCCAGTTGATTGCGGGAGGCCAGGTTATACCCTCGCAGGTCTTCGCCGAAGCCCTCCCGGGTGGGCCAATCGGTCTGGGCCAGCGGCTTTCCGGTCCGACCATCCAGAATGGTCAGATATTCTGGGCCTTTTCGGACTCGCCCGTCGGGGTCCCTGGGGTCGCCCTGGCCGGTTTTGACGGCCACTTCAGCCCGGCCATCACCGTCCAGATCATAGACCAGATAAGGCGAATACCAGATGCCCCGCTCAATGGCCCAGCCAAGATCATACCGCCACAGGAACTGGCCGTCGTGGCGGTAAGCTTCCAGTTTGTAGGTGTCGGGGCTGGGCTTCCAGTAGGCTTCGTAGGGGTCGATATTGTCGGCGGGCTGCTTGATCACATAGTCCAGTCGGCCGTCGCCGTCCAGATCGCCGATGCCCACCTTTTGGAAGGTGTAGTTGCCCTGCAGAGGGATGACCAAAAACGGTTTTTGATCCTTCGGATCTGGAGCGGGCATCTCCGGGCAGGCCGCCCCTTCTTGGCCGCCGTGCACAGGTCGGACAAAATAAACGCATTGGCCTTCGGCGCCCGGCACGCCGGCCGCGTCGGTGAGGAAATCGGTGGTTTTGGTGATCGGCTCCTTTGTCAGCCGAACCGGCGCCGCAGAACCGCCCCGCCGATACACATGGAAACCTACCTCCGGCGGATCGGTTTCCAGCAATCGCCAACTGAGATACAGCTTTCCTTGGCCAGCCGGACGAACCACAAGGCCCCGGTCCAATTTTTCAGCGGCTCTGGCCGGGAGGCGTGCCGTCCGACCCACCGACGCCGAAGGCTCTTTCTTTGGAGCAACCGCCTTTTGAGCAGCGGCGCTGGCCACGCTTCCGGCAGGCCCGACCTCCTTCTCTCCGCCCCAGACCGTCTGTTGCCTTAACAATATCCCCACAAGCCATAAACAAATCGTCCAACTCGTGCGCATGGGGGGTTCTCCTTGAGCACAGAAAGGGAATCGGACAGAACCAGGCGATGTTCGGAGGGTCATGGTTGGAAGGGAAGCTTTCAGGTGAGGCCCTTGGATGGCCAGAATCCATCCAGAAGCCCAAGGTCTCTTATTTGGCGGGAAAGGCTCCCCCGTAACACTTTAGCCGAATGCAGGGGACTATATATTACTGCCTGCGCAAGCAGCAGTCCAGGCTTCTTCCTGCGCAAGGGGGAAGCCGGCGATATGGTGTTTTACTTTCTGGACTGCCGCTTTCGCGGCAGTGACACCCTCTGGATTCTCCTGCTTTCGGGGGAATCCCACACGGGGCAGGAAGGACATAGCCCTTTCCCCGGCCTCCTGCGGAGGACAACATCTGCCGCCTGGGGGAAACGGACTTCCCCCATTCGGCTAAAGTATTCCAGTTATGGCTTCGGTTGGGGCATTTCCCAGTCGATGGAGAGTTTCCAGAGGCCGTCTTCACGGACCATGGTGACTTGACGTTCCTGGGTTTTTCCGTCGCTCGTAACGACCACGGTCAACTGCGCCCGGTCCCCTTCCTTTTTGACGGATTTAATCTCCTGGGCGGCGAAATGTTCCAGGAGTTTGGGCGTCTTTTCGCACAGGCGGACGAACAGGTCTTTGCCTTTCAGGCGGCCCAGTTCTTCGGCTTCCTGTTTTTTGCCGCCCAGGGCGGCGCCGAAGGCGGCCATTTTAGCCAGCATTTCCAAGGCGGTTTCCAGTTTGCCTTGGGATTTTTTGTCGATCCGATCCCAGATTTTGTCGTACTGGCCCTGTTGGCCGTACTGGACGATGGTCTGATAGGCGGCCTGGGGCGATTCGCCGCACCCGGCACAGGAAATCCCCAAAGCGACTACCAGAATCACAAGCCCCAACGCTGGCGGCCGAATCGAAGGCGTCTGTTGCACAGTACAGTCTCCTTGGAAGGGAAAAAACGGTAACACTTTAGCCGAATGGAGGGGCAAGCTGGTCATGCTCCCTCGAGCGGTGATCCAAGGCCGGTTCCTCCAAGGGCATCGGACCTGACAAGCGGGGGTCCCTCCATTCGCCTAACATGGTACACGAAAAAAACCATTTCCTGATTCTTGATGGAGAACCTTTCTCCCATGTGGTTCCAACTTACCCTAAGCCGGTCGGGGAGGCAATCCCATCCGAAAGGGGGCCATCCGGAGCGCCAACAGTTGAGGTTCGGAGTGGGCAAGGTGGTGGGAGGGGGTTGGAAGAGCAGAAGGGAGGCCCATAAAACCGCCTGGGAGGTTAAGAGGAGGCCGGTCGCCAATCCACCAGATGGAGTTCAACTCGGCGGAGGCCGTTAAACGTGTTGATCATCGGCCGGGAGACGATGTCCAGAGGGCAGCCGTTCAGTTCTAGCAGTTCGTCCAACCATTCCGCCCCGCCGAAAGCCACGGCCCGCATTCGCACTCCATGCTGAACGAGGGACATACTAAGATGTCGGCCTTCTTGACCGATGGGGCGTGGAGGATCGTTTAAATATACCGATGTACTACATATCAAGGGCCGGGGATTCCCATACCCAAACGGCGCCATCCGCTCGATTTGATCGACGGTCTGAAGCGTCAGGGCCGAGAGCGGGGCTTCGGCGTCGATAAACAATTCAGCCTGTCGCTGTTCCGGCTCCAGGTTCTGGGCCGCATACTGGCAGAACTCTTCTCGAAAGGCGGGGATGCGGTCCTGGAGGATGCGTAAGCCCGCCGCAGCGGCATGGCCGCCGAAGCCCACCAAATGGTGTTGGCAGGCAGTCAAGGCCTGATGCAAATGGAAGCCGGGGATACTTCGGCCGCTGCCTGTAGCGGGGCGCTGGCCTGTGGGATCGCAGGCAATCAAGATGACGGGACGGTGGAATTTTTCGGCCAATCGGCTAGCCACAATGCCGATGACGCCCGGATGCCAATGGTTTTCGGCCAAGACCCAGGCCGGGTGATCGATGGGGGGGTAATGCTGTTTGATCTGTTTGAGGGCGGTCAGATAGATGCTTTGTTCGAGGGATTTTCGGTCGCCGTTGAGTTGATCGAGATAGCGGGCTAGGGACTGGGCCCGATCGGGCTGATCGGTGGTGAGCAGTTCGACGGCCAAGGAGGCCTGGCCGAGTCGGCCCGCCGCATTCAGCCGAGGTACGATCTGGAAGGCCAGGTCTTCCCCGTCTAAGGCGGGTTTATCGGCCAAGCCGGTCAGTTGCAACATAGCAGCCAGGCCCAAGCCCGGCTTTTGCTTCAACCCCACCAACCCATAGGAGACCAAAATCCGATTTTCATCGACCAAGGGAACGACATCGGCCATGGCGCCCAAGGCGGCCCAAGCAACGGCTCGAAGCAGAAACTCTCGCATTGGGGGGGAAACCCGTTTGGCGCCGCTGGCTTGTTGGGACAAGGCCCAGGCCAATTTAAACGCCACGCCTGATCCGCTCAGACCTGGAAACGGATACGGCCGATCGCCCACAGCCGGATGCACAATGACGGAAGCTTGCGGTAGGTGGGGGCCGGGTTCATGGTGATCCGTGATCAAAAGTTCCATTCCTAAGTGGGCGGCCAGTTCGGCCTCGGCCAGACTGGCAATCCCACAATCGACCGTCACCACCACCTCCACCCCCCGGTCGGCCAACGTCCGCACCGCCTCCTCATTCAGGCCATACCCCTCCTCCAGCCGACTGGGGATATAATAACTCACGTCCGCTCCCAACAGCCGAAGACACCCCCACAAAATGGCCGTCCCGCTCACTCCATCCACATCGTAATCCCCGTAGATGGCCATCCGACGTTGATGGACGATGGCATGATGGAGCCGATCCGCCGCCTCCATGCACCCAGGCAGTTCCTCCGGTCCCCGAAGCCCGGAAAGCTTCGGTTCCAGAAATCGGCGGGCAGAGTCCGCCTGATGAATCCCTCGGACCAAAAGCAACTGAGCAATCAGAGGGGGAACCCCAGCGGCCCGTTGCAACCAAGCCACCTGTTCCGGATCATACGGTCGAATCCGCCATCGTTTGGGCATACCGCATCCCTGCCGTGCGAGCCGTAGGTCCCTGAAAAGCCATTTTCCCTAAAAGGGCTAGTGGATTCTACCCATTTTAGCTCTCTGGAGGAACGTTGCCGACCTCCTGGCAACCTCAGAGGTCAAGGTCCCCTACCGGTCCCTCATAGGCTTTTCGCCCACCAGCTTCGGAGACGCTAAAACGGGCCAACCAAACAGACAGCAGACTACCCTTCGGTTAGGGATCGGCTATCCCTTGGCTCTCTTTGTCGAGAGGAACCCCCTTCGCTGCCCCAACCTGATCATGCAGGGAAAACAGGCATCCCACCCGTAAAGGCCGGGCGCCTTACTTCATCTTCTTTTCCGAATGCATGGTATGTCGGCGCAACCGGGGGCAATATTTTTTCAACCGGAGTTTTTCCCCACCCGGTTTCCGACGCAGTACATAGTTGGCATCGCCGGTCTCTTCACAGACTAAAAAGACCACTTCCGCTTTTTTCTTTTTGCCTTTGCTTTTGCTGGCCATGGTAAGCTGATCTCCTAAAAAACCGTAGTAACACTTTAGCCGAATCAAGCAATTCGCCTCTCCCCACCATGGGAGAGGTCGGCCAACCGTAGGTTGGCCGGCTGAGGGGGGCCATGTGTCCTTCCCGCCCCCCCAGTGTGTCCTTCCGGCGCAAGCAGGAACCCAGAAAAGAAACAACTGGATTCCCGCTTTCGCGGGAATGACATACAAGGGGGCCCATGTGTCCTTCCCGCCCCCCCAGTGTGTCCTTCCTGCGCAAGCAGGAACCCAGAAAAGAAACAACTGGATTCCCGCTTTCGCGGGAATGACATACAAGGGGGCCCATGTGTCCTTCCCGCCCCCCAGTGTGTCATTCCTGCGCAAGCAGGAACCCAGGCCCCCTGTGTGCCGGCCCCAGTGTCATTCCCGCACAAGCGGGAATCCAGAAAGTAGGAGGGGGTCCTATTCCCTGGGTTCCCGCTTGCGGGGGAATAAACCTGGACTGCTGCTTACGCAGGTAGGAGACGTCGCTTCCCTTCATTCGGCTAAAATGTTACCAAAGCAGTTCCCCTAAAAACTTCTATTATACCCGATACCAAAAAATCGCAACCGGGGTTTCCCAAGAGTTTTGGGATACTCGGGAACTTTCGCAGTGGGAAGAAGAGGCAGAACCTATCTATCCAGGGGAAACTAGTCTTTAAGATTGGTCAAATACCCCCCCATTATAAGTATCAACTGATATTTTGCCCTCATTTTCGACCAGCAACCGGCTTGGGGAAAAGAGTTTTCGCCCCCGGGAATAATTCCACCCATCAGATTCGAAAAAGGAAAAGAGTGGTCAAGCCACCAAGGCAACCGCCGAGATCGGCTCTTGAATTCCTTTCTCCCCGGATGGTCAAAACTTCGCAAAAGCGATATACTGAGCATACTGATCCCATGGAGATCTCTGGGTAGAATCCAGCCTTTGAGCAAGTGGGAGGGTGGGGGCGAGAGAAAAGAAATCCTCGGCCTCAAAGGGAAGCGGGATCAAAGGTCTCTGCCTGGGGCAAAGAAGTTAGGAGAGTTCAGGACCGTCTCTGGAATAACAAATCTGTATATAATAAAATTGGGTTTGTTTCGGGGTTTTGGTCTTAAGGAGTACCTAGCGATGGCAGAAACGCCGTCTTCCAACAATCCGGAAAAACAAGCCAACATGGATCCGAAGGCCGGTAAACCCGCAGAGGGGACAGGAGCGGGCGGCGCCAAGGGGGCCTCCGGAGGGGCTAAACCTGCGGGAACTCATGCCAGGGGTTCGGCGGCAAAGCCGCAGACGGCCGCCTCCGGAACTCCTAAAGCAAAACCCACCCCAGGAGCTCCTCAACCGGGGGGGCCAGCCCCTCGAACCACACAGGCCACCCAAACCGCTGCTTCTTCGGCCTCAGGGGCTGCCCAGCAGGCGCCTATGGAAGAGGCGCCTTCTCACTGGCTTCATACCGCTTTTTTGGTGGTTCCTAGTTGGCTAGTCAGTATGGTCTTCCATATGGTTCTGTTGCTGATCCTAGCCATCTGGATGATCCCCGAACCAGATAAATCTTCCTTGAGTTCGATTGTTGTTCCGCCTCCCACGAAGGTGGAAGAATTGGAAGAGCTCCGTGACGAGCCGTTGGAACAACTTAACGTCGAGACCCCCGTGGATACCGTAGTCGTGGAACCAAACGTCACCATGCCGGAAATGCCCTCGGCAAACGATATGGATGCCGCTACGGTGAAGATCGACCTGGAAAAGTTCGGCTTAGAAAAAGCGCCTCGAAGCGATTTGCTGGCGCGGGTGGGCACTTTTTATGGGTCGGGTTTGGAAGGCCGGGGGAAAGGCAAAGGGCAACTGCTCCGTGCCGGCGGCGGCACCGAAGCAAGCGAGTTGGCGGTGGCCAAAGCCCTCAAGTGGTTAGCCGAGCATCAATTACCTGACGGCGGCTGGAGCTTCAATCATACCCTGGCCCCCAGTTGCAAAGGGCAATGTCGAAACCCAGGTACGGACATAGAAGCCCGGAATGCGGCCACCGGGTTGGCTCTGCTGCCGTTCCTGGGGGCCGGTCAAACCCATAAAGACGGCAAATATAAAGAGACCGTTCGGAAGGGGCTTTATTTCCTCATTGCTCGGATGCAGCGAAGCCAGCAAGGCGGCAGCCTTTGTGAGGGCGGTAGGGGAGCGATGTATTCCCATGGCATTTGTTCCATCGCCCTTTGCGAGGCCTATGCCATGACGCGGGATAAGGGCCTTTATGAGCCGGCCCAGCAGGTTGTCAACTTCATTGTGTATGCCCAGGATCCGGTCGGCGGCGGCTGGCGGTATCAACCTCGCCAAAAGGGCGATACTTCGGTGGTCGGTTGGCAGATCATGGGTTTGAAAAGCGCCCATTTGGCCTATCTGCATATTCCGCCCATGACGATCAAGAAGGCCAACCAATTTTTGGACAGTGTGCAGAGCAATAGTGGAGCAAATTATGGATATACGGATCCTGGCGCTGGGCCGGCCACGACGGCCATTGGCCTGTTGTGTCGAATGATGTTGGGTTGGAAGAAGGAGAATGTGGCGTTGGAGCGGGGGGTGCAATGGCTCAGCCAGCAGGGGCCGAGCATCAATCCAGGCGGCGGCTCAGCCAACATGTACTATAACTACTATGCTACCCAGGTCCTTCGGCACTGGGAGGGTGAGCTGTGGGACAAATGGAATGTGAAAATGCGGGATTCGCTCGTCCAGACCCAGGCCAAGCAGGGACATGAGGAGGGCAGTTGGTTCTTTACCGGCGAGCACGGCACGGAGGTAGCAGGTCGGCTCTATTGCACCGCCATGGCCACGATGATCCTGGAAGTCTATTATCGGCACATGCCGATCTACCGCACTCAGGCCGTCGAAGCTCAATTCCCAGACTGATCCGGATCCGTTCTTTCTCATCCCAGGGGTGGTCCTCCATGGGATTATCCACTCTTTGGGTCTGCTGTCTGGAAAAAGGTAACACGTTAGCCGAATGCAGGGGGCGATATGTTACTGCCTGCGCAAGCAGCAGTCCCGGCTTATTCCTATGCAGGCGGGTCCCCAGTCAATAGGGAGTTTTACTTTCTGGACTGCCGCTTTCGCGGCAGTGGCCTCCCTCAGCCAGCTTCGCTCTGGAGCCGTCCTCTCCCGCGGCGGGCAGCAGCGAGTTGCTTCATTCGGCTAAAATGTTCCGCCCAATAAAAAAGTCGGTGCGAACGAGGAAACGCTCCTGTCCACACCGACGACGGGGGGGAGATTCTTCGCCTATTGATCTTCGCAAATTGGAGAGGCACTCACCGTGGTTTTCAGCTACGTTTGTGTTCCTCGGTTTTGCGAAAATGAATAGGAAAACCTGTTCCCGAATCTTCCACGAGAGTCCTTGTTGGCGGGGAGAACTCCCCTTTGCTGTCTCGACGAAGGGAGCGGGAAACGGCTTTCCGTTAGAACCGGAGCACGTCGTCCGGCCCGAGCAATTCGCGAATGCGATGCTGGATGATCTCTTCGCGGTTGGATTGGCGGCGCTGGATGGTCTCACGGAGCCGACGCAGCTCTTCCTCCAGCCGACGTACCTCTAATAGCCGACGTTCCTGCCGCACCTCAAAATGTTTGGCCACCAAGGCTTCCAATTCTTTACGGATCCGTTCTTTTTCCGGGTCCGGAGCGCGGCGATATTCCATGGCCAGCCGATGGGTCTGTTCTTCGAGTTCTTCATCGGCCCGAAGGATTCGGAACATTTCCGGATCGGCCCGCTGGAGGCGTTCCCAATCGGGTCGAGGCGGCATGGGCGGGCCAGGCGGCCCTTCTGGCGGGCCAACCGGGGGCCGTTCGGGCCGTTCCGGGCGCTCCGGAATCCTTGGCCCAGGTCCTTCTTCTCTGCCTTCTCTGCGCCAGTCCGGTTTGCCTTCTGGCCGAAGCTGCCGATCCAGTTTTTCCCGCGGGCCTCTTTCTAGCCGATCCGGGCGTTCCTTTTCGCCCCGGAAAGCTCGCTCCGGTTCGTCCCAATCGCCCTTTTCTCGAGGGCCGGGACGCTCTTTTTCCCAAACCGGCGGCTTTTCGGGTTTGTCTTTTGGTAGAGGTGGTTTTTCCGGCGTTTCCTTTTCCCAGAACACCGGCGGTTTTTCCGGTTTTTCTTTGAGCAGCGGAGGTTTATCCTTCGGATGCTCCTTTTCTTGCTCCGCCCATAGCCGATCCGTTCCAAGCCAACCGGCCAATACCAATACCATCATCACCTTCAGCCAACCCCTGGACCTCATCGCTCAGTACCTCCTCTGAAAAAAGGGAATCGAACAAAAGCCCAATCGCCTTCGGAGAGTTTCGTGTCGGTTTCCCCCCACCTCGATTGCCAGGCGCCCAGCCGGTGCAAACGAAGCCCCGCTGGCCTCTCGCTTTGTTAGCTGCTTGGAAACCTAACCGTTACAGTATCTTCTGCTCCAATTCCATTTGGATTTCTTGGATTTTTTGTCGAATGCCGGTGAAGGGGTCGTCCTGGAATAGACCGTTGCCTTCGATCTGGCGGGACATCTGGTGGATCGAAAGGACGGTTTCTTCCCACTGGTCGTCCCAGGGGAGGGTTTCCTGGCTGGCCGACGGCTGGGAAGACGGCGTTTTCGCGGGCACAGACGCCTCTGCTGTCGCCGTCTGGACAGGGGAAACAGACGGGTTGCAGGGGGAGGATTCGCCCTGGCTTAGCAAAGGCACAGACCCGCTGATGGCCTGGGGGGCTGATGGAACACGGTTCGAGGCCAGCCCTGTTGGGTTTGCTCCTGCCGGCGTCCGTTGGCCCACCCACCAAACCAGTAGCCCACCTCCCACCAAGGCAATCCCCATCGCCGCTACCACCGCCCACCGGCGCCATCTTTCAGAAATAGTCCGCACCCACCCGCTTTGGCGCCCGCCCGGCTTGGGCGATGGCCCACTCGAACTTTCCAGAGGCGGTTTCCAAGCAGGTTCTGGTAAGGTGTGTTCTGCGGAGTCCACCAGTCGGCCAAAGGTTCGCCAAACCCGTTGCCACTCCGCCAGTTCGGCATCCTGCCTCCTAGGGGCTTGCCCAGGCTGGCCAGCACCCGGATCGCCCGAAAAAGTGGCTGCTTCCAGCCTTTTTTGAAGTTCTTCTATCGGTCCGTACATTTCGTTGATCCCCTTTGGCTGGGGTCGAGGGGAACGCCGTTCCGTGCTCTCCCCCGAAAAATTCCCTCTGCACTGCGTCAGGGTATTTCCTCTCCGAAGATTTTCCGCAATTTTTCCAAGGCCCGATGACAATGGCTCAATACGGTATTTAACGGGGCCTCCATCGTCTGGGCGATCTCGGCAAAACTCATCTGGCCGTAATATCGCAACAAAAGCACGCGCCGTTGGGCTGGGGAAAGTTGGTCCAGGGCTTGAGTCAATTGTTCGGCGGCTTCGCGGGCCAGGGCCAATTCCGCCGGATCATCGTCTGCTTTGGCCGGTTCCGTTTTCGTCCATTCTCCCCCCAGGACAGTTTTCTGTCGGCCATTCCGTCGAGCCAGATCGCAGGCCAATCGGTCCGCTATCCGCACGAAATAGGCCCGGAGCGAACCCTCTTCGCGGTACTGGTCCCGGGCGCGCCAGGCCCGCAGGAAAACCTCTTGGGCCAATTCGTCGGCCACATCGGGACGGCGAACCTGGGCCAACAGGTATCCTCGCACTGCCCGGCCATGCTCCCGGACCCAGCCCTCAAAACGCTCTTGGTCGTTTGTCGGTTCCGGCGGAACACTCGTCATTTTTCTTTTCTCTATATCCATAACGCTGATCCGCCGCCGTCTATTGCACCCAAAGAACAAATCCAACGCCTTTCGCAGGCGTCTTCAGCCAGCCTTGCCATACGAGGTCTTCAGGGAGAAAACAGCAAGGGGGAACCCCGTGTGTCAAATTGGGTTGACTGCCGTTTGAGCGGCCTACGGACCTTCTGAGATGCTGTCCTGAAATGGGTAGCCCAGCGGCGGCCCCGAACCATTTCCAAACCGTTCTGACTACCAAAATGCCGTTTTTTTAGGGTTTGGGGAGACTCGGGGACCGCCCATTGGTCGTGCATCCCGGCTAAAAATGGATTTTCGGGACAGCCTCTGACAGACGGTGTTCCGTACGGGCTTAGAGGAACCGCTATCCGCCAAAATACGATGAGAAACATTCCAAAAAAGCGGATATGCGTTTCCGGGCTATAGGATTTTTTCTTCTAGCATCTTCGGAACATTTTAGCCGAATGGCGGGGCGTGCTTAGCAGGCCCCGCGGCGATCCCAGACAGGTTCCTCCAAGGATGGAGGGAGACGTTGATCGTGCCCGCCGGACCGGACACGCAGGTTCCTCCAAGGGTATCTTCATTCAGGTAAAATCTTCGCATCTTTCCGAAGAGCCTGCGAAAACGACGGCAATGTTTTTGGCGGTTATGGCCGAAACGGCAGGGCCTTGTCGGCAATGTCTTTGCGGCACCAGGCGCCGTCCCACCGAATGCATTTCACCGCTTGATAGGCATAGAGTTTCGCCTGGGCGATGGAGTCTCCCAGGGCGGTAACCGCTAAGACCCGTCCGCCGGCCGTGATGATTTGTCCCTGGTCATTTCGGGCCGTACCCGCATGGAAGACCTTGGTATTAGGCACATGGGTTGCCTCCTCTAAACCCCGGATCGGATGCCCTTTGGTGTAAGAGCCGGGATAGCCCGCACTGGCCATCACCACACATACGGCGGGTCTTGGGTCCCATTGGAGCGGTTCGATCTGGTCCAGGCGTCCTTCGACGGCGGCCAATAGGACCTCGGCCAAATCGCTCTGCAAACGCATCATCAACGGTTGGCATTCCGGATCGCCGAAGCGGACGTTGTATTCCAGGACCTTCGGTCCTTGGCGGGTGATGATCAGTCCGGCGTAGAGGACGCCTCGGAAAGGCCGACCCGCCCGATGCATGGCATGGATCGTAGGAACCAGAATATGTTCTTCGATCCAATGGAACATTTCGTCGGGGACCGCCGGTGTAGGGCTGTAGGCACCCATGCCGCCGGTGTTGGGCCCCCGATCGCCGTCGTAGGCCGGCTTGTGATCCTGGGCCGGGGGCAAGGTAACTAAAGTTTGACCATCGGTGATCGCCAGCACACTGGCCTCCTCGCCGTGAAGCCGTTCTTCCAAGACCACCCGTTGGCCAGCCGACCCAAATTCCCCCTCATTGCCTAGCCGATCCAGCGCCTGAATCGCCTGCTGCCGATTGTCGCACACAAAGACCCCTTTGCCGGCAGCCAGGCCATCGGCTTTGACCACGACCGGCTCGTCCTCCCGCTGGGATAAAAAGCGGACAGCCTCAAAGCGAGAAGCAAAGGCGTGGAACTCCGCTGTTGGAACCGCGCCCGAACGAAGCAACTGTTTGCAGAAAATTTTACTGGATTCCAATTCCGCCGCCGCCTTGGAAGGGCCAAAAATCTTCAGACCTTCCTTCTCAAAAAGGTCCACAATTCCGGCTGCCAACGGAGCTTCCGGGCCAACCACTGTCAGGTCGATGTTTTCCTGTTTGGCAAAACGGAGCAGCCCGGCCAGATCATCCGCCCGAATCGGGACATTCTCTGCGTCGATGGCAGTACCGGCGTTGCCAGGCGCTACATAGACCCGGTCCGCCAACGGACTCTGCCGAAGTTTCCAAGTCAACGCATGTTCTCGCCCGCCGCTGCCAACGACCAAAAACTTCATCCCTTCGTACTCCTTGCCACAATCGTTGCCAATTTGCACGGTGAAATAGCTGCTATGTTGACTGCAACATTTTAGCCGAATGGAGGCCTACGTGTCAGGTCCGATGCCCTTGGGAGAGCCTACCTGGGACCGCCGCTGGACGGGGCGTCTGTGCGCCCCCCCGCATTCGGCTAAAATGTTACTTTTGACTGTATCTTCTCGGTCAGATAGATGCTAGAGAGGGGGAGAGAAAGGAGTGTCTCTACGCAGGGGATTGCACCCCCCGGCCCTGCCCTACAACAGTCAACGGATGCCGCAGCAAGCGGACTTCTCAAGAAGAAAGCCCGGTCCTTCCGAGCTTATCAGGGCAGAAAAACATCCCATCTTCGCTATCGAAAGCGATCGGAAAAAGGACTAGGAGACCGCCCTACTGTGGGATAAGTTTTTCGGGCCAATGCATTTCTCAACTTAACCGGCCTCCCAGGCCGCGCATACACACCAGGCCAATGATTACAGCCGCCAAAAAGACCCACACCCAGTCCTTCGTGTCCATATGCGTAAGCCAGCGTTCGGCCTGTCGGTAATATTCATGCCACATACAATCGCCCTTTTAGTTTGACTGTATCTACCCGGCCAAGCCCCCACAACTTGTAGGGGGTAAGAATCGGCTCAAACCCAACAGATGGTGGTCATTACTTCCGGTAGATACAGTCAAGTTAGAAAACTATCGGTACGATAAACAGGGACTCCGCTGCGCAGTGCGTGATTGGAGACGCCTCATTAAGGATATATAGGTTTCTTTTTGGGATAGGAGTTGGGAGTCGGCCGGTTTGCCACTGGGACCCCTACTAATGTAGCATATTTTAGCTGCCCTTTCGCGGACGAAGCCTGGTCGTTTTGGCCGAAAGGGGAGCCTTTCCGAGGCGTTAGGCGAAAGCCACGTTTCTCCAAGGAGTCGCCCCATAGCATCCCTATATCTTGGGCTGCACGGTGCTCCGCATCCAATAGATAGGAGGAGTAATAGGCGAAGGCAAAGGAAAATCTTCCCGGTTTTCTAAGAGGAGTTTGATCACCCCCCCTGAGAGAGGGGTAAATTTCCTCTTGGCTTCTTCGGCCTCTTTTGGTACCTTAATCGCCATTCGGAAAAGTAACTCCCAGCCTGTGGGTGGCTTGAGGTCTTTTTAGGAGGCGAGGCTGTTTCTGCCAAGTCCGCCGTACTGCGAACAACCGATTCCGGGATGGCCTTCGGAGGAAGGAGTCGGCCCTATGCATCCCCAAACGAAGCTCCGTGTACATTTACGGTGGATGATCCGTCGGGATCTACCCGAAGTCCTGGCCATCGAAGAAAAAAGTTTTGAGTTCCCTTGGACCGAAGAAGAGTTTCACCGTTGCCTTCGCCAACGGAATTGTATTGGTATGGTGGCCGAGTGCGAAAACCGGGTGGTCGGTTATATGGTCTATGAACTCTGTAAGACCCGTATCCATTTGTTAAACTTTGCGGTGGCCCCGGAGTATCGCCGTCGGGGAGTAGGCGCCCAAATGATCCAAAAACTCACGGGAAAACTCTCCGCCCAAGGCCGGACGCGGATCGTCTTGGAAGTCCGCGAGACCAACCTGCCCGCCCAACTGTTTTTCCGGGCTTGTCAGTTTCGGGCGGTGGCCGTCCTGCGAAACTATTATGCCGACACTCCCGAAGACGCCTATGTGATGCAATATCGGCATCGGCCAGAGAAACCGATCTCGTCGGAGGATACGTCTGCCTTGCGTCGGCTGGCCGGTTAGGGGCGTACCCTAGGCGAGTATCGGCCCACCCCGTATGGCATCTCCGTCTTCTGGAACTTCGAGGAAAGAGTCGCGTCCATCAGGCCGCCCCCCCTAGGAAATGGCCCCACGGAATCTTCGCACTCCTACGAAAGGCCGACAAAGGATTCCTCTTTGCTCCCAGGCAAGAGGGAATATTCCCTAAGGAGGGGGTATCTTAAACATAGGACGAGCCTCCCCGTAAAGCCTATGAAAAACCCCCAAGCCTAGCAGGGGGCCGGGCCTTCGGGATTCTGATCCTAGGTCTGATCTGGAAAAGAAAGATTCCGCCGATGATTCCGGCTTATGTTTGGGCGGATTTGCTGGTCCTTCTTCACGCTTTGTATGTGGGGTTTGTGGTGTTCGGTTTGGGGGTGGTGTGGGTCGGTGTGGCCCTGGGTTGGCGCTGGATTCGGAACTTTTGGTTTCGGATCATCCACTTAGCCGCCATTGCCCAAGTGGCTGTAGAAGCCGTCTTCGGGTGTCCCTGTCCTTTGACCCGGTGGGAAAACCAGCTTCGGGAGCAGGCCGGGCAAACCCCCTATCCAGGGGACTTTTTGGCGTATTGGGCCTATCGACTTCTGTATTGGAATGCCCCCCAAGAGTTTTTTTGGACCCTCCATATCCTCTTCTTCTTGGCGGTGGTAGGCACTTTTTGCCTGGTCCCCCCGCGTTGGCCTGCCCAAAAAGTCCGGCCAGACGATCCCTCCCGATAAACCCGGTCGGCGTCCAAGAATGCCCCTTGGACGAGCCGGTTGCGTTGTGGCCTCCGAACCACTACTGCTTGCGATGCATCTGTGTCGGCCCGCTACCTATTGTTGCCCAGACATTGCAACGCAACCGGCTCCCCTTGGACGGCTATTTGGTGGCAATCACCCGAGCCAACGGCTGCAACACGCTGTCGATCACATAAGCGTCGATCAACTGCTGGCACATGCAGGTTAACTCCCGGAAGGTGGTCAGGAAGGCGTCTTCGTTGGGTAAACTGCCGTATTGTCGGCAGGTTACATAGACGCTGATCTGCTCTTCCGGATACTCACCGGTCCGTACATGGTAGGCGTTGGTCCGTGTTTCCAGGCTCACCCGACATTGCCGACGGCATTCGTTATCTAAAGCCAGCGTGAGCGACGGTTCATAATTGATGACGCAGCTTTCCGGCCATTCGGCAAGGCGTTCAAAAGCCGGGCTTACCCCTAATGCCTCGGCCACCACCTGGTTATGGTTGCCCCGGTAAGTAAAGTCAAACCCAAACAAGACATCCAGGGCTTCGCAATCCAAGGGGCTAATCGACAAATCATAAGGGGCCAATTCCAAGACCAACCGATGCTGGTCTAATGCCTCTTGAAGTTCTTCCGGGTTGACATGTCCGGAGCAGACCCGGCGGGATTCTACCGTGCACCACCGGTAACGTCCTTGCTCTTTATCCTCCTCCAAAACGAATTCTCCCCCCTCCCGGCAGTAGAAGTTCCGCATTCCCGGATAGGCTTTCCGAATCCGTTCCAAAAAATGGAGGATCGTTTCCCGGTTGCTGGGAAGCTCCATTTCCGTGCAAAGATTCATATTCACGTAAAAATCATCGCACAACGTACTATAAGGATTCATCTTCTCGGACCTCTTCGTTTAGTTTGGTAGTACAAACTCCCAAACCATTGCCGCTTTGTCTTTTATTCCTCCCTAAACAGGAATGCCATAACACATACCGCCCCTCCCCTGGAAGCATCATCTCCGGGGCATCCAACACGCAAAAGATTTTCGGTGGAGGCGACAACCCTTTTACGATCAAATAGTTCCGTCGCCCCTCTGGCATCGCCGGTAAAAATCAGGTAGGAAATCCTCTCCTTCTCCAGAGCCGGTTGTGTTGCAATGTCTGGGCCACAATAGGTAGCGGGCCGATACAGATGCATCGCAAGCCGTAGGGGTTCGCAGGCCACAACGCAACCGGCTCCCTTCTCCAAGGATTTTCCTTCCCTCGTTGTAGTATAGCGCCAAAACTCTTTCGATGTCAAAGGAGGGACCAGGCTGGCTCTTTTCATCTCCTCCTTTCTCGGAGGGGCATCCGCAGCCCCCTGTTGCTTTTCGTGGCCGAGCCTTTTCAATGACTGTATCCACCCGGACCAGTTGCCACCATTTGTGGAGTCCGAACGATTTTAGCCCCTACCAGTTGTAGTGGCCTGGCCGGGTGGATACAGTCAAAATAAAAAAGTTGTAACATTCTAGCCGAATGGGGGGTGATGTGTCACTGCCTGCGTAAGCAGGAATCTAGGCTTGTTCTCGCGCAGGCGGGAATCCAGGAAACATGGCCTCCTACGTTCTGGATTCCCACTTGCGCGGCAGTGACACTTGATAGGGGTTCTAGCCAAAAGTGCCCCGGCTTCATTCGACTAAAATGTTACCAAATTAAAAAGCGTCCATGGATCCTGCTCGCCCTGAAAAAGACTCCTTACCCATGTTGATTTTCCCCACCCAACTGGGCTGGATCGGTCTAGTCTGTTCGGGGCAATCGGTGCAGCGATTAACCTTAGGTCATCCCGATGCGGCCTCCGCGGCTGCCAATTTGGGGAGAAAAACCATTGGCTTGGAAAAAATCCAAAGGACATATCCCGTTGTTTTGGCAAGGGTTGGGGAAAGGAAGTTCGGAAACCAGACGGAAAAAAAGCCGGATTCTGTCAGCCGATGGCAAGCCAACCTGATCGACCGGCTTTGGGCCTATTCGGCTGGGCAAATGGTAGATTTCCGCGATGTGGCCGTCGATCCAGGCCCGACAACACCGTTCCAGGCCCGGATTTATGCCTTATGCCGACAAATCCCCTATGGAAGCACGATAACCTACGGGCAATTGGCCCAGTTGGCCGGTTCTCCACGAGCTGGCCGGGCAGTAGGCCAAGCCTTGGCCCGAAATCCCATCCCCATTCTGATTCCCTGCCATCGGGTGGTAGGCATCGGAGGAAAACTGGTCGGTTTTACCGCTCCTGGTGGTCTGGCCATGAAACAGCGCCTCCTTCAGTTGGAGGCTGCTGCCAGTCCACCTCCTCAACCGCCGCTAGAGAGCTTCTCTGAGAAAGCGTGGCTCTGTGGAAAGCCGATCAAGATCAGATAGCGAATCGCTAGAGGAAACTGACACCCCCCATGGAGCCGTAAAAACAGGGTGGCCTAGCCATGCCATCCTTCTGGCCCAGCCGCCTCACCTTTTTGGTCCCCTCCATGCGGCCTGGGTCAGGATTGGGTTTATCGCTACCCACACCGGCGTTATAGTAACTCCAATTGCTGAATAGCAGCGGGGTGTGGCAGACCTGGCAGTGATTCTTAAACACTTCCAAGCCCCGCCCTTGGAATCGGGTTTGCCCGACGGGGCGGAAAATTGGTAAACTGAGGGTATGATGGAGTGGATTTTGGCACATAAAGGGCTGTTGGCCTGGTTGGGTGTGGTTTCGGCGGTGATGTTTGTCGGCACGTTGGCGGCTGTGCCGGTGATGGTGGCGTGGCTGCCCAAAGACTATTTCCGCCCACGCCGACGCCGAGAGTTGCTCCAGACGAGTCGGCATCTGGCCCTTCGAGTAGCCTGGTGGGTGGTGAAAAATGTGCTGGCCGCGCTGCTCCTGCTGCTGGGACTAGCCATGTTGGTGCTGCCCGGCCAAGGCATCTTGACCATTTTGCTGGGGCTGGTGCTTTTGGATTTTCCGGGCAAACGGCGGCTGGAACTTTGGCTGGTGCGTCGGCCGAGCGTGCTCCGATCGCTCAATTGGATTCGCCAGAAAATGCACCAACCCCCACTGGAAGTCGAACCGGCGCCCCGCCGCCAAAGGCGCCAGGCCGGACAGATCCTTTCGCAACCGGCGGAAAAACCGTAACTTTTCCGAGCGATCGGCGATGCCTCTTTTGATCGACGGATATAATTTTTTGCACATGCTGGGGTGGATTGAGAGCCGCCGTGGGCCGAAGGCGTTGGAGCAGGCCCGGTGGCGGTTGGTGCGTTTTTTGGCCAGCGTATTGAGTCCGGCGCAGCGGGCTGAGACCACCGTAGTTTTTGACGCAGCGGAGCCGCCGCCGCTTGCTGCCCGGACCTTGCAAGCCGAAGGCATTACCGTGCGGTTTGCCGTCGAGTACCGAAGCGCGGATGACCTGCTGGAGGACTTGATCCAGGCAGCCCCGTCGCCTCGGAGCTATGTGGTGGTTTCCAGCGATCGGCGGGTGCAACGAGCCGCTCTGCGCCGCCAGATGAAAGCCCTGGATTGCTGGACCTGGTATGAAGGCCTCGTGAGCAAAAGGCCGTCGGGTTCCAGGCCGCCTGGCATCGCCGAAAGCCGACCGGCTTGGACCCATCTGCCCCTTTCGGGCTCGGAGGTAGAGCGTTGGGTTCGGACCTTCTACGGCCCAGAGCAACCTCCCTTCTCCGCTCCAGAGGAACTTCCCCTTTCCGGCCAAGAGCCAAGAGAAACCGGCGGAGCTAAGAAATCTTCCCGAAAGACGTCTTCTTCAGGCGGCTCACCGAAGTCGCCCTGGCCCACCGCTTCCGCCGAAGAAAAATTCTTGGCCGAAAAACTTCCGGACCTGTTCGACAGCCCCTTTCCTGCCGGCTACGGGGAAGACGTGGAATACGAAGAAGACCTCGAAAAGGGGCTGGGAGAGCAAAGAAAGGAATAATCTGGCGTGTCAGGGGCCTGGAGAGGTTAGTTCCGACCCTGCGTGCTATTCCCACGGAAACTCCAGTCCGGGCTTTCCTCCTGAAACATCTTGACCTGGAGGGTTGCTTCTGGGGGGGTGGCGCCCATCCAGTCGCTCTCGTGCCGATCTTCTCAGGCCCAGAAACAAAAAGGATAATGGCTGGAAGACGATACGTAACGTATCCGGTCCGCATACGGAGGTCTCTTTGCCTGGGGGCGTATTGCGTTTTGGAGGAGCATTTTTTCGATGGATTTTGGGCGGCTGCTAGGGCGGATGGCGGCTGGGGCGGCGGGGTTTTCCGAGCCGGTCCGACGTCGTCATGCCCACGGGATTTTACGATCCGAAAGCCCTGAGGGCGGATTTGTGGGCCGGGCGGGGAAATCGGATCTTTATTACACCTCTTTTGGCTTGGCCGGCTTGGCCCTTCTGGGCCAACTGTCGGAAGAAACAGCCCAACGAACCGCCCAGGTTTTGGTTCCTGCGGATACTCTCGCGGTGAAGACGAACGTCCTTGTGCCGGCGGCATGGGACAGTCTGAGTTTGGCCGAAGTGGTCGGGCTTGCGGCCTGCTGGGCGATTCTGGAGGCGATCTTCGGCCTGGAGAAGCTATTCGGCTCGGAGACCTCTGCCCGATGGCGTCCAACAGTTCAAGAGCGGGTCCGGGAGTTTTTGACGTTGGTCCAGCGGCCGGACGGCGGTTATGCGAAACATCCCCGAAGCCCCACCAGCAGCACCTATGCCACTTTTTTGGCCGGTCTGGTGCAGCAATGGATCGGGTTGCCGATTGGGGAACCGGAGAAAACTGCTCCGTTGCTTCTGGCCCGCCAGCGGGATGACGGCGGGTTTGCAGAATGGCCTTCTGTACAATATGGCGGGACCAATCCGACCGCCGCGGCGGTGGGCTGGTGGAGCCTGACGGGCCGGATACCGACGGGTGTGCGGGACCGTGCTGCCGCCTTTCTGGCCTCCATGCAAATCGCCGACGGCGGTTTTCGATCCCACGGCCGAGCGCCCTTTTCCGATCTATTGAGCACGTTTACCGGCCTGGCAGCCATGGAACTTTTAGAAGCCGGCCATGCGGTGGATCGGCGTGCGGCTCGGCAGTATATCGCCTCGTTGGAATTGGCCGAGGGCGGGTTCCGGGCGGGCTTCTGGGACGCCTCGGCCGATGTGGAATACACCTTCTACGGCCTGGCTGGCCTGGCCCTGTTGGCCGAAGCGGCCGATCCGACGTAAAATCCAAAGGAGTCCTCCCAGCTCATGCTGCCCCCGCTCGGTCGGGGAAGAGGCCCTGGGGTATCCCTGGCAGGCCCGTGGGCATTCCAACCGGGTCATTCATCACCTGGAGGCGTGTTGGTTGGCTATGGCCGATTTAATCGTCGAAAATATCACCAAACAGTTTTCCACCCGAACCACGCCGCTGGAAGTACTCCGAGGGATTACGTTCCAGATGCAGCGTGGGGAGAGCCTGGCGGTGGTCGGTCCAAGCGGATCGGGCAAGAGCACGCTCCTGCATATCCTGGGCACATTGGAGCCGCCCAGTTCTGGCCGGGTGATTTTGGATGGGGTGGAACCGGCCCAATTGACGCCGGTGGAATTGGCCGCCTTCCGAAACCAAAAAATCGGGTTTGTCTTTCAAGATGCCTGTCTATTGCCGCAGTGTACGGTGTTGGAAAATGTCTTGATTCCGACGTTGGCCCGTGGAGCCGCTTCCTGCGAAGCAATCGAGCGGGCCAAGCAACTTCTAGATCGGGTGGGTCTAGCGGATCGGACGGAGCATCGTCCGGGCGAACTTTCCGGCGGCCAGCGCCAACGGGCAGCCCTGGCCCGGGCGCTGATCAACCGTCCCGTGCTCCTTTTGGCCGACGAACCCACCGGCAACCTCGACCGCTCCACCGCCGACCAAGTGGCCGACCTCCTTGTGGAACTGCATCGCCAAGAGAGCATGATCCTGATCGTGGTAACGCACAGCCTGCGTCTGGCCCGCCGCATGCAACAAGTCCGCCAACTCGACCAGGGCCTTCTGCTCCCACTGAGCGAGGTGTAGAATAATTTTAGATTCTTAGCGGCCCTAAAGGTGCGATAAGCTGAGAAGAACGGCTTTTTGCCCCAGAGGATGGTTTCTCTGCATGTCTTTTCTACTGCTCCGGGCCGCCTAGGGAACCAAAAGCGGAGACTCCGTTTGGGGAAAGGAGGCACACCATGCAAGGCTTTTCTCCGAAATACTCCGAGCAGAATATCTTCGGGACAAGACCACACATGGGGCTAGCCCAGGATAGGATGGCAAAGATTGGTCATTGGCATATGGGGTGCCGCTGCCTCCTGCCAACCCCGATTTTTGAAAAACCCACCGACCAAGGCATCCTTTTCGGATTCCTATTGGTTTGGGCAGTATCTGTTTTGCTGGCTACCGAAGGCGCACCGTCGAACGCTCCCGAAAGAGATAGGAATACAATTTCATATACCCAGATGAAGGCCTATTTGGCGGCGGGTGAGTTTGCTCCGGCCGTAGAGGCGGCCAAAGCCATTCCGGACCCAGCAGAGCGAAACCGCTGGCTGGAGCGGATTGCCCTGGCCCAAGCCGAGGCAGGCGCCCGCCAAGCCGCCTATCATTCTCTCCGGTATATCTCCGAGGACCGTGCTCGATCTGAGGCCCTGCAAAAGGTGCTCCACCAGCCTCTGGGCGGTGGGGGAGGCGGCGTTCAAGCCGATTTCGATTCCCTGATCGATTTGATCACCTCCACGGTTCGGCCGACTACCTGGTCGGAGGTGGGCGGTCCTGGCGCGGTCAGTCCCTTTCCCACCGGTGTTTATATCGACGCCCAGGGTCTGCTCCAGCGGGCCTTGGCCGAAGACCCAACCGGCCAACTCGCCCTCCTTGGCCAGGCCAGCCAAGCCGCTCTCTTTCATGAAAATGCCCGCCGAAAAAGTCCGCTCCGGAAGATTTCTTTGGTTCGGCTGGAGCGGGAGGTGCAAATGCGGGTTGGCGCCGGTTTACCCCTGCCGGAATCGATGCAGGTTTTAGCAGGGCTTCAGCGGATAAAGTATCTATTTGTTTATCCTGACCAACAGGACTTGGTCCTTGCTGGTCCGGCGGGGCCTTGGCATGCAGACCCCCAGGGCCGGATCGTCAGCGATCAAACCGGCTTACCTGTGGTCCGGCTGGACGATCTGGTCGTGGTATTTCGGCAGATCATGCAAAGGCCGGATGCACGCTTCCTCTGCAATATCCATCCCACGGAGGAAGGTCTGAAGCGGGTGCGGCAGTTTTTGGACCAGTGGAAGGATCGGCCGCTTCGACCAGGTCAGCAGGAGCAATGGGTGGCCGATTTGCGTGCCCAACTGGGCCGACAAAAAATCGAATTCTACGGTCTGGACGGCCGAACCCGTGTAGCCCGAATCCTCCTGGAAGCCGATTATCACATGAAGCTTATTGGCATGGGGTTGGTCGAGGGGGTGCCGGGTCTGTGCAGTTATCTGGATTTGATCCAAGTGCCCCAGGGGATGGCTCCGCCGCCTCTGGAGGTACTCCGATGGTGGTTTACGCTCTGCTACGATGCGGTCTTGGCCAGTCCGGACCATCGGGCCTTCGCCCTCCGAGGTCGGGGCATCCGAGTCTTAAGCGAAAATGAGCTGCTGACGGCTGAAGGTCGCCGGGTCCACACTGGAGCGGCCGAACCGACCAATCGGCTTTTCGCTAAATTGTTTACCGAGCACCTGGAAGAGTTGGCCAAGAAGTATCCCCTTTATGGTGAACTTCGGAACATAGCCGACTTAGCTGTGGCGGCCGCCCTGATCCGTAATGAGCGCCTGGCCGAGCAGGTCGGCTGGTCGGCCGGGTATTTTCTCGATCCGGCCGGTTATCCCGTTCTCCTGGGCCGCCTCCCTACAGAAGTGGAAAGTGTGGTCAACAGCCGACCGTTCAACCGCCGGTATCTCCTGGCCGGCGTCAGCGGCGGTGTGCGGATCGACCCGGCCGAGGTGCTCAAACCTGGAGCTGTGCCGCACGATTATTCCGGCCAAACCGAAACCCATCACAGGGCCTCTGTTGCCCCGGCCGATTTGCCGCCCGATGCCTGGTGGTGGGATTAATCCTGCCGACAACCGGCCCTGGAGGATGGTTCCTGCTGTTACCCCAAACAGGGTGGTTATTGCTACGATGTTCCTTCTCCGAGAAGGCTTGGAGAACTCAGAACCATGGGGCCTAACTGGATATGCTCCGTGTCTCTAGCAGTCCTCTGTGCGGGCAGGTGGGTAGGTGCAGCGTTTCTGAATCTCGGTGTATGGCCCGAAGCAGCCCTGGCAGTACCGGCGGCAGGCACGGCTTCGGGAGGAACGGCCCTTGCTGGCCAAAAGCCGGACACCCCCGACCAAACCATTGCTTCTCAGGATCCACTCGGACCCATTGCCGCCTGGGTAGCACAAGAACCCATCTCCAAAGCCGAGGTAGATCGTCTGGTTCGCCAGACGGTCGGTACACAGGCTTTAAGTCCCTTGGCCCAGGCGGTGCTCCAGGCTCAAGCCCTCGAAGAACTGATTGCCCAGCGAGTCGTCCTGCTGGAAGCGGAGCGCAATGGCCAAGCCCCCAGCCCGGCCCAGATCGACGCCGCCCTAAGCAAACTGGAGAAAAACCTATCCCAGCAAAATCGGTCCTTGCAGGAATATCTCCAAACCGAAAAGATCACCCTGGCCCTCCTTCGCCGGCAATTGGCTTGGGATCTGTATTGGCCCAAGCGTCTGGCGCAAGAGATGACCTTTGACCGGCTTCAGGCCCATTTCCAAGCCCATCGCCGGGAGTACGATGGTACGGAACTTCTGATCAGTCATATTTTGTTCCCTTATCCGCCTGCCGACAAACGGCCTCCGGAGCAGTCGGCCGAAGCCACCTCTCGGCCAGATTGGAAACAGATGCAGGCTCGGCTACTGGCCGAGGCAGAGCAGGTCCGACAGGAGATCCTTTCCGGGCGGATCGGTTTTGCTGAGGCTGCCCGCCGGTATTCCCAATCGCCCACAGCTTCTGAAGGCGGCCGGATCGGCTGGATAGCCCGGCATGGCGTGATGGTCGAGTCGTTTGCCAAAGCCGCTTTCGCACTCCCAGAAGGCCAGGTCAGTCCTCCGGTGCTTACGCCCTTCGGGGTGCATTTGATCCGCTGTGATGCGGTTCGACCCGGCACGAAACCATTCGACCAGGTCCTGCCCGAGGTGCAACGGGGCTTTGCCTGCCAGATTCTCCAAACGGCAGCCGCCGCCGGGCGCCGATATACGCCTGTCCGCTACAGCGGCCTTACCCCCTATTGGCACCCCCAAACCGGCCAACTCGTCCTGCCGTAAAAATGCCTTGATCCAAAGCGTTTTTCCTAGAGTTGGTGGATCGGTTCTGCTGGATGAAAATGCCGGAGGAACTCTTCTCTAGAAAGTCCACCCCGATTATTGGAAAATGAGCAGGCCGAACTCCTGCGGGCGAAGCGGCGGAGCGTCGGATTTGGGAAACGTATGAATACCTATCCCCGGAATGATCCTCTGCAGGCCGATGCCCCAGACGCTGTTGGCCTTGGGGAAAAAGCCGGTCAGTTGGTCCAGGCCGATGGCGGCTTCCAC
>Ga0272448_1000230_pt1 | contig 86733 bp, 80 predicted proteins | sample YNPCB0191_FD_202220 | JGI IMG/M metagenome (GOLD analysis project Ga0272448, IMG submission 202220) | Hot spring sediment microbial communities from Yellowstone National Park, WY, United States - YNP-CB-019-1 | ecosystem: Environmental > Aquatic > Thermal springs > Hot (42-90C) > Sediment...
GAGTTACAGCTATTTCGCCGTTTCCGTAGGTGGTGCGCCTTTAGATATGCTAAAAGAATATGTCAGAAATCAACAAAAGCCCTCCTAGAGGAACGGGGCTTGCATCCCATTCTTTTGGTTACTTTGAAGACCTTCGACAATGGAACCGAGAAAATTTGAGACCTGGTGGCGGTCGAGTTGGTCGTGAAAATGCTGGTTCGTATAGGTTTTCAAGCAGTCGTAGCAACTGCTGCTGCAGCTACAAGACTTAACTAACTGGTAAGCTTGCTGCAGAATTTCGCCGAAGCTTTCAGCAATGCGCTTGCTTAAACCGGCGCCACCGGGAACGTTATCGTAAATAATAATTTCTGCTGTTTTTGTCTTGTTTTCTTCGAGGGGACGAAATAAGGCATCTATTTCAGAGCGAGGAAGATCGATAATTTGAGCAGCTGCAGCCAACAGGGCCTGAGATAGCGATCGCCAAAAAACAGCTTTGTTGGACAAATTATCCGCCGCTTCCTCAAGTGTGTCTGTATAGAGATTGAATAAACTGGGTGGATTTACAGCCGAGGTAAAGCGAATTTTCAACAGATCGCTTTTGAACTCATGACCAAGATGAATACGTTTATAACTTCCTGAGCAGTTACTGCCTGTGAGTGGATGAATATGAGATTTATTTTCATGCTTCTGATTACCAGTTTGGTTGCTCAGGTCACGCCCGCACTTTTCACAAATAGCAAACCCACGATTCTTAAATCCTCGTCCTTGTTCTAAAGGACCCTGATTAGATAAGAAAAATTTTCCGCCCTGGCTGATAGTTAATTCAAAAAACTCCGTCTTTTCAGACTCAATTTTTTCCCCTTCCTGAACTAGAAATACTTGGGAAGTTGGCTGGTGCACGGGCTTGTTGTAGGAAGTTACTTTGGGCTTTTCGTTCCAATCCGTAATAAAAGCCCTGGGAATTTTGTACAGTTTTGGCTCTTTTTGCTGGGGGTGTGGTTTTTTGTGACAGAATGGGCATTTCGAGTAGCCATTAGCTGTTAAACGGTTTTCCAGCTCTTCCTTGGTAATACCCGCCATGAAATAATTGCACGACTGACACACCCAATAGTATTGACTCGACAAACGATCCGGATTTAATATACCAGCACTGGTGTGAACTCGATCGTCTACAACCACTTCTTGCCCAGGAGCATACTCTCCTAAGGCAAGACGACGATCCCGTTGCAACCGATGTTTTCCCTGTCTTTGAGAATATCCCTCGCTATTGCTGGTGAGCAATTGCACTACATCGATCGGAAATCCGTAAATGGGGAGAATACTGGCTTTCGCTAGTTCTTCGTGAAGTTGACGCTTTAGGATTTTCTCTAACTCGTCTTCGATATGATTGTGTCTCGAGTTGAGTTTGTTTCGTTTTTTGCTCTCACCAGCGTCATCTGCTTCGCGAATCTTGATTTTTAACTCTTTTAGTACCTCACATAAGTGGTTCCAGTCTTGCAACTGCTCCTTTTCAAATCGCTGCAAATCCTCTACAAACTCTTCAAGTACGCAATCAGGAAATTTTTGGCTACCTAAACGACGGAGCCATTGCCGAGTATATGTTTTCGCCTGTTGCTGGTGCAGCCATTCTCTAAGCTGAAAAGAAATTGATGAGGTGCCAATTTCAGATACTTCTTTAAATTTCTCCAATCCCAGAAACTCACCCAAAGACACCTGCTCGGCTCCTTTATTTTCAGAGGTGCGAAGAAATTCCGCCAGCAGTTCTGCACGGATATGACGTTTTTGGATTTCAAAGTTTGCAGGATCGAGTTTGGGAGCTCGATTCGTACCTGCTATCAACCGAGCGGGTTGCTCAAAATAGCAGCGATCGTGGGGACGGCGTTGTCCATACATGAGAATGACTGCAACTCCGTCTGTGCGCCGCCCGGCCCTTCCTGCTCTTTGCTGATAGTTACTCACGTGGGGTGGAAAATTACGTAGTACCACTACCTGCAACTCACCGATATCCACACCCATTTCCAACGTTGTCGAACAACTAAGCAAATTAATTTTTCCTTGTCGAAACCGATTTTCTCGCTTGGCTAATTCTTCTACACTTAATTGAGCAGTATGTTCTTGCGCTCGCAGCGGTAAAATGCTTCGCTTCTGAATCAGGTGGCGATAGTGATGCTCGGCAAAATAGTCATCACAATTGAGCGGTTGTAACTTTCCATCACATTTGTAGGCAAGGCAATGGTCAACGCCCAGCCGAGACTTTCGTAAAATATTTGCCAGTCCGGGAATATGAAAGATTTGTTGACAGATATTACACTGATACCAGTCTGTGGTGGTCAGCTCAAGATTGAACAGTTCCCAACGAAGTTGCCGGCCATCACTATATTTGACTAGGATTTTTTCTTTGAGCAACTCGTCAAATAACCACATTAGACTTTCTTCAGGCGGAAATTGCTTGAGGAAATTGCGGTAGTAGGTGACAATTTGATTTTGGTTTGGAGTGGGTTCGCCCTTGGCATTCTTCCTCCACAAAAAAGACAACGCCTGCTTTTCGTTTGGATCTCGTCGCAACTTTAGATAGATTTGGGAGCGTCCCTTGTTGTTTAATCGAGGGGGTTGCTCCCCAACACCTCCAGTTTCCGGAAAATATCGGGATGAACCTTCCAGGTCGATTGCTCCTTTGAGACGAACTATATCTGTCAAGCCCGTGAGAAAAATTCGTGCTTCGGCGTAATTTTCCTTAGCGCTGGTGCCAAATTTTTCTGTTACCCGTGCCAAAAAATCTGAGTTAAAGCTTTCTAGGTGACAGGCAATCAATCCCAGTGCTTCTATAGAAAATCGCCGTGCAGAGGGTAATCCAAATTCGCGCAGCAAAAGTTCTTTTGCCCTACTTTCGGCATTTATTTCGCAATCTTTCTCATTAGACCTAGTTTCTTCATTGGCATCTTTGGGAACGTAGCTACGGTGGTGTTTTTCTGGGTCTCGATCGGGATGGGGAATAGAAATTTCTAAAAATTTTTCAACTAACTTCTTCTGTACCTGATTCACTGAGGCAGTATTATTTTTCTGAGTTTCGCTAAAAGCTTGCCAAACGAGTTGCCGGTACAGGGTTTCGGTGTGGGTACGTTGAAAATCTGAAGCAAAGAAGGCTGCATCTTGACGACCATCTGAAAATGTCAAAATTTTGCGCTTGGTGTACTGGGTTGTTGGTAGTTCCGGTTCAGGCAAAAGTTCAAATAAGCTATCGATCATCACCTCGAGGGGAGCGTCGGTATAGGAGACAAATCGACTGATTGGTGATGTGTGCGATCGCCTTGCTCCACAAGCAGGACACTGGTTCAAATATCCACTTTGTTTATTGGCTGGAGAATACCAGTGTAGTATCCAGTCCGCTGAAGACTCACCAGATGTCGTTTCACCTTTCCAAATGTCATTTTCTTTGTAAATGATGAAAGTACCCGTCCTGGTTGTAGTTGATTGCTTGGTGTCATCCTCTAGTTCGCTGTCATCACCTTCATCGTCAGTGATACTATCTAGTGGTCCAGACGTTAAAATATAGATTGAATTGCTATTTTCAACTGCCTCTAGTGAATAAGGTAAAAGTTGCAGTTGCTTGTTGTCTTTCAGATAGATTAATCCGTAGGCTTGTCCGCATTTGCGACAGCTTGCTAGTTCAACTACAGGTGCACCGCAACAATCACAACTAGTTTTGCTGGTGAGAAAAAGTTTGCCATAACGCAAAGGACGATCTGAAACTTGGGGATGGCGGGGTGCTTCTGGACATTGAGGATTGATGCAGGCGTATATTCCTTCGATACTGCGAAATAATAAGTGAAGTCTTACAGGGACAAGAGGTAACTCTTGAGGATGTTGTCTTGCTAGAGTACCTAGCTGTACCAAGTGGGAAAGTGCTGTTTCTAGTTTGGCGTCTTCTGACGGTGGAATTGTTCGATTTAACGTCTGTGGTATTTCCCAAAGTTGCGGCGATCGCGCTAGCTGGTACCAGGGTAAGGGACCTTTTTCCAAGCAACGCATCAAACGATGAATCGTAGGATGCTGTCTGAAAGCAAACCACAGAAAACGATGAATGTTACCCTGGGCTTGCTGTAGTGCATTTTCTAGGACTGGGTGAGGTGCCAAACAACTTAATTGCTTGTACCAATTTTCTATCGGGTCTTTCAGAGATGGTAGCTGCAGATTGTAAAAATGTTCGTAAACCTCAGATTCTGGCAGGCCCTGCGGTAACTCGTAGGGGCTACCCAATCGATCGCCCGCGAAGGAGCGATCGCCCCAAATCACTCGATGAAAGGGTTCGCTAAATAAGTCTTGTGCAAAATTTATCACCTGAGTGTTGACAGAGGTGTTATGGTGATCGCCGAGGGTGGCACTAGTGGCAATTACCTGGATTTTCCCTGTTTCCTCAATGCCGAGGGCTGATTTAAACCGCTTGATCAGCATAGACACTTCTGTTCCCATCGAGCCACCGTAGGAGTGGGCTTCGTCCACAATCAGTAGCCGAAAGTGACGACTGCTGCCAAAAATCTTATTCCGCTCTTGCGGACGAATCAGCATATGCTCTAACATCGAGTAGTTCGTCACTAGAATTTGGGGCGGCTCTTCCCAAATTTCTTGTCGCGAGATGGCTTGCAGTTGCATTACTTGTTCGGCTACCTCACTGATGAGATCCCTCGATTCTTGCTTACCCCCGGGAAGCAGTTGCAAAAGTTCCTGGCGATCGCTAGCTTCTAATTCTTGTTTCAAAGCTTGTTTGGCAGCTTTCGGTTCGATCTCGGTTCGACTGGTATAGAACCCAAATCGAATCGGTTTTTCCCCACTCTGGCGACATAGCAATTGCCGCAATCGCTTCACCTGATCGTTAACTAAAGCATTCATCGGATACAAAATCAAAGCTTGCAATCCTGTTTTTGGATGCTTGAGCAAATAATCCAGCATGGGAATCAGAAAACATTCAGTTTTCCCAGAACCTGTTCCCGTAGCGACAATGATATTTTCTTTTCGTTCTACAACGGCCTGTATTGCTTCCTGTTGATGGCTGTAAAGCAGGCGAGTCGGATCGAACATCCGAGTCAATTGCGGATGCAGTATGCCTTGAGCTACTAATTGTTGGATATCAGTACCGGTTTTGTAGGGCTGCGTTCCCTCTAAATAGGGATACTGATAAATATTACCCGGTTGTTCTAGCAGTTGCTTGAATCCATAGCGCAGATGAAGGTCCCTGAGCGGATAGGAAGTCAAAAGATAACGAATGAGATTCTCGCGGGGTTTATTCGCAGCATCGATGGGATCGAGATAGTTAGACATACTTACAAATACAGACGAGAAATAGCAATACTAAACCAAAAGACAGCCTAGTCGAATAAAAACTTGGCGGACGATTTCATGCTTGGATTGTAAGAACAGTCGCACCCGCGGTTGCTTTGGATCTGGTTGAGACAGTTGCCAAAGCCATTGAGCATAAAAACTGGGTAAGGAAATACCTTGCAAGTTTAATCGACCCGGAGCTTCGTCCCAGGAAACTCGAAGAGGTAAACGAGCTTGTTGGTCTAGCCAAAACATAGCTAAGATGGCAATGTTAGGCGATAGCTCAAAGTACCGTTGTGATTCAAACCAGAGATATTCTCCTGAGCTTAGTCGCAACAGTGGAAAATGTTGCAGCTTGTTCTTTTCTAAACATTGCCAACGCTGATTTTGCTGTTTCCATTCCTGGGGTACGTACTGTTTGGGTGTGGTTAAGGTCGAAAGCAGGTCTTCCCTCTGCTCTGACCCAGAAAGTAAATATAATTTGGGTTTTTCGGGAATGGGTAGGTGCTCCACAGTTTCTTTGACTGTCAAAAGTTTAATTCCGTAATTTTTCAGGCGTTCTTTCATCCGATAATAAGTAAGGTTAATTCGAGGACGAAGAATAGTTGTGGTCCAGGATTGCTCAGTTGCCAAAGCTTGGTGCGCAAGTTGCAAGTAGGCGCGATCGCCCCGAAACCATAGCGTTGTCAAGTCGTCTTCGCTCTTGGCCACAACCACGGGAGGAGCCATACAAAATTGATTTCCCGCCCCTGCTATAACTTCACCCTCTGCTTGTAGTTCCTCCAAACATTCTCGAACCCAGTCAGATGTAGCATTATTGGGAGATGAATTGTGTTCTATGCTACGAGCAATTGTGCGTAATGTCAAAGGATGGGGACGCTGCAAACTACAAGATTGTCGGTGAGCGCTGAGTATTTTAATTATCTTGTCCGTATCTCTTTTCATGCCATGGTATTAATTTTATTTTGAAATTAAATTCGAGCTCAAAATTTGTCAACATTTTATTCAGTATATATAAATACTCTTCACTTTCGATTTCTACTGGGAGTAAATCTGGTAGATGTGGATATACCTGTAGTAATTTTATTTTTTGCTCCCATCCGGACTTTTGCAATTGTTCTGTAATTTTTTTAATAAAAGAATTACGTATTCTATTATTATCAATATTTAACAAGTAAACTCGGCGTTGAGGTTTTGAAGACATTAGCAAAGGTGAGGGATTGGGAGAGTCTTCAAAAATAATTTTCTGCAATTTATTGCCCAATAAATCTAAATTGAGTCCCTCTGGTAGATAAGCACGAGAATTCCGCAAGCAAGAAATTGCTCTATTCAGTTTCTGGGAATCGATGTTTGCGTTAATTCTCGAGAATAATTTACAAAAATCTTTTAAAGGTTCGTTATCTAAAATATTGCAGCAATACTCACCATTGACATAATCAGGCAGTATTAAATTCTTATTACTGTCAATACTCGACCACCATCCCAAACTCAGGGGAGCACAAGTAGAACGTTCAAGTTCTAGATAAAAAATACCAAAAGTATCTGACAAACAACCTGCCAAAACAAAGCTGGCGCAATCTTCAGTTGTCTGGAACGAGAATCGCTCTGCAGAGTGTTCGGGTTGCAAAATATTCCATATTGATAAGGTATAAGACTGTCCCATCTGTAAACCGGAAAGGTAAATTTCCTGTCGTGTCCAAGTCCAGCTGATGGCTTTTCGTGTAGATGTTTCAATTAATTTTAGAGGTTCTTCTCCTTGACGCTGACAACTCAAGCTGTAGCAATCTGATTCCGGTAAAACATCACGTAATACTGCTAAGTTGAAGGGTAAAAAACCACAGGTATTAGCTTGTTTGACAAAACCACGTTCTTGTTGTCCATTTGTCAGACAAAATCTCACTTCTTCCAAGGGCCACAACTTTTGTAAAGTTAACTCTGCTAGCCAAAATTCACTGGTTGAATCTACTTGGATTGGTACTGAAATGGACTGACGGGTGCGATCGCCGATTTGGATCGGAGAAATTGGTGTTGGTTGAGTGAGTTCAAAATTGCAGACTACCTCAAACTTTTCAGACCAGCGTCGAGCTTCGCTTGTGCTCCATAATGTTACTACATACTTTCCACTGCCAGCGATCCATTTCGATAGGGGAATCTCTTCCCAGTTTGTACTTGCAGGTAAACTCACTTGTGCATCGGATGCGGTTAAGATTTGACGACGGTCGAGATCCTCAACCTGAATGCAGATTGTTTTTGGTGATTGCAGGGGAGGATGCCATACTGAGGGTACTTCCACATAGGTAGGATCTTTACATTTCAGTTTCAGTCCTCGGAGTTGAGGAGCGTTTGCTTGACGGCTATACCATGGAATAACTTTAGTACAGTGAGGAAAACAAATCGTTAATTGTCCTTGCTCGCCAACCAATTGTAACTGTTGTCCTCGCCAGCCTGAGATGGTGCAAGGTACAAAATTATCAATTAGTTGGACGCCGTCCAACAGCTGTAGCTCTACCATCTGGTCATAAAAGCAGATGATATCGGTTTTGCCAATTAATCCGTCTGGTGGGATGAGGCGATCGCCTGTCCAAGGATCAAAAAATAAAACTGGTTCTTCAGGTAAAACTCCTTGACATCGCCACTGAACCAAACAACTACCGTTATGCGACCGCAAAGACCAGATCCATTCATCTGATATGCTCTCGATGGGTAAATTCAGTTCTGGAATATTCAAAGCTCCACTCTTCGGTAATGTTGTTTCCCAACCCTGCTGCGGAATTTGACAGTAAGTTTCCCGCAAATTTTCCCAGTGTGGTCTCCAAAGTGTTTGAACTGGTAGTACTAGCTGAATTTCCATAGAATCAGCAATATCCAGTACTAGCGAAAGGCTTTTTTGGCGTCGGCTGATAATTTTTTGTCGGGAATTTAAATTTTGTTTCTGTGGTGTGAGAATTTGAATTAGATTGTCCCAATTGCGAAGGAAGAAAGTATTTGGCAAGAAAAATTGTTGTAGTAATTGTTCTCGTTGATGGACGTTTTGCAAAACTGTTGGCTCCAATCCTTGTCTTTCTAAGACTTGAGCAACAATTGCAAGTCCTTGCAGCAATTTTCCTGCAATCGGTTCTGCTTTTCCTTCATTATCAACACTACTTTCAAGAAAAGTTAGCAATTTTCCCCATTGAGGGTGGTGCTGTTGACAAAATTCGTACAGCAAAGAAGATAAATCTTCTGGAGAAGTATGGGCTATATCCCACCAGTCGTACTGTTGAGAAATTTCTTCTAGCAGTTGGGAAAAGTGATTGAGATTCTGCTGAGGAATCCCGCTTTGCAACCACAATGTTGAGACATAGCGATTACCTTTTTGAGTTGTTACCACTCCCCAAAGTTTAAATCCTTGGTCGAGAAGAGTTCTGAGAGCATTTTGAACACCATTAGTATTTTGTATATTCAGGCGATCGCATATTCCTTGCCAAAATCCCGCATCGCCTTCGTCGTAGTACGCATATTCCGAAAGTGCTAGCGTAATAATCCTAATCCAGTATCTTTGGGGATCCCAAGTATCAAAACGCTTGCACAAATTTTTAAATGTTAGTGGTTTGACACGACCTAGATTTTGAGCAGTGATATCTAACAGTTGCTCTGAGACTTGCTTTGATATTCGCAGGCTACCTAAAAATCGCTGCTGCATACAGTGATTGTGATGTTCCCAATATCGTTCAATCTCAAGTCGCTGCCAAAGTGTTTCTGCATGTTTTGGTCGAGCAAAATCCACTATCATCACACCTTCTATATTTTTTCAGTACTGTGCTGTGAAATAAATTTTCAGAAAAAACGAGCTAAGTAAATTTGCTGCTAGAGCAGGTCCTTTTATACCTCCCTACAGTTAAAGTACCCGTCAAGCATCTCAGAAACACAAAAATCACCAACAATGGAATTCTTGTTGATTTGAGCTAGATAGTTGCAGGATTGCTGCCGTGCCTAAATCAGTGTGGTAGATTCGATTTGGCACAAAGTTCTGTATTATAGGTGTGATTTCTTGTTGCTGCAGCTAGGCGTGGAACCGCTTTTGCAATTGAGTGCAAACGACCGACAACAGATTGCAAATGCAAGCTTGGAATTACGATTTTTACTTGAAGAGTGCAGTTTACTAAATTACTCAAATACTACTGTACGATTTCTGTACACTAACATGCGGTTTTGTAGATGCAAACTTTTCTAAATCCTTGCCTTTTCTAATTAAATTTTTCACTTCATCACGGTGACTAATTTTAACTACATCTTGTTCAATAATTCTCCTGCATCTAAATCCGAGGTGACGTAATCTGCTGTGGCATCAATTATTTTTACACCTCGTTCAATTAATAAAAATATCTGGGAAAATAATCTTAATTAATTTTAACATATTTTGCCTAAATTTAAAGTTTTTCTCACCTATTATTACGAAATATTAATAGACATTTTGGAATAGAGTGATATAACTGAGTTAATCTTGCCTCTATTGATAATTCAATTATTGTAATGATGCAAACAATTCTTTTTTATTTAGTTTTTATTTTTTACTTAGTTATGGCTTATTGTTTTTTGACTACGTGGCTAAATTTCTTCCGAGAAGATGACAAAATGACTTCTGAACAGCGCATTTTATCTAGTATAATTTTAGTATTAGGTACTGTTTTCTGGCCTGTAGTAGTGCCTTTTGCGTATTTAGAATTATTAAAATCCAATCAAAAGAAAAAACAATCTCTAGATTTATCTATAATTGACGAGGAATGCCACACTAGGATTTGCGATCGCTAGGGGAGTATTTATTTTTTAAAGATGGCAAATTAAGAGAGGGCAAAGGTTTACTCTTAGTTTCGTCTTGAGGATTTTCCTTCCATTCTGACAATTCTCTATTCACAGCATTTTCAAAATCTTTAGATACTAAAAGCACAGAAACATTTCCATGGTTTTGAGGAGCAGGGTCGGCTTGCGCATAGACGAAACGGCCGTTAAAATCAGGCTTACCCAAAATTAGTTGATGGGTTTTCTGATTTTTTAAGACGATGTCGATAGTTGCTTGGGGGCGATCCAATCCGAATTCCCTTAGTTGCTCTGCTGGGATTGACAAAGCGCGATCGCTCTTACCCTTGACTAGTAAATCCATTAGATAAGATACGATCGCATCGCTAGCTGGTGTTTGGAGTGGAGATGTTATCAACCACTTTGGTCTTTCGGAACTTTGGTTGCGTTCTAAACCAAGAGTATAGTTTTTAGTTTTAACCGTTAAAGATTTCACATCATCACTGCTAAAAGAGAAAATTTGTTGTTTTTTCTGGAGAGCTTTTTGTTGCTCAGCTGGGAAGTAAAATTCGTGGAAGTAAACAAAACCCCCCAAAGCCAGTGCTAACAAAATTAAAATTAAAGTTGTCCTTTGTAGTTTCATGTTGTCAACATCGCCTCCTGAGTATTTTACCGGCGTATCCACCATAAAATAGCTGCTGCTGCTAAGCCAATTAAGGGTAAGATTAACAAAGACGACAAAGTGAGAACGCTTGCTTGTACTTGGGTGAGATTGATACGGCGGTTTTTTGGTTGCTTGGGGCGAATAGAAAGAGTTTGTTTTTCCTGTTGGCTAGTCCAACTTACAGAATTGAGGAATACATCTGCGTTGAGCTGCTGTTCAAAGGGACCGTTAGTAGCAAAATCTGAATCTCCTATAACAACCATCCGGGATTCTGAAGAACTGTTGCTTGCAGATGCAGTAGATAGTTTGCGTTTTAAAGCTACCCCTAAAGTCAAGGGACCAGGGAGATCGCTATTGGGATTGAACTGCAAATTTTCGCTTTTGAGGTCAGTTTCGGCCCAGCTGTTGGGATAGGGTTTTGTGCGCAGCAAAGGAGTTGCTTCTACACCGGCGACTGGAGTTATTTGCAGCGGTCGTGCTAAACGATAAAAAGAAATACCGTTGCCAAAATCCTTAGTAATGGGATGTTGTCCGTAGTCGGTGACAATTGCTACGGCAGGGCCAAGGGCGACGCTACCGGAAATATCAACGGCCAAACGGTTATCTAACTTTACGCCCCATTGGGCTAGCAAACTGTCAACTTTGGGGTCTGTTCCGGGATCTACCAACAGTAATAAATTTCCGCCTCGATTCAGATAATCTCGCAAAGCGTTGACTTCGCTATCTAAAAGTCCTCGTTTTGCACCGGCGACGACCACGACATTTGCATCCTTGGGAACAGCGGATTTTTCTGCGAGGTTGAGTGGTGCAACAGTGTAGTTTTTATTTTTTAAGGCTGTTACTGCTTGTGACATTCCATCTTCTGTTGCTGAGAGCGGGTGTTCGCCGTGACCTTGCAGGAAGTAAATTTTCGCCGTTGCGGTGCTGGTAATTTTTTGCAAGCTGTTAGTTAAGTTGATTTCCGAGAGGCGATCGCTAACGTTGACTACCTGTACCAATTGCCTTTTATTTCCATATTCTAAATAAACTTGGCCGTAATCTTTGACGCCAAACTTTTCTGCTAGTCCCGGTCTTGCTTGCGGGTCGACGTATTCGTATGTAAAGAGGGGATTTTGCTGATGGTAATTTTCTAGTAGCTGTCGGTCTTGAGAATTTTGGGCAACATCAAAAATCCACACCTTAACGGGTTTTTCTAGTTTTCTTACCAATTCTCTAGACTCGGGAGCAAGGGTAAATAACTGAGTTTCTGTTAAGTCTGCTCGCAGGTGATAGCGAGTGGCCAGGAAGTTAATCAATCCTAAAATTGCAAGTACGGCAACAGTTGCAAGCAAAGCATTGGTACTAGCTTGGGTAGAACGACGCTTCCACCAGCTACCCGAGCGCAATTTCCACACTATCCAAATGCTCGCGATCGCTATTCCAGAGGCGAGCAAAGCCAAAGGAATAACTCCCCATTTGTCCGAGATTATACCTGCTGTGAAACCGGCTGCGATTAAAAACAGTCCGAGCCAAAATAGGAGATTGAGATATTTCCAAGGTTTGTTTGCAATACTTTTCATTTTCTTCGGTCGCTTGTGCTACCTGGGGATGGGTAGGAGGTTTTACTGGCGTTGAAAGCGGAGTGCATCGATCGATTGTGCTGTCAGAAAAATGCCTAAAATTATGTAGCTGGCAAATAAAACCAAGCTGCTAGTGTCGAAAATTCCTTGGATGAGATTATTGTAGTGTTTCAATAAGGATATGTGACCCAGGGCTTCTCCAAAAGGACCGTTAATATTTTTAGCAAGTAAATCTAAAAATAGCAGTAATAAAATGACGGCAAAGGTGAGGATAGCTGCTAAGATTGTGCTATCTGTTAAGGAAGAAATAAACATTCCTAAAGATAAAATTGCTGCTGCTAGTAGGATTAATGCCAAATGTCCCAGTAAGGGAACGGAAATTGGTGCTGGTGGATTGGAGGCGCTCAAGGCGATCGCTTCCAAGCCTAGTAAAGGTACTACCATGGTGATAAAAAATGTTAGTACTCCTAGTAATTTTCCTACAGCTACCGCCCAGTTGGTGACGGGGGACGTGGCTAATAGCTCTAAGGTTCCCCGCTTGCGTTCTTCAGCGTAAAGTCCCATGGACAGAATTGGTAGGACAAATAATAATAACCATCCCATTCTGTCTAGAAAGGCTCGCATAAATTCGTAGGGTACGTCTATGGGCGGGACTGGTATTCCGAATTGTTGTCCTTGTAAATCTACTGCTGCTACTGCTGCTAAGATTCCATCTGGTCCCATCAAAATTAAGACAAAAAATAATCCGGATAAAAACCAAAATACTGCAGCGATCGCATAAGCCAAGGGCGAGACAAAATAACTCTGCAACTCCCGGCGATAAATGGCGATAATGTTACTCAGTACTATACCCATTTAAGCTGCCTCCCCTGCAATTTCTGTTGAGTCAGCTGTTTTTTCTTCTGTTGTCAATTGCAAAAATACATCTTCTAGAGTAGCGCTGATCCTTCGCATTTCATACAAACCGAAGCCCGTACGCAGCAAAGCAGCTGCAATTTCCTTTCCTGGTTCGGTTCCTGGTTGGGAGATTACCCGTAGGTAAACGCGGCCGTCTTGAATGGGAGTATGGCTTGGTAGTGCGGAGGCAGTAATAGATTCTACCAAATTTACTCCCGGTACGTTGTGCAGTATTTGTTTGGCAAAACTTGCTTCGCCCTCAATTTCCAATTCATAGCCAGAACCGACAGTTAACTGGGTAAGCAGGTTTTCTGGAGTATCGGTAGCTACTACTTTCCCGCGATTGATAATTGTGACGCGGCTGCAAGTCATGCTTACTTCTGGCAAAATGTGGGTGGAAAGGATAATGGTGTGAGTTCCTGCCAAACTTTTAATTAAGTTTCGCACTTCAATAATTTGGCGGGGATCGAGTCCGACAGTCGGTTCGTCGAGAACGATCGCCGGAGGATCGTGAACGATTGCTTGGGCGATACCTACTCTTTGACGGTATCCTTTCGAGAGTTTGCGAATAATAACGTGACGCTTGTCTTGCAGGTGACAGCGTTCCATGGCCGCTTTTACTTTTGCTGAGCGATCGCCTGCTGGTACTCCTTTGATGCGCGCCACAAAATGTAAGAATCCTTCTACCGTCATTTCGGGATATAACGGTGGTGTTTCTGGTAAATAGCCAATTCTTTGGCGTACGGCCAGCGAATTTTCGTGCACATCAAAACCAGCAATCCTGGCTGTACCGCTTGTTGCTGGCAAATAACCAGTTAAAATTCGCATGGTTGTAGTTTTACCAGCGCCATTTGGTCCCAAAAATCCCAGAATTTCGCCTTTTTCAACACTAAAAGTGACATCGGTAATTGCTGGGGTAGAACCGTACATTTTACTGAGATGCTCAACTTCAATCATCGGTTTATACTCATGCAAGGAAAAACTGCACCAGTGCTAATATCTTTGTGTCATGTCGTCTATTTTGATAGATTTGTTGTGCCATTTTCTCACAGGAATTTGTCTTGTGAATGTCAAGTTCTTGAAAATGAAACTACAATTATCCGTAAAAACTCGGGTCTGCTTTGCTTAATATTTTGACAAAAAAACAGGAAGTTCTTGTCATCGGGCAAATCAATAGTTATTTTTGATTGTCATCCTTCTAGGAATTTGCCTGTTTAAACAATCAATGGTCAACTTTACCCTCGTGGCAACATTTTATGTCAATCCCGTAACGGGGAACGATAACAATGCAGGGTCACGGTTGGTTCCCTACAAAACTATTACCCGTGCCTTAAAAGCGTGTAAAACTGCAATGATTGTACAACTGGCACCAGGTGTTTACAGTACTGCTAGTGGTGAAATTTTTCCGCTACTAATTCCCAAGGAAGTCACAGTAGTGGGAAACGAAGCAACTAAAGGTCAAGACATTATTATCTTTGGAAGTGGCGAGTATGAAAGCGAAAGTTTTGGAGTGCAAAATATTACGCTGCGATTGCTAGATAACGCTGCTGTTAGAGGTGTAACGGTGACTAATTGCAGTCTCAAAGGTACTGGTATTTGGATTGAATCCACTGCTTCACCAACTTTGGCTAACAATACTTTCACTCGCTGTGGACGTGAAGGTGTTTTTGTCAGCGGTAACGCCAAACCAGTCATCGTGGATAATGTTTTTATGGAAAATGGTGCCTCTGGCTTAGTGATGGCGCGTCACTCTCAAGGAGAAATACTGCGCAATATTGTGCAACAAAATGCCATCGGTATTGCCATTAGTGATTTTGCTGCTCCTTTGGTCGCCAACAATCAATTGTCAGAAAACCAAATCGCCATTGCTGTTTCTCGACAAGCGCGACCGGTGCTGCGACACAATCTGATCGAGAAAAATTCCCAAACTGGTCTTTTGGTCAACGGTAACGCCATCCCCGATCTGGGAAGTACTCAACAGCCAGCAGGTAATATATTTCGTAACAACCAAGGATGTGACATTCAAAATGCTACACCTTATCAGTTAGTTGCTGCTGGCAACCAATTACATTCTGCAAACGTCAAAGGTTTGGTTGAATTAGACGCGATCCCCAAAGCGGATTCTCACTTAGTTAGATTTAGTACTGGTTTTGTCGACGGCAACGACCATTGGGCGAGGGTTTTTGTGGAAGCACTGCTCGGTCAAGCTTTAATCAGTATGTTTGCTGAGAATAGGTTTCTACCCCAAGCTCCCGTGACTCGCGCTCAGTACGCAGCTTTGGTAGTTGCAGCCTTTAACCCTACTCCCAAATTTTCGGTGTCGGAATTTATCGATGTACCCAAGGAATTTTGGGCGTACAATGCGATCCAAAAAGCAGCAGAAGGGGGTTTTGTAAGTGGAAAGCGGGATTGCTCCTTTTGTCCTCAGCAGAAGGTACAGCGACTGCAGGTTATTGTTTCCCTGGTCAACGGGCTAGCTCTACCCAAGGCCAGTACCGACATTTTATTATATTTTAAGGATTGCAACCACATTCCCCATCATGCCCGTACTGCTGTTGCAACTGCGACTGCCCAAAGAATAATTGTCAATTATCCAGATCCCCAAAAACTCGAACCTTGGCGGGAAGCAACACGTTCGGAAGTAGTAGCAATGGTGTATCAAGCTTTAGCAGCCATCGGGCGATCGCCCAGGATAAATTCACCCTACATTGTTTCCCCTTTTGCCAACAGCAGCGAGTAGAATGAAGAACACCTCCTTTCAAATTTGACACTCTTGAGACAAAAAGCAAAAAGCGCGATAGGCTATATGCGACGGGAGCAAAATTTAGCTCTATTGCCTCAAGCCGATAACCCAACGTTCACGCCCAACTTGGGAACTTCTGCTGAGTTGGCAATAGCCTTGTTAATTCACTATAGTTTCGACCTCGGCGGTTATGGCGCTACCGAATTAGTGGAGCGCTGGAAACAACAATTCCATCCTAATTGGTTACATTTAGCAGTAATTGAGGCTCTGTATCAAGGACGCTACAAAGCAGTGTCTGTACAGCAGATTTTATCAATGTGGCAGCGACGGGGACAGCCAAGTTTTCATTTCAACATGGAATTTGAAAGCCTGATTTGCAATAAGTTTCCTTCTTCCCTGCATTTGGGAAACTCCGCAGCTGAGCTACCACAACAGAAAAAACAAGAACGCGACCAACAGCTAACATCAGATCTTGACAACGGACAGCTACAAACAGGGGAATACCAACATCATAGCAATCATTCTTTCACTTCTAAATCACCTACTGCCTTACCTTTTCTTGACCGCTCCCCTTTTGCAACTCCCGGTTCTGCAAGGTTACTAGCACCTACAACTAGCAATCATCCACCCATTGAACAATTCACCCCCCAAATGAGCGATCGCTGCAAATCTTTTACAGAAAAACTCAAAGCGATCGCCCAAGAAGAAATTCAATCTCAAAATCACCTTGAGTAATCTTCAGTTTTGCTCCTGCTTTAGGGTTAGATATCAAACAACAGACTTAGAAAGTTTTGCCAGCTTTCCAAAGTTATGCGAACATGTATCGATACGGGCAGCTCGTTTATTTACTCCTACATTTTTCTTTCCCGTATCTCTTTGTAACTTCAATTTAGTGAAAATTTCAAACTATTTTTTACTGAATCTTTCCAAGTTCCACATGTGATATAAGTAGGTTTTGGGTACTGATTTTTTATCTGCCCTATTGGAGCAAGCACATTACTTATTTAGATTTATTCGTAATTTTTTTTAATTTTGGATATTAATCTTATTTTCCTCTTAACCAAACCAAGTTAATTTGAAATTTGATTCTGCTCACGAACAAGTAGTTGAGATCTAGCGTTTCCACGACCGCATTTTTCAAGGAAGCTATTAAACATGAAGATTTTGCTAGCAGAGTACGATCGGCGCAGCATTGCAGAATCACTTGCAGAAGCTCTTGCTACCCAAAACTACATTGTTGATGTCGTGAGCGAGGGAGAAGAAAGTTGGGATTTTGTAAAAACTTTTGATTATGATTTGTGTTTGCTGGATATTATCCTACCAAAGCTAGACCGTATTAGTCTTTGTCGGCGATTGCACTCCCATGATTATCAAATGCCTATCATGTTATTAACAGCTCGCGATGCAACCGCGGATATCGTTGCAGGACTGGATACAGGAACTATCGGCTCGCATTCGAGCTTTGCTGCGTTGCGGAAACATTACTTTGTCTCCTGTAATGAATTGGGGAAGCTTGCAAATTGACCTGAATATTTGTCAAGCTACCTACGACGGTCAACAATTACACCTGACTCCCAAAGAGTATCGTGTATTAGAGCTGCTTTTGCGCTGTCATGGTTACGTTCTCAGTCGCAGTGAAATTATAGAAAAGCTTTGGTCTTTTGAGGAACCTCCAGAAGAAGATGCAGTCAAGGCATTGTCAAGCGTTTAAGACAGAAATTAAAAGCCGCGGGAGCACCTAGTAATTTTGTATCAACGACATACGGTATGGGTTATTATTTGCAACCATTTCCGCAACAGCAATTTTAGCACCAGACAACAGAAATTTTCTTTGTCTCTAAATCCTAATATTTTACTCTTTACAGAGGCATTTTTTGTTTACAATTGTGCTGCTTTTGCTAACAGCAATTTCAGCATTAAGTGGAATAGTCTATTTGGGAAATTACAGATATTTTCAAGTTAGCTCTCAAAATTCCTGCCAGGATCCTGTTCAAGATGTTAGCGATCGCCTGCTAACTTTAGCTTGCTAGATGATTTGGCGATGCTATCCAAGCTAGATGAAATAGAAAAAAGCTGTCGCATTCCAGATTTGTTATTCCTTTGGATGAATTGCTAGAAGATGTGGTAGAGCAGTTTAAGTCTCAAGCTGAAATGAAAAAAATTGATTTTGAATTTCACATAGGGGCTGGTATATTTGTTGCTGGTGATTCAAATCTTTTGGAGAATGTCTTTAAATACACAGCAGCAGGAGGAAGAATTGCTTTAATGTTGTGAAGCCAGAAGCGATTTGCTGTTGTGCACCTGGAAGACACCGGAATTGGCATTCCACTCTACGAGAAGCCGCGCGTAGGGCATCTACAAGAAAGCATACCGTATATATTCGAACGGTTTTGGCGCTCTGAAGCAGCAAAAGCAAGACAAAAAGATGGTTTGGGATTGGGATTGGCGATTGCAAAATCAATTGTAGATAGACATAACGGCCAAATCAAAGTTAAAAGTAGGGTAGGAGTTGGTAGCAGCTTTCAAGTCTACCTACCACTAGCTGGAACCGGACTTGCTTAAGTTAACTGGGACTTCCAGCTGAGGAGTTTAGCAAGTTGTTCTGGTAAGGTCATGGGGTCAAACGGTTTTGCAATGGCGCCAACTATACCTAATTGTTTTAGCTGACAAGACGAAAACCAACGAGCTGTTGCAGTGACAAGCACGATTGGAATCGATGTAGTGAGGGGATGATTTCTAAACTCTTGTACTGATGAGAAATTATCCATACCTAGCAAAGGTTCGTCCAAAACAATAGCATCGGGTTTGTTTGTCAGCAGAATTTCCAATCCTTCTTGCAAAGAAGATACCGATAATACATCCCAATCGCCAATATGACTCAAACAAACTTGTAGAACTTCTCTTACAGAGACTTCATGATCTATGAGCAAAATTAGCTTACCAGACATAACTGATGGCGCTTAGAGATGTATAGTATCAAGCTAATAGTGTTACTCCCACAGAACTTATGCACGCACGCTATTAACTAAGACTGAATGTAAGGAAGTAAGGGCGTAGGGGTGCTATCTACGCTCTTACTGAAACAAATACACCTAGCTTCCTTGTTCCAGTCCTTGATTGTTTATATCACTGCATAAGTTTTAATCTTAGAGGTTAAAAGGTGACAAACTCGAGACAAACTAACTTTAATTTCACCAGACAAAAAAGCGATCGCTGTGGCGAGCATAAGCGTATTGTCAAAAAACTTGTGGCGATCGCTTCACGACAAGCTCAACAACGGCTACAAGTCAAGTAACAGGTCATGAAGGCGTTGGTACTCGCGGATGGTAATTGCATTTTTGAGCTCTATTTCAGAAAGCAAAGAATCGGGAAATTCTTCTCCACTGTAGCGAGGTTTATACCAACTTTGACTTTCAAAGTAGCGTTGCAATTTTTGCTCTTTGAATTTGCGACCGTGACGAGCATAGATTTCGTTGCGCATCACTGTTAGTTCCCAAGCACTACGTCCCTTTAAATCCGCCAAAGTTAGCAGTCGTTGTTGAAACAAAGGTTTGGTTGCAGTATTTGAAACTTTGGGCGAAGGGACTTTTTGAACGTTGGAAACAGCAGGTGTAAAGCTTGGGGGAGAAGGCACAAACTCTGCCGCACTGATGTCGTTTTTTACTTGCATCCGGGAGTTTTCCGCCGCTACAAAGCTAGGTTGTACGACTGCCATTTCTGGTTTACTGATATTATTTTTAACTTGTAATTGGAGCTTTTGTGCGGAGTAATTAGGATGCTCTCGTACTGAGGTTTGGGATTTCTCCTGAAAAGCAACTGATTGATTTGACAGTACGGCCCAATTGCAAGCTCCTCCTGCTACGAATCCTCCCACAAACATTGCAGAAGCCAATCCTACTTTAGAACTGACATCCCGCACTGAGGAATAATTTGGTTTTTGGGCTTGGAAGTCATATTTTGGCAAAGGAATTTGAGATTCTCGAGTGTAGGAGTCAATTCCTTCCAGATTATCTTCTTCCAGAAAGATATAAGAAATGGTATCCAATAATTTCTGCTCGTTTAGAGGTTTGTTGTGGAGGTGTTTTTTGTCAGGGTCTTTTTTGGGTAGAGCAGCTTCTGGAGTGATTTCCTCCAGAGTGAGCAACTGTTGCATTTGTAGCTCAAGGTTTTCTGGAGGGATAGAAGTTTCTTGTTCCAAAGAAGCGAGTGCTGCGGTGTCTTCTTCTCCCAAATCTAGGGAAAGGAGACTAGAAATAATCAGCGGTTCTTCCTGCAAAAGACCAGATTCTGGAAACTTATGACAAGTGCGATTGAGAGTGTCGTCCATATTGCTTGTGCGAGTACAGCTTGCTGGGGAGAGAAAGGAAGTTAATCAACAACAAAGCACTAGAAAACTGATGGAACAATGCTTCGAGCTATCGAGCTGAATACTCAAAGCAACGTTTCGGGCAGTATTTAGTAAAGTAGGGCAAGATGCACGACTGGCTGGCTGGATCGGTTTGCTGTGCCCGATGTACCTATTGAAGAAATTTTATACCACCCCACAAAAAAGCGATCGCTTTGCATCTCGTACATCAACAAGCGATCGCTTAAGCCAAATCAAAATGCTTTTGCAGATAAAAATATGGCAAAATTTGTATTTCCATAGCGAATAATTGCGAATTAATTCTCTATTGGCTCAATTGTAGCTTTCAAACCAATTTTACTCAGCATTTTGAGCATTTCCTGGGCGCGAGAACGACTGCTAAAAATTCCTGCTTGCATTGCTGTTTTACCTCGCCAAGAAATAGCAAAGGCGTCAGGAGCAACGGATTTTACTAGTTCCCGATCTTTTGGAGCGTTAACTGCTGCTATGACTCGATAGCGGGTTTCTCTTGGCAATCGTGTTGCATGGGAGCGCGATGAATTTTTCGTTCGTGTTGGCGCTTTTGGTTGGTTTGTTCTACTGCTAAAGGGAATAGCAGTCCTGGGAGTAGCTGGTAAAAATGCTGTTTCGCCTGGAGGAACCGGTTCGAGTACGGGTAATGGTGTTTGAGGTGCAACAAATTCGATCGTGTTGTTTGTTTGCGTTTCTTGTGTAGTTAAGGGCGCTAAAGTTGCAGTTGTTGGGGGTGTGGGTTGTTTTGCTGACCTGCTGCTAGTAGCAGAAAAGATGATTTCTTTGTCTGCTGGCGTTTGCTCGCTGCCATCATTGGCGAGAAAATGGGATGGACGCTGAAGAGCAATGGATACTGCTGTCCCTTTTGTATCTATTTCGCCAGCAATTTTGCCAGCTATGGAATTGCCATAGGCAACAATCTTTTGCTTGGCAGCAGTGGCGTTGATGTCATAGCGCCCGTTGTGGCGAAACTCGTTACCACCTGCTTGGGAAAAGTTACCTAAATCTGGCTGTGCTTGAGCGATCGCCACCAAGCCATCTTCTTTGTTACCCTCAATCAAATTATTTCGTAAAATCGGACGAGAAGCAGCTTGGATAACAATACCACTCCTGTTGTTTTGAATTTGATTGCCTGTGAGCGTTGGTTCTGCTTTTTCGGCAATATTAATTGCAAAACCTGTTTCTTGAAAAAGATTTTCTTTGATTTGAGGGCGGGAAGTGCCAGTGATGGTGATTCCGTTTGCTCCATTACGATAAAATATATTATTACTAATAATGGGTGCCCCGTTGCCAGTAACCATTACTCCATCTTGGGTACTACCAGTAAAAGTATTATTCGATACTGTCATATGCGTGGATTCGATCCACAAACCATAACCGCGGGGATTGGAGTTGGTAACGGTGACGCCGATTAACCGCGCTTTGGTAGCAGCAACTATGGCAACATTTTTACTGCCAAAACTGCGACTGAGGTAATCACCGCCACCCGTAATGATAATATTGCGACCCTTGCTACTGGCATTTCCTTGAATTGTCACGCCGGGTTTAAGTATCAAAGGGAACAACTCTCCCGTTCCAGCGCTGTAGGTTCCTTCTGCTAATTTAATCACAGTGTCAGAGGTAGCTATTTTCAGCGCTTGAGTAATCGTTTTCAAAGGGTGACTTTCATTACCACCGCCTTGGTTGTCATCTCCAATACTTGGGTTGACAAAAAGCACTTTTTCCTGAGAAATTGTTCTGTCACCTGGTTGTGTTGGCGCTGCTGTTGCGGATGTCTGGGCAAAGATGGTATCCAAGCAATAGCTTAGGAAAGCTAGACTTGCCACTTTTGTAGTAGCAAGCAAAAACCAGAAATGACAAGCACAAAGCATTGCTGCTGCAAGGAAAGAATACCTTTTCTGTTTGCGGACGACTCGAAACTGGTATCGAACATCCCTTTGCTGAAATGGAGAAAAAACGTGGAGGTTAATCACCTTTGCTGCACTCCTGAAAAACAACTAGAATTTTTTATACTCATGACCCAGGAAAATGTCGAGAAAACAAGGATTTAATGGGAAACTTGTGGCTACTTTTGATACAAAGTGTTTAAATAGGGGGCTAGGGACGAGGGTAAAAATATTTTATAATTGCAATTCTCAAATCCCTTGTTTTTAAATTTCTAGTAAAGAATTAAGTAAACATGCAGAAAGTCTTGCGAATATGAAACAGGCTGACTGTTACGATGAAAGCACTAATGGGGTTGTTGTAATGGTCGAGCCATACAGCCAAAAAGAGCACATCCAACAAGCTGTTTACCGCATTTTGGACGCGAACTTAGACCGAGCGCGGGAAGGTTTGCGGATCATTGAGGAATGGTGTCGCTTTGGCTTGAATAATTCCCAGCTAGCTGGGGAGTGTAAGCGGATGCGACAAGAGGTAGCAAGCTGGCATGCTCCAGAGTTACACTCGGCTAGAGACACCATCAACGATCCCGGTACTGAATTAACCCATCCTCAGGAAGAACAGCGAGCAAGTGTCAAATCGCTGCTGCAAGCAAACTTCTGTCGAGTAGAAGAAGCTTTGCGAGTTTTGGAAGAGTATGGCAAGCTTTACCATCCCAATATGGGAAAAGCTTTTAAACAAATGCGATATCGCGTTTATACTTTAGAAAGTAATCTTATGGGTTACCAACGCCAGCAAATACTGCTGCGATCGCGTTTGTATCTTGTCACCTCCCCCAGCGAAAAGTTATTGGAAATTGTGGAAGCGGCCCTTAAGGGTGGATTGACCTTGGTCCAGTACCGGGATAAAACTGCAGACGATGCTGTCCGCATTGAACAAGCCGAGAAGTTACGGCAATTATGCCACGCCTACAATGCTATTTTTATCATTAACGATCGAGTAGATTTGGCCTTGGCAACAGATGCGGATGGGGTGCATCTGGGACAGCAGGATATGCCTGTTGCTATAGCTCGCCAGTTACTTGGTCCTCATCGTCTCATCGGTCGTTCTACCACAAATCGGGAGGAAATGCAACGGGCAATTGCCGAAGGTGCGGATTACATAGGCGTGGGACCAGTTTACGAAACACCGACGAAAATTGGCAAGCCAGCAGCTGGCTTGGAATACGTCAGTTACGCTGCCAAAAATTGTCCCATACCTTGGTTTGCTATTGGCGGTATAGATGCCAATAATATTAATAATGTGATCGATGCTGGCGCCAAACGCGTAGCAGTAGTACGTTCCATCATGCAATCCGAACAACCTACCCTTGTTACACAATATTTGCTTTCCCAGCTCAATCGCGTTCAACCGAATCCGGAAAAGTCCTATGTCTGAGCAAATCACTCTTCAAGTGAATGGAGAAAGTCGCAGCTGTCCTTCTCAAACACCCTTACCCGATTTACTTCAACAGCTAGGGTACAATCCTCGCTTAGTAGCTGTGGAATACAACGGCGAAATTCTTCATCGCCAATTTTGGCAACATACCCAAGTTCAACCGGGCGATCGCCTGGAAGTTGTTACCATCGTTGGTGGTGGCTAAATTAACAAACACCGATAGTGAGATTCCGCCAGAGAAAGCAGTTCGTGCAGGCTTTTGCTGCTAGCGAGTGCTTTTCCCCTGTGACCGAGCTTCTCGCGTAGCCCCTTATCTTCGCACAGCCGCCTAAACGCTGTTAACATCTCACTGCCAGAATGAGGATTGACAAGTATACCGTTTTCTTCGTGACGAACCGCATCAACGGCTCCACTCAAACAAGAGGCTATAATTGGTTTGCCAAAGTAACTTGCCTCTAAGTAAACAACACTAAAACCTTCAATACTTGCAGCTTTGTAGTCGATAAAGCTTAGCATGGCAAAAATGTCGCAAGCTGCGTAGTAACCTGCTAACTTCTTTTCGGGTATTGCTTTGCAAAAGTGTACCCGCGGTTCTAACCGCAAATACCGAACTTGAGAGCGAAGTTCCTCTTCAAAGGGACCTTGCCCGCAAATTATATAATGGACATCCAAGCCTAAAGTCAGCAATGGCGGTAGATTGTCAATTACTAAGTTAAAACCTTGGTGTTTCTGAAGCTTTCCTACTGAAAGAATTACCACTGCTGAGGTAGGAATGTTATGGCTGTTTCGTACCTTTTGGCGTAAATTTTCAATACAGTTAGGGTCTTCAATGTCGTCAAATTTTTCCTTTCTCAATACAGGATGGATAACATGAGTAGGAGTTTGAAATTGAAAATATCTGGTCAGAAAATTACGTATAAAAAAACTGTCACAAACAATTCCGGTAGCACGCTTGAGAGTAAATGATAGCAGCGATCGCACCCACGGGTTGCGCAAGGCTCGGAGAATTTCGTTACCCTGCACGTAAACAAAAAAGCGCACAGGTAAAAGATAACTTAAAAGCAATAAAGCGACAAAATTATAGCCGTAACTGCACTCGATATAGCGATAGCGATAGCGAAAATAAAGTTTAATAGCTAGTAGAACAGACCCTAGCAAATTAAAAAATGGTGTCAGACCAAATTTGGGAATTCGCCACCGATAAATGGCAAACTTTTGGATGCGATCAAATACTCGATCTCCTACACAACTTGCTGTCAAAACAATTACTCGTTCCCTATCTTGCAAACAACGATTGTAGATATATTCCTCTATTTCCCCTGATTTTGGGAAAAAACTAGGAGCTATGACTAAAATATCCGGAGATACAGTTTCATCTTTAATTTTTGCTAATTTTTGCGGTTTATTTTCCCTTATCAGGACGGGAAACTTCACTTTCTTTTTTATTTTCAGCCCAAAAATTTCCATGACAAATAGCTAACTCACACCCGCGCTCTGAAAATGTATGTATCTTTCTTACCTTCTTACCCTAGAAAATAGAGGTTTTAATATCCTTTTGATAGAGGTAATTTCTCACCACTACATTTTTGAAATTTTGTTTAGCGATCGCCCCAGATCTAGCAACTATAAACTACAAAACAAATCATACACTTTTATATTTTATTTCCAGAAATAATGCCTGTAGATATCATAATCAACATATGTAGAAAAAATCTACACTTCTGTATATTATTTTGCCATCATTTGATTTTCTTAATCCCAGTTAACATCAGCCATTGCCAATCAAAAAAGCTAATCATAAAATAGTGAAAATATTGTTAAATATTTGAAAAAGAAAGTGACGAAAGTAAAAAATCTAGCTATAGCCGGTTCCTTGAGAGTATAAACCACCACTGAACAAGATGTCTTGCCATTTTGGCAACTTTATAAATTTGAGCTGTGAATACTATTCCTTAGGTTGTGGCGAAACAACATTACACAAAAACAGGTACGGTTATTGCGACCGAAATACCCTCAAAGATAGCTGCTGAGATCGAACTAGAAACGATAAATTTAAGATGTAGCTTGTAATCACAGCTACTATGACCAGAAGGCGACAAGCTGGCGTCACTGACTGCACCAAAATACCTCCTTTGGGCAAATCATAATCAAATAATGTTTTTCAAGCAACTGTATTATGCGTAAAAAACTACAACGGGTCATCAAACCGCTGCTCAAATCCCTGTTCGTCCTGTTTGCTGTGGGTGCGCTAGTCCTCAGTCAAGCAGATGGAGCACTTGCAGCTAGAAGTGGAGGACGAATTGGTGGTGGTTCTTTCAGAGCGCCAAGTAGCCGCTCCTACTCTTCACCCCGGACTTACGCACCTCCTGGTGGGGGATACTACCCAGTTCCCTATCCCGCGTACCCGAGTGGTGGATGGGGATTCCCCTTTGTTGTACCGATTTTTGGCGTCGGTGGCGGGTTATTCAGCTTGTTGATTTTGATAGCGATCGCTGGATTCTTGTTGCAAGCCTTCCGCCGCGCCACTAGCGGTGGTTATGATGGTGGTTACGAAGAAGCCAGCTACGGTAGTAATCCCACCGTTTCCATCACGCGCTTGCAAGTGGGATTGTTAGCTCAAGCTCGCGACTTACAATTCGAACTCAACCGGATCGCAGAAACTGCTGACACCAGCTCTCCAGAAGGTAGAGCGGAAGTATTGCAAGAAGCTACCCTAGCTTTACTCCGCCATCCAGAATACTGGGTCTATGCAGGTGGCGAAACCCAACAAGCACGCTTAAGTGCAGCTGAAAGTATATTTAACCGTCTAGCATTAGCAGAACGCAGCAAATTCAGCGAAGAGACTTTATCTAACGTCAACAATCAACTCAAAGCGGCTAATCCCAAAGGTTCTTTACCCTCTAGCGGAGAACTAGACAATCCCACCCGTTTGATCGCTCAAGGACCGGGAGAATATATCATAGTTACTTTACTAGTTGCAACCCTGGGTAAATTAGAAATTCCCGCAATCAATAGCGCCGATGATTTGCGTCAAGCTTTGCGCCAAATCGGTAGCATTCCTAGCGAACAACTACTAGCACTTGAGCTGCTGTGGACTCCCCAAGCTGAAGGCGATGTCCTTACCACCGATGACATTTTGGCACAATATCCAGAGCTAAAACTTGTATAGCTCCAGCGACATTTACTCACTCCCCCGGAGGTAATTCGGGGGATTTTGATTTTTTATTAGCTACATAGATTCATCATTCTTCTAAATCCAGGTCTTCTGCCACCTCTTCTTCTTCATAATCAAAAGTATCGCCATTGATAATGGCGCTGAGTTCCTCTTCGTCTTCATCCACAAAATCGTAGTCTTCTTCCGCACCGCGCGGTATTAACCGACCTTGATTGCGCAACCATTCAATGAACGACTCTTCATGCTGGAGAGGAATAACAGCAGCTCTTTGATTGCGAGGTTCTTCGTGGAGAATTTGTTGCGAAAGTTTCACCATATTTCCTTACCTCCACTCATCTGCACACATACATCAATTGATGAGAGCGATCGGGGACTGTCAATTGCAGTATTTGTGTTTATTACTTTCGTAGTACTTATAGAGATAGAGTTTAACAAATACAATTTAGCAAATAAATATTACAGCTAGGTGAGTTTTTGTACAGGGAGCTAGCTAGAGAGAAAAGCTTGCCATACCCACTACTACAAGCTATCCTTCTATGCAGCTAAACCCAGCATCTGTGGTCGGAACAGGAGCTTCGCTCTCAACAACTTTCCTGGCTGGTAACAGCTAGCAAACTCCCTGACTTTGATCCTTGTTACCCAATTCCCCATTACCCGTACTCGATTGGGTGTTTTTATATCGTTTTTTATCTTCCTGGTGTCATTTTTTTGCTTTTAATGCCATGATCTAAATTAAGAGTAGAGTTATTGTTATTGGAATTCCTAATTTTTAAAAATATCTCTATTCCTATTAGACCGATCGCGAGACTTAACTTGCTTGCACCTATTCAAGCGAACAAACAAAATCTTCAAACCTTTGATATCAAAATCAAATTCATCAAAATTAACAGAAAAAATAACATTTCATCTTGTTTTTTCGCCAAGAAACTGAGGAATTTATAAATAATATACAGATACAGACACCTATTCAATACAGAACAAGTTTCAAAGACGCACTAAGCGGCAAGCAACGAAAAAGAGCAACTATTACGATTGCTAAATCAAAGGTGAAATATTCCAGTTCGATCTGAAAAAAAATTTCAGCTTTAGTAATTGATTTTCGGAAAAATTATTGACTGGCAATTTCAAAAAGGAGGTGAAAATTATGGCAAAGAGATATCGCGATCGCACCGAAGCCGGTAAACTCTTAGCCAAAAGACTTGCAGCTTATGCTCATCGTCCGGATGTCATAGTTGTAGCTTTACCGCGTGGAGGTGTACCGGTAGCCTTTGAAGTAGCACAAGCACTTTGCGCTCCATTAGACGTCTGCATCGTCAGAAAACTAGGTGTACCCCACCATGAAGAACTAGCAATGGGTGCAATTGCTGCTGGTGGCATTAGGATACTTAATTATGACGTTATTAACAGCCTGGGAATTTCCAATAAAACAATAGATCAAGTTACAGCTAAAGAACTACAAGAATTGCAGCGACGCAACCAAATATATCGAGGCGATCGCCCGCCATTAAATGTACAAAATCGCACCGTTATTTTAATAGATGACGGTATTGCTACTGGTTCGACCATCCGTGCTGCTATTGCTGTTTTGCGACAGCAGCAACCTCGAAAAATCGTATTAGCAACTCCAGTAGCACCACCAGACGTTTGCACGCAGTTGCAAGCCGAAGCAGATGAAGTAGTGTGTCTGCAGACACCAGAACCTTTATACGCGATCGGTCTTTGGTATGAAAACTTCTCCCAGACAACTGATGAGCAAGTACGAGAACTTTTAGCAAAGCAAGTTGTCGCTAGAAATCTTCAGCAGTTAGCTCAGTGACCTGATGGTGCAGCTAGCTAGCTGCGTGCGACAAAATAAATACCTTCCCACCTTCTTTCTCAACAAGGGGAAATACTAATGGATAAAAAATCAATATGGGATGCACAAGAGCAAATAGTTACAGTAGAGATAGGCTCAGCTTGCTTGGAAGCAGAACTGATTGTACCTGAAACTGCTAAGGGAATGGTCATGTTTGTTCATGGTAGCAACATAAGTAATAGGTACAGCAGTCGCAACCGCTATCTCAGTCATATCCTGCGCCAAGCAGGACTAGCAACTATGACGATGGATCTGCTGACAAAAGAGGAGGAAAGAATTGACCTGCGCACCAAACACTATCGCTGCGACATCAAACATCTAACTGCACGCTTAATAGGAGTAACAAACTGGCTAGCTAACAGCTCGATTACCAGCAATCTCAAGGTAGGTTACTTTGGTTACGGAACTGGTAGTGGTGCAGCATTGCTAGCAGCTGCAGAGCATCCGGAGATTGCTGGAGCGATTGTTTCCTACAGCGGTCAAACAGATTTGGTTTGTGAAGCTCTTTTAAGCGTGCAAACTCCGACGCTGTTAGTAGTCGGAGGAATGGACTTGCCAGTTATTGCTATGAATGAAGATGCTCTCACATTAATTTCTACCCCAAACAAACAACTGCAAGTTATTCCAGGAGTTACTCACAACTTTAACGAACCAGGGGCGCTACAAGAATTAGGAAGGTTAGCAAGTCAGTGGTTTAAGCACTACTTGGCAACAGATTCGCAGCAAGACCTACACGTTCATGCCATGTCACTTACTGAAATTGAGGATTAGTAGTTAGTAAGTAGTAGTTGACTGTTCCACTAACCACTATCCACCAACCAATTGCCATTGCAAAGGAGCAATCAACTATGTCAGTGGATACTGATGGCGATGGCGATCGCCGCGCCAAAACACCACAACCCCAATACAAAAGCAGTCTGTTGCTGTGGTTAGCATTGCTGATATTTTTTAACATGCTTTTTTGGGCAGAACCCCCCCGCAATCAAGTACCCTACAGCAAATTTATCTCCCAGGTAGAAGCTGGTAAAGTTGCTCGCGTTGTCGTTGAATCTAACCGTATTGAGTACGAACTCAAACCAGAAACCACCCAGCAAGCGGAAATTAAATCCAAGCGGGTATTTGTCACCACACCAGTACCCTTAGACTTGGAATCCCTCAAAATTCTCCGCGAGCATAACGTCGAGTTTGCTGCTTTACCTACTAGTCGCACAAGCTGGATCTCGGCCTTATTAAGCTGGATCTTACCACCATTAATCTTGTTTACTATTTGGGGATGGTTGATGAGCCACAGTCAAATGGGTGGCCATCCAGCCTTGAGTGTTGGTAAAAGTAAAGCTCGTATTTACTCTGAAGGCAATACAGGCGTAAAGTTCGACGATATCGCCGGCGTTGATGAAGCTAAAGCAGAGCTGCAAGAAATTGTCGATTTTCTCAAAAATGCAGACAAATACAGGCGCTTGGGGGCAAAAATTCCCAAAGGAGTGTTGCTCGTCGGACCTCCCGGAACCGGTAAAACTCTGCTAGCTAAAGCCATCGCTGGCGAAGCAGTAGTTCCTTTCTTTAGTATCTCTGGTTCTGAGTTTATCGAGCTATTTGTCGGTGTTGGTGCAGCACGAGTGCGGGACTTATTCGAACAAGCAAAGCATCAAGCACCTTGTATAGTTTTTATTGATGAATTGGACGCTTTAGGTAAATCCCGAGTCAATACCGGTCCGCATTTTGGCGGTAACGACGAACGCGAACACACCCTCAACCAATTACTCTCAGAAATGGATGGTTTCGATGCAAACACAGGTGTAATCATCTTAGCTGCTACTAACCGTCCGGAAGTTTTAGACCCCGCTTTGCGCCGTCCGGGTCGATTTGACCGTCAAATCGTAGTCGACCGTCCAGATAAAATCGGTCGAGAAGCGATTCTTAAAATCCATGCTAAAAATGTCAAGCTTGCAGCTGATGTAGATTTGTCGAAATTAGCAGCGCAAACGCCAGGATTTGCAGGAGCAGATTTAGCCAATCTCGTCAACGAAGCAGCATTGCTAGCAGCTCGTCGCAACCATCAGACCGTGACAATTGCTGATTTTCAAGAAGCCATCGAGCGGATATTAACAGGGTTAGAGAAAAAATCTCGAATTCTCAACGAAAAAGAGAAAAAAACTGTTGCCTATCACGAAGTAGGTCATGCCTTAATTGCAGCTATTATACCGGGATCTGGCGGTGTGGAAAAAATTTCTGTTGTTCCAAGAGGTGTCAATGCTTTAGGTTACACACTGCAACTACCTGAGGAAGATCGCTTTTTGATGACAGAAGACGAAATTCGCGGACGAATTGTATCGCTTTTGGGAGGACGAGCAGCAGAAGAGCTGATTCTCAACAAAATTTCTACCGGTGCTAGTGATGATATTCAAAAGGCAACTGATTTAGCAGAAAGGTTCGTCACCCTCTACGGCATGAGCAACGCCCTCGGTCCCATTGCCTTTGATAAAATCAAACAAGAGTTTTTAGAAGGATTTAACAATTCTCGGCGTGCAATTAGCCAAAAAGTTGCCGAGCTTATTGACCAACAAATCAAAGAAATTGTAGATGGAGCTCACTTGCTCGCGCTGAAAATTTTAGATAAAAATCGGGCTTTGTTAGAGGAAACAGCGCAAATTTTATTAGAAAAAGAAGTTTTAGAAGGAGAACAGCTGCGATCGCACCTTCTACGCGTCCAAATTCCACCAGAAATGGACCAATGGCTGCGTACGGGCAATATCCCCACAAGTCTTTTACCCGCACTTCCTGTTGGGAATGGTGGTGCAATGATAAAGCTAGAAAAAATTAGCTATTAACTTGACATTTTTTGAGTAGAAATTAATTTTGAGGGAGTTGATCTGACATGAACGAAACATCAGAACGAAAAGCTCAAGAAAAATTAATTTTGATTACAACAAATTCCGTCAAACTAGAAGGTAATCTAGCAGTACCTGAAAACGCACGGGGAGTTGTGTTGTTTGCTCACGGTAGCGGTAGCAGTCGCCACAGTCCTCGCAATCAATACGTTGCCAGCGTCCTGCAATCTCACGGGTTGGCAACTTTATTAATTGATCTGCTAACAACCCAGGAAGAAGTTATTGACCTGCGAACAAGACACCTGCGCTTTGATATTGGCCTTTTGGCATCCCGGTTGGTTGATGCTACAGATTGGCTTGCTCACAATCCAGACACCTGCAACCTCAAAGTAGGTTATTTTGGAGCCAGTACCGGAGCAGCAGCTGCATTACTCGCAGCAACAGAACGACCAAACACTGTCGCAGCGATCGTTTCTCGAGGCGGACGACCGGATTTGGTCGGGTCAGCATTAGGTCGTGTCAAAGCACCCACACTGTTGATTGTCGGCGGCTACGATACCCCAGTAATTCGCATGAATCAAGAAGCACTGAAATTACTGCGCGTGGAAAAAGCACTGGAAATTATTCCTGGTGCAAGCCATTTATTTGAGGAACAAGGAACCTTGGAACAAGTAGCCCAACTAGCAACTGAGTGGTTCGAACGTTATCTCGCCAGTTAGGTTGCGACACAGAAACATCCTTAGCAAGTAAAAGCTTATGAAACAGTTGGTCACCTTAGCATTTGTGGGTGATGTCATGCTCGGTCGAGGAGTGAATGAAGAAATTCCTCGGCGAGAACCAAAGTATTTTTGGGGTAGCGTTTTACCTGTTTTGCAAAGTGCTGATGCGGTAATTGCCAACCTAGAATGTGCTATTACCGAACATTCCCAGCAGTGGAACCGCACACCAAAAGTCTTTCATTTTCGGGCTAGTCCTGCGGCAGTAGACGTACTTCATGCTGGTAATATTCAGTTTGTCAGTCTTGCCAACAACCACATCCTCGATTTTGAAGAACAAGGATTGCTGGATACGTTACGCTATTTGGATGCTGCAAATATTCATCATGCTGGAGCAGGTCGGGATATTACCCAAGCCACTACTCCAGCCATTATGAATGTTGCTGGATTTAAGGTAGGTATTATTGCAATTACAGATAACGAACCTGAATTTGCAGCCAGCAGGGATCGCCCCGGTACCTACTACTTGCAAATCCGTACTGACCCTACAACTTTAGAAGCGATTGCATCTGGTGTGACGCAGCTACGACATGCAGGCGCCAAGCTTGTTGTTCTTTCTGCCCATTGGGGTCCAAATATGGTCACCTCACCACCACCCCAGTTTCGTCGCTTCGCCCATGCTGTTATCGACGTTGGCGTGGACGTATTTCACGGCCATTCTGCCCACGTGTTCCAAGGTGTAGAACAGTATAAGCATGGCTTGATTCTCTACGACACTGGAGATTTTCTCGATGACTATGCAGTAGATCCGCTTGTGCGGAATGACTGGTCTTTTGTATTTCTCCTGCAAGTAGACGATCAAGGATTGCGCAGGCTACTTTTAACCCCAGTAAGATTGCGCTACGCACAAGTTGACCTCGCAACAGGAGAGGAATTCCACGCTATCTGCAAACATATGCAATTTCTTTGCGCAGCCTTTGACACAACCTGTGTTCTGCGATCGCCTCAAGGTCTAGAAGTTAAGTTCAGGGATAAAAGTTAAGACAAAATTCTTTAGCTTGTTATGGTCGTGACAAAATATCAAGAAGTAATTTTTCCGTCTTGCTTCTAATTTTTATAGCAAGCACCCTCTTGATCGTAGGGGATTTTCAACTAAATTACTAGGGATAAACTACTCGATTTTGATACCTTTATTTCCTCAAAAAAGAGCGCTCATTTTTCTTTAATAAATAGAAGGCATAAGAGATTCCCCGATTTCGAGCATCGGTAACCTTATAAATGCCTTCTTTACAGTTTGATTTGATTTTTTTGAAAAGTTAACTTAATCTTAAATCAATCTTAATGAAATTGATATCAATACCACCGATCCCCGAGTAAATATATAAAAGGAAAAAATTAAACTTCCACCACAAATACTTAGGGAAGTTTATTTCTCCAAATTTGCACCTTTTTCAAAAAAATACTTGCCAAAAATCCTTCTTAAGGAGGTTAATTAACATGCTTTGCGATCGATGTCGGCGCAAGCAAAATTGCCTGCCAGCCTTATTCGCCAAAAAAGATCCAACTTTACAAAAGATGCTCGAACTTTTAAAAAGATGTGAGTTGCGTGTAGAAGAGTAAATTGATGATTGGACGCGTTAGCCGCTTAGATTGAGGATGCAGACATAGCAGCAATATCATGTAAAGCTTGCAAAAACCTCTGAATTTCTTGTTGTGTGTTGTAATGGACTAATCCAATCCGCAACAAACCACCGTTAGTTTCAACTCCTAACCTTTCTGTGAGATTGATGGCATAAAAATTTCCATGCCAAGTAAATATGCCGCGATCGCCCAATGCTTTGGCAACAGAAAAAGGAGTGTGTTCTGCTAGTCTAATTGCAACAGTCGGTGTCCGCCAAGAAGAGCGTTCTGGTTGGGTAATACCATACAAAGTTAAACCAGGAATTTCAGCCAGTCCACAAATCAACTGCTGGCTCAAAGATAGTTCGTATTTTTGAATTGCCTTCATGGCCTTGACTATGGCTGCACGGCGATTTGGATAAAAAGAAGTTGATTGTTTGGCCGAAGACCGGAACGCTTGTTGTTTTCCGGTGTCTGCTTGTTCAGCACAAGCACCTTCTACTGGCTGCAGATGACGAGCAATTTGTGCTAGATAATCAATCGCTGCCACTATTCCTGCCAATCCTTCATGATTTTGGGTACCGCTCTCCCAACAAAACGGTACTTGCTCAGAAGCTGGTCGGACTTTGTAAGGTTTAAAAGAAGCCAGATGCTGGCGCTTACCGTAGACAATACCAACATGGGGTCCAAAAAATTTATAAGCAGAACAGGCAAGAAAATCGCAGTTCAAGGCTTTGACGTCAATAGGGCCGTGGGGTGCGTAGTGAACTGCATCAACAAAGACTAAGGCTCCCACTTTACTAGCCAGGCGCACTACTGCTGCAATATCGTTAATCGTACCCACAGCATTAGAAGCATATCCAACTGCTATCAATCGCGTCCGCTGATTGATTTGTCGTTCGAGATCGCTCCAATCCAACGTGCAATCTGTGACATTGATATCGACAAAGCGGATAATTACACCCCGTTCTTCTGCCAAGGCGCACCAAGGAGAAACGTTGGCATCGTGATCAAGTCGGGTGACAATAATTTCATCACCTGCTTGCAGTTGGCGACCGATAGCTCGACTGAAAGCAAAAGTGAGAGTGGTCATGTTCGCACCGAAGACTACTTCATCGCGATCGCAACCCAGAAAATCAGCGATCGCGCTGCGAGCAGAGTCTATCAACTCGTCTGTACGCGCACTAGTAGCAAACGCTCCGTGGAAGTTGGCATTTGACTTTACCAAATAATCGCCCATGGCATCTATTACCACTTGGGGAACTTGGGTACCTCCCGGACCGTCGAAGAAGATTACCCTTTGTCCGTTCATTTCTTGGGTCAGGGCTGGAAATTGAGCGCGTATCCATTCTAGGTCAAAAGGTGCTTTCATCTGCTGACCTTTAACTTTAGGACTAGAAATATCTTAGCCTTTGTGGCTAAAGTCCAATGATTGATATCTTGAGTTTACTAAGCCGATAGCTGGGATTGCGCCCAGAATCATTGCCGTCGATACTTGTTCGAACAAGTATAAAAATATCTGGGTGTGATTGACTTGGGGAAGCAAGTATTTTATTAAGTAAAGTAACCAAAATAAAATACTAATTAAAAAATTGGCAATCGAGGGCAGAAAATTCCACCACCAAGCTTCGAAGGTATATCTACGCAGTACCAACCACTGGCAAAATCCCAGCCAGATCCCTGACAGAATATAACAGATGGTTGACAGCGCTGCCCAAAATATCATCTCCTCTAGAGATAAGGATTTGTTTAAGGATGTAGCTAGGGAGGAAATATTGTTGATCCATGCTACCGAAACACTGTTGGCAATCAACCAACCCATACTAGTAGCGAGTATCCACAGCCACCACGCCGATAAGTACGGGCGCAGGGCGATCGCTTGGTGAGCAGCAAAAATCAAAGCAAAAATGGTACTGCTGAGAAATTTTACTAACGTTGTGAAGCTAGCTAGCTTTTGCAGTAGAATCTTTTCTGTTCCAATACTGGCAATACCACCTACAATCCATCCCAGAACAGTTATGAAAGTAAATTGAATCAAAAACCGACGTTGCTGCGATCGCGGTATCAACAACTTTAATAATACTTTACGCACCTTCCTTTTTTCAGAGGTAGCATTTGCATCTGCTGGCATGGAATTTCCGTATAAATACTAGAATTTCAAAAATAAAGATAAATAAAATACAAGAAAATGCCAATAAAATTCCTGAATAATAAAGGCAGTAAAAAAAATAAATGTAGATTTAAATACATTTGAGGCGGTAACTGTACCTTCGTAGCAGGAACTGCCCGATCAATGCATCAAGCGGGAATGATAAGCTAAACAATGACATCAAAAAGAGTTTAGGATGAATTGTTAAATGGGTATTTCCTCAAACGACCCCCTTCTTTTGAGGGCAGCTCGTGGTGAAGTTGTAGATCGTCCGCCGGTGTGGATGATGCGGCAAGCAGGACGATATATGAAAGCATATCGAGATTTAAGGGAGAAATACCCTTGTTTTCGCCAACGTTCAGAAATACCGGAAGTAGCAATAGAAGTGTCCTTGCAGCCGTGGAGAGCTTTTCAACCAGATGGTGTAATTTTATTTTCCGACATTGTCACGCCACTACCAGGGCTGGGGGTAGACATGGACATTGCGGAAGGAAAAGGACCGATTATTTACTCTCCCATCCGCACCGAAAAACAAATTGAAAATTTGCGTACTTTGGAACCAGAAGAATCTCTACCTTTTATCAGAACGATTTTGCAAGCTTTACGCCAGGAAGTAGGCAACAAATCCACAGTGTTGGGATTTGTAGGTGCGCCGTGGACTTTAGCAGCTTACCTTGTAGAAGGAAAAGGTTCTAAGACCTATTCGGTTATAAAAGGTATGGCGTTTTCAGAACCCGCCGTATTGCACAAATTATTGGCCAAACTTGCAGAAGCGATCGCCACTTACATTCGCTATCAAATCGACTCCGGCGCTCAAGTGGTGCAGATGTTTGATTCTTGGGCGGGACAGTTAAGTCCTCAAGATTATGAAGTCTTTGCTCTACCCTATCAAAAATGGGTATTTGACCAGGTGAAAGCAACTCACCCCCACACACCCCTAATTTTGCTTGTCAGCGGTAGCGCGGGTTTGCTGGAAAGAATGGCAAAATCCGGCGCCGACGTGCTCACCATAGATTGGACAGTAGACATGGCAGATGCACGGGTGAGATTGGGCAAACACGTAAAAGTACAGGGAAATCTAGACCCTGGAGTGCTTTTCGGTTCCAGAGAATTTATCCGCGATCGCATTTTTGATACAGTTCGCAAAGCCGGTAATTGGGGCCACATTCTCAACCTCGGTCATGGTGTTCTTCCCGACACTCCAGAAGAAAATGTGGCTTTCTTCTTTGAAACAGCTAAAGGACTTAAAACTGCAGTCGCATAATGTTTTTCCTCTCTGCGAGAAGCCGCAAAGAACGCGTCTACAGATAAAGTTAAATAGCTTGTACCATGTTTGCAGCCAACGCCTGGAACTGCTGCCAGCAAAGATATAATGCCCGAGGCACGTGGAAACAGCCTTTCCATTTGCCGCCTTTTAAATTTAACAACACTTCCCCACGCCGATTGAGATAGCCAAACCACTCACCGTATTGGGGATCGGCAAAGTGGTTCCAGGCATAATCGTGAATTTTTTGATACCACTGCCAACACTCATCGCGTCCTGTCAGACGATACCCCATGACTAGTGCTACCAAAGACTCTAAATGAACCCACCACAACTTTTGATCCCATTCCAGCTGCTGTGGAGGATAACCATTTACATCCATAAAGTAATACAATCCACCGTACTCGATATCCCAAGCAAAATTGAGGATATTGAGTACCACGTCCACGGCTCGAGCAATTGTTTTGCTATCATTTTGGTGACGGGCAATGTCCATAATAAACCACATTGCTTCAATTCCGTGTCCGGGATTAATTAACCGTCCATCAAAACAGTCAACGTGAGAACCGTCGGGAGCCACGTTTTCGTAAATTAGTTGCTGCTGTGGGTCGAGAAAATCGTTCATAACTTCCTCAACGGTCTTGGTTAAAACGCTCTCGACAGTTTCAGCCTCCAAAAGCCATTCCATTTCTAACGTCAGGTTGGCTAAAATCATGGGAACTGCTAAACTTTTGAACGGGCGCGTACCCGGGTAAGCTTTGTTATATTTGCCTTTGGGATTGTCCTTGCGGCGCAAAACATTGTTGTAAGCTTGGATTGCCACGTCTTTAGCCCAGTCTTGGCCACTAGCGAGAGCGTATTGACTAAACGCCATAGCAGCAAAACAATCAGAAAAGATATTGTACGGTTGAACTAGTGGCTTGCCTTCCCGCGTCAGCGCAAAGTACCAGTTACCCTCAGCATCTCTACCACAATCAGCTAGAAACTTAGCTCCATGGCTGGCTATTTTTAACCAGTCCGGACGTTTTTCCAGATGGTTGTAAAGCATGGAAAAGGTCCACACTTGACGGTTCTGCAACCAAATAAATTTATCTGTGTCATAAACTTTACCGTAGCGATCTAAACAGGTAAAATAGCCGCCTTGTTCCCAATCGAGGGAGTATTTTTCCCAAAATGGAAGCACATCATTAAGAAGCGCATTTTTATATTTTTCCGCAAGTGTTTCGAAATCTTGCTCCATAAATTTTTCCATCACGGTTGTGCCGAGCTCAGCGTTAATTATCGCCTGCCAAATTGTAGGACTACAAGTACTTCAAACTGCTTTCATAGCCACGCTGATGACAACCTTGGCAAAGTTAGTTTTAGGTGAAGTCCCGACGACCACAAGCAATCTTGGAATGATGAAATTGAGAAAATTGAGAAAATATAGGGGCTAATAATTGGTGGCGTTGAATCTATGGTTCAAAATAAAAAACGTAGTGCCCAAAATGCGGAAGTTACTCTCAAGCTATGAGTTATGTCGACGCAGCCACTTTTGCCAAACCAGTTGTTGGTGGCGGTTTTTACCCTTTGAGTGTCGCGCCCATGATGGATCGCACAGACCGCCACTTTCGGTATTTTCTGCGGCAAATTACCCGTCGCACCTTACTTTATACCGAAATGGTCACAACTGCAGCAATTTTGCATGGCGATCGCCAACATCTGCTAGGCTTCTCACCTGTGGAAAAACCCCTTGTTTTGCAACTAGGAGGCGATAATCCCCAAGAACTTGCCCAATGCGCCCGCATTGCTGAAGAAATGGGCTACGACCAAGTTAACCTCAACGTTGGTTGTCCGAGCGATCGCGTGCAAAATGGCAATTTTGGTGCTTGTTTGATGGCTCAACCCCAACTAGTAGCCGACTGCGTAGCAGCAATGCTGAATGCTACTCACCTTCCCGTCAGCGTCAAGCACCGCATCGGTATTGACAACCTCGATCGCTACGAAGATATGGCAAACTTTGTCCGTATTGTTTCCCAAGCAGGTTGCCAGCGCTTTACCGTTCACGCCCGCAAAGCTTGGTTACAAGGATTAAGCCCAAAACAAAACCGAGATATCCCGCCTTTGCGCTATCAAGACGTGTATCGTCTCAAGCAGGAATTTCCCCATCTATTCATCGAAATTAACGGCGGAATTGTTAACTTAGAACAGGTGCAACAACAATTGCAGCTGGTAGATGCAGTGATGGTTGGACGTGCTGCTTACGATCATCCCTACCTGTTTGCAACAGCAGATAGGGAAATTTATGGTGAAACTATGCAACCCTTAAGCCGCTATGAAGTTGCTGAAGCGATGTGTTCTTATATTGATGAATGGGTGGCAAAGGGTTTGAAGCTGAGTCAAATAACTCGTCACATGCTGCAACTGTTTTCCGGACAACCAGGTAGTAAGGTTTGGAAGCGTCACCTGACTGAAAATTCTTGCCGTCCGCAAGCAGATTCTGCTGTAGTGCGAGAAGCATTGATGCGAGTGTCTGAATTTTCGGCAGTATCAACTGCTGAGTGTCTTACCCAATCGTGGTGTTGACTTTATTATCCACTCGATAGTGTTTGCGGACGCAACATTGACATTAAATCCTGAATTCCCTTTTGCAAATACCGCGTCACCGTCATCGGACTGGTACCTATTTTTTGAGCAGCATCTTTGCGAGAAAGTTCCTTTAAAAATACCAATTCCACTGCCATGCGGGGTTTTTCTTCCAACAAGCAAAGGCAAGTTTGCAGTTGCTGGCGCTCTTCTTCTCGTTGTTGCTGTGCAGTAGAACGGGGACAGGGAAGCGACTCGCCAAGAGTAATTTGGCAGTCTATGTAGTTCACTACGGTCGCATCTAAACTCAAAGGCATGCGATTTTGAGCAGCTAATTTGGTTTCTTGCCATTCTTGTAGCGATACTTTCAGTCGTTTGGCAATTTCTGCATCTTTGGGAGGACGCCCTAAAATTTCTGCCAATTCCTTCCGAACTTTTTGCCCTTCGTTATAAAGTTCTTGCCAACGACGGGGAATTTTTAATAAAGTACTGCGATCGCGCAAAAAGTGCAACATTTCACCCCTGATGTAGGGTACGGCAAAAGAACTAAAAGCATATCCTTGACTAGGATCGAAACGCTCAATTGCTCTGATCAGACCAAAATAACCTATTTGCTCTAAATCTTCATATGGCTCACTGCATTGATGGCTAAATTTATGAGCCATTTTCCGTACTAGACCAATATGTAACTTGACAAGTTTATTGCGAAGTTCAATGGAAGGATTCTGATGGTATAACTGCAATAGCTCCATACCATCATACCTGATCGAAGACTGACTTGCGGCCATAGAAATCCTTTCTAGTAACTCCTATTCCTAAACTATGGAGTTGCGTAAAATTTCACCTAAGCTGTAATTATTTTCCTCAGGAAAGCTTTTCCACACCATTCGTTGTTTTACTGAACTTATGCTCGTACTTCCCCGTTGCACCAGTATTTACACGCACTGTGTTGTGCTAATTATTATTCGCAGTGTCTTGTAATTTTTCGTAACAATTGTGTTTGTATTCCTTGCTGTTTTACAAAGATACTTAAATATATTTGATGGGTATTTGGAAATCAAGTTAGTGTTCTTTGTTAATATCAAAGTCAACTGGGAAGATAAAAAATAAATCTAGGTTAGACTATAACTGAATTAGTCTTTATGAAAATAACAAGCCTTATGGGTAGATATTCAGATTATCCGCATTGCATATCTGCAAGCACAACTTCTGGCATTAAATACCCGGGCATTAGATATACAAAAACCTCATGTTTTTTATGTGTAACTTGAGTTCTTAATTGCAATTTGAAAAAATTCGGTAAAAATGGCATTAATTTTAGTAAAGCTGTTCCAAACAAGGAGTTTCTAAACGTGAGCAATACTAGCAACTTGCGTCAAGCTATCCGTGCAGCCAGAACTCAAGCTCTGATCGGCCCAAATGTCATAGCTAATGCCTTACCTTACTTGGGAGGCGGTTTGGTTTTAACAGCCTTGGGAACCTACGGCGGTCTGCAAATTGTCCGCAATAATCCCGGACTGTTCTTTCCCACCTTCCTGGGTGCAGTTATTCTAGAACTGATTCTTTTTTTTGTTGCCCAAAACGTTGCTGAAAAAGGTAAAAATAACGTTGCACTGCCTCTTTTAGCAACTTATAGTCTTTTGTCTGGGTATACCCTGAGTGGTTTGGTATTTGTAGCTTTAAGAACTGAGGGTGTAGGAATTGCAGGTATCGGTTTAGCGGCTCTTGGTTGTGGTATCACCTTTATCGTTGCTCGTCAAATTGGTTCAAATCTCTCTGACACCGACGGTATAGCTTTAACAAAAACCATCCGTCTGGGTTTGATAGCCTTGTTTGTAGTGGTACTTTTGCAATTTCTGTTTTCTTTGTTTGGCGTGTATACTCCAACCTGGTTGGAAATAGGTATTTCTGGTTTGGGAGTAGTTTTATTTGCTGGAGCTTCAGTTGTAGATTTTTACATTTTGCCCCGTACCTATCGCGATGACCAGTACTTACCGGCGGCCTTGTCAATGTATTTGACTTATATCAATTTGTTTGTTTTTATCTTGCGGTTGCTAATTGCTTTAAACAGCCGTGATTAAACTTTGATAAGTCCTAAAAAAGGCCGTGGTCTGCAATACAAGCAACCACGGTTTTCTGATGTTGATTGACCGTTTTCCTAGAACCCAGAAATCCCTAACTATAGGGTCGTACGCAATCAAGGATGAATAAAATTAAAATAAACAGGGATGTCTTGTCAGAAGACACTGCTGGTCTAAAGTATAGAATTGAAATTACCAATTACGGGCAAATAGTATGGAAGTACTAGAGTTAAAACGGGAAATTGAAACGTTGTGCGATCGCCTGGGGAAAACCCAGGACTATCTTTGACATACCTGCACTGACAGCCAAAATCCAAGACCTAGAACAAATAGCTGCTCAACCAGGGTTTTGGAATGACCAAATTCAAGCTCAAAAAACATTGCAAAAGCTTAATGACCTCAAAGCCCAACTTCAGCAGTATCAACAATGGCAAGTTAATCTCGAAGACACTAAGGCCGTCTTGGAGCTTTTGGAATTACAAGCTGATGAGGCGTTGCTGCAAGAAGCACAAACGACCATCACCAAACTCAATCGCGAACTGGATCAGTGGGAAATACAAAAGCTCCTATCTGGACCTTATGACGAACAAGGAGCTGTACTGACAATTAACGCTGGTGCTGGCGGTACCGACGCTCAAGATTGGGCGCAAATGCTGTTGCGCATGTACTCGCGTTGGGCGGAAAACCACGGCTACAAAGTGCATTTAACAGAAATATCTGAAGGTGATGAAGCGGGAATAAAATCTGCCACCATAGAAATTACCGGTCGCCATGCCTACGGTTATTTGCGCTCTGAAACCGGTACTCACCGCCTGGTGCGGATTTCACCTTTTAATGCTAACGGCAAACGACAAACTAGTTTTGCCGGAGTGGAAGTGATGCCACAGTTAGATAACTCGATACAATTAGATATTCCAGAAAAAGACTTGGAAATCACCACCTCCAGATCTGGTGGAAAAGGAGGACAAAACGTTAATAAAGTCGAAACAGCGGTGCGAATTGTTCACATTCCCACAGGTATTGCCGTACGTTGTACAGAAGAGCGCAGTCAATTGCAAAACAAAGAAAAAGCTCTTGCTCGCCTAAAAGCCAAACTGCTGGTCATTGCTCAGGAGCAAAAAGCCCAAGAAATCGCAGAAATTCGCGGTGATATTGTTGAAGCTTCCTGGGGAAACCAAATTCGCAATTATGTTTTTCATCCCTACCAAATGGTAAAGGATTTACGCACTAATGTGGAAACAACTGCGATTGCCGACGTTATGAACGGTGACATTGATTTATTCATCCAAGCTTATTTGCGTCAAGAGCACCAAACAGCACAAGCAACCGTCTAATCGAATAACTATTCAATAACTAAACAAACTGTTACATTGAAAGAAGAAATTGTTATCAAATCACTATGAGCTCTTCTCGTTCTACGGAACCTCAACCCAGCTACGTAAAACTTGCAATGCGAAATATGGTGCAAAAGCGAGTTACTTCCTTAAAACACTTTGTCCTTACTAGTGTAGGGCTTCTAGCTGTACTTGTAGGTCTTGCTTATCTAACTCGCTAATAACTAACCGCTAACTACAAACTCAGCACACACAGGAGAATTATTCCTTGCTGCAAGTTGAAGTATGGGTGCAGGATGTTGCAGGCAATGTCGATACCCAAATTACCGCAGAAACTTGGGAAAGTTGGTTTCATCGCTGGCTAGAAGTACTACAATCCCATCTTCCACCTGCATCTAGCTACGAGCTTGGCCTGCGTTTGACTGATGATAGGGAAATTCAACTGCTAAACGCTCAATATCGCCATCAAAACAAGCCCACAGATGTCTTATCCTTTGCCGCACTAGAAGTAGAATGTCCTCAGCCTGCGGACATGCTCGCTTGCTCACCTTTATATCTTGGTGATATTGTCATCTCCGTAGAAACGGCAAAGCAACAAGCCCAACAACAGGAACATCCTTTGCTTCAAGAACTGGCCTGGTTAGCAGCTCACGGATTGCTGCATTTACTGGGCTGGGATCATCCAGATGAAGTAAGTTTAGAAAAAATGTTAACCCAACAAGTAATATTACTAAAGTCAGTTGGTATTCCTATTGACATATAATCTCTACATAACTGCATAGCTATAAAATGTAGTCTTTTGGTGCAAAATTGGCAAAGAATCTGATGAGCGATTAAAATCGGCCAAAATTTTCAATTGTATAAACTCTGCTGCTGTATTTTGTTTTGACTATGTCCCACCCAGTTTCATCACCAACGAAAAACCACCTCGAAAAAGTAGTCGCCCCAAAACGGGAACTTTCTTGGCAAGTTGCTTCTAATTTATTCGTTAGTTTCAAGTATGCTTGGTGTGGGATCAGTTACGCATTTCAAACTCAACGCAATTTTCGCATTCACGTATGTGTGTGTATTATAGCACTGGGATTAAGTATTTTCCTGCATCTCAAAACTGTAGAAATAGCAGTAATTGGTATAACTAGCGGTTTAGTTTTGGCATTAGAGCTACTGAATACAGCGATAGAGTCGGTGGTAGATTTAACAGTTAAGCAAACGTATCACGAACTGGCAAAAATTGCTAAAGACTGTGCCGCAGGCGCAGTACTAGTCTCGGCTTTAGTAGCGGTTTTAGTGGCAAGTACGCTTTTATTACCTCCTTTGTTGGCATTGCTCGTCCAATTGCAAAGGTAGGAGAAGCATTAACAATATTCTTGACACAAAGCAGGAGTTACAGACTGTGATTATAGTTATCGACAACTACGATAGCTTTACCTATAATTTGGTACAATATTTGGGAGAATTGGCGGCAAAATTTCCAGTTGCGGCTGATATTAAAGTTTTTCGTAACGATCGCATTACCGTAGATGAAATAAGTGCGCTCCAGCCAGACGGTGTTGTTATATCTCCCGGTCCGGGTCGCCCGGAAGATGCAGGAATTTGCCTAGATTTGATCGCTCGACTCGGTCCTAGTTTGCCGATTTTAGGAGTTTGCTTGGGACATCAAAGTATCGGTCAAGTATTTGGCGGTAAAATAGTATCCGCACCAGAACTGATGCACGGTAAAACATCCAAAGTGTCTCACACTGGAGTTGGTGTGTTTCGCGGATTAGAAAATCCCTTCACTGCAACTCGGTATCACAGCTTGGCGATCGAGCGCGAAACGTGTCCGCAGGTTTTAGAGATCACGGCTTGGGTTGAAGATGGCACAATTATGGGAGTGCGACACCGGAACTATCCTCACATCGAAGGCGTCCAATTTCACCCAGAAAGTGTTTTGACATCTTCAGGAAAGCAGTTACTGGGAAACTTTTTAGCAACACTACAGACGAGGACAAAAGAGTAATTAATGAGACGACGGCAATTGATGGGCTATGCGGTAGCAGGGTTGATCGCAACGACAGTAACTAGCTGGGGTTTTCAGCAGCAAGTCAATGCCCAATCGAAGGATTCATTAACAGTTCAGTGGTTGGGTCATACTTGTTTTTTATTTACCGGCAGCGGCGTGAGAATTTTGGTGAATCCATTTCGTACAATTGGTTGTACCGCTGGCTACCGTCCGCCAAAAGTAACAGCGGATTTAGTTTTAATTAGCAGTCAGCTTTTAGATGAAGGCGCAGTTGAAAATCTACCTGGAAACCCCAAGCTGGTTTACGAAGCAGGAGTCTACCAATTTCAAGGCATTAAGTTTCAGGGAATTGCTCTCGATCACGATCGCAAAGGAGGTAGACAGTTCGGTAAAAACATAGCTTGGCAATGGAAGCAAGGTGGAATTAATATCCTCCACTTAGGAGGAGCAGCTGCACCCATTTCTATCGAGCAAAAAATCTTGATCGGGCGTCCTGATGTGGTTTTCGTTCCCGTAGGAGGCGGGCCAAAAGCTTATAATGCTCAAGAAGCCAAACAAGCCATTCAAGTTATCGACCCCAAACTAGTCATTCCCACCCATTACCGTACGAAAGCAGCCGATGCTGCTAGCTGCGATATTTCTCCTTTAGATGATTTTTTGGCATTGATGGACAAAACACCAGTGCGCCGCAGCAACAGCGACACAATTACCATTAGTTCCAGTCAGTTACCAAACACCACCACCATTCAAATTTTGACCTATAAATTTTAGCAAGATGCAACTAGGAGCTTGGGTTTATTTACATCGCACAGTTCATAGATAGACAGCTAAGCACAAAAGTTCTACAATCGAACTGATTGCAGTGCATTCAGCTATTGTCGAATCCACTCAAAGACGGTAACGAATGTTCAATGATTAACCTCTGTAGCAAAATCGCTTAATAATAGAAGAAGGTCTTTAGTAGAGGGCTGCAAGCAAATGGATGTAAAGCTAGTCTTAGCTGGATTGACAGTTCTGTTTACTGTGTCGTGTTTGTTCTTTGGCACAAAAAATGGATTTTACGACTCAGATAACTACCACGGCAATGGCTCTGCACATTGAGAGAAACAAAATCAGCAGCAGCAGCAGCAGCAGCAGCAGCAGCAGCAGAGACTACCGCCCCTAGTCCGGAAGTTTTGAGGACTTTTGAGCAACCCGTGTTTTTGGAACCGAGGCGGGTTCCGTGGAGGCTTCCTCCCCAACAGTAAATCCGCATTCCAAGGGTGTAGGGGCGTACTTTCGAAAACTAGCCCCAGGTAAGGTGAGAACGATCCTTGTAGTACTACTTGGCTTGTCGGAATTATTCGCAATCAGGTTAGAGGGGAGGAGAGCATGAGCGATCGCTATTGGGCATCCTCTCGAGTTGAAACAGGGGAAGTGTCTAGCGAATTAGAATGTTTAGCTTACGGTGTCAATCATCATGACGAGGGTGTGTGTCTGCTAGTACGGATGGGACCGTATCGCATTTTACTTGACTGTGGCTTAGCAGATATATCACCCCTGATGAAGGGACTTACCAAACCCGCACGTCGAGGTAGCTCGCCTTTACCTGCAGATTTTGTTTTGGTCAGTCACGCTCACAGCGATCATGCCAGAGGATTGTTAGCACTACACAAAGCTTTTCCACTGTTACCAATGTACGCCAGCGAGGTAACTTGCAAGTTATTACCGCTAAACTGGCCTGACCAAAGCCGTCAGGATATCTCTCAACTTTGTCAAGCTCTACCGCTGCGATCGCCGCTGTTAATGAAAGACAATCTGATGGTAGAGCTATTTCCCGCCGGACATTTGCCGGGAGCGGTGGCGATACTGCTAAGCTATACTACTCCAGCGCGTACTTACAAGTTACTGTACACTGGCGACTTTTTCTTATCCAACTCCCGCTTGGTGGAGGGTCTGCGATTAGAGGAGTTGCGAGGATTGGAACTGGACGCCTTGATCGTGGAAGGAACCTACGGTACATCCCGCCATCCCCACCGGCGCAACCAGGAAAATCAACTTGCGGAGCGAATTAATCGAGCGATCGCCGAGCGCTATTGCGTACTCCTACCTACCCCTGCTTTAGGTTTGGGTCAAGAACTGCTGATGCTGTTACGCAGTCACAACCACTTTACAGGCCGCGATCTGGATATTTGGGTAGATGGCTCTGTGGCTGTTGGTTGCGATGCTTATTTAGAATTGCTACCCCACTTTCCGCCTTCCGTACAAAACTTTGCTCGCCACCAACCTTTGTTCTGGGACGAACGCATACGTCCGCGCGTGCGGCGTTTGCAGCCACAACAGCGTGCGGCGGTTGGTAAATCCCCTTGCATTGTCTTAACTGACTTGAAGCTCGAACTTAGCCAATACTGTCAACCCCACACGGGTCCTTGGTTGATTCTTGTACCTGAAAAAACCGACGTCAAAGTTAACAATTTAGACTTGAGAACTGTTAGTACTACCGTGGAAAGCTACCTCCTCGCCCAACACAGTGACGGTCCCGGTACTACTCAGTTAATTCACAATTTGCGTCCCCAGCATGTAATTTTTGTCCACGGTTCCCCTACCTACCTAGCCGATCTCACTAGTTTGGATGAGTTACAAAACCGCTATCACGTTCATTCTCCAGAAGCAGGAGTATTGGTAGAAATTTCCATAGGGGATAAGTTTTTGCAACCGCCTGCACCAGAAGTTAATTATGAAGGCGAACTAACAGAGTTAGAAACAGTAGTTACTATTACTCTTCCAGATGCGATCGCAGCGGATCCCCGTTGGCGCCAATTTGCGGATACTGGTTTGATTGAAGCCCGCTGGCAAGGAGAAGAACTAGTTTTGCGGGGACTGTCGCAACGAGAGCTTCTCAACCAAAGCAGCGATCGCTTTATCTGGTCTGATATGGATTGCTGCGGTACCTGCAAGCATCAAAGGGGACAAAGATGTTGGAATCCCGCGTCCCCTTTATATAACTTTAAAGTCACTCTTGATGGTTATTGTCCTGCTTTTGAGCGTGGAAACGAAGGTGCAGGGGATAGATAACTCTACTCCAAATCATGAGTTGGGTGTGGGGAAAGGGGTGTGTCTTTCTGTCCTTTTTTTACCGACACCCAACCAACGCCTCATCCCCTGTTAGTCTGGATTGGAATCAGTATAGCGATTGCGGATGCGTTCTGCTTCTGGACACTCTTCGGTTAGGGGAGGTTCTACATTACCGCGCGGTACAGAAGCGAGTTTCTGGGTGATAGCGCCGATACTTTCCAGGCGAACCATTTCTTCCCAAGAACATATTTCATCTTCTTCCTCCGTTTCATAGCGCAGGGTTACTAAATCTCCCTCTATATCGATGATGCGGGCGCGTTCAATCCAGCGTTGCTGGTCCCGCAAGAAAACACATACCTCCCGCCCATCGCAACACAGTTGATAAATCTTGCGGTGTAGCATCTACAGCTTCTGCCTTTTTAAACTTAGTTAAATCTGTTAACATTTTGGGTTTTGCTCCCATCGAGATAGCACCTTGTACGGGTTTGGCAAAGCAACCTTCAAAAGTGCTTTCTTCGACCCAAGTCCAAGACTTGGTTGTGGTTGTCAGTGCTTGGGGAAATCTTGGGTCATAAAGTTTGTTTGTGTTTATTGCACCAGTTTAACTTTATTTGTTGAGGTCATTTCATAGAAATCATATAATTCGGCACTTGACCTAAGCGGGTTCGCAGCCACTGGCATTTCCTTAGTATCATTATGTAATAAAAGATACTCAAAAACAAGCTCCGTTTGCGGTTGTGTGATTTGCCTACTTGTATTCATTGGCATTGCTGGGAAGTCTGGGGACTTGGCTTTACTTTTACCCCTACTTAAACGATCTTAGCTTATTCTTTGTAGACCTTCATGGTTTTAAACAACAACACTTCCAGAGTTGTTAACTACGTTTTTGACGTGTCTTGAGACTTCCACAACCAGCGAATTCACAGTGTTTGCGACTTTGTGTTACCTTCTTGTTGCTAGACCAGCTGAGTTTTATTTTTTGTACTTGGGCAGTTCCATCCTTATATTTGAACAAGCTTCCCGCTTAATTTGACCCGCACGAACGGCGTCTAAAAGTGCTGAAAGAGCAGTCAAATCCTCTGGTTGATAACTTTTCATTGTCACTATTTGATACAGAAGACCCTCAGATTCAACACTAAGATACCCTGTTTGAAAAGCAGATTCAACAAGTGCGCGAATCATTGTAATAAAAGCGTTGCTAGCATTTGTTTACTTTACTTTGAAATATTTTTATATTTATTTAATTGATATAGATCAGCAAGTGGAAGTGATTTGGTCGGCAGAGTGATTGTGATTAAAATCACCTAATTTTTTCCGAGATAAAAAGCCAAAGCAGAGACATTTTTAATAAGCGCGGAGAAAGATAAAAGTAATATTATTTACTTTTAATTTTCCATATTTTTGCGGTGAGGCTGGAAGTAGCGAAAATCTTCATCTTCTTTGCTCAACTGTACCCAAGCAAGATTTAAAGAGGTAAATTTTTGGACGAGGCGATCGCATGCAGGGCGTTCGGTAGCGTAATGTCCAGCATCAATTAAAATTAAACCGCGATCGCGGCTTTCTTGAAATTGATGAAACTTACAGTCAGAAGTCAAATAAGCTTGAGCACCTGTTTTGATAACCGCAGAAATAAAGCTTGCTCCCGAACCTCCCAGCACTGCGACCTTGTCAATTTTTTGCTGTAAATCTTTGACTGGAGAAACAATCAAGCTAGGAGGTTGAAGACGAGATTGGATAATTTCCAGTAGCTGTTTGATTGTCACAGAAGGATGCAGGATTCCGACCCGTCCGTATCCTAAATGGGGTTGAGTTAGTACTATCGGATGGACTTGTTTAAGTTCTAAAATTTGAGCAAGAACGTCAGCAGTGCCATCTTGTACTTGGTCAAAATTGGTGTGGGCGCTGTAGATACCAATGTTATGAGTAAAAGCCAATCGGGCCATTTCTGCAACCGCATCGCCCTGGCATAAAGACTTGGGTGGATGAAAAATCAAGGGATGGTGTGCAAAAATCAAATTTACCGGGATGCCTGCTGCACGATAAGCGATCGCTTCCTGCATAACTGCTAAAGTTGGTGTCAGACAAACCAACACTCTTGCTTGTTCCTGTAAAACTCCCGGTTCAATTTGCCAACCGCAGTTATCCCAACTTTCTTGCCAAGAGGGATTTGCCCATTCTTCAAACCAAGCAATTAAATCGGCAATTTTCATTTGTATGTATATTAATTACGCACAAACGTGGACAACTAACTCTCTGGTATGGCTGTGTTGGCGATGTTCCCAAATATAAATACCTTGCCAAGTTCCCAATACTAACTGTCCTCGGTTAATCGGGATAATTTCTGAAGTATGGGTCAGGGCTGTACGGATATGGGCTGGCATATCATCGGGTCCTTCTGTATCGTGAATATACCGTCCTGATTCTGGCACGAGTTTGGCCATAAAGTTAGCGAGGTCCTTAAGCACATCGGGATCGGCATTTTCTTGAATTAGTAAACTTGCGGAAGTGTGCCGCAAAAATAATATACAAATTCCTGTTTCCACTCCCGACTCGGTCACAATAGCTTCAACCTTCGCTGTGATGTTGTGCAAAGATTTGCCTTGAGTGGGAATTCTCAGTAACTTTTGGTAGTGTACCATATCAAAAATCACAATTTCTCTGTACGTGAAATCGTCGGAAATCAAAAGGTTGTGCTTCTGGTAGTCCTGATGACGTCGGTTATTACTGAATACGTAATTGAAAAATTGTTTGTGTTTCGTGGTATTTGCGGTTGTTATGCTGCTAATAGATGGTTAGACTGAAAATGTGAGTGGTTTTACTCACTTTCGGTATCTACAGAGTCATCAGGGACATCTACCTTAGTTATTTGGATTTTTACGTAATTTCTCCACTCCTTGGGAGTTGGAGATTTTTACTATCTGTAATTGGGTTTTGCAAGCAAACAAGTCATTTTAGGTTTAATAACGAGGAATTATCAGGCATTTTGGCATAAGTCTTATTTTTCTTTGCTCAAAAATGTGTATTCTTAACTTATCCATTCACTTAGTCAAGGCTCCCGTATGGGGGTTTTTTCTTGGTTGCTAGAAATATGTTTAGAAAGTAACAAAGTAGCCGAGGTGCAAAAGACGGCTACCCTCATAAACTTTTCGTAGGGTATCACAAACAAAGGACGTGCAGCTACAACTAGAAAAAGCTTTCGAGTTGGTTGACAACTCAACAGTATCGATGCAGCTAGGCTTGTGTTGCATATTGACCCTATACATTCTATGGCTTTGAGATAGCAGCGAAATACTCCACAACTGCACTAGCAATAGCTTCATTACCATCCTTAGCGATCGGTTCGCGGAAGTGGGGAGGATGGGGTGATTGAAGGAGAAATTCCCAACTTCCTTCCAAAAGCTCTTGGGGAGTGAGGATTTGATGGTAGTTGTAATTAGAAATACCTTGTAATAAAAAATCAGCTTCTGCAAAGTCATCGCGGGTGACAGAAACAATAGGTAAGTCTAGACGAGTAGCTTCAGCAAAAGTACTGAAACCAGGTTTGGATATCACTCGACCGCAAACGGGCATAAAATCTACAGGACGGTATCGACGATCGCTAATTTTGATTAAATTAGGCAGATTAGGGGCAAAGCTATCAAAGGTGATAAATTGCCATTGGGGAAAATTTTTCAGTTGCTGGTAAGGAATTTTCTGTAAACCCAAGCCGCCAAAGGTTAATAAAATAGTCTTTGCTGGTGGTGCAACAATCCCCCAGGTAGCTCGAATCTGTTCGGGAAAATAGCGCGGACAACCGCCAGTTAAACCCACGTCTGTAATTTGAGGAAACGCTTGCATCGGTTCGTGAAAGGGAAGGCGAAACAGGCGATCGCACTTGCTGTAGCAATCCGCAATCCAATCAGCAATTTCACAAAAGCCATCGCCCCAACTTCGGTAAATCAAGTCAAAACCAAAGTTACTCATCATCCAGCAACGAACGCCAGCGGCTTTAGCGATTTCTGCTGCTAAAAAGGGAATATCTGCCAAAATTAAATCAACTTGATTTTGACGAATGAAGTTCACTTCTGAGGCGATAATAGAGCGCTGATTCTTTTTGATTTCAAGTAACTTTTCCAAAGTTGCTGCTTTGTCCATTGTCAAGCTATCTGCTTGTATGACACCCACGTCCAAAGCGCGCGGACGGTGGATAAAATCGCCTTCTATATAGCCTTCTAGCAACCATCGTGGAGCGGTCGTGACCAAAATGAGCAAAACTTGGGGACATAACTTTTGAATTGTCGCCGCTACAGCACAAGCGCGGGTTGCATGACCAAAGCCATGGTTGGTAATTGCTACGTATAAGATTGGGCGTTTCATGTTGAATGTCAAATTGGGGATGAGAAGTTCTCGTTTGCAGGTAGTGGTAAAAAGCAACGACCAGCTCCTAACTACTCATCGTTAACCATTGGCGAATTCCCTCGACGAGTTGGTCTATTTCCGATGCAATTGTAAAGTAATGAACGCAAGCACGCACGCAATTGGGATGGGCGATAGTGCGAGTAAATAATCCTTGTTGCTCTAAAAACTTTACCAATTCCAGGTGAGACTGGGGATGATTGTGAGGAAGTTGAAAACAGACTAAGCCACTTTCGGGAGGTGAAGTTTGCAACAAGCGGATGTGGGGTAATTGTGTTAATTTTTGCCACAAATATTCGCTGTGACGACAAATTTGCTGGTAGCGTTCCTCTGCTGTTCCCCATTGCTGCTGAATGGCGATCGCTTCTTTCAAACCAGCATAAAGAGGATAATTTGATGTTGCTACTTCGTAGCATTGTCCATCCGGATATTTGTTAGCAGGTTGTCCTTGACTGTTGGTGATAATACCACGCCAACCAATAAAGGTGGGCTGGAGGCTTTCCCTCACTTCTGGTCGCACGTACAATCCCCCCACTCCCGCGGGACCGCACAACCACTTGTGACCGGTAAAGGCATAAAAATCAACTCCTAGTTCAGTTAAATTCAAAGGCAATAAGCCCACCGATTGCGCCGCATCTACAAGCAAAAAGCAACCACTGTCTCTGCATACTTTTACTATTTTGTCAAGAGGCAAAACTTGACCTGTGTTCCAAAGGATATGGCTCAATACTACCAAACGGGTATTGGGGTGCAGGTATTGCTGAAGTACTGCCACGGGATCGCCGTGGTTTAAAGTTGCCAAAAGGGGAAAGGTGGTAACTTCTACACCATATCTCCGGGAAATTTCCTGAGTAACGGCCACAATTCCGTGATGTTCGCAATCTGATATTAGCAAACGATCGCCAGGATGCCAGTCGAGACCCCAAATGGCAATATTGCAACCAACGGTGACATTTTCCGTGAGGGTAATTGTTTCCGGTTGTACCTTGAGTTCGGATGCGATCGCTGCTTTTGTCGCTTTGATTTGCTGTCCGACCCACTGACTAACAGCATTACCAAAAGGACCTAGCTGTTGAATGTATGCTTGAGCTTGCGTGATGGCATCCATAGTCGCTTGAGCCATCGGTCCTTGACCGCCATAATTAAAATAGACCTTATTTGCTAAAGCTGGAAATTGTTGCCGGTAAAGATGCAACTTGTTTTCTGGAGAGGAAATGATCGTCATAGCAATTTTTTCCTAGGTGTTACCAAGCTATAGTCTAATCAGCAAATGGTTGGGACGACACAGCAGGTTCTAGCATTCGTAGCGTTCCGCGCTCAGCATCTATTTCCACGTCGATCCCTATGGGTATAGTAAATTTATCTGGCAGGTGACCGATCATCGCACCATACCACGCTGGAACACCCAAGGATTTGATGTGGTCTTGCAAAACTTCCATAATAGTCAGGGAAGGTTCGTCGCCAAGACTGCAATTAGTACATTTTCCAAAAATAAAGCCGACAATTTGATTGAGAATACCCGCGTTTTTTAACTGAGTGAGCATTCGATCTACGCGGTAAATATCTTCGCCTATATCTTCCACAAACAGAATGCTGTTTTTGCAGCTTGGAAGATAGCAAGATCCCACCATAGCTGCTAACACCGATAAATTTCCACCGACTAATTTACCCTTAGCTTTTCCAGGAGTAATAATTTTGCGGCCAATTTCAGTTGTGAGGGTATTTTTCATCGTCACAACTTCAGCATGAAAGAGAATGCGCTTGAGGTAATCTGTGGTGAACTGAGTCCAATTAGATGTAGCGACAGGACCGTGAAAGGTAATTAGTCGACTGCGGGCGTAAATTGCTAGTAGTAGGGAAGTAATATCGCTATAACCAATGAGAATTTTGGGATGGGAACGAATTAAAGAATAGTCGAGTAACGGTAAAATACGATTGCAACCCCAACCGCCACGCGTAGCAATAATAGCTTTAACACAGCGATCGGCAAACATAGCATTAACATCCCTTGCACGGTCAGCGTCTTGACCTGCTAAATAACCGTAGCGGTCTAAGACGTGCATTCCCAACTTCACCTTCAATCCCAAACCCGAAAAAGTTTGCTTGGCTTGTTCGATGTCTTCTGGCTCAATGAAACTAGCAGGGCTAATTAAACCTACAGTATCGCCTAAGTGTAAACTTGGTGGTTTGATAGTGGTATGGAAATATTCTTTGGCTTGGACAGAAAAGGTGGGAATTTGAGCAGATAAAGCCGCGATTGTGGAGATTTTAACAAATTTTCGGCGGTTGATAGTCATTACCCAAGTATGGTAAAATTTAAGACTTGTATCCAATGCTAGGAAAAACGCAGAAGGTGAAAGGTAAAGTAAAAATATTTCCATTACTTTAACCTTTCGCCTTTTACTTTGTAGAATTGAAAGGCTGACTGCGAAAAGTTAGCAAGCTTGATTTATGGCAAATTATGATAGCCTCAACGAGCTAAAAAAATGGCAAAAGAAGGCTCCAAGGCGGAAAGTAGAAGTTAATGTGGAAGTAGGGTATACATTCTCAACCTTTTTCTCAAGGAACAAAGATAACAGTAATGGTGGCAATTACTGTACAACCAGTTGTAGCTATCATTACTGAAAAAGTGGTTAGAGATAGTGTTCTTGACATTAAGTCTCGTCTGTGGAGCTTTTAACTAAAATGTTGGCAGGAACTTTCTTCTTAATTATCCAGCGCTAGTTTAATTTAACTTTTGCTCGATCAAAACAGGGACTTTTCTCTCAAAAAATGCTCAGATTCATGCCGAAAATTTAGAATATACTTTTTGAGAAATCGAAATAGAATTAAATAATATTGAAAACAAATGATTAATACCGACACGTCTCCAGCCAACAATTACTTTCAAAATAACGTATTAATTGTCGGGGGAGGACCAGCAGGACTTGCCACAGCATTAATGCTAGCGAAACGTGGTTGGAAAAATATTACAGTTTTAGAAAAACGTCCTGCAGCTGATTACTACGAACCAGATAAATCCTTTAACTATCAAATTGACGGTCGCGGTCAAAAATTAACCGACTTTTTAGGATTAACCGAACAATTATCACAAGTTAGCGTTCCCAACACAGAATTTTATTTAACAAAAATCACAGCCAAAGGCAAACGTAAAACTTTTAAATTGCCCCTTGTCGATCCCAAGCGCAAAACTGCCTACTGGCTACCTAGAAGAGTATTTCTTGGTTTATTGTATCGGGAGATTGAACGCCACTGGCAAGACTGCATCACAGTCAAGTTTAATACCAGCTGTTTGGAAATCAACAGAATAGATGTAAATAATGCACAACAAAAGTTAGAGGTTATTGCTAAACAAGAAAATGGCAATATCGTCAAATTTGAACCTCATCTTTTAATTGGTTGTGACGGACTTTACTCTGTTGTCCGCAACACTCTCAAGCAGTGGGAGAAGTCGGATAGATTTGCTATGAAGCTTTTTCCCTCTCCCAGTTCAGGTTTGAGATATAAAGTTTTAAACTTACCGCCTAATTTTCCTTTAGACCGCAGCGGTCAGAAACGCGCTGTCAACAGCATGGCGTACGTAATTCGTGGAGCTTTTCGAGGTCGCAAACGTGTTGTATCCCTAGGACTGCTACCTTTGAAAAATCCGCAAGAACCTCGAACTGCAAATATTATTACATACGCAGATCACGAGATTTGGGAATTACAAAACAGTGAGGATTTGTATGATTTTTTAGAAAAGGCCTTTCCTCAATTACCGATACGTCAAATATTATCGCCACAAGAAGCAGAGAGATTTGCAAACAGTAAGGGTGGTTATTTTCCCATTCCCCAATATTGTTGTGGATTGTACTTTTTACTAACGCCAAATCAAGCAAGCGATCGCTGTTGTTGTCCAGTGGGAGTAGTGCTGTTAGGAGATGCTATCCATTGCTTTCCTCCAGACATCGGACAAGGGGTAAATTCGGCGTTAGAAGATGTATGCGTCCTCCACGAAGCACTTTCTAAAACTAACGACGATATTTTACAGGCTTTACCTTTATATGAATCGTTGCGATTTCCAGATGTCAAAGCTTTGGTACGTCTTGCTCAAACGGCTTTTCCGTGGCAGTATAATCAAGATCCGCTGCGCGCAAGTTTGTGGAGTGTCAACTTTTTTCTCCGACTTGTACTCAGCAGGTTGCTACCTTACATATTTAGCCCTCCAGCCTTTTTTCTCATCCAAAATCATCAACTTTCCTACCACCAAATTTGGGTTGCTGTACAACGTACCACCCGGATTCTGTACCTGCTGGGTTTCCTGCTGCTGATGGGGTATTTGGCTTTAGTTTTAACTGTTATTTGAGTTTCCGGTACATTGGCAAATGCAAATCTGGGTAGTGTTCTCAAAACGTTGGAAGGCTATATAATATAAAGCTTAAAAGATAGGGTGAAGTGAGTATTTGGGGTAGGCTGATGGCAGATCCGAATCGATAATTCTTTACCACTTCAGTGTCGATGTCTGACGAAAATAAAAAAGCAAGCCAAATTCAAGCACTCGCCGAACTCAAACCAGTGCATTTTACAAGTCGTGATGCGTAAAGCCCCCGTCATTCATGCGGGGGATATAAGCGAACAGGATGAATTTATTCATCCGTGATGTGGGTCATTTATGTACTCCAAAACTTTCTGAGTGCTAATTTTGCCTGTCGTGTCAAACATGAAAGAATGAGTCCACAAACTAGGAAGCTTCATTAGTTCTGGAAATTCTTGCCTCAAGTATCTTGACGATCTACCTTTAAACGCTTTCACTACTTGAGATATTGAATGATGCGGGTCATATTCCACTAACAAATGAATGTGGTCAGGAGCAATTTCTAGTGCTTTGATAACTCATTTTTTATCATTAGCAACAGATTGAAATATCTCAATACATCGTAGTTTTAATTTTTCGTTGTTATTAAAAACCCCCTACGCCTACAGGGTATCCAGACCAAATGATGATATCATAACCACATGAAAACCTTGAAGTTCAAACTGTACCAGCACAAAAGAAATAGATTCCTCAAACGCACGATCAACGCGAGTGGGGTAATTTATAATCACGCTATTGCCCTACACAAACGATACTACCGGATGTGGGGCAAACACTTAAGCTGTGCAAAGCTTCAGGCTCATATTGCTAAACTGCGGAAGCGTAATCCATTTTGGCAGACAGTAGGTTCTCAAGCGGTGCAAGACATTTGCCAACGCATTGAGAATGCCTACCAATTATTACAAATCCTTTACCCTAAAAGATGCAGGTTATAAGTTTTTGGGTGGCAATAGAGTAAAAATTGGTAATCGAGTTTATCAATTTTGGAAGTCGAGAGAGATTGAGGGAACAGTCAAAACTCTAACTATAAAACGCACACCATTGGGTGAGTTGTTTATGGTTATTGTTGTTGATTCCGGTGGCAATCCAGAAGTTAAAATCAAGACGGGTAAAATCGCTGGTTTTGATTTTGGATTAAAGACATTCCTCACTTGCTCAGATGGTACAAAAATTGAGTCACCCCAATTTTTCAAGCAATCTCTAAACGCTATCACCAAAGCTAGTAGGCAACATTCTAAAAAATTAAAAGGGTCAGCCAATCGTGAACGAGCGAGGTTTAATTTAGTACGCAAGTATGAAGATATTTCTAATCGCCGTCGTGACTGGTTCTGGAAACTAGCCCATGAGTTAACAGATAAGTTTGATGTACTATGCTTTGAAACCTTAAACCTCAAGGGGATGCAAAGACTTTGGGGTAGAAAAATATCAGATTTGGCGTTTGGTGAGTTTCTGAAAATTTTAGAATGGGTAGCTAAAAGGAAAGATAAACTGGTTGTCTGTATTGACCGGTGGTATCCCAGCACTCTCGACCTGTTCTCACTGCGATCGTGTCTTAGAAAGCATTGATTTATCTGTTAGAGAGTGGCGTTGTCCTTCCTGCCAGTCAGTAAACGGAAGGGACGAAAACGCCTCTAAGGTGATTTGTGCAGTCGGGGCATCGACTGTTGGGTTAGGTGATGTCAGACAGGCTATGCCTGCAATCGCTGTTTGAGCCTAGAATCCCTCGAATTTAGCGAAGCGGATTCGGGGGAGTATGTCAACGTTCCTTATGTCTGTCCGGAAATTATCTGGAGCAAATTAATTCCCCAACCACGTATTTGGTTTCTAGAGAACAAAGAAACTTGATGGCAGTTTCAAGAATTTTCTCCCCTTGGATCGAGTTGGGGTTAAGAATAAGATTTCGTAACGGTTGCTACTGCCAACCGAGTTGATTCTAAAATTAGTAATGCCAGAGAGCGGAGTTGGCGCTCCCTAGGGCGAGCGATGGGATTCGAACCCACGGATGGAGGAACCACAATCCTCTGCCTTAACCGCTTGGCTACGCTCGCCATCTCGTAATCGATTATAGATTATAACACTTGCTTGGCAAAACGATCTAGGGTTTTTCAGCAAGGAACGGACTTTATGCCTCAAGAGTCTAAAGGTGACAGCAAATTACTGTTGAGAAAATGAAAGTTGCAAATATTATGGCGTGTGTGGGAGTTGCCGGGTTAGTTGCTTTGGGTTGGGTGATGGTGAAGACGAATCCCACTCAAGCTGAATATGAAGAGTATGCAACCCAACGACTGACCAAATATTTAAAGACAAATGTTTGTAAAAAAACTCCAACATTTTTAGAAAACTTAATTCGGTTCAATTGCAAACAAATTATAGATTCCGCCAGACCGCAAATTCGGGAAATAATTGCAGCAAGTACCAAGCGCCAAGACTTTGTCATTTTCAGTATTTACCACACGGATTTACAATTGAAGTCCTTGATGCCTGTTGCGAAACTGGATTCTGTTTTGCCTTCTGTACCCGGTTATAAATTTGAGACCTTGGGAGCCTTTGACCAGTTTTATACTTATAAGGCCGAACAGCTTTAAGGAGCTCAAAAAGGCGATCGCCAGATTATTGATAAATAATTCTATCAAGAATACAAGGTATTTTGGCTGGCAGTGATGTGCATGTACTTTCTTTCGCATGTTAATTGCAATTAATACCAATAATTAGCCAGATAAGTACTTTTTTAGTATCAGCTAAAACTGCGATCTTAACGAAAGACTAAAAAACAAAAATAGAGCTTTAGTTAGAAATAATTAAACAGCAAGTCTTTCTTTAGGGGAAGGTGAGTGTCTGTTGGGATGTTTAACATTCTTTATGTGTGAACGTATTATCTCCTGGCGGGTAATGATTTCTAACCAACCACTCACCAGAAGATGAATTAAAAATTAAAAAATTAGAAAGGAAATCGACCGATGTTCTTTCACAAAAAAGAAACAATTCATGTTGTTGACGTTAAGGAGACTAATCCCCGTTTTGCGCAGCTGCTCTTGGAGCAGTTTGGCGGCGCTACGGGCGAATTGACGGCGGCCTTACAATACTGGACTCAGTCCTTCCACTGTGAAAATCCCGGTATTCGGGATATGCTGCAAGATATAGCCATCGAGGAGTTTGGTCACTTAGAAATGGTTGGTAAACTCATTGAAGCCCACACTAAAAACGTTGACCAAACAGAAGCCTACAAAAGCACTTTGTTTGCTGTACGCGGTATGGGACCCCACTTGTTGGATAGCCAAGGCAATGCCTGGTCTGCTAATTATGTCAATGAAGGTGGCGACGTGGTACGCGATCTCAGAGCTAATATTGCAGCTGAAGCTGGCGCGCGGCAAACATATGAAGAGTTAATTAAGTTGGCAACTGACGAAGGAACTAAAAATACCCTTATTCACCTACTGACCCGAGAAATCTCCCATACCCAGATGTTTATGAAAGCGCTGGATTCCTTGGGTAAGCTCACCGATCCCTTCTTTGGTAACATCCAACCCGATAGTACGGTGGATATTTACTACAACTTGTCTACTGATGGAAAAGATGAGCGCGGTCCTTGGAATTCGGAACCAACTTTTCGTTATATTGCCGATCCGGTTAATCAAAAGCAGTTTTAATTCTTTCTGAGGTTGGAGACAGGGTGTTCGCAAGTCAGCAGTGTTCGTATCTGCTGACTTATTTTTCATTAGTTGGTGTCAATTAATGTTTGATTTGTACGATTGTTTGGGTGTTCCAAAAACAAGCCGGCAAAAAATATCGCAGTTATCTTTTTTGAAGCTTTATTTTCTGTTTTTGACAGGATTTCCAAAAAGGAGAATTTTGCTTTTACTGATGCTAAATCTCTCAAGAAAATTTAACTTTAAGATTTGCTAAGATGATTTCAGTCAATAATTTTAGTTACACTTTTGTAAATGCGATCTGCGTATCTACTAGTATCCCACGGCAGCCGAGATCCAAGACCAGAAATTGCTATGCAACAATTGGCAAGATTGGTACGCGAACAAGTGCAACTGACCTTGGGCAAGAGTATTGCTAGTGTCGGTACGGCATACTTGGAATTAACTCCAGAACCTTTGCACCAGCAGATTATCAATTTTGCCAGAAATGTCTTTGCTGTTTGCTCTCAAAGTCCAGGCTTCCAGGCTTGCTTGAAAATTGTACCGTTATTTTTGCTGCCAGGGATACACGTGATGGAAGATATTCCAAAAGAAGTAGCAGTGGCACAGCAGGTTTTAGGTGAAGATGTATTGATAGAATTAAAGCCGTATTTGGGCTCTCACTCTCGTCTGGAGCAGCTGGTAGCAAAACAGTTTGCGGGGACAACTGCAACAGCGAAAATTATTGTCGCCCACGGTAGCAGTCGTGCAAACGCACAACAACCAGTGGAAGCTATGGCGAAAAAATTAGGTGTAGTAACTGCTTATTGGGCTGCAGCTCCTAGTTTACAATCGCAAGTTAAAGCATTGATAAATTCTGGATGCAAGCAAATTGCAATTGCGCCATATTTCTTATTCGCTGGCGGAATAACCGATGCGATCGCCCAGACAAAAGAAAAGTTACAATGGCATTTTCCAGAGGTAATTTTCCAGCTAGCGGAACCTTTAGGAGCAACTGCACAATTAGCCCAGCTCGTTTGGGATTTGCTTGAGTAATCAATTATGCTACAGGGGAGGAATTGTTTGGGGAAAGTTTATTTGGTAGGTGCTGGACCTGGAGATCCCGGATTGATGACACTCAAAGGAAAGGGATTGTTAGAGTGTGCGGATGTTGTTGTTTACGATGCATTGGTCAGTCCGGCGATTCTGGCGATGATCGCTCCCCAAGCTGAAAAAATTAATGCTGGTAAGCGACGGGGACGCCATTCCATGATGCAAGAAGAAACAACACAGTTACTGATTGCAAAAGCACAGGAACACGCCATCGTCGTCCGGTTGAAGGGTGGCGATCCGTTTGTTTTTGGCCGTGGTGGCGAAGAGATGGAAGAATTGGTCAATGCGGGAGTAGCAGTAGAGGTTGTGCCCGGTATTACTTCGGGAATTGCTGCCCCAGCCTATGCAGGCATTCCTTTGACCCACCGGCTGTATAGTTCTTCGGTAACTTTTGTGACCGGACATGAGGCAGCAGGTAAGTATAGACCGAGCGTGAATTGGCAGGCGATCGCCCACGGTTCCGAAACGATTGTAATTTATATGGGAATTCATAATCTAGCTTATATTGTGGAACAGCTAGCGCTCGCAGGGTTGAGCAAACAAACTCCTATCGCTTTGGTACGTTGGGGTACGCGACCAGAGCAAGAAGAATTAATAGGTGAGTTGGGAACAATTGTAGAGCAAGTAGAAAAAACAGGATTTGGAGCGCCAGCAATTGTTGTGATTGGTGCTGTAGTAAACATGCACAAAAAACTATCTGGTTGTCGTCCGCTCTCTGGCTAAACTATGCAACTAAATCTCTCACAGCTAACTATACAATTTTTGAGCAACAGCAAAGCTAGCTAGCTGCAAATATCAGACATTTCCAGAGCAGAGACTAATTAATTGCACTTCTATTTCCTGGTTATCGTTTGTTTGATGCCAAACAATTTTTGTGGGTAAAAGATCCCATTGATTTTTAAGTATCAATTCTTGCGATCGCCGCCAAGCTAATAATGCTAATTTAGCGATTTCGACAGTTGCTTCTTCTGAATCTGTAGTTTTTAAATCTCGTATAATTGAATCACAAAGTTTCACAAAAGCTGAAATTTGAAGTATTTCTCCCAAACTAGCTAACTGAGTAGCTATCATCATTATTTCTGTTGGGAAAGCAGACTTTTTCCCAGCAGCCAATAAAGCTTCTAAATGTTGCAAACATTCTTCTACTTCTGTTTGAAAAAGTAAGGGTATTATATTATGTAACTGATTTTCTAAAGACAAAATACCCATATTTTTTTCCAAAATATAAGGACACAAACGCTTTTGCAATTCTTCGAACACTGGATAGCAAAAAGTTGATAACCATTGTATATCTACAATATGACCGACTGAAAGTAATTTGATAATTTGACGTAACCAATCAACTATAGATACTAGTAAGCTGTGTAAATCAGCGTCAATTTCTAGAGAATTAGCTTGTATTTTTAAAACTTGTAAGAAATTTTCTAAATATAAAGAACAATCACTCAAAATACTATATTTCATTTTCCCGGCTCCACATTTGATGAAGTGAATAGCTTTCAGGGCTGTGTTAATTTGGGGCACGGAAATTTTTTGAAGAGGTTTAATATCCAATAAAACAGATTCCAGGGTATCTAAATTATTGTTAGCTTCTTCCAGAAATGTCATCTGGTTTTCAAGTTCCCTATCTTTTAACATAGAACCAAACTTAATTGCCAATAAGAAATTATAAAATTTTAAAAAAGCAATTATCTTTAGTTCTGTAATTTCTACTTCAAATTGCCCTGATTAAGATATTTAATATTTCTCAAAAAAAACTTCATCCTCTTGAGGCTTTGGCTAGAAATTGAGGAAGCTTAACAAGGAAATTAGCTGACTTGAAAATTTTTAACGATGGCTTGCAGTTGCTGGTAAATTTCTGCTGTTTTTTGCAAGGTAGCAAAAATTTTCCGAGAAGATCTGCTAGTTATTTCAGATACTTTAGCAATTTCTTGCATGAAATCGATGACTTCTTTAGAAGTATGAATTTGGGATGCGGTAGCGGTGGAAATGGACTGTACCAGTTCGTCTATTTGGCGACAGACATCTAGCATTTGACTGAAGCTGTGTTTGCTATCATCCACCAAACGAGTTACTTCCACAACCCGAGCGCTTCCTATTTCCATTGCTCTGAGTACTTCGCTAAGTTCTTGTTGAATGTTAGTAGCAATTCCTTCTATTTCACCAGTTACTCCCGCAGTTTCAACTGCAAGCGTGGCGACTTGCTGGCAAAATGAGGAAAAAAAGCTTTGCAGGTTTTCTGCTGTACCAGATGCTTCTACACCAGCGTTAATAGCTAGCAAATTGGTTTGCAGAGCAATTTGGTTGAGGGAGGAAGTTAAGCGGGATATGTTTTGGGAATATTCGCTCAGACGCTTGAGCTTCCTTGCAGTCTCTCCCATAGCTTCTCGCAAACTTAAGATGTTTTCTACCGTCAGTTCCATTACCGTGTCGCCTATTTCTGCGGTAGGACAAGCTGTGCGAGCAGCTGCTGTAGCAAGTTTAGCATTTTTGGCTACGCCTTTAATAGAAAGCCTAATTCGATCTACAGCATCAAGGGTGCGACTGATTTCCTGTTGTTTTTTAAATGCGTCGATTGCTAGTTGGGCGATCGCACCGGAATTTTCTACAACTGTACCGTTCAATTGGTTAGCAGCAGCTTTGACTTGGATGACAACATCTTGAAAGTTTTCCACCATTGAGTTGCAAAACTCGGCGATCGCTCCAACTTCTGTTTGCGGAACTTCTACGCGTACCGTCAAATCGCCTTTTTTGACTTTCCCAAGACGATCTAGAAGTTTGAGCAGTTGCTGTTGCAGCTGTTCTGTTTGCTCGCGCTGGAGCTGGGAAGCTTTTTCGCTTTGTTCTAAAAGGTTAGCTCGCTCTAAAGCTAAGGTTACAAGTCTTGCAAATTGCTCGAACAAATCAATTTCTGTTTGTTGCCATACCCGGGTTCTGGTACACTGATGGGCAATTAACAAACCAACAACGTTTCCTGCTAAAAGAATTGGTGCTTCTAAAGAAGCTTTGACAGCTAGCGACGATTCGAGTTGTTTGACCCACGATTCAGAAAAACCTGCTTGGGAAATGTTATTGATTACCAGCACCTCTTTTTGGCAATACTTGTCTGCATTATCCTGCAAAGCAGACAATTTCATTTCTAAAGCGCGAGGAATATCATCTACCGCTGATTCTGCTACAATATCAGCTTGCCACTTTTCATCTAATTTACAAAAAACTACTCGATCCACCTTTAAGACTTTGCGAATGTTTTGAACCGCTAAATTGTAGATTTCTTGGGAGTTAAGATTTCCTGATAAATGAATCGCAAAGTCCTTTAAAGCCTGAGTTACCTGTAATAAACTTACCCTTTCTAAGGATAGTCCAACTTGAACTGCCAACTGCTTTAAGAAATTAATTTCAAAGGGTTGCCAAACGTGAGGAGCCCAGCAATAATGAGCCATTAAAAAGCCGAAGATTTGATTGTCTTTGAGAATTGGTGTTGCTAATATTGCTTTGACTTGCAGTCGTTCCATTAATTTCAAATATTCGCAAGCAAAATCCATTTCGAAGATATTGTTGGCAATTAGCAACCCACTGATAGAGTAAGCTTCCATCAATTGCTTTGCTATGGAATTGTCTTCTATCGTTTCCCCCAAAGTTGCTGGTAAACCAGGAGCAACGGACTCGGCTATAATTTGTCCGCTTCCATGGGCGTTAAAGTGATAAATAACGACCCGATGTGCTCCTAAGGCTTGTCGCGCTTCTGTAACTGTAATGTTAAATAAATCTTCGCAACTGAGGGACTGGCGAATTGCTGTTAAAATATTTGTGAATATCTTTAAGCGCTCCGCTTCTACTTTTTGCTTGTGTAACAAGTCTTGCAATCGATCTGCCATGCGATTGATACTAGCGCCTAAAGTAGCAAACTCGTCTTCTCCTCGAACGTGAATTCGAGTATCCAAGCTTCCTTGGGCTAGTTTTTTTACTACCACGGTTGCTGTTTGTATTGGTAGGGTAAGACGGTTAGCTAAAATAGCAGCGATCGCTCCCACCAACAAAGCTGTGACGATAATGCCAATTGCTAATGTTAGTAATAACTGTTTTTGAGTTGCTAAGGCAACACCTTTATCAGTACTTACAACTAATTTCCAATTAAGAGCTGGTAAACTTTCTGCTTTTATAATTTGCCAGGGAATGTAGGTTATTAAGTCTTCAGCACCCCCCTTGCGATCGGGAAACACACGCGTCACTATTTGATGGTTAACTCGCAGTTGCTCCCAATTTGCAATTACTTTTTCAGCGTCCTTACCCACATCAATATTGTCGCGAGCTAGAAAAATTTTGCCGCTAGCATCTACAAGATGATATTTATCTTTACTTCCCGAAAGTTTCTGGATAGACCGCGCCAGAGATTCCACGGATATAATTGCTCGCAGAATATATATTGGTTTGTTCGTGACGCTATCTTTAACGGGTACCGCTAAAAGAATTCGAGGTAGCTGTGTGTTTGTATTTGTATATATCTGAGTGATATAAGGTTGATTGGATTTGAGTACTTCTTGAAAATATTCTTGATTTTTTTGATTAGAAGTTAGTTCTTCTTGAGTTTGTAAAAATACTTGTCCGTTCAGTTGCAAAACTGCTAGACTTTCGTAGGTATGATAAATTTCTTTCCAATTCTTGAACTGAGCCTGTAATTCCAGAAAATTCACATTACTTTTCTGTTTTGAGTTAACCAAAAAGCTTTGCTTAGCAAATAATTCAATTTCTTGAGTGCGTGCTTCTATGAACTTTTGAATATTATCTGCTAATTCTCGGGCAGTACCTTGTTTAATCTTTATTACTTCTTTGGTCAGAGACTGACTGACTAAATAATAAGTTACTCCTCCAATTCCGAAAATAGGTAATGTAGAAATAGCGATAGCAAAAGCAGTAGCTTTAGTGCGCAAACTAGCTTGCTTTATGCACGCGATCGCGCTTTGGATAGGAGAACGTGGAAAAGAATGTTTCCGTTGTAATACAGTTTCAATTTCTGAGTAAGTTGGAGAACAACTGTGTGTAAAATCCCGATGAGATTTGTTGACATCCACTTTATTAACCATCAAGCTATTCTCTCCATTCAAGTAATTAGAAATTTCCAACCTTCCCAGTGGAGTTATCTTTACCTTATCCGGGAGCTTTTATGGTTTTGTCCTTGTCAAATCAATTCAGATATTGAAAAATAATTTTTAACAAATCTGCTTGCGTAAAAGGTTTGCTTAAAAACCCTGAAGCTTTGACCAACTTGGCTCTGAATTTATCTAAAAAGCTTTTTCCACCTGTCATCAAAATTATCGGCGTATTTTGAAAATTAGAATGATTGCGCAACAAAGAACACAGTTCATAACCATCCAAAACAGGCATGTCAACATCTAGTAGAATTATGTCTGGTTTGACGCAAATAATATGCATTAAAGCTTGCAAAGGTTCGCTGATACCAACAAAAGAAAACATTTGGGAATCTAAAAAATTTTTGATGGCATTGATTACCATGGAGCTATCATCAATACAAAAGATTTTGTAGATTTTTCCTTCAGCATTCGGTATTGGAATGTTTGCTAATCCAGACTGCGACCGAGCAGAATGCAAAACTTGCAGGTGCTGCTTCAAATTAGGCGATCGCCCCAGTGAAGATAGCTGTAAGTGTGGCGTACCCCTACCAAATAGTTTCCCTTCCATTCCCGCTTGCGATCGCTTTTGACAAGATGCAACTAACAAACGTATATCCAAATGACAAAACTTAGGCATCTCATCAAGAAAACTTTGGGAAATAAACTCATAACTTCCCTTTTTTAAATGCAGAAACTTATCTAAAACTTCTAGTGCTATTTTCTCTATTAAAATGCCAGCTTCTGTAGAATTAATATACTTCTGATTTACTAACCAACAAATAGCTAAATAATCTGGATTTGGTATCGCTTGATTGTCAATACCAGTTTCAAATATTGCTCGCAATTGCTCTTGAATTCCATGGGGAAGAGTAGAAATTCTTTGGCTCAAATTCTGCAAATGCTTGTAGAGCAATTCAAACATTTTGTCTGCACAGCATGCGTAAACTAATTTTCCTTCTTGCACATAAATTGACCAAGAATCGGAATCTGTAAAAACTTGTAAACAACCGGTGGTGAATTTACTAGTTATTCTTTTAAGAAGAAAAAGTGGTTGGAGCGTTTGATAAAACCTGTATCTATTTATAGGAAGTACCTTCATGACTGTGGCTCTAAAATGCAATCTAGGTTTACTAATTAATTGATGTGAATCTATTCGTTCTCAATATCAAAACAGTTCATTTTTTTGCCATGAAACCGCTGACTATCAAAGCAAATTTGAACTGTCCTAGTTTCTTCTTGATACACATTATACGAACGACCGCTCGCTGATAAGGATGCTTAGCTTGGCCAAGAAGAATAGCCATTCAACTAAAGTTTTACCCTGACGATCTGGTTGTCTATCCCATTCAAATTAACAAATTGATTCCATGTTTTCATCTGGAACTTGCTTGCTAATTTTTAGGTTACTACAATCTCATCGCTCCAATTCAAAGATGTCTTAAAAATCTGGAACTTAATTAAAGAGAATATGAAAACTTGAAAATTTGAATTTTTTTGGTGCTTACTTTGACAAAGTGATGGTAAATAAATTAACAAATTTAAATTGTTTAAAATGATAATTAATTAGACATGTGATTAAGAATTATCTCTTAAATACCTTGTGCTGTGAAAATTTGGGTCTTTGAATTTTTACGAACAATAATTATTATTAACATGAAAATCCTATAGAATTGGTTATTAAAATCAATATTCCATTATTCTCACCAAAATCCGGAAAATACTTCAGATAAATAGAGAACAATCAGCCATCAATAAATATATATTTCCTGACTATTGGCGCATGTTGTAGGGTTTGTATCCATATATCCACTAGTTGCAAAAGTTGTAGACTGTTAATATCTGGGGCTAAAGCCGTGACTAGGAACTTTCATAGGGCCAAAGCCCCTACTACGAACTACTTGTGCGCTAGAGTAGTAGTGGTTGTGTTTTGGAATTGCTATCTTTATTTGTTTTGTTGTAATTTTATAATCACTTGCCAGCAGTTAAATTGGTAAAGCCATAGTATTTACAGTAGTTGCGGGGTCAAAAGCTTGTTGCCGCTATGGTTAAAACCCGATGTGAAAGTGGTAGATGATAAAATCGCTTCATGAAGACTTGGTTGCTGTGGTAGCTGGTTGCGTTTACTCACAAGCGATCGCCGAAAAAACTAGAGACACAATCAACACGACCGTGACCGAAATTAGTTTGCAAGTAGAAGAACAAGGAGGACGTTTAGACCGTTACCTCGCTGAAAAATTAACAGATCTATCTCGTTCTCGGATTCAACAATTAATCGAACAGGGAAACGTCCAACTCAACGGCAAAGTCTGCATTTGTAAAAAGACTGCCGTGAAGAAAGGCGATCGCATTAAACTAGAAATTCCTGCAGCTGTACCGTTTGCACTACAAGCAGAAGATATTCCCTTAGACATCCTCTACGAAGACGACCAGCTGTTAATTCTCAACAAAACAGCGGGGTTAGTAGTCCATCCCGCACCCGGTCATCCAGACGGTACTTTGGTAAATGCGATTTTAGCTTACTGTCCCAATTTACCAGGAATAGGTGGAGTTCAGCGTCCGGGAATTGTCCATCGCTTAGATAAGGATACAACAGGAGCGATCGCGATCGCCAAAACCGAATTAGCTTACCAGCACCTACAAGCACAGCTGAAAGCAAAAACCGCGCAGCGAGAATACCTAGGTATTGTCTTCGGTGCACCGAAAACGGAAAGCGGTATCGTTGATTTAGCGATCGGTCGTCATCCTGTAGATCGAAAAAAAATGGCCGTAGTACCCCCAGAAAAAGGAGGACGTCCTGCTGTTACCCATTGGCGAGTTTTAGAACGTTTGGGTAACTATACATTGATGCATTTTCAGCTCGAGACCGGACGCACCCATCAAATTCGCGTCCACAGTTCCCATATTGGTCATCCTATTGTCGGCGACCCGGTTTACAGTTCCGGTCGTTGTGTGGGTGTGAATTTACCAGGTCAAGCACTTCATGCTTGGCGACTGAGGTTACAACACCCGGTATCTGGAGAGTTGATCCAAGTTACAGCACCTTTTCCACGCACCTTTACAACTTTGTTAGATGTTTTACGGCGACGCATTGCTGTCTCTTCCTAAAAAATGAGAAATTTTTTCCAATTTACTTAACCCCTGTTTACACAATTTTACACAATCTCTAGCATCAAAGTCCGATCGCATGTCCAAAATCTCTGTATGGTATCTAGATGGTCTTCGTCAAGTTGGATTTTTAGGCTTTAAATATTTTCACCCAGATCGAAGCCGAAACAAACCACGACTGAAAACTCTAAACACTTTGACATAAACTGAGTTTATATGTATTTTCTGTTACTCAATGCTTGTTTTTGCCACTTTTGTGTACTTCAATAAACAAAGATTTCCAATTGTAAATAAAAAAAACAGTTGATACGGCTAAAAGCTTTACATTTAAGGATATGGCGCTCAAAGAATGGGAGTTTTACAGTTATTAAATAAAGTTCATAAAAAAGAATACAAGTAATATATAAAATACGAAACTAAGGTTTGAAAGTAATTGCAAATATCAAGGCAAACGAAAAGATAAAGGCTAATTGTTGCACGTAAAAATGGTATTTTTTTTGATTTTTAGGTGTAGTTATTGGCGGATTTTATCTGGTCTCGGTTTGTCTTGATTAAAAATGCAATAGCTGCCATGAAATCGAGGAGAAAATAGAAAAATGCTTGATGCTTTTTCCAGAGTAGTTGAACAAGCTGATAAAAAAGGTGCTTACCTAAGCAATGATGAAATAAATGCTTTGCAGGCTATAGTTGCAGATAGCAACAAACGTTTGGATGTAGTGAATCGGCTTACAAGCAACGCCTCCTCAATTGTGGCGAATGCTTATCGTGCTTTAGTAGCAGAACGTCCGCAGGTATTTAATCCTGGTGGTCCTTGTTTTCACCATCGCAACCAAGCTGCTTGCATCCGCGATTTAGGATTTATTCTGCGTTATGTTACGTACTCCGTACTTGCTGGTGACACTAGTGTCATGGACGATCGCTGCTTGAATGGTTTGCGCGAAACCTATCAAGCTCTTGGTACTCCCGGTGATGCTGTAGCTTCTGGAATTAAAAAAATGAAAGAAGCTGCACTTAAAATTGCTAACGATCCCAATGGCATTACCAAAGGTGATTGCAGTCAATTAATGTCTGAATTAGCAAGTTATTTTGACCGAGCAGCGGCTGCTGTTGCTTAATGCAGTCAAAGGCGCGACTAAGTGACAAAATTTTCAAACTCTTTTTTAGTAATTAATTTGACAAGTTTTTGGAGAAGAAGCGAATCATGAAGACCCCGTTAACCGAAGCGATCGCCGCCGCCGATCTTCGCGGTTCTTATTTGAGCAACACAGAATTGCAAGCAGTATTTGGTCGTTTCAATCGCGCTCGTGCTGGTTTAGAAGCAGCAAGAGCATTCGCTAACAACGGTAAGAAATGGGCGGAAGCAGCAGCCAATCACGTATATCAAAAATTTCCCTACACTACCCAAATGCAAGGACCTCAGTATGCTTCTACTCCAGAAGGGAAAGCAAAGTGCGTGCGGGATATCGACCATTACTTACGCACAATTAGCTACTGCTGTGTAGTTGGCGGTACTGGTCCCTTGGATGACTATGTAGTTGCAGGCTTAAAGGAATTTAACAGCGCCCTGGGTTTATCTCCCAGCTGGTACATAGCTGCTCTAGAATTTGTCCGCGACAATCACGGTTTGACCGGTGATGTTGCTGGTGAAGCCAACACCTACATCAACTATGCAATTAATGCATTGAGCTAAATCTAAACAGCGAATGTCCTTTGTATTTGCTTAATAGCTAATGGCTGATAGCTGATGGCTAATGGCTAATGGAAAAATGCAATTAGCAATTAGCAGTGAGTTATTGGCCATTAACTGTGTTTGAGAAAAATGATAAAAATGGAGCGATTGTTAACATGAGTACATCAGTCGCAGAACGCCTCGCAATTAAAGATGAAGTAGACAAAAAAATTGAATTGCGCCCTAATTGGAGCGAAGACGAGCTGCAAATTGTTTTTAAAACAGCCTACGAGCAAGTTTTTGGACGTCAGGGATTATATGCCAGTCAAAGATTTGCAACTGCCGAAGCTTTGTTACGCAACGGTAAAATTAGTGTCAAGCAATTTATCGAGCTGTTAGCAAAATCTGAATTTTACAAAGAGTGCTTTTTCTACAATAACTCTCAAGTGCGGTTCATTGAATTGAACTACAAGCACTTGCTGGGACGTGCACCCTACGACCAATCAGAGATTGCATTTCACGTCGACCTTTATGCTGCTGCTGGCTACGATGCTGAAATAGAATCTTACATTTACAGTCCAGAATACGATAATGCCTTCGGTAATTTTGTCGTTCCTTATTATCGCGGTTTTCAGTCCATTCCTGGAATGAAGACAGTGGGATTTAACCGCATTTTCGAGCTTTATCGCGGCAGAGCCAACAGTGATAATGCCCAATTTGGTGGTAAAAGCGCGCGGTTGCGGTCAAAGATATCTATGAATTTGGCCAATACGATCGTACCGCCTACATCACCAATAGCTGCATCAACATCATCTGCACGAACGCTAGTTACCTCTCCTGTGATGGGAGATGCTCGGATGTTTATTGTGGAAGCGATCGCCGGTACGTTAAATACTAATGTAGCGGTACGTCGCAGCCGACAAGTTTATACTGTACCTTACGACCGACTTTCAGCTACTTATCAAGAAATTCACAAGCGTGGCGGTAAGATAGTAAAAATTACACCAGCCTCATAGAAAAAGGTAAAAATGGGGAGATTAGCAAATTAAAATTTGGCAGGGAAAGTTATATCCTCCTGAAGTTGTTACTCCCCTTTTCCTCAAAGCCTGTAAAGTTACTCCACATATAACTATGACTGCTGCTTGTTGTGCTCAACCAATTCTTTCTCCAGAAGCAGCGATCGCAGCACTGGCGGGTGAAGATAACCAAATCCGTTATTACGCAGCTTGGTGGTTGGGAAAGCATCAAGTGCAAGCAGGTTGCGCAGCTTTGTGCGAAGCCTTGTTTGACGAGCGCTACCGCATTCCCTCTGGAGGCTATCCTCTACGCCGTCAAGCTGCACGAGCCTTGGGACAACTTAAAAATCCGCAAGCGGTACCAGCTTTAATAGCTGCTTTGGCTTGTGAGGAAGATCTGGGATTGCGAGAAGCGGTAATTCAAGCTTTAGCGATGATTGGCGATCGACGCGCTGTTCATCCTTTAGTGCAACTGCTGCAATCGCAGCAACCACAACCCTATGAAGCTTTGATCGAAGCCCTAGCCACTTTGCAAGTATGGTCTGCTCGTCCCCAAATAGAGCCTTTTCTCTATCACAGTTCCGAGCGAGTGCAATGTGCTGCAGCGCGGTATTTGTATCTTTTGACAAAACAACCGCAGTACCTCGAACGTATTGTTCAAAATCTCAACCACGACAATATGTATTTGCGCTGGGCTGCCATATTCGATCTGGCAGCTTTAGGACATCGCCAAGCTGTAGATGCCATTTTAGCAGCAAAGGTGCCTAACAGCTTAAAATTGCTGAATTTAAAACGCATTCTCGAAACTTTGTTAGATGGCGATCGCTCTCAGCTAAATAACGGCGAATTCTGCCAAAATCAAAGCGATCGCGAAACTATTGAGTTACTTTTTCAAGCCATTGACGATTTATTAATTCAACTTTGAGATTGGGTAACAGTCTCTTTTTTTATGCCTGAAATACTCAAAAACCATGATCGCAGCTCGCTTTACAAATAGCAAGCAACTTATTTCACAATTAAACTGCGCTTTGTCACCCGCAGATGCGCTTTGTGCCATTGCTGCTATCTCTGATAGTGAAACTACGGAAGTGGCAGTAATTTCTGCCTTGCTGCAACTTTTAAGTCGCCATCACCATCATTCCTCCGTCGCTACTGCTGCTGTTGAAGTTTTAGTCAAGCTAGCACCTGCGTCGGTAGAACCACTGCTTGCAGCTTTTCGCTCTTGTAGCGATCAGGGTTTCCAAGCTTGGATTATTCAAGCTTTAGCGATGATTGGTGATGCTAAAGCATTTGATTTGCTAGCAGAAGTTGTCGGTACGGAAGTTGCCAATCACTGTCAAGGTAATGTCCGCCGCATTGCCGCACGGGGACTGGGAAAAATAGGCAGTACTGTCAAAGATAGGGAAGTTACTGACCGCGCTATAGAAAAGCTGCATTGGGCGCTGGTGACTCCCCAAGATTGGGGATTGCGTTACGCCGCTGTAGTTTCCTTGCAGGAAATTGCCACACCGCAGGCGCATGCTGTTTTGTCTGCAGCTGTAGCTGGCGAATCGGATTGGGTTGTGCGATCGCGAATGAAAAAAGCCTTAGAACAAATTCCCGCCTGCTGAGAAACTACAAAAAGATGCTGCAGCTTAGTTTTTTCTTGGCTGCAGTATTCCTGCTCCTAGCTCAAAGAATTTTTCTAACAGACCTAGTATTTAGAATTTTTGTTAAGAATTCTTTACACAAGTGCTTCCACCCATTTCCATCCTGCCTTACTTGAAGAGATTGTCTGGTATAGCTTTTGCCAAAAATTAAAAAAATCTAAATAAAGAAAAGTTGCGCCTTCTGGAGCTTTTTTACAAAGTTTTTTTACAAAAAAAATTGTTATTTCTCAGATAAAGTTCTTACTTGTTAAGCTTTTGAGGCTTTTCTTATCCCTCGAACTCATTTATTCATAAATTGTAACAGATTCTGCCCTTGTAGCGTTGTATAAACATAAGCTGGAGGGGTTAAACAACAGGCAGAAGTTAAAGTTGGCAATCAATTCACAAGGTTTGCCGGTTTCTCATAAAAATTACCCTTGCTTCTCATTTTTCTGGTTCATTTCTGAGAAAAGGGAACTGCAAAAGTAGGGAAACTCTACAAAAACATTCCATGTCTGTTATTAACCTAGCCAAAGGAATAAAAATTGCCAGTTGTAATCAAGACAGCACTCAACTAAGGGAATTAGGAGACCAAATTCCATGGCATACGATGTATTCACCAAGGTAGTTTCTCAAGCCGACTCCAGAGGAGAATTCCTGAGCAACGAGCAACTCGATGCTTTGGCAAACGTAGTTAAGGAAGGCAACAAGCGCTTAGATGTAGTTAACCGCATTACCAGCAATGCTTCTACCATAGTTACCAACGCAGCTCGTGCTTTGTTTGAAGAGCAGCCCCAATTGATCGCTCCTGGTGGTAATGCTTACACCAACCGGCGCATGGCTGCTTGCTTGCGTGACATGGAAATCATCTTGCGCTACATTACCTACGCTATCCTAGCAGGTGATGCCAGCATTCTAGACGACCGTTGCTTGAACGGCTTGCGCGAAACCTACCAAGCTTTGGGTACTCCTGGTTCTTCTGTAGCAGTTGGCATACAGAAGATGAAAGAAGCTGCGATCAACATCGCTAACGATCCAAACGGTATTACCAAAGGTGATTGCAGTGCCTTGATCTCAGAAGTAGCCAGCTACTTCGACCGCGCTGCTGCTGCAGTTGCTTAAATTTTACTAACAAAAACCCAGCCCAAATCCTGAAAAAGGTGTCTAGGCAAACAGTTAATAAATACCAAGGAGATTTGAAATCATGGTAAAAACACCAATTACTGACGCTATTGCAGCTGCTGATACCCAAGGTCGTTTTCTGAGCAACACAGAACTACAAGCTGTAAACGGTCGCTACCAACGTGCCGCTGCTAGCTTGGAAGCTGCTCGTGCCTTGACTGCTAACGCTCAACGCTTGATTGACGGAGCAGCTCAGGCTGTGTACCAAAAATTTCCTTACACCACTCAAACCAGTGGTCCTAACTACGCAGCAGATGCTCGTGGAAAGTCCAAGTGCGCTCGCGACATCGGTCATTACTTGCGGATTATCACCTACTCCTTGGTAGCTGGTGGCACCGGTCCTCTCGATGAGTACCTAATTGCCGGCTTGAACGAAATCAACGACGCTTTTGAATTATCTCCTAGCTGGTACATAGAAGCTTTGAAATATATCAAAGCCAACCACGGTTTATCCGGTCAAGCTGCTAACGAAGCCAACACCTACATTGATTATGTCATCAACGCTCTCAGCTAGATAGCGTTACGGCCCGGAGAGGGATGCAGCTGTTTGGAATTACCTAGCAGTTGAATCGAGCTCCGGGCATAGTTATATCTGGGGATTGATAAAAAATATTTATCAGACATGGGAAGTCGAGCGTGTAAACAAAGGGGATAAAAACAATGGCGATTACAGCAGCAGCATCGAGGTTAGGAACAGAGCCTTTTAGCAATGCAGCGAAAATCGAATTGCGCTCGGACGCAAGTCGAGAAGAAGTAGAAGCAGTAATTAACGCCGTATACCGCCACGTGTTGGGTAACGACTACATCATGGCTTCAGAGCGCCTGGTAAGTGCAGAATCGTTATTGCGGGATGGAAACCTGACCGTGCGCGAGTTTGTACGCAGCGTTGCCAAATCAGAGTTATATAAGAAAAAGTTTTTCTACAACAGCTTCCAAACACGATTCATCGAATTAAATTACAAGCATTTATTGGGTCGCGCTCCCTATGACGAGTCTGAAATTGTTTTCCACTTAGACTTGTACCAAAACAAAGGTTACGATGCCGAAATAGACTCGTACATTGATTCTGTAGAGTACCAAAATAACTTCGGCGACAACATAGTACCTTACTATCGGGGTTTTGAGACCCAACCAGGACAAAAAACCGTCGGCTTTAACAGAATGTTCCGTTTATACCGCGGTTACGCCAACAGCGATCGCGCCCAAATAGAAGGAACCAAACCTCGCCTAGCACGCGAACTAGCTACAAACAAAGCTTCCTCCATCGTCGGACCGTCTGGTAGCAATCCTGCCTGGGGATATCGTCCCAGTGTGGATATCACGCCTCGGAAAACTCTAGGTAACGCAGTGGGCGAAAACGATCGCGTTTACCGCATAGAAGTAACCGGAGTTCGTAGCCCCGGTTATCCCAGCGTCCGCCGCAGCAGCTACGCCATTATTGTGCCCTACGAGCGGCTATCAGAAAAAATTCAGCAAATTCACAAACTAGGCGGCAAAATCGTCAGCATCACCTCAGCCTAGGCAAGAAAATTTCACCAGTAAATCTACCGTCTTGAAAAGAGGTCAAAAAATGTTTGGTCAAACTACCCTTGGTATTGATAGTGTTTCCTCCTCTGCTAGCCGGGTATTTCGTTTCGAAGTCGTAGGCATGCGACAAAACGAAGAAAATGATAAAAATAAATACAACATCCGCCGCAGCGGAAGCGTGTATATTACGGTACCCTACAACCGTATGAGCGAAGAAATGCAGCGAATTCACCGCTTGGGCGGTAAAATCGTCAAAATAGAGCCGTTGACCCGAGCAGCAGGGTAAGCATTGGTCATGACAGAAGCAACGGCGGAAGAATATTCCCCAACCAATGCGCCACCACTAACAAAAGAACAGGCACTCTCTAACCTGCAATCTCCAGACTTAAGTCTTCGCTATTACGCCGCTTGGTGGTTGGGTAAGTTTCGCGTTCGCTCTCCAGCAGTTGTAGACGCCTTGCTCGCAGCCTTAGAAGATGAAACCGACAGAACCGAAATGGGAGGCTACCCATTACGGCGCAACGCTGCCAGAGCATTGGGAAAATTGGGCGATCTGCGAGCAGTACCAGGCTTGATTAAATGTTTGCAGTGCTCGGATTTCTACGTACGCGAAGCAGCAGCTCAATCTTTAGCAATGCTCAAAGACAAAAGGGCCGCCCAAGCACTGATGCAATTGTTGGAACCAGGAGTAGCAGCTGCGGTGCAAGTACCGGGACGCCCCCACCTCACCCAGCCCTACGAAGCAATACTGGAAGCTTTGGGCGCCATGGGCGCAACCGAGGCAATTCCCCTTATAGAACCCTTCCTGGAGCATCCAATGCCGCGAGTGCAGTGTGCGGCAGCCAGAGCAATGTACCAACTGACACGAGACTTCTGCTACGGAGAATACCTGGTGAAAATGTTGGATAGCAGCAACCTGCAATTGCGTCGCGTCGCCTTAGCAGACTTGGGTGCCATAGGATACATGCCAGCAGCAGAAGCGATCGCCGCTGCCAAGGTAGAAAATAGCTTCAAACTCCTAGCCCTCAAAGGCTTGTTAGAGCATCAGCTGCAACAGGAGTCACAAGGACTTTTTTTGACAGCAGATGCCATTCGAGTCATGAATTTGATGGATTCACTTTTGTAGAAAGGAGTTAGTGGTTAGTGGTTGGTGGTTGGCGAACGCCTACCAATTACTGACTATCAACTGCTAACTACTATACTTTTGACCATGACTGCCACTACCCAACAATTAATCCGCAGCGTCGCTGAAGCAGACTCACCAGCACAAATGACAGCAGCTGTAAAAAAATTGGCAGCTGCCAAAGATGAAGCAGCAATTCCCACTTTAATTGCCGTATTCGGTTATAACAACCCAGAAGCAGCAGCAGCAGCAGTTGCTGGGCTCATAGCATTAAAAGAAGCAGCAGTACCGTATTTGCTAGCCCAAATTGACGATTACAACTACGGTGCGCGAGCTTATTCGATCAGAACACTAGCTGCGATCGCCGATCCCCGCGCCCTAGAAGTATTGCTAGCATCCGCAGTAAACGACTTTGCTCCCAGCGTCCGCTGCGCCGCCGCCAAAGGATTGGGAAACCTGCAGTTTTGCAAACTAGACCCTCCCCAACGGCAAACAGCACAAACAAAAGCCTTGGAAACTTTGCTGCTTGTCTCCCAAGACCCAAATTGGTTAATTCGTTACGCTGCTGTTGTCGGTTTAGAAGCTCTCGCCAAAATACCTCAGCTACAACAACCAATTCAAACAAGATTTGCACAAATACTCGCCACTGACACCGAGCAAGCTATTTGCGCTCGCGTGCAACTGGCTCAAAAACTAGGAATAGAAGACAAACTACAAACCGAAAACTAAAACCAGCTTTCGTACTCCTCCTAATTTTGTTTGTTCCACTCTCAAGATAAACTAAGGTCAAAGTAAAAATGCCAATACCACTGCTTTCCTTTCCTCTGACCACCCAAAACCAGCGTGTCGAAGGCTACGAAGTACCCAACGAAGACACACCAACAATATATCGATTGACAGATACTTCTTCAGATACAGAAATCGATGCCATCATTTGGGCAGCTTATCGACAAATATTCAGCGAACACCTAATTCTAGAAACATACCGCCAACCTTACCTAGAATCACAACTGCGAAACCGAGCAATAAACGTCCGCGATTTTATTCGCGGATTGGGCAAATCAGAAGTATACCGCCAAGAAGTAGCCCAAACAAACTCCAACTACCGTTTGGTTGACATCAGCTTCAAACGGTTTTTAGGACGCGCTACCTACGGTAAAAGCGAACAAATCGCCTGGTCAATCGTCATCGCAACCCAAGGATTGCACGGTTTCATCGACGCTCTGGTAGATAGCGAAGAGTACCGCCAAAACTTCGGCGACGATATCGTACCTTTCCAACGCCGCCGCTTCAAGGATCGTCCCTTTAATTTAGTCAACCCCCGCTACGCCGATTACTGGCGCAATCGCCTCCTAGAACAATTTTTAGGAGGACAAAGCTTCTATCGAGTCGTGCGCGCCGGAGAATCAGGAAAACGAGGAGTTGCTGGCGCAATTCCCAGCACTTTCTTATCCATGGCCGCAAGCATTGCTCCCAGCGGAATCAGCTACCAACGCACCGCCGACAGCGCCAGAACATTCATCTCCACTGTCAAGCTTCCCGAAACCACAAGTGAATCTAAAACCCCTCCTCCCACCGTCAAACCTGCAACTGTTGCTCTTCCTTATCGTTACATTCCCGGTAACAAAACAACTTAACCCAATCCCCGACCGACTAGTGATTAATTTTACTAGCAATTAGTAATTTGTAATTAGGCAATCAAAAATGGCAATACCTCTTCTGCAATACAAACCTAGTTCCCAAAATCAACGCGTTCCCGGTTACGAAGTACCCAACGAAGATACCCCCAGAATTTATCGCTTAGAAGATGTTCCCAGTTATAGTGAAATTCAAGAACTAATTTGGGCAGCTTACCGACAAATATTCAGCGAACACGAAATCCTCAAATTCCACCGCCAAATCAATCTAGAATCGCAACTGAAGAACCGAACTATCACCGTACGGGACTTTATCCGCGGTTTGGCCAAATCAGAAGCGTTTCAGCGTTTGGTAGTAGAAACTAACTCTAATTACCGCATTGTAGAAATCAGCTTAAAACGAATTTTAGGACGCGCTCCCTATAACCGCGAAGAAGAAATTGCTTGGTCAATTAAAATCGCTACCGACGGTTTCGGTGGCTTTGTTGATGCTTTAGTAGATAGCGAAGAATATCAAATCAACTTTGGTGATAACACCGTACCCTACCAACGCCGTCGCTTTAAAGACAGACCCTTTAACTTGGTCACACCCCGCTACGGCAACTACTGGCGAGATAAATTAGAAAATGAGCGCTATATAGCTGGTGATATCAAGAACTTTTTGGATCTTGCCAAGTCAATTGAGATTAAAACGGTCAGCTATCAACCTGTTAGCACCGCTAATATCTCTATTCCCGATACCACAAGAAATACCGTACCCCGAGGTATTCCCGTATCTGTTAATCCTAGCGCCAGCTTTCCTTTGCGATAGCAAACCAAGACCAATCTCCCAGACAACTTTCTTAACTAACTGCCAAACCGCTCTACTACTGTTAGTTGCAAACAATTCTATCTTCTCCCCAGAATGCGGGAAAATAAATTAAAGAAAGGGAATTTGTTATTTTCCCAACCTGTTGATTTGTTGATAATTTGTTGATAACTTAAGAGGGAAATTGCCAATGGCACTGCCATTACTAGAATATAAACTTAGCAGTCAAAATCATCGAGTCAAAAGCTTCGGTGTCGCCGATCAAAATGAAGATACTCCTTACATCTATCGTTTAGAAGATGTTAGTTCTTTTACCGACATCCAAAATATAATTTGGGCAGCTTACCGCCAAGTTTTTAGCGAGCACGAAATTTTGAGGTTCAACCGCCAAAAACACCTGGAATCTCAGCTCAAAAGCGGTTTGATTACAGTACGTGACTTTATCCGCGGTTTAGCCAAATCAGAAGCTTTCTATCGTTTGGTTGTCTCGGTCAACAACAACTACCGTCTTGTGGATGTTGTTCTCAAGCGCCTTTTAGGACGTTCTGCTTATAACAAAGAAGAAGAAATCGCTTGGTCCATTGTCATCGGTACCAAAGGATTCGACGGCTTTGTAGATGCAATAGTAGACAGCGACGAGTATACTCAAGCTTTTGGAGACAATACAGTTCCTTACCAGCGCAAGCGCTTAGTAGATCGTCCCCATAACTTGGTCACTCCTCGCTACGGCGAAGACTTCCAAGAAACTGCTGGTACTGTCAAAACAGACTGGCGCTTTACATTGCAGAACTTTTACAGCCGCAAGTTCCAAGAACGCCAACTCCGAGAAGGCGATCCCCGCAAGTACACTGACATGGCCGCTGCGATCGCTCCTAAAGGCAACTACGCTCAAAACATTCGCGCTGCTGACCTTGATTATCTCAACCTAGTACCTTCTCGTACCAGACGCTTCTAGAATTGCAACTCTAATCGCTAAATTCGATTGCCAAAATTTTGAACTGGGTCTGATTTTGTACTCATGCAAAGATAGCCTTGCAGTTTTTTTGAGGGTGATATTGCATGAGTGGAGATGAGACCCAGTAGTTTTTATACTAAACGACTACTAAATACACGCTCAATAAACTTTTATGATTAAAAAGCTTACACACGCTACAATTTGATTCTTGTATAGTAATTATATAAACTATAAATTATATCTAGTATTAATTATTTACAAAAATGGTTTTATTATAATTTAATACTGGCGATAAGCAGTTAATTAGTGGTCAAACAATTCAGTGAAATAAATTCCTAGGCTGAATTATGTAAAGCAGGCAATATTACTCTGCAAATATGCTTTATATCCACTTATTTATTGCTATTAAAATCGCAGGTAATTTTCTGTATATTTCAAATATTTGAGAGGAGTAATCATGGCAAAATATCTACTAGCTTCTGCTGGTGGAGCTAGCTTACTTTATTTAATTGCTGGATTTTTATTACCCGTACAAGCCCTTCCTAGCTTAAAGATTACAGATAAAAAGCTAGTTTTAAACCATACTGAAAACTTAGAAATTCCTAACAGTAGCAGCACCAAAATAACAAGGAATTTTCAGCATGAACATTCAACATCCACTGCTGCTTCAAATAACTTGACTATAGCTAATGGTCATCAACCAGAATCATCTGCTTTAAATGAGCAGCAAAAAAATAGCGATTTGGGATTGATTTCTGTTCCTAATTCTTCACTGCAAGTTCCCTCAAAATATTCAATTACATCTCAAACATCAGATGAAACTGCACAAGTAACATCTGTATCCCAATTATCTGATGTACAACCAACAGACTGGGCTTTTCAAGCATTACAATCTTTGGTTGAGCGCTATGGTTGTATTGCCGGGTATCCAAATGGCACCTATCGAGGCAACCGTGCTATGACTCGTTATGAATTTGCTGCTGGCTTAAATGCTTGTTTGAATCGAGTTAACGAACTAATTGTCACAGCAACTACTGATTTGGTAAGAAAAGAGGATTTGGCAACTTTGCAGAAATTGCAAGAAGAATTTGCTGCGGAACTAGCAACGCTGCGGGGTCGAGTGGATGCTCTAGAAGCCCGCACAGCAGAACTGGAAGTAAATCAGTTTTCTACTACTACCAAACTTAACGGTGAGGCAATTATCGCTGGTATTGGTGCGACGGGGGGTCCTCCTGGTAGAAGTAACCCTAACATCATCCTAGTCAATAGAGTACGCTTAAACCTCAACACTAGCTTTACAGGCAAAGATACATTAATTACTGGTTTGCAAGCCTATAACTTTTTAGGTGGTTTGGATGGTCGTGGTAGCTTGCAACAAGCCCTGGGATTAGCTTCACCCATACTCAGTGCTAGTAGTGCTCGTACAAGTTTTGAACCTCAGTTTCCTGGCATTGACGTTAAAACTTTGTCGAATATCAGTGCCAACAATATTGAGCTTTACAAATTACTTTATATCTTTCCCGTTGCTGATAATTTAACTTTATTTGCCGGGACTGCAGCGGAAGTATCAGATGCTTTTCCTACCATTACACCTTTCTACGGTGAAGGGCAAGAGGCAATTTCTCGCTTTGCTAGTTTGAATCCCGTGCTACGTGTCTCTGGCGGTACTTCGGGTTCTGGTTTGGCCTCGGCGGCAGGATTCATTTTTAATATTTCCAAGCAATTGGATCTGAGAGCTTTGTACGGCAGCGTAAATGCTAATATACCCCGACAAGCTGTCGACATACTACCAGGAGTTTCCGGGACGCCTTTGGGAGCAGGTCTGTTTGGCGGTAGTAGCGTTGTCGCGACACAGTTGACCTTTAGACCAACTAGTTCCATAGACATTGGTCTAAACTATGCCCACAGTTACCACGAAATTAATATCTTAGGTACAGGATTAATTAGTAGTGATATCGGTGCGTTAGCAGGTGTTCCCTTGGGAATACCTGTCAAAGTAAACTCAGTTGGAGGTACGCTAAGTTGGCGCTTTTCCCCGAAGGTAGCTTTATCTGGATACGGGGCGGCGATGTTTGTTAGTGATTCCTCTGGTCGTGTAGATGCTTCCACCACCTTCACCAGTTGGATGGTAGGACTTCACTTCAATGATTTATTTCACTCAGGGAATAATGCCGGTATTATTTTTGGACAGCCGCTTTTTCGTGCTGATGCTGGTGGTGCGGCCCGACTTGCTCCCGCCGGTGCGAATCGAACCACACCTTATCATTTAGAAGCTTATTACCGCTTTAAAATCAATGATTATATCAGCATCACTCCAGGTGCATTTGTCCTCTTTAACCCTGAAGGCGACAGCAGAAATGATACTACAACCGTAGGTGTACTTCGTACTACCTTTACTTTCTAATAGCGTCTGCACAACGAGCTTTTTCAGATACGCGATCGCTTCATTCACAGTTAGCTAGCTAGCTAGCTGTAACACTCTCTTGAGTTTGCAAATAGGGGCGATCGGAAATTTTTACTCGATTGCCCTGAATCTCCAATATGGGAATATATGCTGTAGGATTTATCCACACTTTGTTCGTCTCCACGAGCAGCTGTTTTTCTCAAGCAAATAAATAATTAAAATTGCTTTTTAACAACACTGGAAACAGAATTTGGTGTTCTTTTTGCTAGAGAAGGACTAAATTTAAGCAGTACTAAATAGCATCTAACTAATCAAATAACAACAGGGAAAAATACTTGAACATCAGGATTTTTCAAGTAAATTCTGCTTGTAAGTTTGTTAATAGCTAAAACCGATCGTTGGAATGCATTCCAAGTAACGTCAAACAAAAAAATTCGCAAACAGCAAGTTGACTCTATTTCTACTAGCTCAGTTTCCATAAGTAAATCGATTAGATAGCTACACTACATATAGCTAATTATTTGATAGCAATTGTTCCAGTTCAGATAACTGTATTGCACCAGAAACAGGTTCGCTGCTGAGGATAAAAAACGGGGTACCGGATAAACCCAAATTTTCAGCCAATTGCATATCTTTGTGAATGGCATTTACAGCAATACGCCTATCTTGTGCAAATTTTTCCAAATCTAAATTCAATTTTTTGGCAATATCTATGTATAAATCTTCTCCTAGCTGCTTTTGCTGCGTAAATAGAGCATCGTGGTATTCCCAGAACTTTCCTTGCTGTTGTGCTGCCCACGCCGCTTGTGCCGCAGGCATTGCTTCTTGATGAATCGATATTAAAGGAAAATTTTTATAGACTAATTTTAGCTCTTCTCGATACTTTGCTATCAACTTTTTTAAAGTTTGATGAGCCTGAGCGCAATAAGGACATTGAAAGTCAGAAAACTCTACTAATAAAAATTTTGGTTTTGTAGCTCCAATAGTAGGAGAATCTCCGATCGCAATTTCAGGGTTAATTTTTAAATCTTGCAAAAACGCCTGGCGTAGTTGCTGTAATTTCTGTTGCTGTTGTTGCTGGTAAGCTTGGACAGATTCTAGAATCGCTTCTGGGTGATTGCGGATAATTTGTAGAACTTGTTCTTCCATTTGCGGATTTATACGGTTAGCCGCTTGCACCGGGGAAGACGAAATTAAAAATAAAAACGCCAAAGCTATTACTGTCACATTTAGTAACTTTTGCAACAGTTGTCTGGTCAAACAAAAGAAGGTACCCATAATTTATTTCATCATCAAGAAAATTTCATTTTCCTAGTGTTCCCCAGAAACTGTAAATAAAAACACTCCTTTGCTTTTTGCTCTCAACTAAAGCCACGAAAATAAAATTACTGACTTGGTAGAAATTTACTGCCAAGACTTGCTTGCTTCGGCATGCAATTGCTGCACAACTCGATCCAGTCCTACGGAACGGGCCGCTTTGAAAAGAATGCGATCGCCTGGTTTGATGAAAGCCTTTAACCTGGCAACTAAATCTGCATGGGTTGCAAAAAACTCTGAGGGGATACCTCGGGCACTTTCGGCAATCAATTGAGCATCTTTTCCGTCTGCCAAAATTAATAAGGCATCCAGGTTCAATTTTTGCACCGTTTCACCTACTTGGCGATGCAGCTGCTCCGATCGCTCTCCTAATTCCTTCATCGCGCCCAACACCGCGATTCGGCGCTTTCCCGGCGTTTCTGCCAATAAATTCAGTGCCGCTAGCATAGCTTCTGGTGCGGCATTATACGTCTCGTCTAAAACGATCACATCATTAGGTAATTCCCATCGCTGCGACCGACCTTTTGGCATATCTACCTTCAGCCCGGATTGCAGGAAAGACCAATCTATACCCAACACCTGAGCCACTGCTATAGCAGCCATGTAATTGGCAGCAATGTGACGGCCCGGCATTGGTAGGGGTAATTTTATACCCGCTACCTCCAAAGTTTGGCTATCTAACAAGTGGCCTTGAATATCTCCTCCCCCAAAGCCAAAAGATACAACTTTCCCTTGCCAAACTTTTGCTGCTGTTTCCATCAACAGGGAATTGTCAAAATTCAGAACAGCCACACCATCCTCAGACATTTGTGCTAAGAGTTCGCACTTAGCAGAGGCGATCGCCTCTTCCGAACCCAGTAACTCGATATGCGCTGTCCCGACATTAGTAATCACGCCAATGGTCGGACGAGCTATCTGAGTTAGTTCTGCAATTTGTCCTTTCCCCCGCATTGCCATTTCAATTACGGCAAAATCGTGTTCTGGACTTAATTCTAAAAGAGTTTTTGGTACACCAATTTCGTTATTAAAATTGGCATAAGTCTTGTGAACCCTTCCTTGGGTTGTCAAAACAGCAGCGATCAATTCTTTAGTGGTAGTTTTACCCACAGACCCAGTTACTCCAATCACTGGAATTTGAAAGCGATCGCGCCACCAGCTAGCAATTTTTTGATATGCTTTGAGAGTATCTTCCACCTGCAGCAGTGGAAATTCCCGTAGACCCGCGTAGCGCGGCTTCTCGCACAGATGCTGATATCTACCGTCAACAATTGCTGCCAAAGCACCCTTGGCGATCGCTGCTGGTACAAACTCATGGCCGTCAAACTTTTCACCACGCAAAGCCAAAAATACTTCTTTTGGCTCCAGTACGCGCGTATCAGTTTGTATACCCCTACATACTTGTGCTAATGCTGCGTCCGATAAATTAACCGCTTTGGCATCTAAAACGTCAACGAGTTGATTGAGGGTGG
>Ga0272448_1000231_pt1 | contig 86528 bp, 68 predicted proteins | sample YNPCB0191_FD_202220 | JGI IMG/M metagenome (GOLD analysis project Ga0272448, IMG submission 202220) | Hot spring sediment microbial communities from Yellowstone National Park, WY, United States - YNP-CB-019-1 | ecosystem: Environmental > Aquatic > Thermal springs > Hot (42-90C) > Sediment...
CAGGAGACGGGCGGTTTTTCCGCTCCCGGCCGGACCGCAAAGCACTATCACGCGAGCAGACATCCGTTATCCTTTTTAAGGAAAATCCGTTTCAGGAACTCAAGCATCCGTTACTTTAGCATTTTCTGCCGCTTTTTCCGATAAGGCCCTGGACAGAAATTGTCCAGTGATAGAGACCGAACAGCGGGCGATCTTCTCCGGCGAACCTTCGGCCACCACGCGACCGCCTTCGTCGGCGGCGCCGGGGCCGAGGTCGATGATATAGTCGGCGGCTTTCATAACTTGCAAGTTGTGCTCGACGACAATCAACGAATGGCCTGCCGCCAGCAGGGCGTCGAAACAATCCAGCAATTGTACAACATCGGCGAAGTGCAAGCCCGTCGTCGGCTCATCGAGAATGAATAAGCAGCGGCCGCGTTTGGCGCCGCTCAGATACGCCGCCAGTTTCAGCCGTTGCGACTCGCCGCCGGAAAGCGTATTGGCCGGTTGCCCAAGACGCACATAGTCCAAGCCGACGTCAATCAGCCGTTTCAGTCGGGCTTGCACTTTGGGCCGGCCGCGAAAGAAGGTAAACGCTTCGCGGACGGTCATCTCCAGCACTTCGGCGATATTGCGACCACGATAGCGCACGTCAAGGATTTCCTCCCGGTAGCGTGTACCATGGCACTGAGGGCAATGCATATAAACGTCGGCCAAAAATTGCATATCGACCTGGAGAAAGCCTTCGCCCTGACACAGGTTGCACCGCCCTCCGTCAACGTTGAAGCTGAACGCGCCGGCCGTAAGTCCCCGGGTGCGGGCTTCGATGGTCTCGGCGAAGACTGCGCGGATTTCATCGAATGCCTTGAGGTAGGTAACCGGATTGGAGCGCGGCGAGCGGCCGATGGGCGTTTGATCCACTAGCACCACATCGTCCAGTTGCCCATCGCCGTAAAGATCGTCATAAGGCAAGGGCTTGGGAGCGTTTTTACGCAACCGCCGGCACAAGGCGGGATAGAGCGTATCCTGGACGAGCGTGCTTTTGCCCGAGCCGCTCACGCCGGTTACCAAACACAACACACCCAGCGGAAACTCGACGGTGATATTTTTCAGATTGTTGCCGCGCGCGCCGGCCAGTCGCAGCCAACCGTGCTCAGGCCGGCGGCGGGTGCTCTGGCTGAACCCACGCCGACCGGATAAATACTCCCCGGTAAGGCTGTCCGGCGAAAGGAGCAACTCTTGGGGCGAACCTTGAAAGACGACTTTGCCGCCGCGATGGCCGGCCCCAGGTCCGATTTCGATTACTACGTCGGCCGCCCGAATTATTGTCTCTTCATGTTCGACAATCACCACCGTATTGCCGCGATCACGAAGCTGGGTGATGGCCGTGAGCAAGCGTTGAACGTCGCGGGGATGCAAGCCGATGGAAGGTTCATCAAGAACATAGAGCATACCGACCAGGCTGGAACCTAATGCGGCAGCCAGGGCCACGCGACGCGCTTCGCCGCCGCTGAGGGTGCGCAAAGTGCGGTCGAGTGTGAGATAGCCGAGACCTACGGCCTCTAAAAATCCCAGCCGCGATTGGACTTGTTCGAGCATGGTTTTGGCGGTGCGCCGTTCCCAGTCGGAAAGCTCGAGCCGGCGAAAAAAAACGGCAGCTTCGCGGACTTGCAGCGCGCAGATTTCGGCGATATTCAGGCCGCCAAGGCGAACAGCCAGAGCTTCGGGCCGCAGGCGCGCGCCGCCGCACGCCGCACACGGCCGGTAGCTGCGCCAGCGACTCAAAAATACCCGCACGTGCATCTTGTACTTCCGCCGTTCCAGCCAGGCGAAAAAGCCTTTTAATCCGCCGAAGCCGACATCCGGCGCGCCTTCGATGATGAACTTCCGTTCACGTTCAGAGAGCCGGCTGTAAGGCGCCTCTACGTCAACCCTATATACTTTTGCCGCGCGGAGCAAGTCATCCAATTCCTGGCTATAGGCCGGTGTGTTCCACGGCGCAACGGCGCCTTCGCGGAGAGATTTTTTCGGATCCGGCACGATCAGTTCCATGTCCAGATCAACCACGTTGCCGAAACCCTCGCATTCCGGACATGCGCCGAGAGGATGATTGAAGCTGAACAGCCGCGGATCAAGCAGCGGCGTTTCCGTGCCGCAATCAGCACAAGACGGCAGGGCCGAAAAGTTCATTAGTCGCCACGGCCGACCGTCTATCATTATCGTAAGCTGAGAAACCGTCTTACTCGCCTGAGGCGTTGGGCTGTCGGGCTGCAAGCTTGCCGCTGCCGAAAGCTCGATTATCGCACTGCATCGCCCGCCCCCGTGGCTAAAAGCTGTTTCCAGCGAATCACTCAAGCGGCCGGCCGAACTTCCGCCGGCCGTTAGACGGTCCACGACGACGAAAGCCGGCGTTGAGGAGGAGGTTGCCGGCAGTACGTTCGCTTCGGCCAAATCCACGAGTCGCCCATCGACGATCACTCTGACAAACCCCTTTTCTTGCAAAAATTTCCGCAGGTCTTCAGGGCCGGTGAGAGGGCAAGGAAAAACAATCATAAACTTTGTGCCGGCGGGAAGCCCGGCCAACCGTTCGGCGGCGGATTGTGGGCTGTCGCGGCGGACTTCTCGTCCGCAACAATGACAGTATGCCTGGCCTATTTTCGCCATGAGCAGCCGTAAGTAATCATAAGTTTCCGTCGCTGTGCCGACTGTTGCGCGACTCGAACGGCTGGTATTCTTGCTCGTCACGGCTATGGCCGGCGGAATGCCGTCGATATTGTCGGCGTCAGGCCTTTCGAGGCGTTGCAGAAATTGTCTGGTATAGGGCGAAAAGCTTTCGATGTACCGCCGTTGCCCCTCGGCATAGAGCGTATCTAGGGCCAGACTGCTCTTGCCGCTGCCGCTAAGGCCGCAAATGACAATCAGTTTGCGATGCGGCAGGTCCAGGTCGATATTCTGGAGATTATGGACGCGCACGCCCCGGATTGAAATGCGGCCTGGCGCAGTCATGGCTTGTCCTGTCAGGGAACGTCTGGGCGAAACAAACCCGTATTATAGCATCCGAAAAGGTGGCAAGTCCATGAAAAGGCAGCGGCGGCGAGGTTCAATCGCGGGTAAGATCAAAGTTGGTGAACTCCCGACAGTGCGGGGTTGACATGACAAACCATGATGATATTCTATTCAGGTGTTGTGCTACCGAAGATCAGCCAGTTTCGTGAGAACAAGGCGGTGGAGCTGAGCATGAGCCTCTCCGGAGAGGGCTTTGCGTGCATGGGTCAGGAGACGCAGGTAATGGCTCAGAAGCAAGCAACTCTCTTCCAACGCAATGACTCTCGGACCCGCGGCAGGCGAAAGGCGCCGGATGGGATTACGACTTCCGCTCTGGTCTTCAGTGCTTATGTCGCGACGAACGCCGATGTGTTCGAAAAGGTACTCCGCCTTCATGTGCCAAAAGGATCAAAGGTCGCGGACGTCACTTACGGCCAGGGTGTCTTCTGGCGACGAATCCCCAAGGAGCAATACCAGCTTTTCCCTTCCGATATTCAATCCGGGATCGACTGTCGGGCTCTTCCTTATCAGAATGAGTCCTTTGATTGTATCGTATTGGATCCTCCGTACATGGAAGGACTATTTCGCCGATCCAGATCTCACCTTGCCGGTGCGGGAACACATGCACCTTTTCGCAATTACTATTCCGACGGCGCCGAAACCAACGGTGGGCCGAAGTACCATCAGGCCGTCCTTGACCTCTATTTCAGGGCAGGTAAGGAGGCGTATCGTGTACTTCGCCCGGAAGGAGTCCTCATTGTCAAGTGCCAGGACGAGGTGAGCGCCAACACGCAGCGATTGACACATGTAGAAATCATCAACGAGTATGAACGACTTGGTTTCTACACTAAGGACTTGTTCGTTGTCGTCAGGCCGAATCGGCCTGCTGTTACACGGACGAAGGGCCAAGTCCACGCAAGGAAGAACCACTCGTATTTTCTGGTCTTCGTGAAGACCCGTCGCCGCCGATCAACCACGGCGCTGCCTCAGAATCAAATCAAGCACCGTGAATAGATCGTCGTAATAGGGAGGCTGGAGCGGCCACGTAATGGTCATTGAGCTTTTCAGCAAATACTGTCTTTGCTCAGCCGTATATTTCGCCCATGTCGATCGCGGCAAATCCTCATTACGTGCAAATGCGAAGGCCCACTTGCGCTCGAAAGCAAACAGCGAAACTGCCAATACGTCGAACTCACCGACGACCAGACAGTTGGTGGTCAATTCCTGCCCGTTCGGGAGGCGAACTGGTCGCGCATCGCTTGCATTACATTGAAAGGTACCTCGGAAGCCTGCCCCCTCAGCTCGAACCTTTGGAACGTCGAGGGATTTGACCTCCAGAGTGAAGAATTGGTCGCGGTATCGGAAACGGAAATCACCCTTGCTTTTCCGGTCGTGGGATCGCGGTCGTATCAGCTCACTGATGCGAGTGTCCTGTAGGTAGATCTTCCGGAGCTTGTATTCCGCGACGAAACCGGATAGAGTCGAAAGAACCGGCGGGTTCTCGGCGATTATCTCGTTGATTTCCTCTAGGGTTAACCCCCATTCTCGGAGATAATTGCACAGCACTGGTTCCGGTGCCTGATCCGGACGTTGATCTTGCTCTTTCATCTCAGTATTATGCGTCACGACCTTCAAGGCTGCAAGGTACCGGATTTCAACCAGGGTTGAATCCGACGCGACTTTCCGCCCGGCAAGCACTTCAACAATTCACGAAGTCGTCCGATCCTTGCCGACCGAACTCAGGCTGTGCCCCAACCTGCCAAGTACTATCTCTGGGAGCATCAAAATGGTAAGTCGGTAAGACAGCGAATGTGTATATCTGCCTTCAATTTGCGGGTCGCTCAACACCGGGTGAACTCCAGAGAGGCAAAGGCGGGAAGGTTCAATTCTGGGCAAGTTTTCCGAGCTGCTCCTGTCCCAGCCGCCATTCGTGCTCCAGGTGCTTCCGGCCCTGGTAGATGTCGATATGGTCCCAGGGGAGCGCGTCTTGTGGAGTTAAAGGCTGGTGAAGAATTTTTTCGCTGTCGATGCCGGCTTCGCATACAGCCTGCCACCACAACTGCGGCCGAAAATGTTCCGCCCAGCCGTCCAGTCGCGCACCGCTGCGCCACGCCTGCTGGATAGCTGCGGCCAGTCGGCGATCGCCGCGGCAAAGCAAACCTTCGCACAGGCTGGCTTCGATGTCATGGCAGCGTAATTGCACGCTTCTCAGGGTTTTCTGCCGCCGCAAGAAATTATGCGCCCACTGGAAATACTCTCGACGTTGCATCGGCAGCCATTGAAAGGGCGTTTGGGGTTTGGGGATAAAGTTGGACACATTGGCCACGACCTGCGCCGGTCGGCCGCGAATTTCTTTGCCCAAGTGGGAGATGGTTTCGGCCATCTCGATGATGCCGCGCAGGTCAGCTTCTCGTTCGCCTGGCAGGCCGCAGAGGAAATAAAGTTTCACCCGCGAAAATCCACGTTCCATCGCGCACCGGCAACCCTGGAAAAGGTCTTCGTTGCTGATCGGTTTGCCCAGCACCCGTCGCATGTCGTCGCGGGCGGCTTCCGGCGCCAAAGTCAGACCTGAATGGCGATCGGTGTTCAACAACTCGCTTACTCCCCTTAATTGCTCATTCACCCTTAAGCTCGGCAGCGAAATACTGACGTGCAAAGGGCGGAAGGTTTCTTGCAGCCGCTTCAGCAAGTCGTCGAACCAGGGATAATCGCTGCTGGACAGCGAAAGCAAGGCCAGCTCGTTCTGGCCGGTATGGCGATACTGGTCTTCAGCCGCCGAAATGATATTCTCTACAGAGCGATGTCTGAGAGGACGTTTGATGGTCGTACTCTGGCAAAAGCGGCATTTCCCCGGACAACCTCGCATAATCTCCACTACCATCCGATCCTGAACACAGGCGACGAAAGGCACCACGGGACTGCGTGGGGGCGAGACGGAATTCAAATCGGCGACAATTGCCGGTCGGATGCGTTCCGGCAATCCGTCGTGGAGCGGACGCACCGCCCTGGGCCAGTTATCCCCGCTGTCCACCGGCTGATAAAGCCCGGGCACATAAACATACGGCAGCCGCTGGGCCAGCGCCGCCAGGGCCGCGAAGCGATCGTCGTGGCTCTGCTTTTCTTCCAACCAAAGATTGCAAACTTCCGGCAAAGCTTGCTCGCCGTCGCCGATTACAAAAAGGTCGAAAAAAGGGGCCATCGGTTCGGGATTCGACACGCCGGGGCCGCCGGCAATCACCAGCGGATGCGACAGCGTTCGCTCTTGTGCGTGGAGCGGAATGCCGCCCAGGTCGAGCATGGTCAACACATTGGCGTAGCACAGCTCATGTTGCAAAGTAAAGCCCAGCACGTCGAAATCCTTTAGCGGCGTGAAGGTTTCGAGGCTGAACAGCGGCAAGGCGTGCTGCCGCAACTTCTGCTCCATATCGGGCAAGGGCATGAACGCCCTTTCGCAACACCAATCTTCGAGGGCGTTCATCACTTCATAGAGCACGTGTATGGCATGGCAGCTCATGCCGATTGTATAGGCATCAGGAAAAGCCAGACACAGCCGACCGCGCAAGCGGCAGTGGTCTTTTACCACACTGTTCCACTCGCCGCCGAGGTACTGCCCAGGTGTTTGCACTTGCGGCAATAACCGCTCCACCACAAAGCTCCGGAGGGAACAGTTTACCATGCTTCTTATTGTAAACCGGGGCCCTCAGTGCGCTAAGCTACATGATATTCAGACTAGGTCTTCGAACGAGTATGGTTTTCGCTGAGGTCGTTTTTGCCAGGCGTCGGCCTCGGCATCTCCGACAATCGCCTGCTGCACGGGGTCCCAGGTGAGCTTGCGCTTCAGCCGTATAGAAATGTTCACCAAGTGGCAGGCCGTAACGCTGCGATGCTCGATTTGCACTGGGGCGCAAGGTTGCTTGCGAGTTTTCACACACTCGAAGAAGTCGGCCATGTGATCGCTATTGGGGCGCACTCGCCATGCGTTTGACGGCAGGGGATTACTTTTCAAGTCTTCCGCCGGTGCGCCATATACTCCTCCACGGTTGACAAACACCCGACTACGTTCGCCGATGAACATGATGCCATTTCGCTCGAAAGCCTTGATTTCCTCCGGCACATCTTTGCCGAACAACCACTCGATTTGTTCCGGCGGGGTTTGCTGAGGTGTTTCGTCTTTTTGTCCTAAATTTTGCCGCTCGCCAAATGCGGTAACGTACAGCAGTTCCAAGCCGTTAGGATAAATCATGCGGCAGAAGAAGCGATCAGGGGTGTTGTAGTATTGCGGGCCGGCAGGATTAGGAAACAGCCCCCGCGCCTCAACAGACACAGGACCGGTCAGTTCACAGTCCATACCCCAATGGGCAATGTCGATATGATGGTTGCCCCAATCGGTGATGATTCCTCCGGCGTATTCATACCACCAGCGGAAAGTGCGGTGCGTCCGTTGCGGGCAATAGTCATGTTCCGGAGCCTGGCCTTGATAGAAATCCCAATCCAGTTCCGCCGGCGGCGTTTCTGTGGGGAAAGGCCCGCCGACCGTGCTGTAGTAGGGCACCGCCACCCAGACTTGCTTTAACTTGCCGAGGCGTCCATTGCGGACCAGCTCGATGGCGGTTTGGAAGTTCGCTTCGCTGCGCTGGTTCGTGCCTACTTGCACAATCCGCCCTGTATCCTCTACTACCTTACAGAGCAATTTGCCTTCATCGATAGTCAACGTTAGCGGTTTTTCAGCGTAAACGTCCTTGCCGGCTCGACAGGCGGAAATGTTGATGGCTGTGTGCCAATGGTCGGGCGTGGCGTTAAGGACAATCTCGATGTCCTTCCGCTCGAGCAAGCGACGATAGTCTTGATAAACAGCCGGTTTGCCGCCGAAGATTTTTTTTACTCTTTCAGCGTGCCGAAGGTCCACATCGCAGACGGCGGCAATATCGCCGAAGTTTGCTGCCCATTTTGCGAGGTAGCCGCCGCGACTGCCGGCGCCGATAAGCCCCACCACAGGCCGATCGTTTTTTGAAGCGAAGTTCTCTGCACGAGCATCACCGCCTAAGAAGAAGTACGGCGCGGCTAATCCGACGCCGGCCAGAGTGCTCGCAGAACAGATGAATTCCCGCCGGTTTTGCTTCTGTGTGTGCGACATAAGGTTAATTCCTTGATTTACAAATTAGGATGAAACAACAACTTATCTTCCACCTGCCGACGAGTCCCTTGCTTTCCAGTGTAGGAGCTTATTCCAGTTTTAAATCCCTGTCAATCGGCGGCATTTCTTACCCCCTCATTTTACTTTGCCGACAACGGATATTCTGGATATTCTATTGAGGTTATTGACCTTTCTTAAACAAAGGTTATAATGCGTTTAGCACCCTAAGAAAGGTGCGAGGTAATCCTCCAGAAAAAATCCCACCAGTAGCAGCCGTCATTACTTAATCGCAATTACTTTCCGGCCGTGCCGGATTCTCACTGTGAGAAGTTAAAACTTAACGGGTTTTCTGCGAAGTCATCAGCCGCGGAGGCGACCAGCAGAAAAAGCTTTTTTCTCACTTTGCGAGATCTCATAAGTTGCTGAATTACGGCAAGGCAACTTTTGAAGAAAGGAGGAGTGCGAGCATGAGCTGCGTAAGTCCTGGCGATAAGAGAACAGGCCTTTTTGGCCTACCTGGTTTTACGCTGGTGGAACTCTTGGTCGTGATTACGATCATTGCGATATTGATTGCCTTGCTGCTGCCGGCGGTTCAGGCTGCTCGCGAGGCTGCACGGCGACTACAGTGTAGCAACAACTTGAAGCAACTCGCGCTGGCTTGTCTGAATCACGAGCAACAAATCGGACATTTCCCTACTGGCGGTTGGGGACCGTTATGGTGCGGCGATCCTGATCGCGGCACCGGTCGAAAGCAACCCGGCGGATGGATTTACAACATTTTGCCTTACCTGGAGCAGGAAGCCTTGCATCAGCTAGGCAGCTCTCGTCCGCCGGAGGAAAAGCACGCATTTTGCAGGCAACGCGTTCGTACGCCGTTGTCGATGCTTCATTGTCCCACACGTCGGGCCGCCAGACTCTACGCCAATTCGGTAGGGCTGTATGAGTGTGATCCGACAGATGCCGCCGCCAGGAACGATTACGCAGTAAACGCCGGCGACCAAAACGATCCCGAACCGGCGACCTGGCCGACCTCTTTGGCACAGGCTGACGATCCCTCTTTTCCCTGGCCTAATCAAGCAGGATGTACCGGCATCTCTTTTCAGCGGAGCCAAATCCGAACGGCGGACATCACCGACGGGCTGAGCAGCACGTACTTGGCGGGCGAGAAGTTCCTCAGGATCGACCTGTACGAGAACGGCCAGTGCGGTGGCGACAACGAGACCGCCTTCACCGGCGTAAACAACGATCAAACCCGTGTTACCACGCCCACGATCAAATTGTCGCCTGATCAAGCCGGCGCCGAATGGCTTGAAAACCGACATGTTTTCGGCAGCGCCCACCAAGCCGGCTTTTTTATGGCCTTTTGTGACGGCTCGACGCATCTCATTGCCTATTCGATTGATCCTGAGATTCACCGACGGCTAGGCAACCGACGCGACGGATTACCGGTTGACGCCAAACAGTATTGAAACCTTACGGATTGGTTCATAGCAGAATGCTTCGCTCTTCAGCTAAAAACCCTGAGGAGCGGATTTAGCATACGGCGTTTGGTCGAATTCTTGTGTGTCTATTGCCCGGGGATTGTCCCATGCAAAATAGTGTTCATTTCGTACGATGCTGGTTGTTGACGATCGGCTGGGTCTTTTGCTTTTGCTCGCTCGCTCAAGCCCGGTTTCGCCAGGCTGAAGTCTTGCCGAAAACCCAGACGGCAGCAGTCGTCGATTATAACAAGGATGGATACACCGACATAATAAACGGTATGGAAGTGTTCTGGAATCAAAACGGCAAGCTGGTGAGCAAGGGCAAAGTACCGCGCACTCCAAAAGAAGGAAAAGCTACCTGTGGAAATCAGACAGCTTGGGCTGACTTCGACGGCGACGGCACGCGCGATGTGTTGGTTTTCGGATTTGCCCCTTGTCGTGATCGAGTGATCAAAGTTCGTTCCTCCCGTACCACCGGCATCGTAACCTTTTTGACCCATCACGATATTCAGGGTTGGGACGTGCCTTGGACCGGCTGGAATTGCTCATATCCTAATGGAAAAGAGGTACTCGGACTAAATCAAAACGCTACCTGGGGCGTGGCCGTCGCCGACGTGGACCGAGACGGGAAGCTTGACATATATCTCGGCCGTGGGCGGATCGGCGACATGACGACTCCTGATAAGCCGGAGTATTACGGCAAAGACTGGCTGGTAAAAAACGCATCCTCTGCCGGCACGTTGAAGTTTGTCGATATTACCAACGCCGTCGGCATGACGCCCGAACATCAAAAAAAGGACGGTAAGTATCGGCACGTAGAAGGTATGGGGGCGGCCGACTACGACCTGAACGGTTTTCCCGATTTCTTCATCGGACACTACCGCGGCGCGGATAACTTCTTCTGGAAAGGGGCCGGGGGCGGAGCCGAAGGTTTTCTTTTTAGCAACGCTAGTGAACAGTTGGGACAACAACAATCCACCGGGGTAAATCTCTCAAACGCCCCTAGCGGTTCTCCATGGGTTCATCATGGCGGCGGAGTGGCCTGGCTGGATTTCAACAACGATGGGTTTCTGGACCTCATCGAAGCCCGGCTCCACCATCACGAGGGCGCCGGCCAAACCGCCGTCAGGCTGTGGCGCAATAAGGGCGACGGCACTTTTGTTGACGAATCCTACCGAATTCCCGGCGATGCCGGCGGAAGCGGCGAGGAAGGCTATGCGTCAGGTCATTACAAGTGTGTGGCCTTTGGTGATTTCGACAACGACGGCAAGTTAGACCTTTATTTGACCAGAAGCGTTCAATCGCCTTCACCCTTGCCCAAGCAGCAATTGTTTGAAGGCAGCGGCGGAGACAGAATGAGCCGCTTTTTTGTGCGGGGGTTCGGGCGAATGCTCCGCAACGATGGAGACCGCTTTATAGACGTTACCGAAGAATTGAACCTCCACAATCCCGAACACATGGACGTCTTTGCCGCTGCAATGTTCGATTTCGACAACGACGGCAAGCTCGATCTCTTCACCTGTCAGGGCTGGGGTACAAGCGATGGACAGAATGAACTCTGGCGCAACGAAACTCCTTCAGACGGTCATTGGCTGGCGGTGGACCTGCGACCGTGGGAAAACTCCGCGCGAACGAAAAGTTTCCGCGGCCTTCCGGTCAATTCCGACGCCATCGGCGCCATAGTCCAAATCTGCATCGACTTAAACGGCAACAAACAGCCCGACCCCGGCGAGATTCTCACTCGACTGCAACAAGGCAACACCACCGGCGGTATGTTTCTTGGGCCGCAGCCGTTGCACTTCGGGCTGGGGAACTGTGACGTTGGGCGGATTCTTTGGCTGCGCGTGCTTTGGCCCGGCCAAGAAGGCCTCAAGCCCGATGGCGCCTGGTCGGACAATTGGCAGTATTTTCAGGTTCCTGCGCTGGATACCAAGATGACGCTCTCCTTGTCCGAGTAGCCGACGAGGGCGGGCTTTTCTGAAGCATGGCTTTTGGTTTTCAGGAAACCACAACCTTGTCCCTTGTCGCAGCGCTGTGCTTTCCTGATAATGGTTCTTTATGAGCAAAGCACAGGTGGGTTTGTGGTTGATCGGTGCGCGTGGCAGCGTAGCGGCTACGGTCATACTCGGTTTGGCGGCGCTTAAGCGGAAGTTGATCGAGCCGCTGGGTTCGGTTAGCTCTCTGCCTCAGTTTGCAAGGGTTGGTTTGGCCGAGTGGGAGAACTTTGTGGTTTCAGGCCATGAAATCCGCCGCGGCAGCTTGAGGGACGAGATAACGGCGTTGGTCAATCAGAGCCGCTCCCCGCACCTGGCGGAAATCGCCGATCAATGCCGGCCGGAGATTGAACAAATTGACCGCCGTATCCGGTGGGGAACGATTTATCGAGTGGGCGAAACAATTGCCGGTCTCGCTGATGGTGAAGTTCCTCAGGATGACAGCCCTCGTCGAACCGTCCAGCGGCTAAAAGATGACATGGCCGCCTTTGTCGCCTCTGAGAAGCTTGAGCATCTGGTGGTAATCAACGTGGCTTCGACCGAACCGCCGGCCGATGTTGCGGGCTTGCCCCGGCGCTGGTCAGAACTGGAGAAGTTGCTGGACGATTCCCAGTGCCCCTTACCGGCTAGTACGCTGTATGCCATTGCGGCCCTGGAAGGAGGCCATTCTTACATCAACTTTACGCCTTCCCTGGGGGCTGCCCCGGCGGCAATCGACGAATTGGCCGGCTTGCGCCGGACACGCCACTATGGTTGCGACGGCAAAACCGGCGAAACGCTGATGAAAAGCGTGCTAGGGCCGATGTTTGCCGAACGAAACTTCAAGGTCTTAAGTTGGGTGGGCCACAATATCTTCGGCAACCGCGACGGCCGAGTGCTGGCCGACCCTGCCAACAAGCAGACCAAAATTGCCAGCAAGGACCGTTTGTTGGGCGAGATCCTCGGCTACCGGCCGCACACGCTGGTATCCATCGAATATGTGCCGGATTTAGGCGATTGGAAAACCGCCTGGGATCACGTGCATTTCAGTGGTTTTCTGGGCGTGCCGATGACGCTGCAATTTATCTGGCAGGGCTGCGATTCGTTTCTGGCCGCCCCGCTGGTGCTGGACCTGGCGCGGTTTACGGAGTTGGCCTGGCGTCGCGGCGTGGTCGGGCGAATGCCTTTTTTGGCCTCCTTTTTCAAAAGCCCTCTCGGACTCACGGAACACGGCTTCGAACGCCAATTTCAAATGCTGGTCCAATGGGCGGCAACAACGTAATCAGCAAGTTCTTGAAAAGGACGCTTTCTTTCCCTCATTTCTCGTTATAATCATCAAACACCGACAACTTTTCTCCAGAATCGGCGGGAGAAAATAGCATGAGCATTCGGCTGAGGCTCACGATTGCCGCGATTGCCGTGATTCTCGTGGCGAACTCGTTGTTATCCTTTTTTCTCCTGCAATACCTGGGCCGAGTATGGATGGGCGAGGTACAAACCCGCGTCCTCCGAAACCTCAACTCCGCGAGGGCTGCGTATCGGAACCATCTGGAGAAGATTTCCGCTTTTTTGTTAGCCGCAAGCAACAATCAAGCCTTATGCGACGCTGTTAAACGGCAGGATCAACCAGCCATCGAGAAACTCATTCGGACGTTGGGACAAAAACATGCGATGGATTTTCTCGGCCTTACGAACGCACAAGGCTTGGTTCTCTCGCGGCTCGGCAGCAAAGCAACCGGCGACGTGCTGAACGACGACCCCCTTATCGGCGGCGTGCTCAGTCGTTTTCAGCCGATGCGTGGCTCCCTGGTGTTTTCGCCTCAGCGCTTGCAGTTGGAAGGGCCGGAACTGGCCGCACGCGCTACCCTGTCGGTCATTCCCACTACGGCGGCGCGCCCCACCACCGACCGTGAGCGACGGGAAGGACTGGTGGTTGCCGCCGCCGTGCCCCTTTGGGATGCAGAAAAAAAACTGTTGGGCGTGCTCTACGGCGGCGACCTGCTTAATCAACGATATGAGATTGTGGATGCGATTAAGCAGCAGGTCTTTCCAGGCGATGTTTACAAGGGCAAGGAGATCGGCACGGTTACTATTTTTCTCGGCGACCTGCGCATCTCGACAAACGTCATCGGCGATGACGGCCGACGCGCCGTGGGAACGCGACTGAGCGCCCAGGTGTGCGAGGCTGTGTTGGATCGCGGCGAAACCTGGGCGGCTCCGGCCTTTGTCGTCAATGACTGGTATATTACCGCTTACGAACCGATCCGCGATCCGACGAATAAAATTATCGGCGTGCTCTACGTCGGGTTGCTTCAGGCTCCTTTTACCCATCAACTTCGCGTCATCAGCTTCGTTTTTCTGTCGATTATCGGCGGCACTACGCTGGTGAGCCTGTTATTACTCCTGTGGGTCAACGCATTGGTTTTGCGACCTATTCGCCTGGTGATTGAAATGGCGCAAAAGGTCATCAGCGGCGACTTGACAGCCCGAGTAGGCATTCGGCCGGCAGGCGAGATGGGGGCTTTGTGTCGCGCCGTGGACAGCATGGCTCAAGCCGTGGCCGAACGCGAAGAATTGCTCACTCAGGCCACGCGACAGCAAATCCGTCGCAGCGAGCAGTTGGCCGCCGTCGGCCGTTTGGCGGCGGGCGTGGCGCACGAAATCAACAATCCGCTGACCGGCGTGTTGACCTTCGCTGAGCTGTTGCTGGAAAAGGAAAATCTGGACCAACAGGATCGCAAGGACCTGGAACTTATTATCCGCGAGACAAAGCGGGCGCGGGAGATTGTGCGCGGCTTGCTCGATTATGCACGCGAAACCCCCTTCGTTAAAGCACCGCTGAACGTCAACGACCTCGTGCGACAAACCACGCAGTTGTTGGGCAAACGCGAGGCTTTTCAGCAGGTAAACATCGTGGAAGCTCTTGCGGAAAACCTGCCGCTGATCGAAGGCGATCGCCATCAGCTTCAGCAGGTCTTGATGAACCTGGCGCTGAATGCCTGCGAAGCCATGCCGGACGGGGGCACATTGTTACTGGGCACTGCCGCAAAAGACAACCAGGTCATCATCGAGGTTACCGACACCGGTTGCGGCATCAAACCGGAACATCTGGATCATATTTTCGAGCCGTTTTTCACTACCAAGCCGGTAGGAAAAGGCACGGGTTTGGGCTTGAGCGTCAGTGTGGGAATCATCCAACAACACGGCGGCACACTGGAAGTGGAAAGCAGCGTCGGCAAAGGAACCACCTTTACCATTACTTTGCCGGCGGCTGGCAGGGAGAAAGCTTGATTCTCCAGCGATTGCCGGTTATGCTGCTCACTTAAGGTCAGGGATTTTTCGAGTTGCTCATGGCACGGCGAATTCTGCTCATTACTGATCAACCACAGACCGGACGCGAGTATCAACACTCTTTGCAAGCCGCCGGCCATGACGTACGTTTGCTGGACGCCGGTCTTATCGCCGAGGTTGCCGACAGTTACCTGGCGATCATCCTTTTTTTTGATGCCCAATCGTCCGGCGATCCCTTGGCATTGCTTCGACAGGTGAAAAGCCGAGCCGGCGCCACACCGGTAGTCATGCTTTGTGCCGGCGGCAGCGTAGAAATCGCCGTAGCAGCCATGAAACTCGGCGCGGCAGAGTTCCTCGCCGCCCCCTGTCCGCCGGAAAAGCTGTTGAGCGTGCTCGCCGCTTTGGAAGAAAGGGAAAACGAAAAGTCTTCGTGGGATAAACCATCGCAGGAGCTTCCAGGGGAAGCGGTGGAGTTTGAAGGCATGCTCAGCCGCTCGCCGGCCATGCTTGATGTCTTCGACTTGGTGCGGCGCATTGCCCCTACGGATTCTACGGTCTTGTTGACGGGCGAAAGCGGCACAGGCAAGGAGATGGTAGTGCGGGCGATTCATCGTTTGAGTCGCAGACGAGAACAGCCTTTACTGGCTTGCGATTGTACCGCCCTGGCGCCCACGCTGCTGGAAAGCGAGCTTTTCGGACATGTGAAAGGTTCTTTTTCCGGCGCGATCGCCACCAAGTTAGGGCTGCTGGAAGTGGCCCATCAAGGCACGCTTTTCCTGGATGAAGTGGCCAATCTCACTCTGGAAACGCAGGGAAAGCTGCTTCGCGTGTTGGAAACCAGACGAGTCCGAAAGGTCGGCGATACTACCGAGCACGAGGTGGACATCCGCTTGATCGCCGCCAGCAACCGCTCGCTGGCGGAAATGGTCAAAAGCGGCGCTTTTCGCGCGGACCTTTACTATCGGCTGAACGTGGTGCCGATCGTTTTGCCGCCCCTTCGGGAACGCCCAGGCGACGTAGCGTTGTTGGCCGAAACTTTTCTCCGGCGTTTTTCTGAGCAGATGGGCCTGGAGTACATCGGTTTCTCGGAAGAAGCACTGCGCCTGCTGGAACGCTACCACTGGCCAGGCAATGTGCGTGAGCTAAGAAATATCGTGGAGCGGCTGGCCGTACTTTATGGCGGTTCGCGCATCGAAGCCTCCTCTCTGCCCTGGGAAGTACGCGACGTTGAAACATCCGGCGTAGTGTTCGCCGACGCTTCACGAACCTGGTCGGAATTGAAGCGACGGAAACGGCAGGTGATAGCGGAGCTGGAACGGCAATTCCTGATGACGGCCCTGCAAGAGGCCGGGGGAAACATCACGCGCGCCGCCGAACGCGTAGGGCTGCAACGCACCAACTTTCATGCCCTGCTCAGAAAACACCATCTCCGCTAAGAAGCCGGCCCCGACGCCGAACTTCTCAACCAGCGTTGTTTACTATACGTCGAGCGTGTAGCCGGAGCGATAGGTGGGCTTAATCAGGTGCTCCAGCCCCGACACGTTGGATACCCGCATGTTTGCCGCATCCCATTCCAGGCGTTCGCCCTGCCCCGATGCCGCCACCCAAACTGCGAGATTTCCCAGCAGGCAAACTTCGGTGAGCGTGCCGGAGTAGTCAGCGAAATTGGAAACGGGCGCTTCGCCGCCGCGAATGGCGCGGAACCATTCTTCGTAATGTCCCGGCGAATGAACCCATTTTACTTCAGGTAGCTGGATATTGCCCAGAACGTGAATATCCGGGCCGGTGCCGTCATAGGGCCAGTAAAGCTTGCCCTTCTCACCGACGATCAAACAGCCGTTAGTAGAGACCGGCTTGCCTTCGAATAGTTCATCGGCTGGTCGCTTGCCGCCGTCGTACCAGAAGAGTTTCAGGGCGGGACGGTTTTCCAGAGCGGCGAATTCGTAGGTGATAATCGACCATTTCGGGAAGCTGTCCTTGTTATGGCCGGAAGTTTCCGCCTGCACCGCCACGGGGTTCCGCAGATTGAGGGCCATATAGGACATATTAACAATATGGCAAGCCATGTCGCCGAGCGCTCCGGTACCGAAATCCCACCAACCGCGCCAAACCATCGGATGATAACCAGGGGCGTAAGGACGTTCCGGTGAAGGTCCGAGCCAGAGGTCCCAGTGAAGATATTCAGGACAAGGACTCGGCTGCGGCCGCTCAATGCCCTGCGGCCAAATCGGCCGGTTGGTCCAGGTATGGACCTCGCTGACAGCCCCCAGGACGCCCGACTGGATAATGGCGGCCGCTTTGCGCAAATCGTCATGGGCGGTAAACTGGTTGCCCATCTGCGTGGCCAGCTTTTTTTCTTTTGCGACTTGAGTCATTAGTCGTGCTTCGTAAATGGTGCGCGTCAGCGGTTTCTGGCAATAGCAATGCTTGCCCAGCCGCATAGCCATCAAAGCCGCCGGTGCATGGATATGATCCGGCGTGCTCACGGTTACGGCATCGATGCTTCCGGCCATTTCTTCCAGCATTTTCCGAAAATCGGTATAACGTTTGGCTTTTGGAAAACGTCGCTCGCCGGCCACGTTCAATTTTTGCTCATCTACATCACAGATAGCCACTACATCCCCGGCTTTGGCCGCTGCGGCCGAATCATTTGCTCCCATGCCGTCCACGCCGATGCAAGCAAAGGCGATTCTTTCGTTCGGCGAGCGCTCAACTTTGGGCTGGGCTTCTTCAGCGGATGAGGCATTTCCCGCCAGCCAAAACCCTATGCCCGTCATGGCTGTAGTCTTCAAAAAACGGCGACGATTACTCTGATTCGACATGGTAAACTCCTGAAAAACTTGTCAAGTATGAATATGGGGAGGGAAAAACGGAAGGATTTGACGACTCGAAAGGTCTAGTAGCGTGCGATGCTTCTTTGCATTCTCTTAACCCGCTATACTGTTTATTCCATATTAACAAATCAAGGCGAATCTCTCAATAAGCCGGTCGGAAAGAAAATTCCAGAAAAGCAGCATCCTTCATTCTATCTTCCTGCAATAGCTCCGCCCAGCAACCCAGCTCATACCCGAAATTACGAGAAAAGTGGTGTCAGGAAACGGGCATTACAAAACCTGGATGTTGTTAATGAGCCGGCCCTCGCTGTGAATACGCATGACTGCGTGTTGAGCGAGCTGCTTGGTGTAAAAAGTATCGCACCTGCCGCTGAGCCGAACACCGTGCGGGCCGACCTCGACAACCAGATCGGCGATGGCCCCATCGGTTTCTTGCTGAACGGCCCGCCGGAGCGACGCGGCCAACATTTCAGCGTCTTCAAAATCCTCGGTAGGTCTGAGGCGCATTTCCCGCTCCGTGCTCAGCCATGCCTTCACATTTTCCATGGCGTCCCTCCTCGCTCGCCGTCGGGAAAGCCGTTTCCTTTTACCCGGCGAAGCAAATGTAATCCGATGAATCTCCTTATTCCTTCAATTACCGTCAAACATCCTCATCATCGACGGGTTCGACGCGGATGGTGTTGATCACCTCGGCGTTTGCACAAACTGAACGCACGACTTCCTGAGCAAGTTGCTTGTGGTAGTAACAAGACACTGAGCCGGTAAGCAACAAAGCGTGCTGATGCTGCTTGACCTTCAAGTCGCGCAGCTCGTAGAACGGGCTGTTTGCCAGTGCCGCCTGTGCCCGCGGTTGAACCTCGTTTATCGCCATGGTCGGTCTCAAAAAAAGTATCACTTACTGGAAAGCTCGCCAACAAAGTAGAGAAAAACCCACTTTCCTGAACATAGGCCTCCTACCCTCTTCGTTCTCGAAGCAGCCGACTCAAGAGGAGAAAACCCGAAGAGGGTTTTTTATTCTGCCCACGTTCTTTCCTCACAGTGGATAATCATCCAAGCTGCATCGTATTTTGAAGGAAATCAACAGAAAGTCAACCCTCCCCCCCAGAAGATTTTTTATTCCCTGCGGAAGAAGGTATCTTTCCCTTTGCCTGAAGGAACGCGAGGATTTCATCGACAAGTTCATCCGGCGTCTTGGAAGCAGCATCCAGAACAAGTTCAGGTTTCAAAGGCGGCTCGTAGGGGTCATCAATGCCCGTAAACCCCCTAAGCTCTCCAGCCCGCGCCTTTTTGTAAAGTCCCTTAGGGTCCCTCGCTTCACAAACCTCCAGTGGTGCATCCACGAAAACTTCAATGAAATCGCCTGGCGGCAACGAAGCCCTAACTCGGTCTCGATCAACTCTATACGGGCTAATGAAGGCAGTGATAGCAATTATTCCGGCTTCACTGAACAGTTTGGCCACGGCCCCGATACGGCGGATGTTTTCTTCCCGATCGATGGCGGAAAATCCCAATCCGAAGCGACGGGCAAACTCTTCTCCATGCCTTTCATTGAGGAGGGCCGGACTGGCGTTTAATCCGTGGCGGATATTGTCGCCGTCGAGCACGAAACTATGTACTCCCAATGAGTACAACCGGTGGTCCAGGAGATTGGCAAGCGTGCTTTTACCACAGGCGCTTAGTCCTGTAAGCCAGACAACGCAGCCGGAATGCCCATTTAGTTGTTCTCTTTGTTGGCGAGTAACAGCTTGTTTATGCCAATGAAGGTGGACAGGGTTGTCGGTCAGCATGGAAGTTAACGCACCTCAGCAACAATTTATTACGATAGTTCGATTACGATATAAACGCGCAGTCGAGTATGGCGAAAAAACCCCTCTTGTTCAAGGGCGAAACTTAGAAAGGCTGGCCTTATCACCGCTGTAGCGAGCGCGGATTCCGACCCCGGCTGCGGGAACATCTTGCAATGGTCGGCGGAGCACTGAGGAGCGGATTTTCCGGCCCATCCAGCGGCGACCCGACTTCGGCGGCAAACAAACGCTCCCGAATGCGTTCCACATAGGCCGGCGAAAGCTCGAAACCCAGCCAACGCCGTCCCAGCTTCTTCGCCACCGCCAGGGTAGTACCGCTGCCGGCGAAGGGGTCAAGCACTAAATCGCCGACATGTGAACAAAGGCGAATAATCCGACCCAGCAGTTGTTCCGGCATCTGGCAACCGTGAAAGCCTTCGCGCTCCTTAAACGTTCCGGCTACGCGGGGAAAATACCACGTGTCTTCGGTTTCCTGAAAGCCATGCGGCACATCTTGCGGTCGCAGTATCCACGTGTTATCCGGCAATCGGCCTGAAGGATTGGCACGCCGGTCGGCGTAAACCAACTGCCGGGCCGACGGAATGCGCACCGCCGGATCGTCGGCATTGAAGGTGAACTTTTTCGGGTTGACGACGAAATGCAGCAAATGGGTATGCGAGCGACTGAAGCCCCGCACACAATTCACGCCGAAAGTATAATACCAGATTACCCAACTGCGGCACGTCAAACCCAGTTCACGTTGGGCGATGAGCTTCAGTTCCGCCGCATACTCATCGCCGATGGCCAGCCAGAACGTGCCGTGCGGTTTAAGCACGCGGCGCACGCCCTGCATCCAGCTTCGACTCCAATCGAGATATTCCTGGTCGGTGCGGGCGTCGTGATAAATATCGTACCGGTAGCCGATGTTAAAGGGCGGGTCGGCAAACACGAGTTCTACGCTCTCCGGCTCCAACTGCTGAAGAAGCTGGACACAATCGCCTTGATGTATTTCGTTTAGGGCTAAAACCATCGTTTGTTGACTTCCTGCGCCTACTTATTGGTTTCCGTTCATCCCGATACTTTACCTGACTTCGAGCATACGTCCAAGGGCGAGCAAGGCTCCATCGACGATTTCCGGCACGACTTCGACGACCCCCACCGGCGCGCCGGCTGCCAGGTTTTCCACCGCCCAACACAGTCGCGGCAAGCTGATGCGAAACATCGTATCGCAAATGCGTGCTGTTGGTGAAAGGAGCCGGATGTCTTTGTCAGGGTGTTGCGCGCGCAAACGCTTGACCAGGTGCGGCTCCGTGCCGATAGCCCATCGCGTGCCCGGCGACGAGTCCTCCACGACGCGAATTATCTTGCTTGTCGAGCCGACTTCATCGGCCAAGTCCGCCACTTCCATCATACATTCGGGATGGACGACGATTTTAATACCAGGAATCGCTTTGCGGAGCCGGAGGATATGTTCCGGCAAAAAAACCTGGTGTACGCAGCAAAAACCGTTCCAGAGTATCACGCGACTGCGGCGAATCATCTCCGGCGGATTGCCCCCGTACGGGTGTTGGCGCGGGTTCCACAAGACCATTTGCTCCAAAGGAATGCCCTGGGCTTTGGCTGTGTTTCGACCAAGATGTTGATCAGGGAAAAAGAGCACACGCGAGCGGCGTTGAAACGCCCACTGCAAAGCCGGTCCGGCGTTGGACGACGTGCAGACAATGCCGCCCTGCCGACCACAGAACGCCTTCAATGCCGCCGAGGAATTGACGTAAGTAATCGGCATCAAGTCTGACACGTCGAGCAAAGCGGCCAGTTCCTCCCAGCACCGCTCCACTTGAGCAATGTCGGCCATCTCGGCCAACGAACAGCCGGCTTCCGGATCAGGCAGGACTACCGGCACGCGACGAAAACCCCGTGCGGCAAGTCGTTCCGGGCGATTGGCCAGGATGTCAGCCGTCTCCGCCATGAAGTGCACGCCGCAAAAGACGATGGCTTCGCAGTTTTCCGCCGCCGCCGCTTTCTCCGACAGCCCAAAACTATCGCCCCGCAGGTCCGAGAGCGCGATGACATCATCCTGCTGATAATGGTGGCCGAGGATAAGCAGCCGCGGCCCCATTGCCTGACGCACCCGCTGAACCCGCTCGATGAGGGCCGCTTTTTCCAATGATTCGTAAAGGGCAAAATCGAAAGCCGGCTTGCTTGATACGGACATACGAAATGCTTTCACCTGTTATTTCGGGTTTGAGAGTCGGCGAGTGATTACAGCCAGGCTCTATGAGGAATTATTGTGGGCAATTGCTGAACTTTCAACCACATGGGGACTATTACGCCCGAAAAAGCCCCTACCAATAAAATCCACGCACTGGTTCTTTCGGCGGCTTGTCGGTTTTCGGAGGTTGGAGCATAATGGGGCGATAGGCTTGCCCTACTTGAGCCATGAATTGTATTCTTCAACCACGGAATCGCACGAAAAAGAATGAGACCATTAGCCAGCTTTGAGCAGTTTGTGAGGGAATCTGAACCACTGGCCATGCACACCTGGTTTCAACTAGGCGGCCCGGCCAAGTTCTTCGCCGAACCGGAAAACATCGACCAACTCACGGCACTCGTCCGCCGGTGCTATGAGGAAGACTTGCCCGTGAGGATGCTTGGCGAAGGGTCGAACGTTTTAGTCCGTGAAGAAGGCTTTTCCGGCGTGGTAATTCGGCTGACCGCCCCAGCCTTTTGCGGCATTCGCGTCGCGGGACAGACGCTGATCGTCGGCGGCGGCGCACTGCTCGGCAGAGCGATTACCGCCGCCGTTCATCATGGTTTGGCAGGTTTGGAAACGTTTGTCGGCATTCCAGGAACCGTCGGCGGGGCGCTGCGAAGCAATACCGGACCGCAGGGAACCAATCTCGGACAGTGGGAACTCCAGGCCGATGTGTTGACCTCTTACGGCGAAGTTACTTATCGTAGCGGCGAAGAAATGGTCTTTGATCGCGGCCAGGGCGATTCCGAGGACTTGGCCATCCTCGAAGTGCGTTGCCGCTTGGAAGAGGACAATCCACGCGAGCTGGCCGCACGCATGCAAAAACATTGGATCGCCCGAAAGGGTTCACAACCGCCGGGCCATCAAGCCGCCGGCTATATTTTCAGAAATCCGCGCGGTGGGTCCGCCGGAGAGCTAATCGAGCGCGCCGGACTGAAAGGCACGCGCATCGGCGGCGCAACCCTCTGCGAGCGACACGCCAACTTCATCATCGCCGAGCCGGATTGCACTTCACAGGATGTTTTGCGACTTATTGAGTTAGTTCGCAACCAGGTCCGCAATCGCTTGGGTGTAGAATTGGAGTTGGGGCTGGAAATTTGGTAATTCGATGCTTTTGGCAAGTTCCATTCGTTGCTAATTCCAACACGCCTTGATGTCAGCAGCCAAAAGGAATTCCGCATCGGTTTTAACGGCTTGGGTGGGACGTTTTTGGGCATGGCTCATCGGTCCCGCCAGGCCCGCCGGCGTGCTTTTGCTCTGTGTACTTTTTATCGCCTTCGGAACTTATTGGGCGTGGCTTAAGCTCCGCTCTCGAATCCAGGCTGCGGACGAGTACCGCATCGGGCCGGAACACATCAAGCTCATTCCTTCCTTGCCCTCCTGGATTCACCGCGACTTGTGCAAAGAGGTGTTTCACGATGCTGCGCTTGACGGCTCGTTGAACATCCTGGATAAGAACCTTTGTGAGCGTATCACGCAAGCCTTTGCTCAACACCCCTGGGTTGGCAAAGTGGAGCGGGTAAGCAAGCGGCTTCCGGCAACCGTCGAGGTGGAACTGATTTACCGGCGGCCGGTTTGTATGGTAGAGGTTTCCGGCGGCTTGCTTCCGGTGGACGAAGAAGGAGTACTGCTTCCGAGCAGTGATTTCACGCCGACCGAGGCCGTACGCTATCCGCGGCTGACAGGGGTGGGTCAGGCCCCGCCGGTTTCGCCCGGCCGACGCTGGCATGACGCCAGGGTAATCGGCGGCGCGGAATTGGCGGCACAGTTGTTCGATGATTGGCAGCGCCTTCAGCTCAGGCGGATTGTTCCCTTATCTCATCCGCCTCCTGCCGGCGAAAATCTCGGCCGCGAGGCATCCGGCGAACCGTTTTTTGTACTCATCACTCGGGGCGGGTCGAAAATCCTCTGGGGTTACGCCCCAGGCGCCAACATGCTCGGCGAACTTCCGCCCGGCGAAAAAAAAGCACGCTTGCTCCACTATCTGGCGGAGCACAACTCGCTGGAAGGCCGCGATGGAAAGCCGCAGGAACTGGATGTCCGCAAATTGCCGACGCCGCCGCTTCACTAGCTAGCCTCCTGAAGGCAGCAAACCCGACGGCATGAAGGCATTGAACACGCCTCGATTGACCAGTTCGCCGACGGCTGCAATATCCGGCGCAAAGAACCGATCCTGTTCCAGGAACGGCACTCGGTTGCGTACCAGGGCTTTGGCTTCTTCCAGGCGCAGGGAAGTCTTCAGCGGCGCGCGAAAGTCCACGCCCTGACAAGCCGCCAGAAGTTCAATCGCCACAATGGCGGACGTATTGAAAGCCATTTCGCCCAATCGCCGTGCCGCATTAGCCGACATCGAAACATGGTCCTCCTGATTTGCCGACGTCGGCAGGCTGTCAACCGAAGCGGGATGGGCCAGGCTTTTGTTCTCGCCGGCTAACGCGGCCGCCGTAACCTGAGCAATCATAAACCCTGAGTTCACCCCGCTGTGTTTTACCAAGAACGGCGGCAAGCCGGATTGGGCGGAGTCCATGAGCAGGGCGATGCGCCGCTCGGACAAAGCGCCGATTTCGGCCAGGGCCAGCGCCAGGTTGTCGGCGGCGAAGGCGATCGGCTGGCCGTGGAAGTTCCCGCCGGAAAGAATCGCCCCCTCCTCCGCAAACACCAGGGGATTATCAGTCGCAGCGTTTATCTCATAGGAAAGTGTGGCGGCGGCGTGGCACATCTGCTCCAAACACGCCCCCATCACTTGCGGCTGACAACGTAGCGAATAAGGGTCTTGTACCCGATTGCAAGCGACATGTGAGCGCCCGATTTCGCTTTGGGGGCCGAGCAGATGACGATAGGCGGCGGCTGCGGCGATTTGATAAGGATTCCGGCGGACTTCGTGAAGCCGGGGGTCGAAAGGCGTGCGACTGCCCAGTGCTGCTTCGACCGCAAGCGATCCGGCCACGACAGCGGCGGCGAAAACCTCTTCGGTCCGAAACAACCCCTCCAGACACAAGGCCGTCGAAAACTGTGTGCCGTTGAGCAACGAAAGACCTTCTTTGGGACCGAGCGTAAGCGGACTCAGGCCGGCAAGTTTTAAGCCTTCTACGGCCGGAATCCGTCGGCCGCGATGCAGGGCTTCGCCTTCGCCCAATAGCAAGAGGGTCATGTGGGCCAGGGGGGCGAGATCGCCGGAAGCCCCGCAGGAGCCTTTTGCCGGCACACACGGATAAACTTCGTGATTCACCAGCCGAAGCAGCGCCTCGACAACTTCCCGGCGCACGCCCGAATTACCCAACGCCAGACCGCCGATTTTCAAGAGCATCAGGAGGCGCGATTGGTCTTCGCTCAAAAGCGGTCCCACGCCGGCTGCATGAGAAAGCACCAGGCTGCGCTGCAGAAGTTCCAATTCGGATTGCGAGATCCGCTCGCGGACCAAGCGGCCGAAGCCGGTATTCACCCCGTACACGGTTTGTCCTTCGGCAACCGCTGTGGCGACGACCTCCGCAGCGGCATCGATTCGCTTGTAGCATTCCGCATCCAGAATCACTTCCACCGGTTCGCGCCATGCTCGACGCAGGTCGGCTAAAGAGAGTTTACCGGACGAAAGCATCAATTTCATGGCTGGTCTTCCAACATCGGCAAGTCGAGGCGGTTTTCGCGTGCCGCAAGGAGGGCTTCTTCATAGCCGGCGTCGGCATGGCGCATCACGCCGCTGCCGGGATCGTTGCGCAACACGCGTGCCAGGCGGCGCGCAGCCTGGGAAGTGCCGTCGGCCACGATCACCATGCCGGCATGTTGGCTGAAGCCCATTCCTACGCCGCCGCCATGATGGAAGCTGACCCACGTAGCCCCCGAAGCCGTGTTGAGCAGGGCGTTCAGCAGCGGCCAGTCGGAAACTGCATCGGAACCGTCGCGCATGCCTTCAGTTTCCCGGTTGGGACTGGCCACGGAACCGGAATCGAGATGGTCGCGGCCGATAACAATCGGCGCTTCCAGTTCGCCGCGTGCGACCATTTCGTTAAAAGCGAGTCCGACTCTGGCGCGATCTTTCAGCCCCAGCCAGCAAATGCGTGCCGGCAAGCCTTGAAAGCGGATTTTTTCCCGCGCCATGTCCAGCCAGCGATGGAGATGGGGATCATCGGGAATGAGTTGTTTGACTTTCTCATCGGTGCGATAGATGTCTTCGGGGGCACCGGAAAGCGCCACCCAGCGAAACGGCCCGATGCCGCGACAGAACAGGGGCCGAATATACGCCGGCACAAAGCCGGGAAAAGCAAAGGCGTCGGCCACGCCTTCTTCTTTTGCCACCTGGCGGATGTTGTTGCCGTAGTCGAACGTAACCGCGCCGCGGGCATGAAGTTCCAACATGGCGCGAACATGCACGGCAATTGACGACCGTGCTGCACGAACTACGGCCGCGGGATCAGTGCGGCGCATCTCCTCGGCCAGTTCCAGAGTCCAGCCGGCCGGCAAATAGCCGTTTAGGGGGTCGTGGGCGCTGGTCTGATCGGTAAGCAGGTCCGGCGTAATTCCCCGGCGGACGATTTCCGGCAACACTTCGGCGCAATTGCCCAGCAATCCTACGGAAACGGCTTTGCCTTCCTCGCAAGCCTTTTTGACGATAGCAAGAGCTTCGTCAAGGGAAGTAGTCATGCAATCGAGATAGCCGGTTTGGAGTCGACGTTGGATGCGCTTCGGGTCGCATTCGACGGCCAGGAGCGAGGCGCCGGCCATGGTAGCGGCCAGCGGCTGCGCGCCGCCCATCCCACCTAATCCGCCGGTCAGGATCCATCGTCCGCGTAGGTTGCCGTTGAAATGTTTCTTTCCTGCGGCGGAAAAAGTTTCGTAAGTGCCCTGTATAATGCCTTGCGTGCCGATGTAGATCCACGAGCCGGCGGTCATCTGGCCGTACATCATCAAGCCGCGGCGATCGAGTTTGTGAAAATGTTCCCACGTGGCCCAGCACGGCACAAGATTGGAATTCGCCAGCAACACGCGCGGGGCATCGGGATGGGTCTTAAACACGCCGACCGGCTTGCCGGATTGGACCAGCAAGGTTTCGTCGTCTTCCAGGCGTTTGAGGGTTTCGACGAGTTTGTCAAAACAGCGCCAATCCCGAGCCGCCCGACCTATGCCTCCATAGACCACGAGTTCGGCGGGGCGTTCGGCGACCTCCGGGTCGAGGTTGTTCATCAGCATCCGCAAAGCGGCTTCCGTGAGCCAGCTCTTTGCGGAAAGCTCCCGACCACGCGGCGCCCGGATAATGCGTGCAGGATCGTAGCGCGACGCCAGAGACATAGAAAAACTCGCTCCGATTGCGCGGACGGAAAGAATCCACCACTACTTCGGCGCCAAAGTACAAATCATCCGCCGGCCGTGATGCGTCGGCGGCGATTCCACCTTGGAAATGTCTTGCAATTGCTCGAGGATGTCGTTAATGACCTTTTGCCCTTCTTCGATATGGGCCAACTCGCGCCCGCGGAATTGGACCGTAACAATGACTTTGCCCTTGTGCGTGAGAAACTCGCGGGCCTTGTTGATTTTCACCTGCAAATCATGGTTGCCGGTTTGCGGCCGCACGCGAATTTCCTTGATTTTGACCTGATGGGCATGACTGCGGTGCAGCCGCTTCCTCTGCTGATACTTGAACTTTCCGTAGTCCATGATGCGGCAGACCGGCGGCCGATCGTTGGGCGCCACTTCGACGAGGTCCAAATCAGCCTCGCGGGCGAGGCGCAACGCTTCTTCCAGCGGCATAATACCCACTTGTGCTCCGTCCGCCCCGATTACCCGCACCGGACTGACCCGAATCTGCTCATTCACCCGTTGCTTACCTGCTGAATCAGGCGGCTTCCACTTTCCCATAGGCATTGCTCTCCGAAGAAAAAGAAAACCAAAAAGGCATTACACTATCTTAACCGCTTTTGCAAGGCACACGGATAGTCTTCCGGCGGATTTCAGTCTGCAAACGTTCGAGCGCGGCTTCCAGGGGCATCGCGCCCAGGTCGCCTTGCAGACGATCGCGCAGCGACACTTTGTCCTCGGCGGCTTCGCGGCTGCCGACGATAAACATATAAGGCACAAGCTCCAGTTGGGCGTCGCGGATTTTGGCGCCGATTTTTTCAGCACGATAGTCCCCCGTGACACGCAGTCCGGCAGCCTTCAGCCGCTGTTCCACTGCGCGGCCGTATTCTTCGACTTTTTCGCTGACCACCATCACACGGGCCTGCTCCGGCGCCAACCACAAGGGAAACGCACCCGCATAGTGCTCAATCAGCATCCCAACGAATCGCTCCATCGAACCGAACGGCGCGCGGTGAATCATGGCCGGCTGGTGCGGCGCATTGTCGGGACCGATGTATTGCAGGGCGAAGCGGTCCGGCCCTGGCAGGTTGTAATCCAGTTGAACCGTTCCCAATTGCCATTGCCTGCCGATGCAATCAGCGACGATGAAATCGGCCTTGGGGCCGTAAAAGGCTGCTTCGCCGCGCTCCACGCAAAGACGCGGCAGATTCATTTCGCGGCAGACGGCCTCCAGGACCGCCTCCGCTCGTTGCCAGCTTTCGACGCTGCCGACATACTTGTCGCTCTTCGGGTCACGGAAACCCAGCCGCACACGGTAATCTCTCAGCCCCAACGTCTGCAGCACGAACTGGGTCATCTCCAGACAGCCGCGAAACTCATCGGCCACCTGATCTTCGGTGCAAAAGATATGGGCGTCGTCCTGGGTAAAGCCGCGGACGCGAATCATCCCACTCAACTCGCCGGATTGCTCGAATCGATGGACCGTACCGAATTCCGCTAGCCGCAAAGGCAAGTCCCGATAGCTCCGCGGCTTTGATTTATAGACCATGATATGGTGCGGACAATTCATCGGCCGAAGGAGGAAACGATCGCCGTCGGGCATTTCGATGGGTGGGAATTGGGAATCCTTGTAATAAGGATAATGCCCGGAAGTCTCATACAAATGGACGTTGCCCAGCAGGGGAGTATAAACCGGCTGGTAACCGCGGCGCAAGAGTTCCTCGTAAAGAAAGTTTTCCAACTCCCGACGGATGACCGCCCCCTTCGGCAACCAAAAAACCATGCCGGAGCCGACCGCCGGATCGATGAAGAACAGTTCCAATTGGCGTCCGAGGATGCGGTGGTCGCGACGTTTTGCCTCTTCCAGGCGGTGCAGATGCTCTTCCAATGCTTCGCGGCTGAAGAAAGCCGTACCGTAGAGCCGCTGCAATTGCTGGCGTGAGGCGTCGCCCTTCCAGTATGCCCCGGCGACCGAAAGCAACTTAAAAGCGCCGATCGCGCCGGCGCGTGGCAAGTGTGGGCCGCGACACAGGTCCACAAACTCGCCTTGCCGATAGAACGACACCTTAGCTTCACCGGAGAGCGCTTCTTCCAGGTGTTCCACTTTCAGCATCTGGCCCAGGTCGCGGCAAAGTTGCAGCGCTTCATCATAAGGCAACTCGAAGCGTTCAAAAGGTTCGTCCTGTCGGATGAGGCGAGTCATTTCCGCTTCGATGCGGGGAAAATCCTCTTCGGTCAGTTTATGCGACATTTCGAAATCATAATAAAAGCCTTCGGCCGTCGTGGGGCCAAAAGCCAGTTGCACGCCATCGAAAAGCCGTATGACGGCGCGAGCCATCAGGTGGGCGCAAGAATGGCGCAGTAAATCCAGAGCTTCGTGATCCTGATTGCTGATCAGACGGAACTCATACCGGCCTTCAGTGGGCAAGTATTCACTGAGATCGACCAACCGCCCATCCACTACGGCCGCCAAAGCCTGTTGAGGAGCGGCCGGATTTAGCTCCGCAGCGACATCCAGCGCACGGATAGGACGCGAAAACCTAAGAGTTTTACCATCAGGCAGAGCGAGAGTGAGCATGTTCTCCGTGATTCTTTAGCGACTAAGGAAAGCTCGGCGAAGATAACCCATCCTGAACCTCGTGATTCGCTTTCCGCCTCGCCTAAATATAGGTTATCCAACCTAGTTTACGCAAGAACACACTGGGCAGGCGCAGACTTCGAACTTCTCCTGTCGAATAGGAAAAGCCCTGAAAAAGGAACGAATCGTGCGCCACACTCACCAGCCGTCGGAGAGTTACCAATCATCTCGACCGCGACCGCGACCGCGACCACCGCGACCACCGCGACCGCCGCTGAAGCGGGCGGGTCTGTCCTGAGCCTCGTTTACCTTGATTGTCCGGCCGTCCAATTGGCTGCCGTCCATCTCTGAGATGGCCTTATCAGCACCTTCCGCGTCGGCAAAAGTAACGAACCCAAAACCACGGGAGCGGCCGGTTTCACGGTCGGTAATGACTTTGGCCTCAATAATCTCTCCAAATTGAGAAAAGGCATTATGCAGGCCATCATCAGTCGTACCCCAACTCAACCCGCCGACAAACAATTTCTTCGACATGTCCACAAACAACTCCCAACATAGCACCCTGGAAAAATCCGGGCGCGACAAACCAAACACTACCTTAAAAACGGGTCTCGTGGGTTTTCAGTAGAAAAGCCCTCGCTCCCCGAGGGCAGCCCCGACGGCCGCCACTGGTCAACAGTAGCATAGCAACTTTATCAGTCAATGCAACTGGAAATATAAAAAAAACCGGTGCAACCCGCCGGTCAGGGGGGCAAAGTTCGATGTTTTTGCCCGCCATTTTCTTGACATAAATAATTATTCACGGCTTCCAGGGCAATTCGCCCCTCGACAACCGCGACTGACGACCAACGGTCGAATCAGCTACGCAACGCCTCGGCGCCGGCCAGAGCAACCGCGTGATCGTTGTCCACCGTGCTGCCGGAAACCCCGATGGCCCCGATGATCTTTCCGGCAGGGTTTTTCAAGGGGATGCCGCCGGGGAAAGAAATCAGTCCGCCGTTGGAATGTTCAATGCCATAGAGCGATCCGCCCGGTTGAGACAGTTGCCCGATCCGGCCCGTTTCCATGTCAAAGAGTCGCGCGGTGCGTGCCTTACGAATGGCAATGTCGATGGAGCCGAGCCAAGCTCCGTCCATCCGCGCAAAGGCCTTGAGATTCGCTCCGCCATCGACTACGGCGATGTTCATTTTCGTTTGCAGTTCTTCCGCCTTCTTCAAGGCTGCCGCCAAGACGGCTTCGGCTTGTTGCAAAGTTAGTTCATCCATGCTCGTCTCCTTTTCCCAGTGGCAAAAAACTTTGGAAAAAATCATTTCGATAGTTGTTCGATTGCTTCGGCAACGGCTTTTCGTCGCTCGTAAATAGGTATGGGGCTTTTTGTAAAGCCGGTCATGCTGTGTGTAATCTCGCGCGGCACTTCCAGCAAGACCTCGAATCTCCGCCGTTCATCAGGCGGGAGCGATTCGCGCTTTTCGGCCAGCAAAGCCCGCAACAGCCAGAGATACTCGTAATCTTCAATGCCTTCGCGGAGCATCTCCCAGCGAATGCTGGAAACCGGCGGTTGCAGGACCGGTTTATCGCCGGCGGCGTCCTCGAAGACCGCCGGGGGTGGATAAACGAACCGCCCGTCACCGTTGCCCCAGTGCTGGCCTTCTTCAGGCTTCGAACCATGAACGTAGCTCATCGGGTCTTCATAAGGGTTTTGGAAGAAGTCGTCCCGCGATGTCCAATAATTGGCCGCCCAAATCAGAATGCCGCTAATCTCGCGCTGCCAGGTTTGCCACAGCCAGACGCGCAATTCCGTAGCTGGATGATCGATAAACAGCGTGCAATACGGCGCTCGCGGCCCGCAGCAAACATACCACCACAACCGTTCGCCCAACTTCCGGCGTTCTTTCGCCGATGCAAGATCGAACATATAGCTTACCGGACACCAGATATCGATGGGCCCGGCGAGCTTCTCCTCCGGCTGTTCGGTGAGCATGGTCGGCAAGCCCGGCGCGGATTTCTTGATTCTCTCCATGCCGGCACGAACAAACTGGTAATCGCTCGGCTCCGGCTCGTCGTACCAATAGATATAGGCCATCTTCAGCCAACCTTTCTGCCGCAGATGGTCTTCAAGCTGTTTGACATAGTCGGCGAACATAGCCTGATATTGGGGGCTAGGGTCGGCAAAACCGGCCAGTTGCGGCCGTTGCCGATTGTGCCACCGACCCCCGCCCATTCCCTGAAGCGGTAATCGGAAATTGGTGAAATGGTAGCGTGTCAAAATGCGATCCATTTCCGCGTCAAAAGCCGAGAAGTCCAGCTCGGCGCACGGGGGCTGGGCATCAGGCAGAAACTTCACTTGTATCGGATCAAATGGCGCCGGAATATACGGGCTGATGCGATGCTCCGCGAAGTTTTGCAGATACATCTCCCACACACGCCGCTTATCAGCTTCCTCCGTCAAGCGATGATAACGAAGAATATACTCAGGATGCAGCCCAATGGCGGTTTCCAGATGGTTTCGTTCGGGCAGAGAGAAGTTCCACACGTGCAGCTTCAGCGGAACAACCGCCGACCATCCTTCGGCCTGAAAAGTCAAATTGCCTACATAATCGCCTGCCGCAGCTTCCTTCGGCACATAGACCAGTATCCAAAACGGCTGGTTTTTCCCGCCGGCCAGGCTGAGCGGCTTTTCCAGCGGCAGTAGGGCATCCGGCCACTCGTCAACCACGCCTGTCTTATCCGTGGGCGTCTGCACAAAATGATAGAGCACGCGAAATACCTGGATGTTTTCCCCAGGAATTATTGCCCCTGCCGGCCCGTTAAGCGCCGAAGCCGAAACCGTAAGTTGCCGCAATTCCTTTGCGGGGCAAAGCACTATCTGCGCCGCTTCACGATCGTTCCGCGCCGCCGAAAGCTCTACGGCCGGGGCAATATCCGTCGGCGCCGCCCGACGCCGCGAAACCTTCCAATCCGCCTCGCACCACCAGAGAGTAACGTCGTCGCTGCAAAGTTCCGCCAGCTTCCGGCCGTAGTCTTCTCGATAGTATTCCGCTTGGACATTTGTCAGAGCGATTTCCACAATGCCGCCTGAAGACTGCTCTAGCGACAAACGAATTTCATTTTCCCCCGGCGGCATCGCGCCGGTCTCTATCGAAAAACTTTGCGTTTGCCGAGCAGGCACATTCACTGCCGCGTCGGGAAAAACAATGAGCGGACGATCTTCTACCGGTTGTTCACCCGACATCTCTTCCGTTGACAACTTGCGACGCAAGACGGCGGACAATTTCATCTCCTGCGGCTCCGACTCCTGGTTTCTAACAGTCAGGACCAACTTGGGACGATTTCCCTTGAAGTCTTCCCAGGCAATTTCTTCAACAGCAATTTTGTCGGTCACACCGGCAATTTGGGCGAACTCGGTCCGACCGGCGACCTCCACAGGCTCCCCGTCAATATCCGCCGAAAACTCAACTAAATTGACCTGAAAAGCACACTCCTCGTCGGAAGACCGCAGTCGAAGATAGATCACCTCGGCAGGAAACAAATCGTCGGGCAAATCGGCCTGAACTGTGGCGAGCCCTTTTTGTTCGGCGATTTTCCGCCAATCATTCTGGTCGCGGCTGACCTCGGCAACGCAGGCGCCCCGCTGATGGTAGGAAACACAAAATCGTATCCTTCCGGCAAGAAACTTTCGCTCCGGCAAAGAAAAACGATACGTTACATAGTGGTTGCCGTAAAAACACCAGCGATTTGTATTGAACAAGGCCGAGGCGGCATGCAACGTGCGATGGAAGTTTCCGGCATAGTGCTGGAATTGGCCTGAAAACACATACTTACCGCCGCGAACCGTTTCTCCTTCGCCTAATTGCAACCGGCGCTGGCGAAGATAAACCGGCACGACAGGCGTCAATTGGACGGCGTCAAATTGAAGCGTGTCGGAAGAGTGCCACTGTCCGAGCCGGATAATGTGCTCTTTTTCCGGACCGTCCGGCACGCGAAACACTTGACCGTACCATGCCCAGTCTGGTGTAAGTTGATGATCGCAGTTTGCAAAATCCGGTCCGCTGATCATGTGGCCGGCTCCGCGCGCCCGGACTCGAAACTGATAGAGTCCGCCGGGCGTGAGCGGGCAGGCGCACTGCCATTGGTTGCTGTCGCTGCCGGAGCCGGTAACTTCCAGGAAATCGCGTTCCACCCAGCGTCCCTTGCCGCCGGAAAGCGTCCAGCCGAGCGGCGTTTCCTCGCCTTGCGTAAAATCAGGATTGGGCAACAGCGACGGCTTGGGCGCGGATCGCCTTCCAAAGCCCAATTTGGGAATGATGGTTTCGGCCGTCTCTGCGTTAAGATGGAAGAGCACGAAGCCTGATGCGCCGAGCGAACGTGCGCGACTGATCTGCTTCAATACTCCCTCCGGCGTCAACTTGCTGTGGGAGGAAAGCGCGCCGATGCCGGGATATAGTGGAATCCTGCCGCCGATAAGTTCCACTTGTCGTTTAACGAGAGCGGCAAACCGGTTTTCGTCGTTGGTGTAGTTCATCGGACACACAAAGTCCAAATAACCGGCCTTGACCCATTCCGGCCAGTCCTGGGCTTGATGTTCGCGGCAGCTTGGGTAGTCGGAAAAAACAGCAGCGGAAATCTTTATTCCCCGTCGGATTTTTCGCACCTCGCGGCTGATGGTTTCCACGAGAGAAGTTATCTGTCGGCATCGCCAATTGTTGTATTCTTCTTTCCGTGAACCGGAAAAGCATTCCTGCGGCCAATCGGTAACTTTCCGACCGCTCTCAGCCTCGAAACGTCGCCGACAACCGTCGCAATAACAAAAACGGATTCCCGGATAGCGGATATAGTCGAAGTACAAGCCATCGACTGGATACTTGCGGGCAACTTCCAACATGCTTTCCAATTCCAGTTTGCGGTTTTCGGGATGAGAGGGACAAAGCCAGTCCGACGGCTTGCCATCGACCGATACCTGTGTCCGGCCCTCGCGTCGCATGCGCTCCACAAAATCCTGAGATGAATCAAGAAGCATGAAATTCACTTTCCAGATATGAACCTGAAGGCCGTATTTTTTGGCCGCAGCACAACATTGCTCAATTTGATCGCCGGATTGCAGAAATAGCTTACTACGCGGCAATACGTCGCTGGCATAGTGGGCAAGGCCTCCCGACAGCATGTGCGGGAACACCATGTTGAACCCGTTTTCGGCCAACAGCTTGAACCTTTGTTCCCATTCATCGGGCGATTTGCCGGGGCCGGAGTGGACCCACACGGCGCGAACTTCCGGCTCCGCAGCCGCAAGTCTGGTTTTGCCCGAACCGACTATCAGGCCGCCGCCAATCAGTAAGCCCAAAGCAACGGCTGTAAGGTCTATGCGTCTCATCTTGCGTTCTCCTCGTGCGAGTGTGATGGGTTGGAGGGAAGGAAAAAGGTTGGTCGTCACTCGGCAGACATAAACAACAATCGTTTTATGTCGCCCAACTTGAAATACGGTCATGCCGCTCCAGGGCTTTTCACGCCCACTATTGTCAACCGGCACGATTCACGTGTCAATCAACTGCGTTTGAAGATGCAGGAAATGAAGCTCATCTCGCAAGCAGAAACATAGGAAGTTTTGGCAAGGTAGGAAGGTAGCTTAGGCTAGATTGTCTGGGCAACCTTTTCCAACAAGCATAGTTAGTTTTGTCTAATTGTATCGGTTGTGTCGAATAAGTGGAATGTATCGGGCAAACTGGAGCGCGCTGATGTTGCCTAAATTGACTAAACCTTGCATCTTGCCCTTCTGCTTGATCCTTTTATCCACTTTTCCTGGGTGTACGAGCTTCAGGGATTATGTGCGGAACGGTTTCAAGGTCGGGCCGAATTATTGTCCGCCGCAGGCAGAAGTCGCCGAAGACTGGCTCGATGCCGCCGACTTGCGCACGAGCGACGACAAGGAACTTATCGGCCATTGGTGGACGGTCTTTAACGATGCCAAACTCAATCAACTAGTAAACATTGCCTACCGGCAGAATCTCTCATTGCGGGAGGCCGGCTGCCGAGTGCTTCAAGCCCGCGCCCAATTGGCCATCACCTCCGGCTATCTCTGGCCCCAACAGCAAGGCGCCTTCGGCGATTATCGACGATCCGGCAGCGCCGTGGACCCGGACCAGGCCGGTCTTGTCAGCCGTTTTCGAGATAGTTGGGACTTCGGCTTTAATCTTGGTTGGGAGCTGGATTTCTGGGGCCGATTCCGCCGCGCAATCGCCGCAGCCGAGGCGGACCTGGAAGCTTCCGTGGCTTACTACGACGCCGTATTGGTTACGCTGCTGGGCGACGTGGCAGAAAACTATTTGCGGGTGCGAACAGATCAAGAACGCATCAAACTGCTTACGGCTTCCGTCCAGTTGCAGCGGGGAGTTTTAAATTTCATAGAAAACCGCTTGCAGGCCGGATTCCGCGTAACCGAATTGGACCGCGACCAGGCCTTGAGCAATTTGCGTCAGACTGAGGCAGCCATCCCGCCGTTGAAAATCGAACTCCGGCAAGCCCAAAACCGTTTGTGCATCCTTCTGGGCATGCCGCCTAGCGATATTCAGGCGTTGCTGGGCGAAGGTCCGATTCCTAAATCGCCGCCGGAAGTGGCCCTGGGGATACCGGCGGACCTGCTCCGCCGCCGACCGGACGTGCGCCGCGCGGAGCGGATGCTGGCTGCGCAGGCCGAGCAGATCGGCATTGCCGAAGCCGACCTTTATCCGGCTTTTTCCATCAGCGGCACACTCGGCTATCAGGCGCGAAACTTCCCGGACCTCTTCCGCGAATCGTCGTTTAACGGCAGCGTAGGGCCGTCGTTCCAATGGAATCTGCTTAACTACGGTCGAATCTTAAACAACGTCCGCCTCCAAGAAGCCGGCTTTCAAGAACTGCTCTATACGTATCAAAACACCGTGTTACAGGCCAACGAAGAGGTGGAGAACGGGCTGGTAACATTCCTGCAAGCCCAGCGGCGGACGAAACTCTTGGATGAAAGCGTCGCGGCCGCGCGTTCCGCCGTTAAGATTGTTATCACTCAGTACGAGGAAGGTGCGGTTGATTTTAACCGCTATGCGACGATCGAGCAAAACCTTGTTACTCAGCAGGACCAGTTGGCCCAGGCGCAAGGTCAGATTGCCCAGGGGTTGATTGCGGTGTATCGTGCCCTGGGAGGGGGATGGGAACTTCGGCTTTCGGAGGAAGAAGCACCGCCGCCGGCCGCGCCCACCGAAATGCCTGAAGAATTGCCTGCGCCGCCGGCAGGCGAAGAAGAGAGCAATGAGGCTACGCCGGCGTTAGAATCGCCTGCTGTTCCCCAGCCGGAGGAAACACCACACTCGCCGGCAGACGCTTCTTGAAGAGCCGTCGCCGTTTAGAAAAAAAGCGATTGTCGCCGCGGCGCAGTACGGCCTTCTGAAATCTTAACCTACCCTTAATACTCCTACTTTCAGCTTCTCTTGGCGAAAGTATTGACTTTCCAAAAAGGTTTAGGTATCTTGATAGTATAGGGTGCTAAAGTAATTTGGCGGCTCTAAGGGCAAAACTAACGTTTATTGATTCGGTTTTTACGTTCGGGGGAAGCCGGCACGATGAACCACCACAAATCTACGAAAGAAGCCAGGAAAATCGCCGAGTTGTTTCACCACTTCCTGCAACAACTCACCCTGGGCGATGAGGACGAGGTCATCAAAGAATTGCCGCTGGCGCAATTGCGCCTCTGCGGAGTCTTAAGCTCCGGACCTCGGCCCATGTCGGCAATCAGTCGCGAGCTGGGCACATCGCTGAGCGCCGTAACTCAAATTGCCGATCGGCTGGAGCGGGCTCGGCTGGTAAAAAGGGTGCTTCAAGAAGACGATCGTCGGGTGCGCTGCTTACAGCTTACCAAACGCGGACAACGTTTAATCCGGCTTCATGGCAGAAATCGCCGGCAGAGAATGTGCAAGGTTCTGGAACACCTGTCGCCGGCAGAGTTGCAGGCAGTTACGGCGGCGTTGCAAATTTTGGTTCGGGCGGCTACCGAAAGCCGTCCGCTGACAAAAGCCGTTCCCAGAGCGAAATTCTCTCTGATGCCATCCGAGGTGCTCGCATGAGAATCTTTTTAACCCTAGCGATAATTTTAGGCGTTGCCGCCGGCGGTGCGGCCTATTATTACAAGCACGTGGCCGTGCAATCCGCCGTGTACTATCGGACGGCGACAATTACGCGGGGCGATGTGGTTTCCGTAATCAGCGCCACCGGCACTTTGCAGCCGGAGGAAGTCATCGACGTGGGCGCCCAGGTGGCCGGAAGAATCGAAAGTTTCGGCCCCGATCTGGACCACCCCGGTAAAACGGTGGATTTCAACACCATAGTTCGCAAGGGTCAGGTGCTGGCCGTAATCGACCCCACCACTTACCAGGCCCAAGTCGAACGTGCCGAAGCGGAACTGGAAAGTGCGGAGGCCAGCTTGCAGCAGATGATCGCTAAATGTGAACAGGCGAAGTTGGAATGGCAGCGCGCCGAACGGCTCAAGCCCACCAAAGCCATCGCCGATACGGACTATGATACGGCGCTGGCGAACTACAAGATTGCTGAAGCAAACGTAGCAGCGGCGCGGGCAGCCGTACGTCAGGCGAAGGCCGCTCTGGAGGTGGCAAAGACCAACCTCGGATATACGGTCATCAAATCCCCCGTTGACGGCGCCGTTATCGCCCGCCGAGTCAACATCGGGCAGACGGTTGTCGCCAGCCTGAACGCACCCAGCATCTTTCTCATTGCCAAGGACCTGCGACGAATGCAGGTTTGGGCGTCGGTCAACGAAGCCGACATCGGCCGGATTCGCCTGGGAATGCCGGTTCACTTCACCGTGGACGCTTTTCCCGAAGAAACTTTTCACGGCACGGTTACGCAAATTCGCATGAACGCCCAGATGACCCAAAACGTAGTTACTTATACGGTCATCGTAACTACTGAGAATCCTAAGCTGCGACTATTGCCGTATTTGACGGCGAATGTGTTGTTCGAGGTGGAGCGGAAAGAGAATGTGCTCCTGGTTCCCAACGCCGCCTTGCGCTGGAAACCGGTGAAAAATATGACAAGCGACACCATCGCCGAAGAAGCTGAAAAAAGAACTTCCTCCGACGAACGAAAGGAAACCTCTCGGTTGTGGGTGCTCGAGGGAGATGTAGTTCGTCCCATTGTCGTCGAGACAGGGTTGAGCGACGGCCTGGTTACCGAAGTAAGCGGCGCGGAAGTGAAAGAAGGCCTCGAGGTCATCGTGGGCGTCGATACGAACAACGTGAACAAGTCCGCTCAGGGGACTACTAACCCATTTTTGCCGAAGATGCCGCCAGGCATGCGACGCATGCCTCCGCCCGGCTAACTTGCTGACCAGAGAACCTCAACATGGAATTGATCCGGTTGGAAGACATCCATAAGACCTATTACCTCGGTCAGGTGAGCGTGCCTGTGCTGCGCGGCGTTTCGTTGTCGATCGACCGCGGCGAGCTGGTGGCCTTGATGGGTGCTTCGGGTTCCGGCAAGACTACGCTCATGAACATCCTCGGTTGTCTGGATCGACCGACCTCCGGCAAGTATTGGCTCGACGGCGAGGAGATGAGCGGTTTGTCGGCTTCGCGGCGGGCCGTAGTACGTTCCGAAAAAGTGGGCTTTGTGTTTCAGAATTTCAACCTCTTGCCGCGAACTGCTGCAATCGGCAACGTGGTGATGCCGCTGGACTATGCGCCCCATCATGTTCCGCGAGCCAAAGCCCGACAAATGGCTACTGCCTTGTTGGAACGGGTGGGATTGGCCGACCATCTTCGGTATGAACCGTCGCAGATGTCCGGCGGCCAGCAACAGCGGGTGGCTATCGCCAGGGCGCTGATTAATCATCCCATGCTGCTTCTGGCCGACGAACCGACCGGCAATCTCGATTCCCGTACCAGCGTGGAAATCCTCAAAATGTTCCAACGCCTCAATGCCGAGGGCATTACCATCGTCCTGGTTACCCACGATCCGCAGGTGGCTTCTTTCGCCCGCCGCGTGGTCCGTATTGCGGACGGGATGATCGCCAGCGATGAGCAAAATGGAATCGTAACAGGCATTCACATTGCAGTCGGCGAAGATCCGGCGGAACAGCCGCTGCGTCCCCATTTCGGCAGCGATGGGGATGGCAGTCGGGCTGCGCCGGCGGCGCTGATGCATGTTGCCCGCGCTGTTTCCGCCTCCACCGAAACAACGGTCGAGAGCGAAGGCCGCATCATGGGACGGACAAAGCCGGCGCCGACTGTCGAACGTCCTACCCGACAGGCGGCAAGCGAGCCTGAAATCGAACAAGAACCTGCTTCTGTTGCCGAAAAAAGCCCTGAGCGATTTCGTCGTTCGCCGGTGCTTTTTCCGGCTACTTGGCGGACGGCCTTGGGGGCTTTAAGACGCAACAAATTGCGGTCTGCGCTTTCCGCCCTGGGTGTGATTATCGCCGTGGCCGCGGTGATTGCCATGACGGAAATCGGCCAGGGCTCGAAAGCCACCTTGCAGAACAGCATCGCCAACATGGGCGCGAACCGGCTGATGGTTCACTCCGGTTCGGCGGCTACCAGCGGCGTAAGATACGGCACCGGCAGTGCGATGACGCTGACGCCGCAGGATGCGGAGGAAATCTCGCGCCAGTGCCCTGCCGTGGCCGAAGTGGCGCCTACGGTCCGCGCCCGCACGCAGATTGTCTATGGCAGCCGTAACTGGGTGCCGAACACGATGCTGGGCACGACGCCCTCTTATCTGGCCGTGGCCGGTTGGGGGGAAATGGCCGAAGGCGAAATGTTCACCGATCGCGACGTGCGAAACGCCAACAAGGTGTGTGTGATAGGCCAAACTGTCCGCCGGAATTTGTTTGAAAACGAGTCGCCCATCGGAAAAAATATCCGCATTAACAACGTTCCTTTCCGAGTGGTCGGCGTCCTGGGTCTGAAGGGAGCGAATATGATGGGCATGGACCAGGATGATGTTGTACTCGCGCCCTGGACCACCATTAAATTTCGTGTGAGCGGCACCACGCTGACCAATACCAACCAGAGCGCTTCCGCAAGTTCCAGTTCTTCATCCAGCAGTGAATCGGTCAATACAATCGAAAACTTGTATCCTCCCGCTACTTCACCTTATCTGAGTCGCACGGCTAGCGAGAGTGCCAATACGCCGCAGCCGGTGCGATTTATCAACATTGATAGCATTCAAGTAAAGGCGGCATCCGCCGAGGAAATCCCCGCGGCCATTGAGCAGATTACTGCTCTGCTGCGCGAACGGCATCGGCTCAAGCCCGGCGATGAAGACGATTTCTACGTCCGCGACATGACCGAGATGACCAACATGCTGACTTCTACTTCGGAAACCATCAGTACGTTGCTTCTGGTCGTGGCGCTGATCTCCCTGGTGGTCGGCGGGGTGGGGATTATGAACATCATGCTCGTTTCCGTTACGGAGCGCACCCGCGAAATCGGTCTGCGCATGGCCGTAGGTGCGAAAGCCCATCACATTCTGCGGCAATTTCTGGTCGAGTCCATCGTGTTGTGTTTGTTTGGGGGAGGTCTGGGGATTCTCTTGGGTCGCGGCGCCTCGTTGCTGGTTCGTTCCCTTATGCAATGGCCCACTGAAGCTTCGCTGCCGGCGATTGCCGCCGCCGTAGTGGTTTCCGTAGGCGTCGGCGTGATCTTCGGCTTTTATCCCGCCTGGAAAGCGGCGCGTCTTGACCCCATTGAAGCGCTGCGGTACGAATAAAATCGGTCATCAGGCTGTTGTTTCGACAAAGGACGGTTGCAAGGACCTTCTTCATGGCCGGCGGGGGCGTTGCTTTGGTTACCGGAGCTACGGGTTTCATCGGCCTGCGGCTGGTGAAAACTCTTGTAGAGCGCGGTGAGAAAGTAAAAGCTTTAATCCGTCAACGTCGGCTCGACTATCCGCCAGGCTATGAGGTGGACGGTTTCTGCCCCCTTGATCATCCTGCCGTGAAAGTAGTTTATGGCGACATCAGCGACCCGCGTGCAATATCCGAAACCATGCAGGGCTGCTCACAGATATATCATCTCGCCGGATATGCGAAGAATTGGGCGCCCGACGCAACCGTTTTCTACAAAGTGAATGTCCAGGGCTTGTTGAACGTGATTAAGGCCGCCCAGCAGGCCGACGTTGAGCGAATCGTGTGGACTTCCACACAGCTTACCTGTGGCCCGACGCCGCCGGGGCAACTCGCCACGGAAGAAACCTTGCCCCGCGACGGCCTCTATTGGACCGACTATCAACGCAGCAAACGCCAGGCGGAACTGCTGGCCTTCGAAGCCGTCCAACGTGAACATGTGCCCGTCGTGATCGTCAATCCTACGCGGGTCTATGGGCCGGGTTATTTGTCCGAAGCCAACACCGCCACCAGGCTGATTGATCTCCGCGCGCGCGGCCGATTTCCTTTCTTGCCCAACAGAGGACGCAATATCGGCAATTGGGTGTATGTCGATGATGTAGTTCAGGGCTTGCTTTTGGCCATGCAACGGGGCCGCATCGGCGAAAAATATATTCTCGGCGGCGAAAACGCCTCGCTCAGAGAGTTCTGTCAGGCAATCGACCGCGTAAACGGCCGAAGCCGCTTGAAGATTCCCTTGCTCGGCTTCAGCACCTGGGGGTTTGCTTATTACCGGCAGTTCCTGGCGGATTTCCTGGGCGTATATCCCACGATTACGCCAGGCTGGGTACGCATTTTCTTCGCCGACTGGCCTTGTACGTCGCGAAAAGCAGAAACCGAACTCGGCTACCGTATTACGCCCCTGGAAAAGGGATTACAACTTACCTGCCGGTGGCTCCAGGAGACGAGGAAACTCCGACCATGAACAAGCCTTTTCTCCACAACTCGTTTCTTTCGCTGCTTCGCAGTCCGCAAGGTGAAGCGGGAACAGTGTTGCTTTTCTCACCGCTGCTGATAATAACCTGGTATTATTTCGGCTCCCGCGAGTTCTTCTGGCAACACCGGCCGGAATGGTCGGCCGCGGCCGGCGATCCGGCAGCCGCGGCATGTACGTACATGTTTCTGGCGGCGTTCGTCCTGCTGGGTTTAATTCCTTTTCTGGTTGTCAGGTTCGTGCTCCGCCGACCGCCGGCTGACTACGGCGTATCCTTCGGCAACCGCCGGCGGACGTGCCGGTCCTTCCTGCTGCTGGCGCCTGTAATGATTCTCATCGCCTGGCTCAGTGCACACGATCACACCATTCAGGCATACTATCCTCTGAATCGTCGAGCGGGAGAGACATCGGCCGGATTCGCTTTCCACGCCGCAATGTATGTGTTGTATTACCTTGGTTGGGAATTCCACTTCCGCGGCTTTCTCCAGCACGGGCTGCGGCGGACAATGGGAGATTGGCCGGCCATGCTGGTGCAAACTCTCGCTTCGACGCTCGCCCATTTGGGCCGACCCGCTGTGGAAACCTATGCAGCCGTTATCGCCGGCGTATTTTGGGGGTTTTTGGCTTTCCGCACGCGATCGTTACTTTCCGGCCTACTACAGCATGCGCTCTTGGGCGTTACCGTGGACTATTTTCTTTGCCGCCGGTGGTGAGCTTGCGTCAGAGGCGCCGGAAAACAGCCGTTGGTTGTTGTGAGGTCAGCTTTTCTGCTTGGCCTTTTCGGCTTGATATTTTTCGAGGGTAGCCTTTACTTGTTCCTTGATGTCGTCCGGCAGTTCCTCATCATTTTGGGACTTTTCCACAGCTTTGGTTTGATATTCAATGGCCTTATCCAAATCGCCTTTTTCGTAATAGGCGCGAGCGAGGGTATCGAGAATCGCTCCGTTCTCGTACTTGCTCACTTCGGCAGCCTGCTTGGCGATTTCCAAAGCGACGTCCAAATCACGGTTTTTCAGGTCCGGCGTGTCAAGGATCGTCCAGGCCAGTTCATTGAGCACTTCGGCGTCGTCTTTTTTCACTTCAGCCAGCTTCTTGGCCACGGCGCAAGCCTTGGCCCCATCCTTCTTTTCCCGAACGAGAATGACGAACTTGGCATAGCCGGCCATCAGTTTCTCTTCGTCGCCGACTTCCTTGTCGTCGATCATCTCATCCAGCACCGTGAGCGCCTTGTCGAAATCTTGTGCGGCAATGGCCAGCTCGAACAGTTCCTTACGGCGTTGCTGACGTTGTTCGACAGTTTCTTTTTCCTGGTTCTGCTGGGGCGGTTGCTCATCAGCCCAGGCCGAACAAGCCCCGCAGAGCATGGCGATTGCAATAAACAGCGAATGAAATACTTTTTTCATAATTCGGCTCCCATCGCAGATAAACCCAATTACACTACTTTTTGCCGGCGACGTACCGACGGTAGCGAGCTATCATATTAGCCGTTTTATGCTCAGATAGCAAGCTCACCCCCCTACCGCAACCACGCATGGGTACACACGGGTTAAGAAGGCGCGCAATTCGTCCAGATTTACGATTAGAATGCCCCGCAACCGCGCTGACGGGCGAAACACACTTCCAGGAAGCCGCCATCCCTTCTCCGGGGCAATAATTACGGCAATCTTGCAGGTCGACTTATGTCAAACTTCGCTTATCAGGCGGACAAGTTCAACCACGTTTTCCACCTGCATCTTCTCGAAGGCGGTCGCCCGATGCTTGGCGACCGTCTTTTCGCTGATCCCCAATTCGCCGGCTATCTGCTTGGTATGCTTGCCGGAAACCATCAGCTCCACTACCTGGCGTTGTCGGGCGGAAAGATTTTTCAGGCGCGCGGCAAGCTCGCTGCGTCTTGCCTGACGACGCTGGTTTTGGACGTATCGGGCCAGGGCGTCTTGAATACGCCCCAACAAGGTTTCCCGATCAAAGGGTTTTTCCAAAAAATCCAACGCTCCGGCGCTCATCGCTTGCACGGCCATGGGCACATCTGCGCAGCCGGACATCATGATCACCGGCGCCTGGCAGCCGCGCTCGGCCAGAACGCGTTGTAGTCCCAGGCCGTCCATTCCCGGCAGACGCACGTCAAGCAGCAGGCATTGCGGCCACTCCGGCGCACAGCGGAAGTCTGCCAAAAAAGCCTCGGCCGAAGGATACGACTTCGCCTCCATGCCTGCGCTGCGAATCATCAAATTCAAGGTTTCACATACTTGAGGATCATCGTCAATGATATACACGGTAGCGGTGGTGTCAGTCATTGCCCCGGCTCCTTCGACTCGACAGAGAAAGGCAACCTCCTGAAGGCGGAAAAGTCTGGACGAGACCTGCCCCACACAACTCCGAGACGCCTGACCTGATGGTGAACTACTTTGCGAAATGCTTCCTCAGCAAGGATGCTTTGCTGAGAGGCTGGAAGAGAGTAATAGCACAAGAGGCCTCTTTCGAGACACCGCGAGGTATGATGTGCTGAACGAAGTGTGGAATGATACTTGGATGGACTATTTGCTTCGTCCAGCCGAGAAATATGTCTAAGTTGTACAGCAGTTTGCCCCACGGCTGTCTCCTGTGTCTATTCGGCCCGACTACACAGGAAGAACAACCTGCCCGCTGTCTCGAAGCTGATTCCCAGGCAACCTTTGCAGCAGGTTTTCCAAAATAACGGTAATTTGCACCCAATGTTTACCCATTTCTTGTTTCGGCCAACTATGACATACAGCTACCAAAAAACAGTAATAAATTCTCCGTTTAGTGCCCCCCAATCTGGTTGGGTGGTATGTAATAACCAGTCCAATAATGCGTTAATTTAGCATTTCCGCACAACCGTTACCGACTGACAATCGCAAGCTTGAGCGACTTTTACAGCCACGGCCTGCTGTGGCAATTCTTTGCTGGAAAAGAACTTACGCATTTTCCGCACCGTGAAGCCCATAAGCTGTTCATCTGCTACAGGATGGTTTCTAAAGAGGTTCGCAATTTTTCGCGTGTAAGACGCCTGGGGGTGGGAGTAAAGTAAAGGGAAGAAGGTGGATCGTCTTCTCCTCGGTTATCTGACTTATTTAAAGAGGCGTTCGGCATCCTCCTTGGTCAGTGAGAACCTTATGACAGAAAACCCTGAAAGTGCCGGCGATTTTGCCCAACTGCTGGCCATTCACGAAGCGCGATTATTTGCCTACATCTACGCGCTGACGCTCAATTTGGCGGACGCCGAAGACATCTACCAGGATACCGTCCTGATTTTGTGGCGCAAGTACAAGGAGTATCGCACGAACACGAACTTTGCCGCATGGGCCCGCGCCGTCGCACACCGTGAACTGCAACATTATTTCCGCCGCAAGGGACGCCAACGAGTGCATTTCGACGAAAAACTCCTGGAAGAATTGAGCGAAACACAAACCTATCTGGACGATGCCCAGGAAGCTTCGCCGGACATTTATCTTCAGGCATTGCTCCAGTGCAAAGAGAAACTGCCGGAGAGCGATCGCCGACTGATAGAACTGTGCTACGCCAGTGGGCTGAATATCACCCAGGCCGCACAACAACTCGGCCGCTCGCCGCAAAGCGTCTGCAACTCCCTCAGTCGCATTCGACGTGCGCTATTCGATTGCATCCAAGGGTTCTTTAAGACGGAAGAACAAACCGGTGAGTGAAAACCATTTTCCCGAAGAACGACTTTGGAAGCTGACGGAAGCCGTCTGCTCGGAAACTATTTCCGAGGTAGAACGGGCGGAGTTGCAGCGCCTCTTGCAAGGCAATCCGGCGGCCCAACGGTTCTACCTCCAATACTGCCGGTTACACGCCGAATTACGTTACTTGCATCGTCCTCAACAAGCCCAGCAGCAAAGGCTTTCGTCTTCCCCTTCGAGCGATTTGATTACGGGCGAACCGGCGACGCCCATGTTGCCGGAATACAATTTGCCCTGGGAGAAACCGCGGCCGAAGGTGGTCATTGAGACATCGCCGCCGAAAGTGATTCCTTGGTATAGCGTCAATTCGCCCATCGGCCTGCCGCTGATTGCTTATACTCTCGGTGCGATCATAATGCTTATCGCCATCGGCATTGGGGCCGTAGTCCAGGTTACCCATAACTACGAAATTGCGGCTACCCAAACTGTAACAAGTGAGGAAGATTCCGGCGGCGATGGTGGATTCTCCGGTGCTCTGGCAACTGCCGAGAAGGCTAAACCAAAGAAAGAGGAAGCTCCTTTCGTCGGCCACATTAGCGGGATGGTGGATTGCCGCTGGGCTGGTCCGTCCTTAAAGCCCATTGCTCCCCGTATCCGGCAAGGGGCGAAGTTCGCGCTTGAATCAGGCCTGATGGAAATCACCTACACCACCGGCGCCAAGGTCATCCTCCAAGGCCCTTGCACCTATGAAGTCGAATCACCCCACGGCGGCTATCTCGCGCTCGGCAAACTGACGGCCAGAGTGGCTAGTGGCCAGTGGCCAGTGACTAGTGCTCAATCGCCGGCAGCAACTCAGAAATCAGAAATCAGAAATCAGAAATCCGCAATCTCCAAATCTCCAAATCTCCAAATCTCCAAATTCGTTGTGCGGACTCCGACCGCCACAGTAACCGACCTGGGCACCGAGTTCGGCGTAGAAGTCTTTGAGTCGGGAGAGACCGCCTCGCATGTCTTTAGCGGCATTGTGAAGTTGGAAATCGTAGGCGGCGGCGCCGGGCAAGACGTGGTGTTGCAGGAAAACGAATCTGCGTTGATTGAAAAGTCAGGCGGTGAAGGCGGTGCTCCGAAGGCGACCGTACGACGCTGCGCCGTCCAACCGGAGCGCTTCGTGCGGAAGCTTCCTACTGGGAAAAAATACTTACCCGTCTACACTCTGGCTTATTTTCGCCTAGGCGAGGACGATCCCGGGGCGGCTGACGGCCAGCCGGCTAATGACCACACAGTCAACCACCGTGGCAAGTGGCACCTGGAAAAGTACGGCTCGCCCAGCTACACCGCCAAGGTGGCCGCGCCTGGCAGCACGCTGGCTGTCAGCTTTACGGGCACCAACCACGAGTGCTTCTATCGCCGGGACCTGTTCCAATCGCCCATGGACAATTTCATTCTCGAGGCTTGGGTCCGACCCAATCGCGTTGTTCGTTACCCATCCTATATCGTGCATAACGGTGCCGTGGTGGACAACGGCTACGGAATTGTGCTGGGTGAAGATGGTTGGGTAGTTCACGTACCCAACGTCGAAACCAGACGGTTGGGCATCCCGTACAGCGTGGGTCGTTGGGTCCACGTGGCGCTGGTGCGGGACAACTGCCGCCTGCAATTATGGCTCGACGGCCGGCTGGCCAAGGACTTGGGTGAAACTTTGGTTCCACTACTGCCCGGCGGACCGTTCTTGATCGGCGGAGCGCCGGAGGAGGTGGTGCCGGATCCTAAGAATGCATATACCTTCGACGGCCAGATCGATGAGGTCCGGCTGTCGGAGTTCCGCGGGCCGTTTCAGCCCGAGATGCTGTTGCTTCATCCTGAAATGCTTCCACAGGCGGAATCGCCGGAAAGGAGGGAAAAGTAGGAGGCCGCCATAAGGCGGCCAGGACGGCGGGTCGCTCGCGGACGCCGGACCGTCCCACGGTCGAAGGGAGATAGACTGATCGAAAAATACACTTAGGAAGGGAAGTCATGCGGTGAATTACAGGCAGCCGAAAGTGGGGCTGCCAAAAACGATTGAACCTTCGTGATCAGATTACGTCGAGGCAAGTTGAAGAAACGTTTCGGGTTGATTCATTCAGAGTGTTTCTGGAGGCGTGAGGCGTAACTACAAAAAAGTGCTTCACCTGATTTAAGAGGAGACTAACATGTCCAGTTATTTCCTTCGTTCGCTACTGTTACTGTGCATCCTTGCTTTCGCTGTTGAATCGCAAGCCGCTCTGGTAAACTATTGGGCCTTTAACGATGGCTCGGGCACTATAGCCGTGAATACGGGAACGAATGGGGAGGATGCTAATGCCGTCCTTCAGTCCGCAGATACCCGATTGGCTTGGTATGGAGTGCAGTTGGCCTCGCCGGCACCGGATGTTCCGCTTCCTGTTTGGACTACCACCTGCAAGTTCGGCGGTTATGCCTTGCAGTTTACAGGTGTAAGCTCGCCCACCGATGGTGCGCAGTTTAACTACGTCGGCTTACCTTTATACAGCCCGTATGTTATGCAGGGAGAGAATGCCAGTCTTAGCATGTGGGTCCAGTGGAACGGGATTCAACCGCAGGCTGTGAGCGGCAGTGGATCCAGTTGGACGTTGTTGCCTAATGCGAACGGCTGTGTGTTTGGCCAGAATACTGCCTGGGTAGGTGCCTGGGGTGTCATTGGCCTTAACAACACTACGGATCCCTCCGTCGCCAACGGCCTGAGGGTTACTGGGGACGGTTCGATGGCAGGGGCTTTTACGCCAGGCCTCGGCGACTTCGATGGCTCTTATGGCTGCCTGGGTTCGCCACCTGTGGCGCCTGGTAATAATGTGTGGAACCACATTGTGATGACAGTCAGTCCGGAAGGATACAGTTTATACATGAATGGACAACTTCTCCGTACCAACTTCGGAGTGGGATCTATTTCTGGATGGGGTACAAGTATCGGCGCAGTCTTCGACTATAACGGATTTCAAGACACCGGAATGGCCCAAGGCGGCTCTAATTCCATCATCGACGATGTTGGGATTTTCGACGAGACCTTGTCCGTCGGAAAGGCCAGAGCAATCTATACCACCCAGACACTCCCAGGTCTAGAAGGCTACGACCTGGGCAAGATGAACACCTTGTTCGGCGTTTATGACTCCGGCGAACCGCAGACGATCGGCTCACTCTCCTGGGAGAAGATCACTGGACTAAGCCGTAATCCCGGCGATGCCTGGATCGAGGGTGGGTATTACTATGTGCAGCTCGGCAGCTCGGATGGCGTCCGCGCAATTCCCGAACCGGGAATGTTAGTTTTGCTGGCCGCCAGCTTAGTGGGGCTGCCATACTACGTCTGGAGGAAGCGGCGGTAATAAAGGGACTCAGGAATTTTAGTTAGCGCTTGATTCGGGAGTGGCGGCGGTCGTTCGGCAGCAAAATCGCTAGCCGCCGCGCTCCCGGATCAGAGTGGGGCTGCCTTTTTATGCTGCGGCTGCTCAAAGGATGCCATTGACTGTTGTTAGTCAATGGAATGTATAACCAAGAGTCATTAATCCCAAAGCACCTGTTTGTGGGCTTGAACTTTTTTTCCTCTAAGGAAGGTTTGGATGGCTCACACAAAAAGTTACGTCCCTTGGGAGGTTCTCCGATGAAGCGGAGCAAGCCTGTTTCCCGCCGCGATTTCCTAGGTATCAGCCTTGTAGGCGGCGCCGGAGCAATGTTGTTTTGGCCAAGTTTGAAAAAGGTGAGTTGGGCGAACGACACATCTTTAGGCATTTGCGTGACGCTGTGCAACCATTGGAGCTACATTGGCATCGGCTGGCAACTGGGAATCGAGTCGTGCGTCCTGTCGGTGCTGGACGCCCTGGGCATGGCCGACCGCCCGCCGCATGTGAAAACTTGCATCAACCTTGATGCTCGGGCATACGAGCTGATTGCAGAGAAATTTCCCGAAGTAGCTGCACGGCTAAAAAAATATCTCGCTGAAGGGAAGGTGGAGTTGATCGGCGGCACCTATGGCCAGCCAATGGGGACCACCATCAGTGGTGAGTCCAACATCCGGCAGCTCGTGGTTGGCCGGGAGACGATCCGCAAAGCCCTGGACTACGAGATGGTTACGTTTCTGGAGGAAGAGGAATTTACTCATCCACAAGTTCCACAGATCGCCTTGGGTGCGGGCTTCCGATACGCCGGTCTTGCCCAGTTGGACACCTGGGGCAGGGCGGGCTGTCCGGTGCTCGACCAAAACGTAATCCTTTGGAAGGGAATCGACGGCACGACCATTCCTACAATTCCCAAAACCGCTTTGTTTGGATTTACTCTTGACTTGAAGCAGCTTTCCGCTTCGACAGCGCTCAAGAAACTCCAGTCCTTAGGCAGGCCGCTGATATTCGCCTGGGAAGAGTTTGGCTGGGAGTCTCCCGAACAACCTTCCTATCTAACCGCTCCGGCAAAATACAAGGAGTTTGCTGAAAAGTCACCAGTAGAGTTCGTGACCTGCAAGGAGTACCTGGACAAATATGGCTCGAATGCCAAAGAAACGATTTATTTTCCTATGGACGCCTGGGATAAGTCGCTGACCTGGGGACTGGGCGGCGACCAAATCCGAATCCTTGATCGCAAGGTTGAGGGGCTGCTGTTGGCGGCGGAGTGCTTCGACGCGGTTGCCTCCAGCTTAGGTGCTCCCTCACAAGCGGAGCTACTGGAAGCGGCCTGGAAAGACTTGTTGGCCTCGCAAAGCCACGACGTGGGGCTGTGTGAATATTCCCGCTGGCAAGGTGGTCGGATGGCACCCCTAGACCGCCTGGAAGACAAGCACAATTTCACTTGGGGCGCGATCGGTTACAATCACCTTGACGCAGCCCAAAAACAGGCCCAAATCGCTCTCGATGCTTCCCTGGACTGCCTCGTCAAGCGAATCAATTCCAACAGCGGCAAGCACGGGCACCTCGCTGTCCACGTATTTAATTCCAGCGGTTGGCAGCGCGAAGGTCTGGTGCTCACGGGGCGGATTTACCCGCTTCCCGAAAAAGCTGCCAGCATAATCGTCAGAAACCGAAAAGGTGAGACCATTCCTTCTCAAGTAATCAAAGAAGAGCGAGACGGGCAAGGAAATCTCGTAACGGCCACCGTAGCCTTTCTGGCCGAGAAGGTTCCGAGCGTCGGCTATGACACCTACTTCCTGGAATTCAGGCGAGAGCCGGCGACAGCCGCCACGGCAGCTACTGCGTTACAAATCGATGAATCAAACCTCACGCTGGAAAATGAACACATCAAGGTGCGGCTCGATCCGCTCAGCGGAGGCGTAATGAGTCTTGTCAACAAGCGATTGAAGCGGGAAGCCATCGAAGGTGCGGGCGGTGCCTTCCCGGTGCTTACTGGCAAGCCGAATCCCAATTTATCGCTTCGACCACAGCCGCCTGCTATCTATGATAGCTCTAAATCCCAGGCGCAAATCGACTGGATCGAAAGAGGACCGGTGCGGGCGACAGTGCGGTCGCAGCATCTTTGGAAATACATGGCATTCGAGACCCGTGTGACGATTACTGCTGGCAATCCGTATGTCGAAGTGCTCAGCCGAATGCTGGTACGGGTACCCCCCCAAGCGGACTCGCTACCAGCGGATATAAAAGAAGGGTACTGGTTCTCATTTGTTCCCGCTTTCCAGCCCAGGACGATCGTCCGCGATTTCCCTCTCGCGGTCGAGCCGACCCAAAAGAACGAGTTTCATGCTCTCTCGTTTGTCGATCTGGTGGGGGACGATTTCGGGGTGTTGGTGTTGCACTCCGGCACGCAATGGTTTCGGAAAGATGCAGAAGGACGGCTCTCAAACCTTGTGATGCGGGAATGGGAATCGCATTTCACCGGCGAGTACGGCTGGCCGATCTATGCCGAATACCGGCACGCCCTGCTACCGCACGAGGGAAATCTCTCCAATGCCGAGCGCCTTCGTGCCGCGACGGATTTTTGCCGCCCCTTCTTGGCGCGGCTAGGGCCGCCGCACTCCGGCGATCTACCTGCCTCTAAAGGCTTTCTTACGGTGACGCCGGCTGCGGTACAACTTTCGGCCTTTCGTTACAAACCCAGCCAGGGCTGTGAGATTCGCGTGGTCGAAGTCGAAGGTCGCCAGTGGCCGGCCAAGGTCGAGCTGGGATTCCCTGTAGCCGGCGTTTGTGAAACCAATCTTCTTGGTGAAAAAGTGGCAGAAGTCGCCCGACAAGGAAACCAGCTTCGTTTCGACATCCACCCGTGGAAAATCCAAACATTCCAGGTTAGCTAAGGGGACTGAGCATGAAAGATTTAAGAGGTGGCAGCCGTCGAAACCATAACATTTTGCGGGGAAAATTTACCTTCCGCCCGCCCCTACATGGTTTCACACTGGTGGAGCTTTTGGTCGTCATCACGATCATCGCCATCTTGATTGCACTTTTGTTGCCGGCGGTGCAGGCGGCGCGCGAGGCGGCCAGGCAGACCCAATGCAAGAACAACCTGAAGCAAATTGCCTTGGCATGTTTGAATCACGAGCAGGCCAACGGCTTCCTGCCGACCGACGGCTGGGGATATTGCTGGGCGGGCGTGCCCGGTCGCGGATTCGATAAACGCCAACCGGGCGGCTGGCACTACAATGTTCTCCCGTATCTGGAGCAACCAGCCTTGCACGAAATGGGCGCCGATGGCCTTCAGGAAGCGTATCGGCAGCGGGTAGGCACGCCGCTGGCCGGCTTCTACTGTCCCAGCCGCCGCCGCGCGTTGGCCTATCCGAACATCTATATCAACTCGCCCACCAGATGGGTCAACATCACCCCGCAACCGCCCATTTGCGGGCGGAGCGATTACGCCGGCAACGGCGGCGATTATGTTTACTTCTCCTTCACTACAGGCTCATGCCGGGTACAAACGCTTGACGACGGCGACGCCTTGCCCGATTCCGAATGGGCAAAAACCTACGGCGGCGCTAACGGGACCACGGGCATTTTTTACGTTCGCAGCATGATGAGGTTGGCCGTCATCAGCGACGGGACAGCCAACACCTATTTGATCGGCGAGAAATATTGCGACCCGGACCACTACAGTGACGGCATGTCGCCCTGGGACGACCAAGGTTGGGATTCCGGTTGGGACTGGGACACGATCCGCTGGACCAGCAACGGCCCGCCTTTCGAACTGGCCCGCTACCGGCCGTTTCAACCCTGGCAGGACACACCCGGTGACGGCACGCACGGGGCGGCCTTCGGCAGCGCGCATGCCAACGGCTTTCACATGGCTTTCTGCGACGGCTCGGTGCAGATAATTAGTTATTCCATCGACCTGGAAATTCACCATCGGCTTGGCAATCGCAGCGACGACCAGACCATTGACGCTAAGGCGTATTGACGGTCAACGGTTGGTTCGGGCGAAGAAGGCGGTGCGGACGCGGGTGAGGTACTCCGGCGCGGGAAGGCCGTAAGGACGGAACTTCTCCAATACCCCTTGACCGTCGTCGTAATAGATCGCGCGATGCACGCCCAAGCGACTCGCTTCCGGAGAGTCCATTAAGCTGCTTGAATCGTTGGCGTTCATCTGAAACAGCACGCGCAGCTCGAAGTCTTGTAAATTTCGCCGGTCGAGAATGCGGATCAAGTTGGCATAGGTGTCGCACCAAACGATCGCATGCACGCCCAACACCGGACCCTCCCGCAGCAGGGCGGCAAAGCGACGCGGCAACGTAGTCGCCTCTTCTTCGCTCCCGTAGCCGAATTCATCCTCTTTCCGCAAATCCCGGAAACGGCCGAGATTGTAGAGCAACAGGAAAAGAGAAGGCGGATTCTCTTGGGGGGATGTCTGACGTTCGCAGAGGGCGGCGTATAGCTCTTCGATTACCGCGCCGCAATCGCGTACCGAGGCAATCTTCACTGTATGCGGCAAGACGGCAGCCAGACGTTTCCAGACGCCTACTTCCGGTGCGTCGCCGCGCATGCCGTCTAGAATGAAGAACTTGCCGTCCTGGGGCTTTCTTTGCGCGGCCAGACTGAACAGGCAGGAAGCCATCACGCCCAGGGCGGCTTCCTCGCGGTGGCCGACGAGGAGCAGATTGCCGCCGTTTTGCCGCAAAAACAGAGCAGCGGTAGGGTCTTTGATGGCCACCGCCGCGCCGAGCCAGGCAGTAAGGGCGGGTGTGTGGGGAGACCAATCCGCAGCGGAGAGCAATTCTTCCAGCCGGCGGTTGTCGGACAAATCGGCCAACACATTGCCTTCGAATACGATCTGTTGCGGGGCGCGATAGTTCTTTTGCCGGGCCAGGCGGCTGATGCGTTCCAGGTATGCGTCGCGTTCATGGTCCGGCAACCAGACTACCTGGAAGGGATGATTGCCCTCATACAAGCCATTGGCGTCATTATAAATCGCCTCGCCCGGCCGGCTAAGCAGTCTGGCGGCGGTGTTTTCTTCGCTGAGGATAAGGTGGGCGTCGGCTTCGCTGCACTGGAGGGCGATCCGCACGGCCATCTGCCCGATGGTACTCCGCGCAAGCGTGTAAGCTCCGCCGAGAGTTTGCGAGCCAAGCAGCACATGTATCCCAAACGCCCGACCTTGACGCACCAGCCGGTCCAGGAGCAGCGCCGACTCCTGGGCAATGCGATCGTCTTCGACAAACAGTTCCTGAAACTCGTCGATAATGAGCAGGATGCGCGGCAGTTTGGCGTCGGGCTGAGCGGCGCGATAGCTGCGGATGTCCTGCAAGCCACGGGCACGTAGCAAGTCGCCACGAGCACGCAACTCGGCGTCCAAGCGCTGTAAGACGCTCAGGCCGAACTCGCGCTCGCTTTCTATCGCCACGACGCGCGCATGAGGCAATGTCGAGCGGGAGTAGGCTTTGAATTCCACGCCTTTCTTGAAGTCCACCAAATACAATTCCACTTCCTCGGGGCTGTAGCGCAGGGCAAGGTTGGTAATCAAGACGTGCAACAATGTGGATTTGCCGGAACCGGTCTTGCCGGACACCAATACATGTTGGGATGTGCCGTGGCCGAGGTCCAGGTACTGAAGTTTCAAAGCGCCGGCGCGACCGAGTGGGACAAGGATGCCGTTTCGTGTGTCCATAGTCCACCACTCTTCCTCTGGCGGAACGGTGCAGGAGAACGGAACCTCAACGCGGCCGGAATCCCTGGCGGCTTCGCCGACCTGACGGACGATTTCTTTAAAGCGTTCCACCGGCGGCGGAGCAGGATATTCTACCCTCAGAGGACCGTATTGCGCATGGCGCCAGAGGAAACAGCCTTCCGACCATTGCAGCGAGAGGGCTTCGGCTTCCAGATCGCGCAGTTGCAAGTTGCGCGGCACGGGAGCTTTTTGGTCCAGGCTCATAAGCACGAATACCCCGCAGCGCGCGCCGCTGGCCACGATGCTCTTCAGCCGTTGCACCGCCGACTCGTTGAAGTTGGCCGGGAAGTCGGCCACAACCAGCACGCGATATGGTTCCGACAACTCACCGGCAAAGGCGTTGTATTCTTCAATCGAAGCGAACTCCTTCCGCAAATACACCTGAATCACGTTTTCCATGTGTTTCGTCAGGTCGGCCAGGCGCGTTTCGATGTGGACGGCATCGGTCCAGATGCGACTGGAGACCAATTGCTCGTCAAAGTCGGCCAGGTGCATGAAGGCCGAGAAGTTCTCGCCCAGGCCTACCGGATCGATGATCGTGAAGCGGACCTTCGCCGGAGGCAGCGCCGTAAGCATGCGCAGCATCACGCTTTGCATCAACTCCACGGCTTTGGCGCGGCCTTCACCGGCAGCCTTTAACAATAGCAGCGACCGGCTCGGAAAAGGCGTTAAAACGGGTAGCGTGATGGTTTCCACTTTCGGGCGCAACTGGGCGTTTTCCGGCATACCGCCGGGAACGTCGCTGAGCTTCACCCGTGCGTGACCGAAAGGAATCGCCGTGGGAATGGTTTGCGGTGGCGCCCAGTCTTTCCAAGCCGGACCGTTCCAATCAGAAAAGCGCTCCTCGGCCGTTTTCAGGCCGGCATCAACCAACTGAAAAATGCGCGCCATGCCGCTCCGCCATTGTTCGGCCATCTCCTCCCACTGGAGTTGATAACGGCGGCGACTTTCCTCCAGGTCGTGCCGATGCTGCTCTTCCGCTCGTTGCGATTCGGCAACGAAAGTTTCTTTAAGACGTGCCAACAGGGGCGGATATTTTTGCTCGAGGTCGTTGATTATCCGCTCGTAGCGTGTTTTGAGTTCGGCTAACCGTTTGGGATAAAGCTCATCCGCGCGGCGCAACTCCTCGCGGCGACGTTCCTCGATATGGGCTATGGTCTCAGCGAAGCGTTTGTCGGCTTGCTGAATCTGCTCTTTGTGGCGGGCGATAATGGCGGCATCCAGGCGGCGACATTCTTCCTTGGCGGCTTCCAGCACGCCTGGTCGGCCGAAGCCGGCCTCAAGCAAAGTGCGCCGCAGGGCGAGATACTTTTCCAGGGCTTGTCGCTTGCCGCGCCGATAGGCCCAAACGCCGAGGACAACACTGATTACTGCCGCCGGAGTGCCGCTGAAGGCCGCCCAACGCCAATCTTCCCAACCGAAAAAGCGCGCCCAGGGATAAATCGCCGGCAGCCACAGCAAAAGGAATACCACCAGCATGCGCGGCCCATGAAAGAGATATAACACGCTCCGCTTGCTGAGGGCGCGAAATTGGGATTGGGCTTGCTCCAGCGCATGGCAAAAGCGATGGCCGGGATGCTTTTCCAGCAGCATTTCAACAGGCGGATCCGGCGGCGGGCCGTCCCAATAGCTGTGACGTTCGAGTATGGCCACTGCCTCACGATGGAGCGTCTCGAGCTTTTGCCACCGGTCTTCCAGGGCTGCGAGGATGTCTTTAAGCGGAAGATTCAGGCCGCCGCGCGCCGCGTCGCCGGCTTCGATGGCCTCCCAGTGGGCATCCTGGAGGGCTTGCTCGGCAGCCTGACGCTCGGCTTCATATTTGGCAAGGATTTCCGCACGGACGGTTTTGTATTCTTTTTCCAGGGCGGCATGTTCCGTGCGATACTTTTCTTCAGTATCTTTCTTTGCCGTGGCATATTCGGCCTCCAGCCGCGATTTTTCCGCCTGATAGTTTTCTTCCAGCAAGCGCCGCTGCGATTGATATTCATTTTCGGCGGCCTGGTTGCGTTCGGCAAAGCCGGCTTCGATGTTTTTCTCCGCTGCCGCACGCTCACCGGCGAGGCGACAAAGTTCGTCAAGCAAGCGGGCCGGGCCTTCCGGCGACAGCAGTTCCTCCGTTCCTGCCGGCGGCTCGGCGGCAATCGGCCGAAGATGGTTGGTATCTTCCATACGCTTGCTCCAGTCGCAAAGCGGCTACTCGTTCTCGTCGCTGGTTTGGCGCTCGGCTGCCGTGAGGACTTCGGCCAGCCGTTGAATGGCGTCCAGCATATCGGACACCCGCGACTCTACAGGCGCCAGATGCTCTTCGTGAAACTTGCGTCGGGCTTCGTCGAGCCACTGGGTTTCCACTGCCGCCTGAACGGTCCGCAGGGTTTTCAGGGCCATTTCCAGTTTGGCCGACGGCGTGTGCAAATCCCAGTTTTTCACGGTTGTGTGCGGTTCCCCTCGGATTCAGTTTCTCCGGTCGAAGAACGTGTCGCAGGCGGCAACGCTTCGTTCGGCGCCTCTAAGGAAATATAGTTCACCAGCGAGGCGCTCATCTGCTTGAGTGCCGCTACGGCGCGGGCCAGGTCCGTTTCCAGCCACACCGAAAATTGCGTCCGGCAACGTTGAAAATCATCCACGGCGCGGTCAATCGTCCCGCTCCATTGCCGAACGGCGCGGAGTTTTTGTTGGGCGACTTCCAAACGCCGTCGGGCTTTTTCCACCGCCCGCTTTTCTTCCAGGCAGGCCGGTTCGTGATCGGCCACACGACGCGACATGCGCGCCTGTTGCAAGGAGAGCTTCGCCCGATTCAATTCCTCCTGGGCTTTGCGAACTTCACGCTCCCAATAGCTTTTCCGTTCGCTGTGGATCCACTCCAGGATGCGGCGGATTTCAATATCCAAGTCGTCGAGAACGGAGCGGGCCTCGCCGCGAAACTTCTCCAGGGCGGCGGTCAGGGTGGGCAAAACGTCGATGGAGGTTACGCGCGCGGGCTTGCCCATCGACCTCTACTCCTAACGCTGTTGCAGATATTCCTCGATGATTTCCGCCTTACGAATCAGATACGGAACATGGCGGTCCACAAGCTCGATAAACCGGCTGAGAGCTTGCATCTGCCGCTCAAACTCTTCGGAAAACTTCTTTTGTTCCTGATCGCGCCAGGTTCGTTCCAGCGCGGCAAGCTGGCCGGAGAGGGACTTGAGCCGCTCCTGGATGTCGGAGCTGAACTTTTTCAGGCTCTGCGCGAAACGGCGCAATTCTTCAGGGTCAACTATGGCTTGAGGCATGAGGATGCAACCTTACCAATCCACCCCGCTTCCTTTTTCGGAGATTATTTGCCCTCGATTCTAGGCACGCGAGAGATACTCGCCGGTGCGGGTGTCAACTTTGATGCGTTCGCCCTCGCTGAGGTATTCGGGAACTTGCACCACGAGGCCGGTTTCCAAAGTGGCCGGTTTACTTCGTGCCGTGGCCGAGGCCCCTTTTACGGCCGGATCGCAGCGCACGACCTGCAATTCCACGGCCACCGGCAACTGGATGCCGACACAGCGTTCGTTATAAATCAGCGCCTGCAATCCTTCGATGGTTTCCGTAAGATAATTCAGCTCTTCGGCCAGGTCGTCGCGCGGCAGCGCGTATTGTTCGTAGTTTTCCTCATCGAGAAAATGTACTTCCGTGGGGTCGGCATACATGAACTTGACGGGCCGACGACGAAAATCGGCGTCCGGCAGCGAATCGCCGCCGCGGAGCGCAATATCGACCTTCTGCCGCGTAATCAGGTTGCGCGCCCGATACTTGTAGATCGTGGCCGCGCCTCGCGCCGAAGGGCTTTGGACGTTAACGGCCTCAATTAAGCAAGGTGCTCCGTTATAATTGACGATCTGACCGCGTTTGATGTCTTTGGCTAACATTTCTTTCCCAAAAAAACGAAACTGCAATTGAACAAATCTTCAGTTATAAATCAGTGATAAACGTCCCCGACTGCGGGTCCACAGCCACGCCGTGAGTAAGTCGGGCAAGCTCTTTCAGCACCGAGAGCAACGTGCCTGGGTCCAGCAACTCATCATCCTCCTCTTCCTCTCCTTGTTCCCCGATGCGTTCAAAGTGGAGCACGTCGAACCGACCATCGTAGGACTTGATCTGGGACCAGGGGACCGGAGGATTCTCTTCCCCGCCGAGTTTGCGGAAGTCTTCGATCAGTATAGCGCTTTGTTCGAGCACTTCCTCGCCGCCGGTGTAGCAAATATCCAGGGCTGCATAATCGTCGGGAGAAATAAGCGTCAGAGAATCCACGTATCCTTGCGGGTCGCTGCTGAGGTTGCTGAGCTGGAAACGCTTGTTCAGGGCCAGGAGCGCCTTGGTGAGCTTGTTCATTTTCGGGCGTTTCTTGGCGTCGAAAAGCACGAAGTACGTTTCACGCCAACGGTATTGCTTGTCCTCAAAGGTTGACATGGCACACAGACGCTCGAAAAAAAACCTTTCTTCCGGCAATCGGCCAGCTTAGGTTAGATGGTATCTTGGTTGCCCACCGGACTCAAGAGACTCCGGGAAGGAAATCATTTTTTTATATTACCAAATTCCGCCGCCCGACGTTGAGCGGCAAGAACGGCCTCGATTATTGCTCCACGCACTCCCCTGGATTCCAACACCTGCAAGCCGGCGATAGTCGTGCCGGCAGGGCTGACAATGCGGTCTTTCAATTGTGCGGGATGTTCGCCGGTGGCCAAAAACATCTCGGCTGCGCCGCGGAGGGTCTCTGCGGCCATTGCGGCAGCCACCGGGCGGGATAGTCCGGCGCCGACGCCCCCATCGCTCAGGGCTTCGAGCATTACGCAAACGAAGGCCATCCCTGAAGCCGCCAGCGCCGTAACGGCGTCCAGGAGTTTTTCCTCCACTTGCCACACGGAGCCGACGCTGCTCAGTAATTGCTCGATAAGCGCACTGTCGTCCGGCGTCGCCGACTGGCCGAGGCAATAGCCGCACACGCCGCGTCCTATGAGGCAGGCGGCATTCGGCATCGCACGCGCCGGCCGTACCTCAGGGCCGAACCATTCGGCCAGTTGAGCCAGCCGTACGCCGGCCGCCAGTGAAAGCAGCATCTGCTTCGCCGAGAGCCTGCCGCGCAGTTGGCCGGCGACTTCCGCGACTTGCTGCGGCTTGACCGCCAGCACAAGCAAATCCGCCTGGGCTGCGACGAGCCGATTATCGTCCACGGCAGCAACACCGGTCAACTCCGCGAAGCGTTTTCGGGCGTTTTCATCGATGTCGGCGGCGAGCAGGCGGTCGGCCTCGATTGTTCCGGCACGGAGCAAACCACGAACTAATGCCGTGCCCATCTGGCCTGCGCCAAGCAATCCGACTCGTTGCACAATCATCTTGTTTCTTGCCGCGTGAAATAAGCCCGACCGCCATCCGTCATGCTACGATAAAGCAGCTTCGACGGCAATGGCCCCTGGGGGGTAAAAACCTCTTACTTCCGGCCCATACGACGGGCTTTTTCGAGGATGCCGGGGTGCGCAGCTTCCATTATCTCGCGGACATCCGCATAACGCATGGTTCGTTCTTCAAAGGTGCGTTTCCGCAAAGCGCCCAAGAACCGCGCCTCGAACTCACGTATGTTCGAGCCGTAAATATGAAAACTGTCGGCCAAGTGGCAATAGCGACCCAAGGTAATCGGCTGACCGACGAGGCTTTCGATTCGTCCGGCGATCCGCGCTTGCAGTCGCGTCAAGGCGAAGATGTTCATAAAAGCCGCCTTATAGGCGTCATTCGAGCGAAAGCGGACGTTCATGTTCAGCAACCAACGGTCGCCGTCCTGGCTGAGCCGACACCAGATGCTCTGCAAACACGGCGGATCGTAGCATGTCGTGTCTTCCCAGACTTTCCAGGTAATTGCTTGGGCGCGACGGGTATAGGGGGTTTCGGCCAACCGCCGGCAGATATGCTCTATTTGATCGAACGGCGAAAGCGTCGGTGCTTCATAGCCGAACAGCCGCTGATGATAGGTATATTCCCAGCGCGTATCCGTGGCGTCGTGAGGATCGCGGACGCAATGGTCCTTGATGCCTTCGCATACTTCCATCACGTATTCCTCAAGTTCCTCGAAGCCGCCGGGAAAATCGCGATGAATCATCGGTTCCGCCGTCGGGTCATCGACCGTAAGCAACATCGTGGCGTCTTTGCTGGGCGGATCTTCCGGTTTGTCATATTGCGTTTTAATTTCGCAGCCTGATTCGAAGAGCCGCACCAAAGCATTTTCCCACGCTTCGGCAATACACCTTCCTGTGGCAGTTAATACCGGTATTCCGGCCATGAGAATTGCCCTCCTTGATGTGTAAGAAGTCTATTGCAGGCAAGACATTGTGGGGCGGTGAAAGGCATTTGACAAGAGGGGGAAGTTGGGAGGTCTTTGCCGACGGATTTGCCGCCTTCGATCAGCCGCGCCGCAAGTGATGCACCCAGGCGGGCGGGATGTTCAGCCACACGGCGTCGCGACGAACCTCGTAACGCTCCCGCGCCGCACGCATTACCTGAGCAATGCCGCGGAGTCGGACACGTTCTCTGCGGTGGCTTACGAAGGCGTGTAACGGGCGAACGGCAATGTATTCGAAAAAGGACAGTATTCCTCCCGGCAATAACATGTTTATCAGCAGGGATAAGATGTGTTCCACTTCAGCGGGCGAAAAGTTGTTGAGCGGCAAGCCGGAAATGATGAAATGGTACTGACCACCGGAGGGCAATTGTTCGACAGGACAATGCCAGATGCGGGTGCGTGGAAATACAGCCTTAAAATCCGGTTCCTGAAGAAAGCGACGTTCCAGACAACGGACAAAAGCTTCGTTCAGCTCCACTAGGTCAAGGCTGTCCGATTCGACCATCCGTTCTATTATTCGGCAAGTAACCGCTCCCGTGCCGGGGCCAACTTCGAGAATCTTTCGCGGCTCATTATGCAGGCCGTCGAGAAATCGTGTGAGAGCAACAGCCAGTTTCCGACTGCTGGGCAGTACGGCGCCGGTGGTCCGAAAATTCCGCAAAAACTCGCGGAAAAACAACCCGCTTTTGGTCCCGCCGCGAATCATAAAGCTGATTTTACCGCGCGGGGCTGCGCGGGACTACTGCATCCGGCAAAATCGCGCCGATGGGAATTACCGGACTCAGGCCCGGCTCGGCAGGTATCTCCATTTGCGGCTGAGTGGGACGTTGTTTTTGAGATTGAGCTTGCACAGGCGATTTTTTCACGCCCTTTGGATGTTTTGCCGAAAGGGATTTATTCTTTTGCGGCGGCGGAGCAATACGGTCTAACGCCCGCTTGAAAGACTTATATTCTTCCGGCTTTAGAATCAGCCTGGCGTCGGCGAGGATTTCCGTCCTCTCTTGTGGGGTGATCCGCCCATCGGCCAAAGCCACGCAGACTTGACCGCGAAGGTCTTGACGAATGGCAAGGTCCCGCAAATGGCTTCCCCAACTGACGGATGCTAGGCTGCAAAAAGCTAGGGCCGAAAACAGCCAAACACGCGGCGAATGGATGCACATGACTCCCCCCCTTTAGAAGATGTCTCTTTTATACAGTCCTTAGAGGTATCGTATTTAGAAAACTCGGAACTTTACCTACGATAATCACAACCCGAAAAGTTTCCCTATTTTCACCATTACGAAACCCAAAATGGCAAAATTGGGCGATCTTTTATAAGCCAATCGCCTGACAAGACCTCTACGGCCGCAGCGCGCGGCTAATCAGCTCGCCATCGAAATAGTTTATCGACATGCCGGCATCGACCACGATCCGCTGGGCGTTGATGCCGCTGGAACGTGGGCTGAGCAAAAACGCGGCCACGTTGGCCACTTCTTCGGTTTGCAAGGGTTGCTTTCGGGGTATGACTTGAGCGGCGTAAAGATAGGCATCCGCATAGCCTGGAATCCCCGCCGAAGCCGTGGTCTTCAGCAGACCGGACGCCACGGAGTTGAACCTGATCTGCGAAAACCGGCTGAAGGATTTGGCCAGAAACACGAGTGCGGAATCCAACGCCGCCTTGATCGGCGCCATATAGCCGTAGCTTTCACTGGCCATGGTGGTGGTGGAGATGGAAATGGTTACTACCGAAGCGTCCGGCTCCAGGCGGTCTTTCAAGGCATTGGACAAAGCAATCAGAGAGTAACACGAAATGTCCATCGATCGCAGGAAGGCTTCTTTCGGGGTTTCATGGAAAGGGCGAGGGCCGTCTGAATAATCGGCATACGCCAGTGAATGGACCATGCCGTGGAACTTGTAATCGCCGGCGGCAAGCTCATCGCGCAGTCGGGCGATTTGGGAGAGGTCCTCTACGTCGCAAAGAAAGACGGCTTCTTCCGGGCCGAACAGCTTGGCTGCCTTTTGACGGATTTGCTCGTTTTGCACCACATATACGCAGCGCGCCCCGACCCGCTGAAGCACACGTGCGATGTGCCAGGCCACGCTTTTGGCGTTAGCCACGCCGAAAATGAGGATGTTCTTTCCTTCGAGTTCCAGAAAGTCCATGGCTGTTGCTTCCGCATAAACTCCGCCACATTATTTTATTGCCTGAGGCCGGAGCGGCTAGGGCCTGGGCGGCACGAATTGCCCTGCTTCTTCCAGCCGGATGCTTGTTCGCCTCGCTTGACAACCGCCGGCGATATAAGGTAAGAACGTTGCTTGAAGACGGGGATACGGCATGATTTGATTCTTTTTTGCAGCAGAAAGGACGGCATTATGCTACGTGTGGGAATCGCCGGCATCGGGTTCATGGGCAAGACGCACTTCGAGGCTTATCAAAAAATTCGCGGTGTTAAGGTTACGGCGATTTGTGAGCAAGACCCCAGGCGGCTGGCCGGGGATTGGCGCTCGATTAAAGGCAATTTCGGCTCTCGCGGCCGAATCATGGACCTGAGCGGCATCCGCCGTTATCAGAACTTAGAGGACATCAACGCCGACGCCGAAGTGGACTTGCTTGACGTTTGTTTGCCGCCGGATTTACATGCCAGGATCAGCATTTCGGCTTTACGCGCAGGCAAGCATGTGTTTTGCGAAAAGCCTATCGCACTGCGCGCGGCAGACGCCGAGGCCATGGTCCGCGCGGCCGACAAAGCAGGCCGCCGGTTGCTGATCGGACACGTGCTTCCTTTCTTCCCCGAATATCAATATGCTTATCAAGTGATTCGAGAAGGCAAATACGGGGCTGCCGTAGGCGGACATTTTCGGCGGATTGTCTCCGATCCTTTGTGGCTGCCGAATTATTACGATCCAAAAAAGGTAGGCGGGCCGATGCTCGACCTGCACGTTCACGACGCACATTTTATCCGCCTCATATTCGGTATGCCCCAAGCCGTGAGCTGCCTCGGCACGATGCGCGGCAAAGTAGCCGAACGCTTCAGTACGCAATTCTTTTTCCGACCCGCCCGAATGGTAACGGCGGAATCGGGTGTTATTGATCAGCAAGGCCGGCCATTCACCCACGCTTTTGAGATTTATCTCGAAAAGGCCACACTCTTCTTTGAATATGCTTCCGTGCCGAAAGTCGGCGATGTAGTTGTGCCGTTGACGGTGCTGCTGAACGACGGCAAAACGCTGCGACCGAAACTCGGCTCCGGCGATCCCACCGATGCGTTCGTAGCCGAGCTGAGCGAAATGGTCCGTGCGGTGCGAACCGGCACACCCTCGCCGATTCTGGAAGGCGAGCCAGCCAGGGATGCTTTGATACTGTGTTACAAACAAAGCGAATCCCTGCGCCGCGGCCGTCCGGTGGAAGTGTAATCCGCACTTGCTGTTTTCCGCCTGTTCACAAGCTTTAGACCGCCGGTCGGTTTGTTCTGGAATAATCGTTACGGTTGATCTTTGTCGGCAAGATTTGCACTTTCCTTGTCTCTCACAAGGTCGCAGAAGTTCGTTGCCGTCGGACTGTGGTGGTTCCGGATGAAAGGATTATTAGGGATAGAGGGGCGGAATTTCGCGTCTTCTTTTTGACGAGCCGCGTTTTGTAGCCTATTGTTGTTTTGGTCGGAAGATCGGACCCGTCTTCCGGCTCGCTCGCCGGTAGTCAGCGCCCCGCCTTGCCGCAATTCTAAAAGGCATCAGCCGGCGCGCCCAACCGTGATGGACGACACCATGAGCCGACGGGTCCAACCGCTAAAACAGGTTTTCTTTTCGGCGGCTGTTCTGCTATTTCTAGCAATCACGGCAGTCGCACAGCTTCCCACGACGATTAGCATTTCCGATCCCTCCGGCGAGATTGCCGACTTGCTGCGTCGCGGCCGACAATTGGAGTTGGAACGGCGTTGGAGCGAAGCGTTGATGCACTATGAGGATGCCGTGCGCCTTCACCCGCAAGAAACTTCCTTGCGGGAGCGGTTTGACACCGTGCGGCTGCACTTCGATCTGCACCGCCGCTATGCGGATATGAGCTTCCGCAGCTCGCTGAAGGAGCTTTCCACCGAGCGCGCGCTGAACCTATATGGTCAAGTATTACTGAAAATCGAAGCGCACTACGTTGAACTGCCATGCTGGAAAGCATTGGTTGAGCATGGCGCCGCAAGTCTGGCGGTCGCCCTGGAAGAGCCGGATTTCATTGAACAAAACGTGCCTCTGGCTAAGCGTTTGGAGATTGAATCGTTCCGCGATGAAGTGCGGCGATTGTTAGCCGCCCGAAACATCGCCGGCCGCGCCGACGCGCGGGCTGTGGTGGCGGAAATCGCGCGTCTGGCAGAAGAGCGGCTGGACGTGGCGCCGACGGCGGTGATTATGGAGTTCCTTTGTGGAGCAACAAACGCCCTGGACCCTTACTCCACGTATCTTACTCCCGCTCAACTCACGGAGGTCTATGCTCAAATAGAAGGCAATTTTGTAGGTTTGGGCGTAGAATTGAAGGCCCAAAACGGCCGACTGATGATTGTGCGTATCATACCCGGTAGTCCGGCGGCGGAAGAAGGCGTGCAGGCCGGCGAACAAATCCTGGCCGTAGATGGTCAATCCACGGGCGCACTTTCGACCGAGCAGGCGGCCAATCTGCTCCAGGGGCCGGAAGGTAGCGTCGTGCGACTCACCCTGGCTGCACCTGGCCGGCCGGCGCACGAGGTACGCATCCGACGGCGGGTGGTGGAAGTGCCCAGCATTGAAAAGGCCGACCTTCTTGACCCGCTTCTCGGTGTGGCTTATTTGCGGCTGAGTTGCTTTCAGAAAACCACCGCCCGCGATCTCGATATTGTTCTCTGGAAACTTCATCATCAGGGGATGAAAAGTTTAATAATCGACCTTCGGGGCAACCCCGGCGGCTTGCTCATCGCCGCTGTCGAGGCGGCCGATCGCTTTATTTCCCGCGGAATTATCGTCGCCACCCGCGGTCGCAACCCGCAAGAAGATTTCACCTATTACGCCCATGAACAAGGCAAATGGCAGATGCCGCTCGTGGTGCTCATCGACCAGAACAGCGCCAGCGCGGCGGAGATTTTTGCCGGCGCCATCCGCGACCATCACCGAGGAGCGATCGTCGGTACGCGCAGCTTCGGAAAAGGCTCAGTACAAGGCATCTTCCCGCTGGATGTGGCCGAAGCCGGTCTGCGTCTGACTACTGCTCGATTCTATTCGCCCAACGGAAAGCCTTTCAGTCAGGTCGGCGTAGAACCGGATGTTGTGGTGCGCGCCGCCGCTAAGCCGCTCAACGGAAGCCTGCCTGACGAAGGTGCGGACTTAGTCCTGGAAACCGCACGCCGGATTGCCGGCCAGCAGGCACAATCGCTACAGGCGCGAAGCTCCTTCTAAGCGACGACATCAACCGTCGGCTGCTAAGCACGTATGGTATCGGCGAAAATGAAAAATCTTCTTTCCCGGCTAGTTGCTTAAATTCGGTTGCCGACCCACCTTTCTAAATTAGGAAAATCGGCGGGCAGGGCCGGTGAGCGAAAATAGTATTTCATGCCCTGCCCCCCAATACGGCGACGTTCGTTACAATGATGCAGATGGGCGAAAACAACAAACCGTTGGTTCGGTTGGAGAACGTCGGTCGCACGTTTCACCTGGGCGAAGTGCGCGTCGAAGCCCTGAAGGACGTGACGCTGGAAATACAGACCGGCGAGTTCCTTGCGCTGGTCGGTCCCAGCGGTTCGGGCAAAACCACGCTGCTGAATCTCATCGGCGGCCTGGATTTGCCGGATAGCGGGCGGATTTGGTTTTCCGGGCGTGAGCTTTCCGCCCTGACGCCGGCGGAGCTTACCCGTTATCGACGTGAGCATGTCGGTTTTGTGTTTCAATTTTACAATCTCGTGCCGAACCTGACGGCGCGGGAAAACGTGATGCTTGCCGCCGAGCTTTGCGAACGGCCGTTGGATGTGGTCGAAGCCCTGCGACTCGTAGGCCTGGAGGAGCGGTTGGATCACTTTCCCGCCCAACTTTCCGGCGGGGAGCAGCAACGTGTGGCCATCGCTCGCGCACTTGTGAAAAACCCGGCCTTGTTGCTTTGTGATGAGCCGACCGGCGCGCTGGACTTTACGACAGGCAAACTGGTGTTGCGGACCTTGCTGGACCTGAAGCAACGATTCGGCAAAACCGTGGTGCTGATTACCCATAATGCCGCCATCGCCCAGGTGGCTGATCGGATTGTCCGGCTTCGCAGCGGCCAGATCGTTAAGGAGGAGCGCTTGCCGCGACCGTTGCCGCCGGAAGAAGTGGTGTGGTGAAGTGCCGAGATGGGGCCAACAAGCTGAACAACTTTGTACCGGCAAAAAAGAATGCATACACTCAACCGCAAACTGCTTCGTGAGTTAGGCGGCCATTGGGGGATGCTGGCTGCCGTAGGCGGAATAATCGCCGTAGGCGTAACCTGTCTGGTTACGCTGGTTTCGTGTTATCTGAACCTCAGCGATGCCAAACATTTATACTATGCTCAATGTCGCATGGCCGATTTTTCCATAGAGCTGAAGAAAGCGCCGATAACCGCATTAACCAAATTGGAGTCTTTTCCTGAAGTGGCCGAAATCCGCCCGCGGATTCAGCAGCTTGTAATCGTGGACTTGCCCGGCGTTACCAAGCCGCTGAGTGGTTTGGTGCTTTCTTTGCCGGATCGTCGTCGTTCGATAATCAACGACATTGTCATCAAAGAAGGAGGGTATTTCAGCCCGCAGCGCGACAACGAAGTAATCGTTAACGAACGGTTTGCAAAGTATTATCGCTTGCGACCCGGCCAGTACATTCGCTTGCTGCTTAATAATCGGCAACAAGAGTGCCTGATCGTCGGCACAGCCGTGAGCAGCGAGTTTGTATATCTTCTTGCTCCCGGCGCGTTGGTGCCCGACCCTCAGCATTTCGGCGTCTTTTATCTGAAGCAGTCTTATGCGGAAGATGTGTTCGATTTCCAAGGCTCTGCGAATCAGGTTCTTGGGAGGCTCAACGCCTCGGCAGGCAACGTCCATGAAGTGCTCCAGCGGGCTGAAAACCTGCTGGCTGATTATGGTGTATTTAGCACCACGCCGCTTGATGAACAACTTTCCAACAAGTTTCTGACGCAGGAATTACAAGGGCTGCGAAGTTTCGCGGTCATCACGCCGACCATGTTTCTCGCCGCCGCCGCGCTGATTCTGAGCGTCCTGCTCAGTCGGCTGGCTCTACAGCAACGCACGGTCGTCGGCACACTCAAAGCCCTGGGATATTCCGATTTGGCGATTTTTTGGCACTTTCAGAAATTCGGCCTGGCGGTAGGCTTCCTGGGCGGAGCCGCCGGCTGTGTGTTCGGCTCGTGGCTGGCCCGAGGAATCACGGCCATTTATCGGACCTTTTATCAATTTCCAGCCCTGCCTTATCGCACGCGCTGGGAAGTGTTCGCCCTAGGTCTGGCCATCAGCCTCGGTTGTGCGGCGCTGGGCAGCCTGCGGGGGTCGCGAGCGGTGCTCCGTTTAAGGGCGGCTGAGGCTATGCGGCCTGCTCCTCCGCGTCGCGGCGGGCCGGTGTTTCTCGAACGTTGTCCAAAGCTCTGGCAATTGCTCGGCGCCGCCTGGCGCATGGTTCTCCGAAATGTTCTTCGCAATCGCTTGCGCACTGCCGCCTGCGTCTTCGCTGCCGCGATGGGCGCCTGTGTACTGGTCAACGGCTTTATGATGCATCTGGCTATGGAATATCTCATCGACTTTCAATTTGAAAAGGTCCTCCGCTATGAAGTGGAACTCAGCCTGCGGGATGAGCGCGGCGATGCGGCCTTTTGTGAGGTCCGGGGGCTGCCGGGTGTGGACTATGCCGAGCCGGTCTATAACCTCGCTTGCACCTTCATTAACGGACCATATCGCAAGAAAGGAGCCATTACCGGCTTGATTTCCGATGCCTCGCTTATGCTGCCGCGAGATACCGATGGTCGGAGATTAGCAGCGCCGAAGCATGGCCTGCTTATGAGTCGTCGGCTGGCTGAGACTTTGCGTCTGAAGCGTGGCGACATGGTTGGTGTGGAGCCGGTCAAAGGCGAACGGCGTTTACAGTACGTGCCGATCGCAGAGATTGCCGACGGCTATTTCGGCACCGCCGTTTACGCCGACATTTGTTACCTCAACCGCCTGATAGGTGAAGAGTCCACCTTAAATAGCATCCAGTTGCTCTTGAATCACCGCGCGGAAAGTCAGGCGGCTTTCTTTCGCAACGTAAAACAATTGCCCGCCATCCAGGCCGTAAACGTGCGTGCGGACATGGTGAAAAGTCTGCGCGACACCGTGTTGCAAAACCAGGGCCTGGTCATCACCTTCTTTATCGGTTTTGCCGGCATTCTGTTCTTCGGCAGCATCCTCAATACCGCCCTGGTGAGCCTGGCTGAACGACAGGGCGAGATTGCCACGCTTCGCGCGCTGGGCTATAGTCCCTGGCAAGTGGGAAGCCTGCTGCTGAGAGAAAGCATGATCGCCGCGATGCTCGGGGCGGTCCTCGGTTTGCCGCTAGGGTATCTCTTGACTGTAATTACAGCCCAAATGTACGCCAGCGACTTGTTTCGCATGCCGATTATCACCACCGCCGGGCTGTGGATTTTGACGTTGGCCCTGGCCGTGATGTTCGGTTTACTTACGCATCTTTGCATACAAAGGTCGATACACAAAATGGCTTGGCTTGATGCGTTGAAAACACAGGAGTAGCCATGAAAACAAAAATCTTTTTGCCTCAGCCGGCGTTCCTGAAATCAAACGGCTTTGTTCTCACTCCCAGGGCGTTGACCATTGCCGCTGTGGCGCTCTTCGCGCTTCTAGTACTCTATGCATTGATTTGGGTGGTTCCCCGCCGCGTGGTAGTCGAAACCTCCGTGGCGCGTGTGGGGAATATCCGCGAGTTTATCGACGAAGAGGGCCGTACCCGATTGCCGAGAACCTATTTGATTACCATGCCGATTACGGGGCGAATCGAAGCCATCGACCTGGAAGAAGGCGCAACGGTCAAGAAAGGCCAGGTCGTCGCCCGTTTGGTCCCGCGCGATTTGCAATTGGCCGTGGATCAAGCCCGCGCAGCCGTAGAGCGATTGGAGGCAAGCATTCGCGAAACTGCCGACGTAACGGTCGAAGAGACGGCGTACCAGCAGGCGCTTCAGTTCGTAAAATCCACGGCGGCATCTGTCCAGGCGGCTTTGGAGCGCACCGTGGCAGGCAAAGCGAAATTGGAGTATGCCTTGCGGGATTTGGACCGCGTCCGGCGTCTGGCTGCCGGCGGCGCACGCACCCAAGACGACCTGGAACGTGCGGAGTTGGCGGCCGTGCAAAGCGATGTGGAATATAAACAAGACCGCTTGATCCATGCCGCCATGCTGGCCGTGGCCGCCGCCACCGACTTGACCCCACAGATGGTCCGCCAGTACATCGAGCGAAAGAAACTTACTCTCGCCGTATTGGAAAAGCAAAAAGCCGAGGCCGAAGCCCATTTGCAAAAAGTTCTCCTGGAACAACAACGAGGAACCATGACCAGTCCGGTTGACGGCGTAGTGCTCCAGCGGATGATGAGCGACGAGCGGTACCTGGCAGCCGGAACACCCTTGCTGGAAATCGGCCGCTTGGACGATTTGGAAGTGGAAGCCGATGTGCTGACGCTGGATGTGGTGGCGGCTAAGGTGGGCGATCGAGCAGAAATCTATGGTCCCACCATCGGTCGCAACGCCGCCGCCGGTTATGTGGCGCGCATTTTTCCTGCGGGTTTCACGAAAATCAGCTCCCTCGGCGTCGAACAACAGCGCGTGAAAGTCATCATTCGCTTCGCTCAGGAAGACCTGAAACGGCTGCTTACCGAGCAACGATTGGGCGTAGGTTACCGTGTGCGTGTACGGATATTCACCGCCGAGAAGGAGCAGGCCTTACTCGTGCCGCGTTCGGCGCTCTTCCGCGCCGCCGACAACACCTGGCAATTGTTCGCTGTCCGTCAGGGCCGGGCGAAATTGCTGGATGTGAAAGTCGGGTTGATGAATGACGAAGTGGCCGAAATAACCGAGGGGCTGGCGCCGGAGGAAAGCGTTATTCTTGCCCCGGAGAGCAGCCTCGAAGACGGTACGCCTGTCGAACCTCGTCAAAGAAAATGGTAACGGCAAAGCAAGAATGTGAAGATAAGGCCTATTACTCCCACTGGCTTTTTGCGCCGTTTACCCAACTTTCCCAAATTTGACAATAGAGATAGCTTGGATGTTGTGGCCGAAGAGCCATGTTCCCCTTTCTTATTGTTTTTCGTTAGTGGAATTGCTCTAGACAGGCGCTTGCGTTTTTGCGACACTTTGCCGCCGCGTGGAAGCCGGTCTTCTCATATAATTTTTGGCTTTGCCGCGTCTTTCTCGTTGGTGTTCATGCAAGAAGGGGATGGACGATGAAAGGAACCGTACTGAAACTTTTGACCATCGGGGCGGTAATGTTCGCCCTGGTCGGTTTTGAAACCACTGCTTGTTGGGGTTGGTCGCTGTGGAACCCATTTGCTTCGCAAAATAGCAAGAACAAGAAAAACACCAGCAAGATGTCGCACAAGCAGCCCTCGACATGGGAGAAAATCGTCGCTGCGCCAGGAAACTTTTTTAACCAGATCGGTGAGACGCTGGGGCTGAAAAAGCCGCCGAAAAAAGCAAAGCCGACCTATGCTTATCCAGTCTCTCCTTTGGCCAAAGTCCAGAAGAAGGAGTCGTCGAAATCCTGGTTCGGCTCGTGGTTCCAGCCTTCGGAACCCAAGAAGCCGCGCACCGTCAGCGAATGGATGGATGAGAATAAGCGATTGGACCCCTAGGCGGAGGGCTGCCGTTTGTCGGTCGAAAGTTGCAACTCTTCGGGCGGCATGGCTGCGACTGTTCATTCCTGGCGGCAGGGGACGGCCCTGGCTTTCGTGTTGATTGTCGGTTTGTGGCTCGGTGGATGTGCCGCCGGTCCGAGGGCTGGAAAGGGAGGAAGTTTGCCCTGGGCTGCGGGAAAGAGCGAACGGAGTTTGCGTGAGCGTGCTGTGGCGGACCCTTTCCCAACAGCCGCACAAGTCGGCCTTGCATCTTCCGCTCTCACGGATTCACAGCAGTAGGGTAGAAATTGGGTTTTTCAAGTTTGCATTCTCTTTATAAACCATCTTTTCCGTAGTTTTTCCCCGGCCGGCCAATTGACAAGGTTTGCCTACGGGGCATATCCGATAAGCATGCCGCCCTTTCGAGGGGGAAAACCTGCCTGTCGCCTGGGCTTTTCGCCTTCTTCATATCTAAACTGTTCGGGGCTTTCGGCTATAATGGCATTAACAGCAGATTAGGTTTCATTCCGGCGAGCATCAAGAGGGCTTTTACAGGAGGGTGGAACTGACAAGGCGTGCGATTTTGTTATCGACCGGTCTCAGCCTTTCGTAGCGAAACGGCGGGGAGGTTAAAATGATTTCGGTTTCCTCCTCTACAAGAATATCCCTGGCTTTCTTGTGCCTGATGCTTTCTACGCCGGCGACGGCGGAAAACAACGGCTTGCAGCAGAAGTTGCATCCATGGGGACGTTTTGAGCCGGGGGCGTGGAAGCTCGTCAGGGTGGTTACCGAATTGTTCGATGAACAAGGACGACTGACCAGCGTTAGTACCGCGGATACAAAAACCACACTGAGCGATATCGACGATGAGAGTGTAACCTTGATGGTCGAAACCTGCTGGGAAGTGGCCGGAAAACGGTTCCAATCCGAGCCGCAAACCGTTCGCCAGGGGTTTCACGGCGAATCGTTGCTCTCGGGACTTACGCTCAAAGAGCTTACCGACGGCTCCGTGGTCATTGAGGGGCGGAAAATCCCTTGCAAGGTTCAGCATTTGGAAGTCAGGAGTGCGAATGAGAAGACCGCCGTGAGACTATTTTTCTCTCCCAACCTGCCGCCTTATATTTTGCGGCGCGAGAGCACCGTTTCCGAGGCCGACGGCGAGCGCGTGTTGGGTCAGACCGAGGTGGAAGTTATCGCCCTGGAAATGCCGGTGAAAGTTCGCGGCCTAATCAAGACCGGGGCTTATCTTAAGACCACCCAAAAAAACGACAAGGGAACGGCGCTTACGCTTACCGTCTTTGTGCCTGACGTTCCCGGCGGGGTAGTGGGCTACAGCCTCAAAGAATCCAACCATAACGGAAAGCTGGTCCGCCGCAGTTCCCTTGAATTGGTTGACTATGGCGTGGAGCCGGAGTCTGAACGAGCGGGGATTTTTAATCGCAAGCGGGCCGCACGCCGGGCAAAATAGTTTCTCTCCAAAGCTCACACCGGCTGCCCTTTTGCGACTCTACTTGGCTGGTTAAAGAATTTGCAACGCCTTAGAGCCAGCCTGCGCGGCGATACCATTCGGCGGTTTGTCGTATTCTTTCCATTATCGGGGCAGAAGGGGAGAAGTTCAATTCTGCGACTGCCTTATCAGCGGAACAAACCCAACTACCTGCCGCAATTTCCCGAGCTTTGTCGATGTCTAAAGAAACGGGAAGATGGGTGAGCCGGGAAAACAATTCGCCGGCCGTGGCCAGAACCCAGAGCAGCGGGCCGGGGGTGGGAAAAATCCACACGCCGCGCCGCCCCACCGCCGCCGCTATCATCCGGCCGAAATCCGTATAATACGGCGACTGTTCACTCACCGCAAAGTAATATCCTTGTGGGCCTGCTTGGGCGGAATCAAACAGGGGCGGAAGACGTTCGCCACGTTCGGCCGCCAAAATCAACAAGCGTACTAAATCGGCAGCGTGAACCAGCGAATAACGCGGTTGGCAGAAGCCGGGCGTGAAATGCACTCCAAGCCTGGCGATTGTACGGAACAACGGCAAACACATCCGATCATACTCACCGAAGACGATGGGAGGGCGGATAATAGTGATGGGAAGCCGGGAAGACATTCTGGCGGCCGCCAATTCCCCGCCTCGTTTGCTCCGACCATAATGGGATACCGGCCTCGGTCGATCCGACTCTCTTTTTGGTTCTCTATCTGTGCATGGCCCCATCACGGCCAGGGAAGAAACAAGGATGAGGACCGGTGGGTTGTTTTGCGCGGCACAGGCGGCAACTACATTTCCCGTCCCGTATTGATTGACCTGATAGAACCGCTTCGGATTATCTGCGCGGGTGAGGCCGGCGAGGTGGTACACGATTTCCTTTCCTGATACCGCCGCTGCAAGACTATTCCGATCGGTAATATCGCCGTGGACAATTTTCGCAACATAGCGCTGGGCATGTTCCGGCAAGCAGGTTTTTCGCAGCAGGCAGGTAATCTCATCGCCACGCTCCGCCAGTGCGGCCAGCAGGTGCAAGCCGATGAATCCGCTTCCGCCGGTTACCAGGACTTTGGCCATTTTTTTCTATGCTTTCCATGCATAGGCCCGCTGCAACGCTTGCTGCACTGTGCTCATCAACTGCGGTATCGGCGCCGATTTAGGTAGTATGGAAAACGCCTGAGCGTGTCGGGCTTGATCAATCAGCGTTTCGTCTAGCTGGGCTGACAGTAAGATGCAGGGTAGCAGTGAATGAGATTCTTTTAATCGTCTCAACGTTTCAAGGCCGGACAGCTTCGGCATGTGGAAATCAAGCAGCACAAGATGTACTTGCTCCCGTCGCACAATAGCCAGGGCCTCTTCGCCGTCGCCGGCTAAGAGGGTGCGAAACCCCTTCGGCCGAAAAATCACTTCCAACGTAGCCCGATAGCCAGCATCATCATCAGTGATCAGCAATGAAGGGGTCTTTATCGGCACAGCGGCTACATTCATGGCTGTTTTTCGCCTGAAAGTGTTGCTACACGCTAGAGGGCTGAGCAAATCGCGTGCCCAGGTGCCAGCCATTGGTTAACAGCAGCTTATCTCTCCGCAACTCTTGAGCTAGAAAGATGTTACATAATTTAGAGCAGCTCCGCCAGCCCAAAAACCGGCTTTGTCGGATAAAACAGGCAATCTGCCAAAGCTGAATAGCCCTGCCTTTTTGGCAGCAAACCTTTAACCTGACCGGTTCCTGGCCAGAGCTTCTTCGACCAACTGGCGGATAATATCATCCAGCGACCAGGAAGCCTTCAAGCCGGTCAAACGCCAGAGTTTACTTAGGTCCGGAACTCGCCGGCGGCAGTCCTCAAAATCTGCACCGTAGGCTTCTGTGTAACTCTGAAACTTTATTCGTAACGAAGAAGATTGCTCCGGCGCGGCCGCTTTCTTGTTGCCGCCGGGGAGTGAGATTAAACCTTTTCTGGAATACTCCTCTACGACGGCGATGACGCATTCCGCCAATTCCAAAATGCTTACCGGCTGATCGCTGCCGATGTTGCAGACGTTCCCGACGGCCGCCGAAGAATCCATCAGCGCCAGCACCATGCGGATTACATCAGAAACGTGAGCGAAGCTGCGTTGTTGTTTGCCGTCATCATGCACGACCAGCGGTCCGCCGTTTAAGGCTGCTTTGATGAAGCGCGGCAACACCATGCCATATTCGCCGGTTTGACGCGGTCCGACGACGTTGAAGAACCGACCGATAATCACCGGCAAGCCATATTCGCGCCAATAGGCCAGCGCCAAAAACTCGCCAATGGCTTTCGAGGCCCCATAGGACCAGCGCGGGCGGACGGTCGGCCCCAACACCAGGTCGTCCTCTTCCGTCCAGCGCGTCTTTGGGTTTTTTCCATAGACTTCGCTGGAGCTGGCCAGAAAAATTTTGGTTCTCTTGCCGGCCTCGCACAGCCGACCTAGGTGGCGCAGTAACAATTCCGTAGCGTAGATATTAGTTTCGATGGTGTGAATGGGGCTTTGGGCGATCAGCCGCACGCCCACCGCCGCCGCCAGATGATATATTTCGTCCACCTCAGACACCAATTGGGCGAGCAGCGGTTCATTGGTGACAGTGTCCTTGATATATCTTAAGCGGGCATGTCCCCACACCGCCTGAAGGTTTTCCGCTTTGCCGGTCGATTCATCGTCAACCACGGTTACATGGTCGCCGCGTGCCAACAGCGCCTCGACCAGATGACTGCCGATAAAACCTGCTCCGCCGGTAACCAAGCAACGTTTCCTGCTCATCGAAAGCCTATGTAGGTTGATCGTCGGCAGCGGCTGTAGGCCGAGGGCGGAAATGCAGACGCCATTCCCTCTTTTTTCGGCCGAAAGCTTGCCGTTGGGGAAATTAAAGCCCTCATTTTATTGTCATTTCTTGCCTATAAGCAAGAGTAGCTGCTCATCCGCTTTTTGTCCAAATTTTACGCTTATTTTTTCTCCGGCTCATAATACTCTAACCAGGGGTTGGGATAATTTCCGCGGAATGAGGATCACGGGGATCCTCGAAGCAGGTTTCAGGGTTTTCAGGAGAAAATCGATGCGTAGTGTACAAAGAAACATGTGTGGGAAGCTGCCAGGGCATGTTCTGGCCGGCTTCACCCTCGTCGAGCTGTTGGTCGTAATCACAATTATCGGTGTGCTGATGGCGCTGCTGTTGCCGGCGGTACAAGCTGCTCGGGAATCCGCCAGACGTTCGCACTGCACCAACAACATGAAGCAGATGGGCCTGGCGATTCACAACTTTGAAAGCGTCAAGAAGAAACTGCCCAGCGGCGGCGAAGGTACGGACTACAGCGTTTCGCCACCGGTAACGGCCTTCGAGTCGCATTCCACGTTCACGCTGCTGCTCCCCTTCATTGAAAAGAAGGACATCTTCGATCTGATGAATCTGAGGTACAGCTATCGGGCGCCGGTGAACCAGACGGCTGCAAAAACCTGGATCAGCACCTACATTTGCCCGACCAATCCTTATCAGGAAGGCCGCGATCCGCAGGGATTCGGAGCATTGGATTATTACTGCACGGTTTACACCGACATTAGTCCGACAACCGGACAGCGGGATAAACTGACGCGGATGGATGGGGCGCTGGCCATTCCGGCGGTGAGCATGGCGGCGGTAATCGATGGGACGAGCAATACGATTGCCATCATTGAGGACGCCGGCCGTGCCCATCGGCTCTCAGGCTTGCCGGTCGCGGCGGATTCCAAATATGCGGACCCGTACTGTGCGGGCGAAGGCGCCGGCACACCGGATTGCGAAGGCACGCTGAACAATCGGACCGTGCATCGTTGGGCCGACCCGGACGCAGGCGGCAGCGGCGTGAGCGGCCCGCCCAATGCCACTCCGGCAGTCAATGGAAAAACGACCTGCAAGTACATCAGCCAGAACGCCGTACCAATCGGCGGCCCCGCCGATTGCCTCTGGAAGAACAACAATTGCGGGCCGAACGACGAACCGTTCTCCTTCCATCCCAATGGGTGCAACGCCGTGATGGTTGACGGCAGCGTAAGATTCCTGAGCGATGAAATCGACGGCATCCTGCTTCGATACCTGGTTACCCGCTCTGAAGGTGTACCGATAACCACCGACTTCTAACCGAACCGCATATTCATAAGGAGCCTCCTTAGAGTCCGAACCCCTCCATCGCCGCTATCCAGAGGATTTCGGACAGAACCAGGAAGAGGCCGAAAATCCCCCTTCCGTCCATGTCAGGCGTTTGCAGGGCATGTCTGCCATGTCCTCCAAACGCCCTTGTCATTTTCCCGCCGTGCGACATACTTTAGGAATTGAACTTGAAACAACAAGTCGCTAACGCAGGACCTTGCCGGTGGCGAATACCGAAGAATTGCTCGATCCGCAACTGCTCGCCCGACTCAAAGGGCTGCGGCTCCGCGCCCGACTGATGATGGAAGGATACGTCTCAGGGGTGCATCGCAGCCCTTTTCACGGCTTTTCCGTAGAGTTTGCCGAGCATCGAGAATACGTGCCCGGCGACGACCTGCGCTACCTGGATTGGAAAGTACTCGCCCGCACGGACAAGTATTATCTCAAACAATTCGAGGAAGAAACCAATCTGGCGTGTTACCTGCTGTTGGACACCAGCGAAAGCATGTCATATCGCAGCCCTACGGCGCCAATATCGAAGCTGGATTACGCACGCCGCGCCGCCGCTGCCGTGGCCTACATTGTGCTTAACCAGCAAGACAGCGTAGGGCTGGTAACTTTCGACAGTGAGATCCGCTTCTTCATCCGTCCGAGCAGCAATCCTTCTCGACTGAAAGAAATAATGCAGGCGATGTCCGAGGCCCCTGCCTCACGCCGTACCGCAGTGGGGCCGATTTTTCACGATCTGGCCGAACGGGTAAAGCGGCGGGGAATCATCTTTGTCTTTAGCGATTTGTTTGACGACTTGGAAGCGATGCTCGCCGGCTTGAAGCACCTGCACCATTGCCGCCATGAAGTGGTGTTGATGCAGGTGCTCGACCCGGCGGAAGTAATGTTTCCTTTTGAACAACTCACGCTATTTCGCGGCTTGGAACTGCCGAACGAAGTGCTGGTGGCCCCTGCGGCCATTCGGGCGGCATACAGAAGGGAGTTCAGCGAATATTTGAGAAAGTTGCGGGTAGGGTGCCGCGCCTTGGCCGTGGATCATGTTCTCCTGCGAACCGACCAACCCTTAGAGGTATCCCTGGCCCGTTATCTTGCTTCACGTCAGCGACGGTAATCGGCGATGCAGGCTTAAGCAGCGCCGTCGCCGCCCTTTGACTTGGACTTGGATTCTGTCGGCGATGGCGGTTCGTACTCGAATTCCCGCCACACCATCGGCCGGCGTAGAAACGGCTCAATGCGGAGAACCACTTCGCCGTTTTGAAAGAGTCGTACGGTGCCGTTGCTTTGGCTGACGGTAACGGCCACAGCGTTAGTAGCGCGACTAATGGCGGCTGCCGCCCAATGCCTGGCGCCAAGACCCTTACTGAGTGTAACATCAGCGGCCGAGCAATCGAGATAGCGACATGCGGCCTCAACCACGCCGTCGGCTGAGACGATAATTGCGCCGTCCATTTGCGCGATTTCCTTGATGCCCTCTCGAACCCGCTGGTCGCTCAGGTTGCGCTCCTTTCGACTGTAGCCGCGCATAGGATCAAAGCCGGCCGGTCGGCTGCGGGCGAGAACTCTGCGGGAATCGCCGACGACGATCAGCGTGCCGACCGGTTTGCCTTCTCGGCCTTCGCGGCCGATCTCCACGGCCAGGTCCACAACCAGTTTTAAGGTATCTAAAGGAACGCGGGTTTCCAATTGCCGTAAGTCGCGGCTAGTCAAGCGGTTAAGGTGTTCATCAAGATTTATTACGCTTAGCGAGTCCAGCGTGGCGGCATCAAAGCCGCTATAGAGCGCCACTACCCTAGAACCAGGCGCAAGCAGGTCATCGGCAATAGCTTCGAGGACAGCTTGTGTGAGACGCTCGTAAACTGGGCTATCTGGCATATCTAGGCAAACCGACGCCAGCCCCGCCTCTTTTGCCCCAGTCAGTTCCTTGCTGGAGTCGGCGGCAACGACCAATTTCGCACTGCCGACCAGGTTTTTCAGCCGCGTCCAATCCATCGGGGCTTCCAGAAGCAATAAGATTGCGCCAACCTCACCCGACTCAGCCATTTGCCGGGCGACACTCAATAAGGTCTTGAGCTGGTCAGTAAGTCGGATAGGTTGCATTGCAGGTTCGGCTTCTGGGCAGCCGGTAAACACCTTCGGCCACGCAGAAGAAAGTTCCTTTGGAAGTCCGCAAATCTGTTGGAGCGGAAGCGGTACACTCTGTAGTAATAGCATAGTACGACTTTTCTTTACTCAGGGCAACGGCAAAGCTACTAAGTTTTATCGTCGTAACCGGCTTGGCGGCTTCAAAACCATTGCTTAAGACGGTCAGCCAGGCTCGGCGAAGTCTCTTTCAGCTCGCCTTTGACGTATTGTCGCCAGCGGTAAACGTCCACGCCGAGATTCTTACCGGTGGCCTTTTGAAGTGCGAGCACAGCCCGATATTGCAGTGCTGGATCAGCGTCATCCAGGGCTTCGCCTAATGGCGCTACAGCGGCCGGATGACGAGTTTCGCCCAGGGCTTTCGCCGCCGCCAGCCTGACATCGATATTCACATCGCCGCGCAGGGTTTCCGCCAGCAGCGCCACGGCCTGGGCGTCGCTTCTTCGGCCCCAGGCCTCACAAGCCGCAATGCGGACCTGGGGATCGGTGTCGTTTAAGGCCGCCTTCAATATCCCGTCAGCAGCCGGTCCAGGGTATCGGCCGAGAGTGCGAATAATCTCTACCCGAATTAACGAATCTTTCTCCTGGCGAATGGCGGCAGCCAGTTGCTCAGAAACTTTCAGTCTTTGCTCCGCGTCATAGGTGTTTGCTTGCTCAGATAGCTTCCTCAGTTGGGCGATTCTTTCCGCCGGCGATGTGACGCCAGGCATGGTATCCGAAGCCGGCCCCTGAAAAGGCACCCACGAGGGCAAAATGTCCAGGTCGGAACAGCCCAGGGCCGGCACTATCGCCGCCAGAAAAAAGACAGCCAGCGTTACCTGCCTGCTCGAGACACCCATTAAAAGCATCCTTTAGCTGGGCAAAAACCACTTTGCTCAGCGGGAGCGGCAACTATAATGACAAAGCCCGATACTGACAATAGGAAAAGCTTGTCAAAAAGGGCGCTTTGGCGAAAGCAGCAAATCCGCTCTTCTTTTCGTCTTATTTCTCATGCGGTTAGCAGAAAAAACAGGGTATGCCTACTGGTTTTTATGAAAGCACTGCCTGTATGATATGGGTTAAATAAGCGGGCTTATCAGGGCTGGGAGACCCATCAAATGCCGGATCCGAAAACGCATGCTGCGAAGCGGAACTTTATCGAAACCATTTTGCGTTACGTGCCAGGCTTCCGCGGCTACCTGGAACGGGAATACCGCCGCGAAAGCGACGAGCTGCTTCGGAATTGGCTGGCCGACCACCTCCAGCGCTCCAAACGTTCGCTTGAGGAAGCGGCCCGGGGCTTAAGCGACGCCAGTGCTTTGGACCTCCTGCCACAGCTTGACCGACTCCGCTGGCGACTGGATCGGTTGCTAGGCCGGATTCGCGGGGCCATGCAAGGCTACAGCGGCTTTTTCGACCTGGTGCGAATTGACGTGCCGTTGCTGGATGAAATTTACCAGTATGATGCCGCGCTGAATGAACAAGTGGAAGCTCTGGCCGCAGCCATCGCTCGCTTGCCGGAAAGTTTGGGCCGCATCAGCCAGGTACTGGGCGAGTTGCTGAAACAACTTGAAGACCTCGAACATCGCTGGGACATGCGCGAAGATTTACTCCGCAGCTTGAAGCAAGCGCAGCCTCAGACATCTCTGGAGCAAGAGAAGCAATCATCGTAAAATTGTCCTGTCCTGAACTATAACCGCAGCGGCTTAGCCCTACAATTTCTCTAGAGGAGCGTTTCGATGGCCATTCGCCTGGAAGTCATCCAGTTTTTTGACCCGAGCAATCAATCCATTGTGCAACGGATTCCACCGGAGGGTTCGGCCGACATCAAGTTGGGCGCCCAGCTCATCGTGCAAGAGAACCAGGAGGCGGTCTTTTTCCGCGACGGCAAGGCGTTGGACCTTTTCGGCCCCGGCCGACATACGCTGACGACGGCCAATGTTCCGCTGCTTACCAGGCTGCTTACGATTCCCTGGGAAAAGTCGCCTTTTCAGGCGTCGGTTTATTTTATCGGCAAACAGACTTTCATCGATCAGCGATGGGGTACGCTGCAACCGATTCCCTTGCGGGACGCCGAGTTCGGCATGGTTCGCTTGCGGGGCTTCGGCAAGTATGCCTTTCGTGTGGTTGATTCGCCGTTACTAATAAATACGCTGGTCGGCACGCAAAACATCTACACCACCGAAGCTGTCAGTTCCTACCTGCGAGACCTGATCGTAGCCCGCCTGGCCGATATGCTCGGCACGCTAAAAATCAGCTTGCTGGATTTGCCTGCCAAATACGATGAGGTGGCGTCGGCTGTGCGGGCGAAACTTTCGGAAGAGTTTTCCAAGTACGGCCTTGAGCTGGTGGATTTCTTCATCAATGCCTTATCTCCGCCGGAAGACGTACAGAAGGCCATCGATGCCCGAAGCGCCATAGGCGCCATCGGCAATTTGGGAGCGTTTATGCAATTTCAAGCGGCCAGCAGCATGGGCAAACTCGCCGAACAAGGCGGCGCCGGCGGGGGGCTGGGCGCCGGTGCGATGGGCATTGGACTCGGGGCTGGTTTCGGCTTGATGATGCCAGGCATGATTCAACAAGCTCTGGCCGCCGGCGGACAAGCGCGCCCTGTGGCCGCCACCGCAGGCGGCGCTTCTGCCGCTTCGCCCTCGGCGCCGGCAGCGGGGCCGACGGCTGATTTTTCTAAGCTTTCGTCTGCTGCCATCGACCCCCTGGCGATGATCCGTGCGGTGGCCTCCGCGGCCGGCCATCTCCTGACCGAAACGCCCGGGGGGCTTCGCGTTACCGTGCCTGTCGGACCGCTGCGAAAGCAGGTGGTTAACATCGAACTCAGCCGTCAGGAACCATCGGGCGCGCAAATTGTCAACTACTGGTCCGTATGCGGCCCGTATCTGGAAAAGAACGCCGCCGAACTATTGCGCTATAACACCGGCCTGGTGCACGGCGCTTTTGCGGTGAAAAAGATCGACGGCGTAGAGATGGTCGTCCTGCAGGCGAATCAGCTTGTTGAAACTTTGACGCCCATCGACATCAGCCGCATCCTCGCCGCCATCGCCTGGCAAGCCGATCAGGTCGAACAACGCCTGGTCGGCGGTGATGTAAACTAAAGTAGGCGAACAATTGTTTCCCGCGACGGCCTGCTATCGGTTTTTGTTCTTCCGCCTATGTATCAGCTTTGTATCAATCGGAGCGTACTCTATCGGGCAGTGATTGTCATAGCCTGGATTGCTTCCCTGGCGGCAAGAAGTGAGGCTATGGAACAGGTTACGTTTCATCGTGGGGAAAAAACTTTGGAGGTGGAAGGCCGGATGCTTGTCGAAGCCAAAGACGGCGGCTTGTTGCTGCTCGGCAGGGATGGGGTGATTTGGGCGGTCCAGCCCAACGAACTCTTGCAACGAAAAAGCGACGAGCGACCGTTCCAGCCCTTCTCACGCGAAGAGGTGAGCAAACTCGTTTCGGCCGGATTGCCCCAGGGCTTCCGCGTTCATCACACCACGCACTACCTGATCTTCTACGATACCACTTCGGCCTATGCGCAGTGGTGCGGCTCTTTGTTCGAGCGGCTCTATATGGCGTTTACCAACTTCTGGGTGCGCAAGGGATTCGAGCTTTCGTCGCCGGAGTTCCCCCTGGTGGCCATTGTGTTTGCCGACCGCAATGCCTATCTCAATTTCTCCCGACCGGAACTCGGCGAAGCCGGCGAGACAATCGTCGGATACTATGGGCTGATGAGCAATCGGATAACGATGTACGACCTGACGGGCATCGAGTCCCAAGGTCAGCGGCCTCCGCACGGGCGGACGACTGCCTGGATTAACCACGTGCTCTCACAGCCCAATGCGCTCCGCACTGTGGCGACAATCGTTCACGAGGCCACACACCAGATTGCCTTCAATGTCGGCCTGCACACCAGGCTGAGCGATTGCCCGCTCTGGGTGAGCGAAGGGATTGCCGTTTTTTTCGAGACGCCGGACCTCAGCAGCACCAAAGGCTGGAGCGGTCTGGGAGCCGTCAACCGCCCAAGGTTCGAGCGCTTCCAACAATATCTCGCCCAACGGCCGACTGATTCGCTGGAAACTTTGCTCCGCAATGACAGCCGCTTTCGTGATCCCCAGCAGAGCCTCGACGCTTATGCCGAAGCCTGGGCGTTGACTTATTTCCTGCTTCATCAGCGGCAAAAACAATACTGTGCTTATCTGGCCCGATTAAGGCAAAAAACTCCGCTCGTCGAAGAAGGCGAAGCCGCAAGACTGGAGGAATTTCGGCGGGAGTTCGGCGACCTGAAAGCCCTGGATGCCGAGTTTTTGCGCTACATAAGTCGTTTGCGGTAGATATGTTAGAGCTAAAGCGGGCCGGCTTCCCGTATGGCCCGGGATTTAGAATCGCCCCGCAGATGGACTCTGATTGTTGCCGATAATGAAAAACGAGCCGGAAAATACCCGCGACAAAGAGAATAGTGCAATGGCTTGATCGCCGTCCGTTAATCCTTTTGCATCTCACCTAACTTAACTAAAAGGATTTTTTTATGTCTATCCGCCGGTTGATAACAGTGTGCATGACATTATTTTTCTTTTGGGTGGCGGAGCAGGCATCAGCTGAACTACTCGGCTGCTTACTAAAAGGAATAGTCGGCGACGTTAAAGCCCGACAACAATGGCCCAATCCTTATCCTGCTTGCGACAAGGCTACGGTCTGGTCGCCGCTGAGAACAATGACAACCAATGGGTGGCGCCGGCAGAATATGCTCGGCGAGTTCCACTTCGACCAGGTAACCGGGCAACTGAACGAAGCCGGGCGGTTGAAAGTCCGTTGGATTCTCACGGAATGCCCACGCCAGCATCGCCTAATCTACGTTCACAACGGAAAAGATGCTGCGGAGACGCAGGCACGGCTGGCGGCGGTTCAGGCATACGCCGGGGAGTCGGCTCCCCAGGATGTGCCGCCTATTTTGGTCAGCACGATAGCCGACGAAGGCTGGCCGGCGGATCAAATAGAGCAGATCGGCCGAAAATATCGGGAAAAAATGCCCGACCCTCAACTGCCGAAAAAGCAAGCCGCCACAGAGGGCGTGGACAACTGATTTTTCTGTATTCTAGCCACGACATAGTCGGCCCTCCAAACTGTTAATGTTTAGCTCTCCAAGCCCCGAGAAAGCGTGCTCTCCCAAAAGCATCTTTTCTTCCAAAGGACCACCGCGGGACTTCCGCAAGAAGATCGGCGCCCTGGCCACCAACTGCCGCCAACGGCACCAAGTTAGGCGGACCCTTCGCTCAACATTTCGTAGGCTTCTTTAATGATTTCAGTCAACACTTCCTTGTTCTTTTCGATTTCACCTGGTTGCAATCTGATTCGGTAACGTCCCCAGCGCGAATCGTAATCCATAACATCAAGCCCTGCGTTTTCAAGGCGGTCTTGAATCTCGGGCGAATTCTTCAGCCTAGGCTCAAACCTGATGAAACCCTTCTTCGGTCTGAAAATTACAAAATTGCTTGGTTGTCCGTGTTTTGCTAACCCAATGTAGAATTTGTTGTATTTGAGTTCCAGCGAGGGATCAAATTGCTTTGCGATTTCTAACAATTGGTCCGCCATTGCTACGGTTTTTCTTGATCCACGATTTTCCCAATAAGCGCGGTCTGTTGTCTCTTGTACTTCTTCGTCTTCATCTACAAGCCCAAGTGCCATCTGGTCAACCACGGTCGTGAATACAAGACCTACTTCATCTCCCCGCTTGAGGACACTCATTTGAATTGCTATTAGGGGTATCACTCCGTTGAACAAGCCAATTACGTTTAGAAAACGGCTCGTAATATCTTCGGCAATAATAACTGCGGTGTGGTCGTACTGAGGATAACGTTTCCGTTCAATATCCCAGTACTCAATTGTTCGAATGATGTGGCTCTCATCCGTGCTACCTAGTTGGATTTCGACTTCATAGCGTTTGCTTGATTCTGCGTCTTGCAACAGAATGTCAAGTCGTCCAGCCCGCGGCTGGATTCGCTCCTTATCCTTCAAGACAACATCTCCCAGCCCCAATATTGTTGGGTCTTCAGCAATGCGTTCCTGAACCCAACGTTCGTTAAGTTGAGGGTGGTTCTTGAGCCAGACCTTTTCAAATTTTACGTATTCCATCGTTCATATCTCCAAAGCCGCATCCCGGTCAAAGCTCACCGGCAGCAGAGGTGGACCCAGTTGTCTAGACCACTGATTACGAATTCTTAGATAGAGGGGACTAGCGGCCCGCGAAAGCCATTCCAAAGCTTTCGCGCGGCCGCAGAGCCGCCCCCCCGCTATGAGTACCGGA
>Ga0272448_1000232_pt1 | contig 86180 bp, 72 predicted proteins | sample YNPCB0191_FD_202220 | JGI IMG/M metagenome (GOLD analysis project Ga0272448, IMG submission 202220) | Hot spring sediment microbial communities from Yellowstone National Park, WY, United States - YNP-CB-019-1 | ecosystem: Environmental > Aquatic > Thermal springs > Hot (42-90C) > Sediment...
CCATCTCCGGGAAGCTGTCAGCGCTTCTCTGGAACGAATGGAAACGGAGACTGCCTTATTGCTTTCTTGCTTCCGATATACCGGATTGGAGTGGTGACTGTTACTTTGAAAAAGCGAAGATCAATAATATTGCTCTGCGTACTCTGCGGTCTCTGCGATAAAAAACCCTTTTTGCAGTGGAGTCAAAGGTGCAATTCAAAGTGTACTCCGAAAGGGGCGATTTGTCAAATCGGCCGGAGGGAGGGGGGTGTCCCAATTTCGTCGGGGGCATCCGATTCAGCCCGATGGTAAACCGTCGGGCTGATTGGGCAAAGCCCCCTCGGGCCGAGGCCCGGGGCCGAGGCCTGCGGGCTGTTTCCGAGCCCCGAAGGGGCTTTGCAGAATAAGCCCGACGCTTCAGTCGGGCGAAAGGCGGGCGAGGGCGCAAGCGAAACCGCGCAGCGGGTTGCCGGACAATTCTGGGACAACCCCCCACACGGCCACCCGGTTTGCATCTTCCCCTCTATGCGCTATAATGGCGTAGCGGTGAGACGATGATGGAAGAAAACATACCTGTGCCCTGCGAAGTCCTGCGGGTGGAAAACCTCACCGTCGCCTACAACGGACGGATGGCCCTGCGCGACGTCACCTTCACCGTCCTGGGCGGCGAGCGGGTGGCCGTCGTCGGGCCCAACGGCGCCGGAAAGTCCACCCTCTTCAAGGCCATCGTCGGCCTGCTCCCCCCGGAGTCCGGGCGGGTGGAGGTCTTCGGGTGCAACCCCCATCAGGAGCGGGTGTCCATCGGCTACGTCCCTCAGCGGGAGGACGTGGACCTCACCTTCCCGGTGACGGTGGGCGACGTGGTGATGATGGGGCGGGTCGCGCACATCGGCTGGCTGCGGCGGCCGTCCCGCCGGGACCGGGAGGCCGTGCGGCGGGCCCTGGAACAGGTCGGGCTGGCGGAACTGGCGAACCGTCCCCTGGGCGAACTCTCCGGCGGGCAGGTGCAGCGCGCCTTCATCGCCCGCGCCCTGGCCCAGGAGGCTCCGTTGCTCCTGATGGACGAACCCTTCGCCGGAGTGGACGCCGCCAGTGAAGAGGCCATCCTGGGGCTCCTGGACCGCCTCCGGGAACAGCGGGTGACCGTCCTGCTGGCGACCCACGACCTCCAGATGGCGGCGGAATGGTCGGACCGGGTGCTCCTGCTCAACGGCGAGGTGATCGCCTACGGCCCGCCCGGGGACGCCCTCTGCCCGGCGACCCTCCGGCGGGTGTACGGCGGACAACTGACCGTCTGGGAGCACGAACGAGGAGCCATACTGTTGGGCGACGGACACTGTTCGGGAGGACGGCGATGACCGGATGGCTGCTGGAACCGTTGACCTACCCGTTCATGCTCCGGGGACTGTTCGCCGCGGTCATGGTCGGGGCGGTCTGCGCCGTGTTAGGGACCTACGTGGTGCTGAGGGGCATGTCCTTCTTCGGCGACGCTCTGGCCCACGCCATCCTGCCCGGCGTGGCGGTGGCCTACCTGGCCCGGTGGCCCCTCAGCGCGGGCGCGCTGGCTGCCGGACTCCTGGCCGCGGCGGCCATTGGCTACCTCCAGACCCGCGTCCGGGAGGATACCGCCATCGGCATCGTCTTCTCCGGCGCGTTCGCCCTGGGCATCGCCCTGCTCAGCACGGTGCGCACCTACACCGTGGACCTCACCCACTTCCTCTTCGGCAACGTCCTGGGCGTCTCCCCCGCCGACCTGGTCGTGACGGCGGTTCTGAGCGGGGGAGTGTTGTTGCTGACGGTGGCCTTTCACAAAGAGTTGGTGCTGGTCTCCTTTGACCCGGTCCTGGCGACGGTCCTCCGGCTGCCCACCTCGCTTCTCCGGTACCTCCTGCTGTTCCTGCTGGCGGTCACCGTTGTGGCGTCCCTGCAGGTGGTCGGGGTGGCGCTGGTGGTGGCCATGCTGGTCACCCCGCCGGCCACGGCCTACCTGCTGGTGCGGCGGGTCGGGCCGATGATGGGGCTGGCGGCCCTCTTCGGCGTCCTCTCCGCCGTCGCCGGCCTCTACGGTTCGTACTACCTGAACATCCCGTCCGGCCCGGCGATGGTGCTGGTCTGCACCGGGATTTTCCTGCTGGTCTTGCTCTTCTCCCGGCGCGCCCGCCCGCCCCGCCGCGTCCCGTGAAACATCCACGAAGGACACGAAGACACACGAAGGCACCTCTTTCCTCTTACAATCTTGAGTTCACTGCAAAAACTCATCGCAGAGAACGCGGAGAGCGCAGAGACTTTTTTTAATATTGCTCTGCGTACTCTGCGGTCTCTGCGATAAAGAACCTTTTTGCAGTGGAGTCAATCTTGCGTTCTTGCAATCTTGCAATCCTGCCCTCTTGCATCCTGTATCCTGGAGGAAACATGAGCCCTGTTCGGCCGCAGCGGGGTTTGGCCGACATCCGACCGTATGTGCCGGGCAAACCCATTGAAGAAGTACAGCGAGAATACGGTCTGACCGACATCATCAAACTGGCCTCCAACGAGAACCCTCTGGGGCCGTCCCCCCGGGCCATGCGGGCCCTGGCGGAGGAGGTCCACCGCATCCACCTCTACCCCGACGGCGACAGTTACGACCTGCGCCATGCCCTGGCCCGCCACCTGGGCGTCCAGCCGGAACAGGTGACCGTGGGCAACGGCGCCGACGGCGTCATCGTCCAGACCTGCCTGGCCTATCTGGACGACGGGGATGAGGTCATCGTGGGCCGGCCCTCCTTCCCGATTTACGACACCTACACCTATGTGATGCGCGCCCGCCTGGTTCCCGTCCCCCTGCGGGACTACCGGCTGGACCTGGAGGGAATGGCCGCCGCCATCACCGACCGGACCAAACTCATCTTCGTCTGCAACCCCAACAACCCCACCGGCACCATCGTGACCGCCGACGAGGTCTCAGCCTTTATGGCGCGCGTCCCCGACCACGTCATGGTCGTCTTTGACGAGGCCTACTACGAGTTCGTCCACGCCGACGACTTCCCCGACACCCTGGCCTACGTCCGGGAGGGGCGGAAGAACGTGATGACGATTCGCACGTTCTCCAAAATCTACGGCCTGGCAGGGGTGCGCCTGGGCTACGCCGTGGCCGACCCGGAGGTGCTGGCGCCGCTGCTGAAGGTGAAAGAGCCCTTCGCCGTCAACCGGCTGGCCCAGGCGGCGGGCATCGCTGCGCTGGAGGACGACGGCTTTCTGGAGGCGACGATTGCCGCTACCATCAACGGGCGGCAGTTCATCTGTCGGGGGGTCCAACGGCTGGGGCTTTCCTGCATCCCCAGCCACACCAACTTCATCCTGGTGCGGGTGGGCCCCCGGGCGGGGGAGGTGGCCCGGCGCCTGCTGGAGCGCGGCATCATCGTCCGCCCCTGCGACCTCTACGGCCTGCCCGAGTTCCTGCGCATCACCGTGGGCACTCCGAAACAGAACGCCCGCCTCCTCTCCGCCCTGGAGGAGGTGCTGACAGGATAAAATGGTTTACCACAAAGACACGAAGTTAATTATTAATTGTTAATTTTTAATTTCTCTTGGTGTCTTCGTGTCTTTGTGGTTTCTTACAAGGAGCGCCAATGCCGCTTGCGCCGTTTCGCGTCCTGGACCTCTCCCGTCTCCTGCCCGGCCCGTACTGTTCCCTCATCCTGGCGGACTTCGGTGCGGAGGTCATCCGGGTGGAGCCGCCGGGCGGCGGCGACTGGACCCGGTACGTCCCCCCGCTGGCCGCCGACGGTCAGAGCGTCCTCTTCCACGCCGTCAACCGGGGCAAGAAGAGCCTGACGCTGAACCTCAAGGCCGGGGAGGGCCGGGCCGTCTTCCTGCGCCTGGTGCAGACCGCCGACGTGCTCCTGGAGAGTTTCCGGCCCGGGGTTATGGAACGGCTGGGCCTGGGGTACGACCGTCTGGCGGAGGTCAACCCCCGGCTGGTCTACTGCGCGCTCAGCGGCTACGGGCCCCGCGGCCCCTACCGGGACCGGGCCGGGCACGACCTGAACTACATCGGGCTGGCGGGGCTTCTGGACCTGACCGGGCCGCGCGACGGGCCGCCCGTCGTCCCCGGCGCGCCGGTGGCGGACCTGGCGGGGGCGCTCTGGGCCGCCGTGGGCATCCTGCTGGCGCTGCTGGACCGGGAACGGACGGGCCGGGGGCAGCGGGTGGACGCGTCGCTGCTGGGCGGGGCGCTCTCCCTGCTCCCCATCGCCGTCTCCCACCTGCAGGGCGGGCCGCCCATGGCCCGGGGGGCCAGCGACCTGACCGGCGGCGTCGTCTGCTACAACGTCTACGCGGCCGCCGACGGCGGGTACGTGACCCTGTCGGCGCTGGAGCCGGAGTTCTGGGCCGCGTTCTGCCGCGCGGTGGGGCGGGAGGACTGGCTGGGAGAGCAGTTCGCCCCCGCCGTCCCCGGCAACCCGACCTACGAGGGGATGTGCGCGCTGTTCCGTACCCGCACCCGGGCGGAGTGGGCGCAGGTTATGGCCGGGGTGGACGCCTGCTGTGAGCCCGTGTACACCCTGACGGAGGCGCTGGAGTCACCCCCGGTGCAGGCGCTGGGGATGGTCCCGCCTCCGGGCGGGGCGGGCCTGCTCCCCCCGCTGCTCCTCTCCGCCGCCCCGGCCCCCGGACTCCGCCCCGCGCCCACTCCAGGGGAGCACACCGCCGACATCCTGACCGAACTGGGGTACGATTCCGAAACCATCGCCCGCTGGCAGTCCGCCGGGATCATTTGAGGAAAAACCACCAAGACACGAAGACACAAAGTCTATTCTCTTCGTGTCTTTGTGTCTTTGCGGTGAACTCCGCCGGGATCATTTGAGAAAAAACCACCAAGACACGAAGACACAAAGTCTATCTTTTCTTCGTGTCTTTGTGTCTTTGCGGTGAACTCCGCCGGGATCATTTGAGGAAAAACCACCAAGACACGAAGACACAAAGTCTATTCTCTTCGTGTCTTTGTGTCTTTGTGGTGAACTCCGCCAGGATTATTTGAGAAAAAACCACCAAGACACGAAGACACAAAGTCTATCTTCTCTTCGTGTCTTTGCGGTGAACTCCGCCGGGATCATTTGAGGAAAAACCACCAAGACACGAAGACACAAAGTCTATTCTCTTCGTGTCTTTGTGTCTTTGTGGTGAACTCCGCCATGCGCATTGCTCAGATCAGCGTCCACACCTGTCCGCTGGCGACCCTCGGGGGCAAAGAGACCGGGGGGATGAACGTCTACGTCCGGGACCTGACGCGGGAACTGGCCCGCCGGGGCCACCGGGTGGACGTCTACACCCGCTCCCAGGACCCCACCGTCCCCCGCATCAGCACCGCGCTGGGGCGCGGGGCGCGGGTCATCCACATCCCCGCCGGTCCGGAGCAACCGTACCCCAAACATCGGGTCTACGACCACCTGCCGGAGTTTGTGGCGGGGGTGCTGGCCCAGGCGGAGGCCGACGGCATCCGCTACGACGTCATCCACAGCCACTACTGGCTCTCCGGCTGGGCCGCCCGGTCGTTGCGGGACGCCTGGGGCGCGCCCATCGTCCACATGTTCCACACCCTGGGGCACATGAAGAACGCCGTCGCCCGGACACTCCAGGAACAGGAGCCGCCCCTGCGGATAGAGGTGGAGACGGAGATCACCCGCTTCGCCGACTGCATCATCGCGGCCACCCCGGTGGAGGAGGAGCAACTGGTCCGTCTGTACGGGGCCGACCCGGCCCGCATCCGGGTCATCCCGCCGGGGGTGGACCTGGAACGGTTCCGTCCCATCCCCGCTGCCCAGGCCAAAGCGCAACTGGCGCTGGACCCGACCTGTCGGATCATCCTCTTCGTGGGTCGGATTGAGCCGCTGAAGGGGATAGATACGCTGCTGCAGGCCATCGCGTTGATCGCCCGTCGGCACCCCGAACTGGTCTGCCGGATGTGCGTCCCCATCATCGGCGGTAACCCGTACAGCGTGGAGGATAACGACGAGATGGTCCGCCTGCAGGAGTTGCGGGAGGAGTTGGGAATTGGGGACGTGGTGACCTTTCTGGGGGCGCAGGACCAGGATACGCTTCCGTACTACTACTCTGCCGCCGAGATGGTGGTGATGCCCAGCGACTACGAGAGTTTCGGGATGGTCGCCCTGGAAGCGATGGCCTGTGGGACCCCCGTCATCGCCTCGGACGTGGGCGGGCTGGCCTATCTGGTCCGCCACGGGCAGACGGGGTATCGGGTGCCGGCGCGGGATGTGGAGGCGCTGGCGGCGAAAATCGTCCGCCTGCTGACGGATGAGGGGCTTCGGCGCCGGATGGGGCAGCGGGCGGCCTGCTGGGCCGAGGGGTTCGCCTGGCCCCGCATCGCCGACCGGATTGAGGAAGTGTATCGGTCGTTGGTCCGATGAAGCATCCACTGGTCACCGTGGTCATTCCCAACTGGAACGGTGCAGTCCACCTGCCGACCTGTCTGGAAAGCCTGCGCTGCCAGACCTTCCGCGATTTTGAGGTCATCGTCGTGGACAACGGGTCCAGCGACGAGTCGCTGGCCCTGCTGGCGCGGGACTACCCCGAGGTGCAGGTGCTGGCCCTGGGGGAGAACCGCGGCTTCGCCGGGGCCTGCAACGCCGGCATCCGGGCCGCGCGCGGCGAGTTCATCGTCCTTCTGAACAACGACACCGAGGCCGACCCCCGCTGGCTGGAGGAGGTGGTGGCGGCCTTCGGGCGGCACCCCGAAGCGGGCCTGGTCGCCTCCAAAATGCGCCTCTTTGACCGCCGCGACGTCCTCCACACCGCCGGGGACTACTATCGGGTGGACGGTCGTCCGGGCAACCGGGGCGTCTGGGAGACCGACCGGGGCCAGTACGACCGGGAGGAGTACGTCTTCAGCGCCTGCGGGGGGAGCGCGGCGTACCGGCGGGCGATGCTGGATGAAATCGGCCTGCTGGATGAGGACTTTTTCTACTCCTGTGAGGACGTGGACCTGGCCTGGCGCGCGCAACTGGCGGGGTGGCGGTGCGTCTACGCGCCGCGCGCCGTCGTCTACCACAAGTTGAGCGCCACCGGAGGCGGGGTCACGGCCAGTTTCTACGACGGGCGGAACTTCATCTACCTGCTGGTGAAGGATTATCCGGGCGACCTCTGGCGGCGGTACTGGCGGGCCATCCTGCGGGCGCAATTTCGCCTGGCGGGGGAGGCGCTGCGGGCCTGGCAGGGGGCGGCGGCGCGGGCCCGCCTGCGGGGCATGCTGGCGGGCCTCCTGGGCGTCCCCCGCATGCTCCGCAAACGGCGCGCCGTCCAACGGACCCGCCGGGTGGATACCGCTTATCTGCTCTCTGTCCTGACGGAGGGGAATGCAGAAGGGCCGGGCCCATCTTGACGAAATCTCCTGATGGAGTATCATAATACAAGCCAGTAACCTATGCCGCAGAAATGGAGTGCCATGACTGCCCAGGAGTCTCCCCCTCTGGAAGACGGTCTGGTTGATAAAGTAGAGCATTTGCCCCTACTATACCTGCTCTATGTGGTTACTCCCTTGCTCCTGGTCCTCGTTCCTCTGACCGTTCTCTTCCTCCTGCTCCAACCGCCCTGGCCCCTCACCGTGATAATCGCCCTTCCACTGGCAATAACCACACTCATTCTCCTCATCCTCGTCGCTCTGCAGGGTCCTGGGTGGCTGGCGGCCCTCGGCCTTGTGCTGGTCGGCCTGGTCTGGGGGATAACCATCCTGGAGGTCTTGCCCTCCGCCCTTGCGGGGGGGATTATTCTGAGTGGGGCGGTCCTGCTTCTGCTAATCCTGATGGCAATTTTACTTCGCAATCTCCGCGCCCTCCTGATCTTGATACTCCTCTTGCTGGTCCTCATTGCCAATTTTCTGGTTCTGGAGGAGATGCTTCTCCGCCGCCTTCCGCTCAACACTGGAATGCTCATTTACGGCTCGGAAGCGCTATTCCTGACCTTCTTGATAGGGAGTTTGTTTTTCCTGGGCGGCCGCGTCCTCCCCTTCCCCCCTCCAGACCCCAGCGTCAGTAAGGATGGACTCCGTTCCCGCCTTCAGAACCACTGGACGGCGGCCAAAATTCTTCTGGGGTATGCCCTGGGCATGCGCTATCCTTTCTGGGTGGTCACCCGGGAACCTCGGGAGGAGGATAAAATTGAGGAGCGAGGAAAGGGGAACGCCCTGGCGATGTTCGCTATCGGGAGCGGCATCATCATCTCCGACTGCGACCACGCAGTCGCCGTCTCCAACGGGCTTCAGTTCAAGGGGGCCCAGGGGCCGGGGCTCTCCTTCACCGGCTTCGCTGAACGCCCGATGCGCACCCTGGACCTGCGCCCCCAACTGCGCGCGTTCACCGTCCAGGGCCTGACCCGGGACGGCATCCAGGTCAAGGTACTGGCTTTCACCCCCTTCCAGATTGACCGGGGGGAACAGCAGCCGCGCCTGGGTGCGCCGTTCCCGTACCGCAAGAGCGCGGCCTTCCGGGCCGTCCATGCCCAGATGATGGCCGTCACCGGAGAGCCAGATCACCCACAACATGCCTGGGACGAACTCCCCCAACTATGTGGCACCCGTATCCTCCAGGACATCCTGGCCAGGTACGACTTTGACGACCTCTACCGCTATGACCCCGGCGAGGAGCCGCCCCGGGTCCGCATCGCCCGAGAGTTCCGGGAGCGCCTGCGGGCCGAACTGGAGCCCTTCGGCATTCAGTTGATCGGCGGGGGTATCAGCAATTTACTGCCCATCAGGGAGGAAGTGCTGAAGGAGCGCGTGCGCAACTGGCGGGCGGAATGGGTGCGCCGGATTCTGGTCCAGCAGGCCGAGGGTCAGCGGGAACGGCTCTGGCGCATAGAGCAGGCCCGCGCCGAAGCCCAGGCCCACCTGATCCTGGCGCTGGGGGAGCAACTGGCGGAACTGGACCGCCCCGATACGCCGGTCACACCGCAGAAAATCGTGGACCAGTTCCTGAAAATCCTGGAGGAGATGACTCAGCAGCCGATGATGCGGCGGTACCTTCCTCGTGAAATCCCGGAGGACCTGCGCCGTCTGGGGGCGGAGGCTGGGGGGAAGGAGGCGTCATCATGACCCCCAAATGGGCTCTCCGACACCTGAAGCGAGTATTCCTATTTGCCGTCCCGGTCATCACTCTGGTGACCCTGCTGGGCATGCTGCTGGCCCTGGTCGCCCAGAGAGGCAGGCCTTCCAATACGCTTCTCTTTGCCGCCCTGAGCGTCGTCTATGCCATCCCCTGCCTCATTGCCATTGCACTGGCGGCCCGGATCGCGGCTTCTTTTGTCAAAACTCTCTACAAGATTCGCACTCTCAGGGAGGCCGGGTCGTTCCTCTACCGCCTGCTCTTCGGGGTCTGGAAGTTCGGGCCGTATTTGCTGGTTAAAGAGGGCAAACTGGCCGCCGGGGAGAACTCCGTCCTGCACCGGGTGGGCGGCCCGGGGTACCTGGTCATCTACAACGATTCGGCCGTCGTGACGGAGCGTTGCGGGCGGCTGGAACGGGTCCTGAGCGCCCATCTCCCCAAACCGAAGAATTACCCCTACCTGGAACCGTTTGAGAAGGTCTGGGAAATCATAGACCTCCGGCCCCAGCAGTGGACGTTCCCGGTCAAGGGGATGACCCGGGACGGCATCCCGGTCACCTGCGAGGCCGACATCCGCTTCAAGATAGACGACCGGCCTGCACCGGACGGGCCCCCGAAACCGCCGACGGAGGACGAACCCTATCCGTTCACCCCCGAGGCGGTCTTCAAAGCCGCGACGGCCCGCTGGGTGCGCGAGCCGGACTTCAAGGGCCCCCCGATGGACTGGCGGGGACGGGTGGTGGTGGGCTTCACCGAGGGGATTCTGCGCAACATCCTGGCCGAGTACTACCTGGACTGGCTTCTGGGCCCGACCGGGGAGGACACCGAACATCCGCGGGAGGTCATCCGTCGGCGGCTGGAAGAGGAACTCCAGAAGGAAGCGCCGAAGGTCGGGGCGCGCATCCTGAGTGTCCAACTGGGGGAGATCAAAGTGGAGGATGAACAAATCCCCACCCAGTGGATAGAGGCCTGGCAGGCCGAATGGGAGAGCCAGACGGCGGCCATCCGGGTGGAGGGGGAGGCAGAACTTTTGCGGATGGAGGCGGTCCGCGCCCGGGCCCAGGCGGAAATGCTCATCACCCTGATTCGGGAACTCCAGAGCGTCGCCATCAGCGACGCCGAACTCCGCCCGTACCTGCTGGCGGCCCGCCTGGCCGAGACCCTGCGCTGGATGTCCTACGACCCCTTCACCCGCGCCTTCCTGCCCCCGGAGGCCATCCTCACCCTCCGCCGGCTCCAGGAACTCCTGGGCGAGGAGCGGAGGTTACCAGAATTGACATAACCCATTACTCCTTGATCGTTGAGGAGGGCAGCAATGCCTTCGGAAATAATTGTAGCTGTCATTGGTGCTATTTCAGGCATTATTGGTTCTTTCCTTACCCTTGTTGTCAGTCTGAGACAACTTCGCCTTGAGAAACAACGCCTGGAAGAAGAGATAGGGCGCTGGAGAGCTGAGGTGGATAAAATTCAGGCTGAAACCCAAGAGATTTTACGGAGATTGGATGAACAACGCCTCCAAAAGCTTAAAGAACTGCGTAATTGCCTGGATGTTTTTGAAAGACAAAGGCAAGAAGACCCAATTGGAATGTTTGCAGCCCTACGGCAGCTGCGACAATCCTTAGACGAAAGCCTTGTGTTTTTATCGCAGGACCTAAGGACATTGGTGGATGATCTCCGGAGTATAGAAATCAAAATTTGCGCTGATTATCCTGAGATTGCGCAACTTGTGAATGAACAAGGGGATGCGCTTGGAAAATCTACTTATGGTGAACGGAGGGAGAAAGCCGAGAAGCGACTTGGCTACTATAACTATTGGCGTGTTTGCAAATTCTTGGAAGAAGTTCGCTCTAAAATCAACCCGCAATTGGATAGCCTTCGGAAAGAATTATTTGAGGTTCCCGGCCACATGACCGTCTCCAAAGAGTCTACTGTGTCCAAAGCACCTTCCGGAAACCGGTTTAGTATAGATAGGTTCATTCCATGGCGTAGGCATAGTAGGAATCGCTACCACGCATGATGCTCTGGTCGTGTACTCTGTGGCATCGTTAAAAACTCTTCTTCTCAGCGGGAGGAAAAGATGCCTGAGGAAAAGAGGCCTGCCCGGATTTTCTGGGCCATTCCGGCAAGTGCGCTCTATTTGGGCAACGATTCAGATGCCCCAGCAGTCCGACTGGTGGTTCGGGGACTGGATGCCCTGAAGGCCGGACATCTGGATGAGGCGGAGCGGTTGGCCCGGGAGGCACTGGAAACAGCCCGCAAGGGTCGCCACCCTCTCGGCGAGGGTATAGCAGCCCTCTTTTTGAGCAACCTCTGTTGGGGAACCGGCCGCACCCAACCGGCCCTGGAACTGGCCCTGCAAGCCCGCGAATTGTTTAAACATCAGCCCAGCCTTGACCAGCGGCATAACGAGGCCATTGCTGTTCTGAACCTCGGTCTGGTATATCACCTGACGGGGGAATATGCTGGGGCCCTTAATGAGTATTACGCAGCACAACAACTGCTGAATGATGCTTACCTGTACTGGACATCCCATAATACAGTGGAGCAGGCTGAGAAGTGCAAGCGGTTAGGACAATGGATTGATGATCTGAGCGAGCGACTGATAGAATCTGCCCCGCACGAAAGGGCGCTCACCCTTTTCCTGCCCGTCCACTTTGCAGACGGAGCCAAAGCCAGCCTCTGGGGAGAGTATGCCCGGGACGCCTCGCTGATTTTAGATGGAAAAACGCTGCGGATTCTTCCCCTGCGGGACTGGCTGGTCCTGACGGCTGATTGCTGCGTGTTCCCTGTCCCCGATCCGCAGATGCATCAGTTGATCCAGCAACAGGTAGGGGAAGACGGCGATTACATCCTGGCCCAGCCCGGTGACCCCCTCCCGGATGACCCTTTCTTTATTTCGGTGGATTCGCAGGGTATCACCGAATTCATCCGTCAGCAAGATGGCACGGTCATGGCCACGATTCAACTTATCCGAATCATTGGTGGACCCGCCCCCACCCGGTATCGCCCGGTGGCCCTGGCTGTATAACTGGCTACCTGACAGTTTTGTGCAAAGCGTTCCGGCTGCTGGCTAATGGCCCCCCCCTCTCATCCCCTCTGGCCCCGCTTCTCTCCCCGCTGCGGGGAGAGAAGCGGGGGGAAGAAGTGGGGGTTTGGGGGCGGCGGCGAAGCCGCCGCCCCCAAACCCCCTCTCTCCCCCTCCCCGCGCCGCGCAGCGGCAGTGGGGAGGGGGCAGGGGGGAGGGGAATCTGGCCGCAATGCCCAAAAGAGCCCCAGACACATTGGGGAAAAATCAAGTTGCACATGGTGTGAAGAATGTCGGCGGAGGCCGACAACCGGCACGAAGTGCCCGGGAAGGGCGATTTCCATCGGCGTGAAAAATCTGTGTGCATCCGTGCGATCCGTGTACACCCGTGTCCGATCTCCGATATCGCCGCCGCGCTGCGGGAGGGGGCCGCGGCGCTGGCCCCCGTCACCGATACGCCCCGGCTGGAGGCGGAGGTCCTGCTGGCCCACGCGACGGGGCTCACCCGAACGGCCATCCTGGCCCACCCGGAGCGGCCCCTGAGCCCCGATGAGCGGGCCCGCTACGGGGACCTGCTGGCCCGCCGGGCCGCGGGAATCCCCCTCCCCTACCTGACCGGACGGGCGGAGTTCTTCGGCCTGGATTTTGTCGTCACGCCCGATGTGCTCATCCCTCGCCCGGAGACGGAAGCCCTGGTGGAACTGGCCCTGGAGCGGGGCCCGCGGACCGTGGTGGATGTGGGGACGGGGAGCGGATGTGTGGCGGTGGCACTGGCGACCCGGTTGCCCCGCGCCCGCATCTACGCCACCGACCTCTCCCGCGCTGCGCTGCGGGTGGCGGCGGAAAACGCCCGCCGTCACGGCGTGGCGAACCGCATCCACTTCCTGCAGGCCGACCTGGCTTCCCCGCTGAGGGGGCCGATGGACATGCTGGTCAGCAATCCGCCCTACGTGGCCGAAGAGGAATGGGCGTCGTTGCCGGAGTCGGTGCGGGAGCACGAGCCCCGGCTGGCGCTGGACGGCGGGCCGGGGGGGCTGAGGGTGGTCCGGCGACTGCTGGCCGATGCCGCCCGTCTGCTCCGCCCGGGGGGCGTTCTGCTGGTGGAAATCGGCGCCGGGCAGGGCCCGGAGGCGGCCGCTCTGGCCCGCGCGGTGTTCCCCCCGGCGCGCGTCCAGATTTACCCTGACCTGGCCGGCCGCGACCGGGTACTGGAGGTTGTCCTGTGACCGCCCGAATCGTCCGGGCCGAAGAACCCGATGCCGTAGAACAGGCTCTGGCCGTGTGGCAGGCAGGAGGACTGGTCGCAATCCCTACGGACACCGTGTACGGACTTTCTGCCCTCCCCAACTGCACCGATGCCCTGCGTCGCCTGTGGCGGATCAAGGGCCGGGACGACGGCGCTTTCATCGCCCTCCTCCTCTCCGACCTGGAGGAACTCCCCCGTTTCGCAGTATTGCCGGAGGCGGTCCGGCCCCTGGCTCAGCGCTTCTGGCCGGGCCCCCTGACCCTGATGCTTCCCCGGACCGAAGCAGTCCCGCCGGAAATCGGGGAGGGGCCCCGGGTCGGCATTCGCCTGCCCGCTCTTCCTCTGGCCTGCGCGCTGATTCGGGCGGCAGGGGGAGCGCTGGCGGTTACCAGCGCGAATCTCCCAGGCTATCCCCCCGCCCGGACTGCTCAGGAGGTGCTGGCCCAACTGGGCCCGGAAGTGGACCTGGTGTTCAATGGAGGGTGGGTACCCATCGGGGTTTCATCCACCGTGGTGGATTGCACCCGGTGGCCGCCCGTGATCGTGAGGGAGGGCCCTATTTCGGAAGTGGACATTCGGGCAGTTCTGGGGTTGATCCGTCGGGATGTTCCGTAGGGGGTAAAAACAGGCTGGCGGTACGGCGAGAAGTGCCGTACCGCCAGCCCGTTTTTTTGCGGCGGTGCGTTTACCGCCGGGAACTGCAGCCCGCGCAGGAAGTCGCCGAGCAGGAGGTGCAGGAAGAGCCTCCGCCGGCAATGACCCCCTCGCTGCCGATCGCCGCGAACAGTGAAATCGCCCGCCGGGTCTCCTGGCTACCACAGTATGGACAGGCAATCGGAGCATCTGCGCTGGACATCGGTCGCAGCGCGTCAAAACGGTGCTGACATTGCTGGCAGATATACTCGTACAGCGGCATCTTCCACCTCGCGCCGGAAATTTTACTGCTTCTGGCCCAAAAAGTCAACCCCCCAGATGCCTCAGAGTCACCTGAGTTGACAAAAATCCTCTCCGCTGGTAGAATACGGGCCGCACGGCCCGTTCGTCTAGTGGACCAGGACGCTGGCCTCTCAAGCCGGAAACAGGGGTTCGAATCCCCTACGGGCCATCGGCCCGCCTGTAGGGGCGACAATAAGGGGCGACCGCAAGGGTCGCCCCTACAATTTTTGTCCCCGGCCAATCGTAGGGGCAGGGCTTGCCCCTGCCCAGGGCTTGCCCCCTGCCCCAGGGCTTGCCCCTGCCCCAGGGGGGCGATCGCACGGGTCGCCCCTACATTCGTGTTCCTTCGTGCCCTTCGTGGTTATTTTCTACCCCGCCACCGCTGCAGCCCCCAGCCGATCAGCACCCCCAGTGGCGCCAGAATCACCCCCAGAAGCCCCGTCGGCACCATCTGCAACAGGTCCATGTAGTACTTGAACCCCAGTTTCAGGTCCGGGAGGGCCCAGGAGAAGCGGATGTTGTAGAGCCAGTAGAACAGGTCCACCTGGAGCAGGAGCAGGTAGCCCACGAAGAAGGCGAAGGTCACCATCCGCTCCAGGGTCTGCAGGAGGGGCCGCTTCCAGGAGACCAGGGCCAGCAGGAGACCCGCCACAACGAACGAGAGGGCCGCGTCCAGCAGCCGTTCGTTGAAGAAGGCCTTGATCTGAGCCTCGGAGTTGAACGCGGAGAGGGACCAGGTGTACCCCCGACCGAAGAACAGGGCGTTGTAGAAGACGAAGTAGAGCAGGGCAAACCCCAGCGGGATCAGCAACTGGCGCAATCGCCGCCGGAACAGGAGCAGGTAGAGAAGCGGGACGAGAGCAATGCCCAGCGCGATGGGCAGTCGGAGGAGCCGTTCCCGCCAGAACCGCTTCGCCCGCGCGGCCTGAGCCCGCGCGGTAATCTCCTCCCACATGCCGCTCACGGCCCCCTCTTCCCCCCGCGCCAGCCGCTCCCGGTATCGGGTCAACACGTCCCCCGCGAACGGCCGGACCCCCAGGGTCTGGGCGTAGGCGTCGTAGAACCCCACCAGTTGCAGGCCAGCGTTCAGCCCGATGCGCCCCTTCGCTTCGGCCGACGCCTCCAGCATCTCCACCAGCGGGCGGCCCTGGGCGTGGACCGGGATAGCGATGCCCAGCAGGGCGGCAATGGTGGGGGCGATGTCGGCCTGGAGCCGCTCCGTGTAGACCCCGTGGCGAATGGCCTTCCCGACCATCACCAGTGGGACGTGCAGGACCGACTGCTCCCAGCCGCCGTGCCCGCCGATGTCCACATGCCCGTGGTCGGCGGTGACGATCAGGACGTCCTTCTCCGGGTCCAGTCGCTCCGCCAGGAGGCCGATGTAACCGTCCACCCGTTGCACCTCATCCAGGTACTGGGAACTGACCCCGCCGTACATGTGGGCCAGTTCATCGGTCCCGCCGAAATAGACCAGGATCAGTCCCTCGGGGTAGTCGTCCAGCACCTGGGTGGACAGGCGGTAACTGTCGCTGTCCATCTGGGCCCACGCCTCCGGCGGGGCATTCTCATCTTCGGGGCCAGGCACTTTCACGAACTCTGTGAGATGGGAACCGTAGAGTTTCTTCCACCCCCCTCCCCCGACGACGACGGCCGGCATCCCGGCATCCCGCGCCGCCTTGAAGATGGTGTCCACCCGGACTTCCCCCTCGTACCAGTTGGTGGTCACCCCGCTGACCTCCTGCCACACGCCCGACACAATGACCGTCCAGGACGGGTAGGAGAGCGACGGCTGCCCCACCCGGACGGAGAGGTCAGCCCCCCGCTGGCGGAGTTCGTTCAGACGGGGCATATTCCGGGAGGCGTCCAGCCGCAACCCGTCCACCAGGACCAGGATGACCCGCCGGGCCAGGGGTTCGGCCGCATTTCCCCGGGGCAGGTCGGTCAGGTAGGGAGTCTGGTATTCCACCACCGAATTCCACCCCATCATCGCCAGGTTCTGGGCCTGGTAGCCGATGGCCGCCAGGATGAGCAGGACCAGGACCAGCAGCAGGATTTTCCCCACACGAGCCATGTTGCACCTCCATCGGATTTCAGGTGACCGTCACCTGATCGGCGTTCAGCCAGCGAGTTTGCGGCTCAGTTTCTCCAGCATGTCCGCCACCATTGTCGGGAGGTCGTATTGGGGCGACCAGCCCCATTCCTCCCGCGCCGCGCTGTCATCCACCGTGCGGGGCCAGGAATCGGCAATCTGCTGGCGGAAATCCGGCCGGTACTCACAGACGAATTCGGGGATGTGCTTTTTGATCTCGGCGGCCAACTCCCCGGCGGAGAAACTGAGGCCCGCCAGGTTGAAGTCGGTATGGTGCTTGAGGCGGGCGAAGTCGGCCTCCATCAGCATCAGCGTCGCCCGGATGCAGTCGGGCATGTACATCATCGGCAGGACGGTGTCCTCCCGGACGAAGCAGGTATAGCGCTTGTGCTGGATGGCCTCGTAGAAGATTTCCACCGCGTAGTCGGTGGTGCCGCCGCCGGGCAGCGTCTCGCTGCTGATGATGCCCGGGTAGCGGACGCCCCGCACGTCCAGCCCGAAGCGGCGGACGTAGTAGTTGCCCAGCAACTCGCCCGCCACTTTGGTCAGGCCGTACATCGTCGTCGGGCGGAGGACCGTCTCCTGGGGGGCCGGGTCCCGGGGTGTCTCCGGCCCGAAGACGGCGATGGAACTGGGGACGAAGACCCGCACCAGGTTATGCTCCCGGGCGACCTCCAGGACGTTGTAGAGGCCGTTGATGTTGACGTCCCAGGCCAGGTGGGGGTTCTTCTCCCCGGCGGCGGAGAGGATGGCGGCCATGTGGTAGATGGTGTCTATGTTGTACTTGCGCACCACCGCCTCCAGTTCCTCCCGCTTCGTGACGTCCAGGAACTCAAAGGGGCCGGAGTCCCGCAGGGCCGGCCCGGGCGGGGTGCGATGCCCGGCGGCGACGACGTTCTCGCCGCCGTACTTCTCCCGCAGCGCCAGGGTCAGTTCGGAGCCGATCTGTCCGCAGGCGCCGGTGACCAGGATGCGCTTCATCTCCCGGTGGTTGGACATAGGGAATCTCCTTGTTGGTAAGGTTGCAGGGTCGCAGGTCGCAGAGTCGCAGGGTCGCAGGGCGCAGGGCTATGGCTCCCAGACGTGCTGGACCTGAATGCCCTCTTGCCGGAGGGCCTCCAGGAGCGCTTCCCGGTCCACCCGTTCCACCCGAATCGCGATGACCCGGTCCTCGGGGCGCTTCCCCCAGAAGGTGCCCAGGGAGTGGATGTTGCCCCCCAGCGCGGCAATCCGGTCCACCACCCGGGCCAGGCTCCCCACCTTCTCCGGAATGACGACGGTGATGCGGAGGCTGCGGTGGCCTCCCCCCAGGCCCTCCACAAAGACCCGGAAAATGTCCGTGTCGCTGATGATGCCCACCAGTCGGTCGTTCTCCACGACCGGCAGGCAGCCGATGCGGTGCCGGATCATCACCTGGGCCGCCTCCTCAATGGGCAGGTCCGGCGAGACGGTGATGACGTCCCGGTGCATGACCTGTCCCACGGTCATCCGGGAGAGGAGGTACTGAATCTCAAAGTTGCTGAGGGACATCTCCGGTTTGGGGGACGCGTAGACCAGGTCCTTCTCGGTGGTGATCCCGACCAGTTTGCCGCTCCCGTCCACCACGGGGAGGTGGCGGAAGCGCTTCTGGCGGATCAGGTCCAGCGCGTCTTTGACGGATACGTCGGGGGTAACCGTAATCGGGTTGGGGGTCATACGGTCGCGAACCAGCATAGGGCCTCCTTTGAAACCAATGTACCAATGACCAATGACCAATGTACCAATTTACCAATGACCAATGTACCAATTTACCAATGACCAATGTACCAACACACCGACTACCCCGGGGGCCAGCGCAGGGGGCGACCACCCAGGAGGTGGAGGTGCAGATGAAAGACGGACTGGCCCGAGAGGGGGCCGCTATTGACCACCAGCCGGTAGCCCTCGGTGACCTTCAGGTCTTCCGCCAGTTGCCGGGCCACCAGCATCATTTTGCCCAGCAGCAGGGCGTCCCCGGGCTCCGCCTGCGCGATGCCGACAATGTGCCGGTTGGGGACGATGAGGACGTGGACCGGCGCCTGGGGGCGCGCGTCGTGGAAGGCGGTCACTTCGTCGTCCTGATAGATGATGCGCGCCGGGGCCTCCCGGCGGATGATACGGCAAAAGATACAGTCCGACATAAAGGTCACTCCTCAGCGGTGAGTTTTCCCAGATTGCGAAGCAACAGGGTGAGCAACGTGTCGGCCATGCGAATGACCTCACCGGCATCTTCTTCCGTCAGATGAGCCGTGGGCCGGTAGCGAGCCTCGTTCCTCAACTGCAGCGCCCGGTTCAGCCTGCGGCCCAGTTCCGGGTCCACCTCCCCCGTTTTGACGGAGAGTGCCCCGAACGAACTTACGATCCCCCCGTGACTGCCGGGCATATTGTCCTGTTTGAGCAGGATCAGCGCCTTCGCTGCCAGTTCCGCCGCATTGTAGCCCGCATCTATCGCCAGCCGAAAACGTCCCCACTTCAGAACCTCGCGGGCCGATTCCAGGTACTCCTCGGCCAGCCGCGCCAGGTCTTCCGCCATCGTCCGCTTCATTTCCCCCGCATCCATAGAATACACCTCCACCCCATATCGGATCACATTGTACAGGAAATAATCCCGGGGCGGGACCAGGTCGTACACCGAAGAAAAGAGAATTTCTATCGGGGCCTGCTGCTCGGTCATGAAATCGTAGGCCCGGTCCAGGATGACTCTTTCCACTTCCCGGCCGTCCAGGGTGGCGATCAGGATGTCTATGTCGGAATCCGGGCCGGCTGTTCCCGTGGCCTGGCTCCCAAAGAGAATGATGCGCGCGATTTTATCCCCACCCTCGCCGGAAAGCAGGTGGTCTTTGAAACGGACCAGGAGTTCCTGCAGGGCCTGCTTCTCCATTCCAACGGCACTCCGTGCGCTGCGTGCCTGACGACAAACTACGAGCGGACAGGCTGACCGCCTGCGCTCCCGGAATTATACCACTTCTCCCACCAGAAAACCATTCTGCTCTCCGACCAGGCGCGTGGGGGTCATCCGGTTGTGCAGGTCGGCGGGGCAGGCGGTGACCACCTGGAGGTAGTTGTCGGTCAGGCCGTGCCAGAGGCCGTCCCGCCGACGGCGCTCCCAGAGGACCGCCAGTTCCTGGCCCAGAAACCGCCGCCGGTACCGGGCCGCCAGTCGCTCCCCCAGGTCCCGCATCCGGGCCGCCCGCTCCTGCATCACCGGCTCGGGGACCTGTCCTCCCATCCGGGCCGCGGGGGTGCCCGGACGGGGGGAGAAGGGGAAAACGTGCAGGCGGGCGAACCCCATCCGTTCTACGAAGGCCAGACTCTCGGCGAACTCCGCCTTGTCCTCCCCGGGAAACCCCACGATGATGTCGGTGGTGACGGCCATGTCGGGGACGGCGGCGCGAATCCGCTCCAGCAGGCGGGCGTATTCGGCGGCGGTGATCCGGCGCCCCATCCGCCGCAAGGTCGCCTCACAGCCGGATTGCAGCGGCAGGTGGAGTTGACGGCAGAGGCGGGGGTTAGGCCAGAGGGCCAGCAGGGGCTCATCCACGTCCCAGGGCTCCACCGAGGAGAGGCGCAGGCGGGGGAGGTCGGTCTGGGCCAGAATCGCCGCGACGAGGCCCGCCAGTCCGCCTGGCCGCCCCAGGTCCCGGCCGTAGGCGCCGATGTTGACGCCCGTCAGGACGGCCTCCTGGTATCCCTCCCGGACCCGCTCCGCAATCTCGGCGACCACTTCCTCCGGCGGGCGGCTGCGGACCGGACCGCGCAGGATATGGACGATGCAGTAGGTGCAGGCGTTGTCGCAGCCGTCCTGGATTTTGACGAAGGCGCGGGTCCTTGCCCTCACCCCTACCCCCCCAACCCCCCTCCCCCTCTCCCGTTCTACGGGAGAGGGGGAGGGGGGCAGGGGGGAGGGGGTGAGGGCCTCCACCGCCCGCTCTTTCTCCTCGTTGGGGATCACCCAGGCGACGTTGGGGAAGGCGGCCAGTTCCTCCCCCCGGAGGGTCGCGGCGCAGCCCAGGACGGCGATGCGGGCCTGGGGGTTGGCCCGCGCCAGCGCTCGCAGCAGGTGGCGGGTCTTCCGCTCCGCCTCGGCGGTGACCGCACAGGTGTTCACCACGCAGATGTCGGCCCGGGCGGGGTCGTCCACCACCTGACAACCCCGCCTGGCCAACTGGCGGGCCAGAGCCTCCAGTTCGCTCTGGTTCAGCCGACAACCCAGACTGTGCAGATAGACGCGGTGGGACATGGACGACGGACGACGGACGACAGACGACGGACGACAGACGACGGACGACAGACGACGGACGACAGACGACGGACGACAGACGACAGACGACAGACGACGGACGACAGACGACGGACGACAGACGACAGACGACGGACGACAGACTACGGACGTAGCGCGGGCTGTCAGCCGTGGCGCAGGCTGTAAGCCTGCGAGAATTTATCGTCAGCAGGCCTGGCGGCCTGCGCTACATGCTAAATCCTTCGTGCCCTTCGTGTCCTTCGTGGATAAGTCCTTCGTGTCCTTCGTGGATAAGTCCTTCGTGTCCTTCGTGGATCAAAATCACTGCTCCTCCGGCCAGGCGATGAGGATCGCGGTGACGGTCGCGCCTTCCGGGAGGGGAGGGCCGGGGGGAATGCGCAGGAGGGCATTGGCCCCCAGCAGGGAGAGCAGGCGGCTGCTGGCCTGCGAGCCCGTCGTCCGGGCCCACCACCCGTCCTCCTCCTGCTCCACCACCGCGCGCACAAACTCCGTCCGCACCGGGTCGGGCCGGACCGGGTGTCGCAGCCGGACCGGCATCTCCGGCCGCCGCAGCCGGGTGTGCCCGGCCATCCGCCGCAGGGCCGGCCGGACGTACAACTCAAAAGAGACCAGCGCGGAGACGGGATTGCCGGGCAGAGCAAAACAAGGCTTGCCCCGGACGGTGGCGAACGTGAAGGGCTTGCCCGGCTTCTGCCTCACTCTGTTGAAGTGGACGGTGCCCAGTTCGGCCAGCAGGGGCCCGATATGGTCGCGGTTCCCCTCGGAGACGCCGCCGGAAGTGATGAGGACGTCGGCCTGATCCAGAGCCGTTTCTATCTTTTCCCGTAATGCCTCGGGCTGGTCCGGGATAATCCCCAGCGAAACGGGCTCCCCTCCGGCCTCCCGAATCGCCGCCATCAGCGCGTAGCGGTTGCTGTCCCGGATTTGCGCCGGGCCGGGGGTCTCCCAGGGCTCCACCACCTCGTCGCCGGTGGAAAGAACGGCCACCCGTGGGGAAGGGTAGGCCCACACTTCAAACCGGCCCACCGTCGCCAGCAGCCCCACCTCCGCCGGGCCCAGCACCGTCCCCGCCGCCAGCACCACCTGCCCGGCAGCCAGGTCGGAGCCCGCCGGACGGACGTTCTCCCCGGGGTGGACGGCGCGGGTGAAGTGGACAAAGTCCCCCTCCACCCCGCTGTCCTCCACCATCACCACCGCGTCGGCGCCGGGGGGAATCGGCGCGCCGGTCATCACCCGGGCGGCGGTGCCGGGGACGACGGTGACCGTCGGCATCTCTCCGGCCCCGCCCTCCCCGCTCAGAATCCGCCGCCGGGGCGACGGGTCCTCCGCCACGACGGCCCAGCCGTCCACCGTGGACGCCGCGAAGGGCGGGTGGTCGGTTTCGGCGCGGACGTCCTCCGCCAGCACCCGTCCGGCGACCCCGTCCAGTGCAAACCTCCGGGGCGTCAGCGGCGCCACCGCCGCCATCACCCGCTGCCAGGCCTCCTCGGGCTCAATCATTACCATTCCCCTACTCCCTACTCCCTACTTCCTACTCCCTCTCCAGCAACCGCCGGGTCGCCGCCACCAGCCCGAAACAGCCGGTCAGCATCATATCGCCGTAGGGCGCGGCGAAGTGGTAGCCCAGACCGGCGGCCAGATGACGCTGCGGGCCGGTCACCGCGACAAAGCGAAAGCCGCCGTCGGGGACGTAATCCGGGCCGATGTAGGCGCCGTGGCCGTTGTCCTCGTAGACCTCCGCATCGGTCAGCGTGCCGGCCCGGAGGCGGTCCACCAGATGCCGGAGTTTCTCCGTCGTGATGAGGACGGTGTGGTGCTCAAAGAGGCCCAGGATACGGCCGGCCCGGAGGAGGACCGCCACGGTGTGCTGGTTGCCCACGTTGACGGCGATGAGCCCCTCTTCGTGGTGGGCCGCCGCCACCGGGTCCTCCAGGATGCCCCAGAGCGCGGCCGGTCCGGTATCCATCAGAATCGCCCCGGGGACATCCCGCTGCACCGCCTGCATGCGGGTGTAGGGCGCGGGGATGTCCCGGTAGGCCAGTCGGACCATCTCCCCGCCGCTCCGGACGAATTCCCGCCACAGGTGGAAGCGGAAGCGGCGGTTGGAGCCTTCCAGACATTCCCCGTGGTCCTGCACCGCCACCGCCACCGTCTCCGGAAGCGAGACGCCAAAGGGGGCCAGTGCGTCCGCCAGAACCTTCAGGTCCACATCCCGTGTCCGCAGGGTGACCAGGTCGGGGAGGTCCGGCGGCTCATCGGTGATGATGTAGCCCAGATGCCGCACTTCCTCCAGGTTGTCCCGCACGGTCAGCGCCGCGCGCGGGGTGATGTAGACGGGGTACCCGGCCCGGATGTGCCGCTTCATCGCGCTGACGACGGGCCCGCCGCCCATCAGGTTGCCCGTCAGAAAGAGGGGACGCCCCTCCCGAGTCGCCCGCTGCACCTGACGGGCCAGCACCGTGGTCCAGGACGGCAACACCAGTTTGACGTTGTTCTCCATCGGCTGCCCGGCCTCCCAGATGAGGATGTCCTGGGTGCCTGCGCCGACATCTATCGCCAGGATACGGTCCAACGGATTCGTCATTCGTTCGGTAACCTCTCTATCACGATTTCCCACGAGCCCGTCCCCCCGTCCGGGCATATCTGGAGGGACAGGCCGGAGAGGACGGGGGCGTTGGGCTCCTCCACGCTCAGCGCGTAGAAGACGCCCGGCTGGAGGTTGAAATCGGCGTAGCCGGGGCTCACCCAGGGGCGCAGTCCGGTGACGGCGCGGTCGGCGCCGTCGGCCCAGAGGAGCCACAGCACCACGCCATCCAGCGGTCGGGGCCCCGCCGGGGTGGGTGTCGGGCGGCGCGGGGACGGGGTCGCGGTCGGTTCCGGCGGCGGTGGCGCCTGCACCCACACCCGTAACTGCCCCGGCGTCCCCCCGCAGACCAGATTCTGGCTCAGCACCCGATAGGGGGAAGGGACCGGTGTCCACTCAGGAACTGGAGCGGAAGTGGGCGTCGGGGTCGGAGGGGTGGGCGAAACTGGCGGAACGGGGGAGGTCGGCATGGGAGTCGGGAGAACGCCCCCGGCAGGTGCCCCGGGCGTCTCCAGGTAGATGCTCATCGCTGGGGTGTAGACGCCCAGGCGCTGGGCCAGTTGAGTCAGGCGCCGCATGGTCGGCGCGGGCTGACCGTGGGCCGCGTACGCCTCTATCATCGCCGCCAGCGCGTCCTGCACGTCCTCTTCCCGTAGTCCCTTCAGCCGGGCCAGCGCCCGGTCCATATCCCCGTCGGCCACGTACCCCAGGGCGGCCAGCCGAATCCACTCGTGGCGGTAGTCGCTGCGGAGCAGGGGTGGGGTCGTGTTGTAGAGACGGACGGGGTCAATCAGCCAGGCGTAGACCAGCCCCAGCGCCAGCCCGAGGGCCAGACCCAGCGACAGCGCGAGGAACCGGCCCCGGGAGATCACGGCGTCCCTCCGAGATAGGGCCACATGGCCGGGGTGGTGGCCCCCAGCGCTTCCGCCAGGCGCACCAGCATCCGGATGTCGGTGGGACGGCCGTCCTGGGCGATGAGGGTCTCGGTCAGTTCCACCAGGGGACGGGTGGGCTGCTGGGGGTCCAGGCGGGCCAGCCGCTCCCGGGCGGCGTCGGGGTTCCCTTCCACCTGGTACGCGGCGGCGACCATCAGGATGTAGTCGTTCCGGTAGTCCTGCCGCAACTGGGCGGGGGCGGTGTTGGTGTACTGAACCGGCCAGAGGACCCAACCGACCAGGAGCCCCAGGGCGATGCCCAGGGCCAGACCGACCAGTCCCAGGAGAAGCAGGTTTCGCATCGGGGCCTCGCGGGGTGGCTCAACGGAAAGGGGATTTTGGACCGCGGCCCCTCGGGGCGAGCCCCATCGGGGCGTGGCCCAAAATCCCCCTGGATCAGGTGCCGGAGGTGGGAGTCGAACCCACATGGGCCAAGCCCACACGATTTTGAGTCGCGCGCGTCTGCCTGTTCCGCCACTCCGGCCCGTCTATAGTATAACGGCAAACGGGCTTTTCGTCAAACCGGGCTTTGTTGCCCGTTTTCCTCAAGGGTATCCTGCCCGAGGACCTCCACCGGGTCGCCTACGGCGACCTCGCCGCCCTCCAGGACGCGGACGAAAATTCCCTCCCGGGGCATCACGCAATCCCCCACGGCCCGGAAGACAGCACATTTGGTGTGGCAGAGTTTGCCAATCTGGGTGACCTCCACCAGTGTCTTCCCGATGCGCATGCGGGTGCCCACTGGCAGAGTATGCAGTTCTATCCCCCGGGTGGTGATGTTCTCGGCGAAACTCCCCTCCCGGACGTCCAGCCCGTGTTGGCGCATGCGCTCAATGGACTCCCACGCCAGCATGGAGACCTGGCGATGCCAGGGGCCGGCATGGGCGTCCCCTTCCACTCCCCAATTCGGGCGCAGGACGGCCCGCCCTACGTTCTGTTTGGAGGTCCCCTTCTTCTCGCTAATGCAGACGGCGACGACAGTGCCCCGCATATGGTTTCACTCCAGGACAATCTCTCCGCTCTTCCCCCCGCTCTTGCGCAGCAGGCGGACGTTCTGGATGCGCATTCCCCGGTCCACCGCCTTGCACATATCGTAGACCGTGAGGGCGGCGACGACGACGGCGGTCAGCGCCTCCATCTCCACCCCGGTCACCCCGGTGCAGCGGACGCGCGCGGTGATGCCCACCACCGACCGTTCCTCGTCAAACGAGAAGTCCACCTCCACCGCGGTGATAGGCAGGGGGTGACAGAGGGGGATGAGTTCGGGGGTCCGCTTGGCGGCCATAATGCCCGCGATGCGGGCGACGGCCAGCACGTCCCCCTTGGGGACGCCGCCGGACTGGATAAGGGCCAGGGTCTGGGGTTGCATCCAGACCTCTCCGGCGGCTACCGCCTCCCGCACCGTGGGGCTCTTCTCCGAGACGTCCACCATGCGGGCCGCGCCGCGTTCGTCCAGATGGGTGAGGGTCATCTCTCAGTGTCTGGTTTTGCCACGTGGCGCAGGCTGTCAGCCTGCGTGGCGCAGGCTGTCAGCCTGCAACCGGCCTGTTGCAACTTGACAAATGATTCCGACAATCCGTTGCCCTATCCCCGAACAGGGCTTTCCGAGCCGCGGCCCTCACCCCTCCCCTGGCCCCTTCCCTCTCCCGCACAGCGGGAGAGGGAAGGGGAATGCGGGAGGGGTTTTGCGGCGGGCGGCGAAGCCGCCCGCCGCAAAACCCCTCTTCAATCCCCCCTCTCCTCTGGCCGCAAGGCCAGGGGAGAGGGGGATATAAGGGGTGAGGGGAGCAAAACACCTCTTCGGCTATTGGCGGCCGTCGTTACGCGGCACCCGGAAGATCGTTGCGAAAAGGCGCACGTGCCAGGCACTTCGGGAAGTGCCTGGCACGTCCGCCGGTCAAAATCCGATCAGTCTTTGGCCACGTAGTAGGCGCCGGCGGCTTCGGCAATCTGGCCCAGGACCTTGCCCCGGTGTCGGATGGCCGCCTGCGCCGCCGCCAGCCGGGCAATCGGCACCCGGAACGGGCTGCAGGAGACGTAGTTCAGCCCGACCAGATGGCAGACTTCAATGGACGAGGGCTCACCGCCGTGCTCGCCGCAGATGCCCACCTCCAGGTCGGGGCGGGTCTTGCGGCCCAGGCGGACCCCCAGCCGGACCAGTTCGCCTACGCCCCGCCGGTCCAGGACCTGGAAGGGGTTATCCGGCAGGATGCCCCGCTCCACGTACCGGACCAGGAAGTTCCGTTCGGCGTCATCCCGGCTGTAGCCGAAGGTCATCTGGGTCAGGTCGTTGGTGCCGAAGGAGAAGAACTGGGCCATGGAGGCAATCTCGTCGGCGGTGACGGCGGCGCGCGGGACCTCAATCATCGTCCCGAACTTGTACTCCACCTGGACGCCCTGTTCCTCCATAACCTGCTTCGCCACGGCCTCCAGTTCCCGCTGGGTGACCTTCAACTCGTTGACATGGCCGGTGAGCGGGATCATGACCTCCGGTTTGGCGACGATGCCGTTTTTGGCCGCCTGGCAGGCCGCCTCAAAGATGGCCCGCACCTGCATCTTGGTGATGTCCGGGTAGGTGATGCCCAGGCGGATGCCCCGCAGGCCCATCATCGGGTTGGCCTCGTGCATCCGCTGGACCGCCGCCAGCATCCGCTCCGCCTCCTCCCGCTCCGGCCCCTGGACGTTCTGCAGCCGCATCTCGGTCACCTTCACCAGCAGTTCCTCCAGGGAGGGCAGGAACTCATGGAGCGGCGGGTCAATCAGGCGGATGATGACCGGCAGGCCGTCCATCGCCTCAAAGAGGCCGTAGAAGTCGGAGCGCTGGTAGGGGAGGAGTTTCTCCAGCGCGCCCAGGTACTTCTGGACGGCGGGCGACGCGGCGATTTCCGCCTCCACCGCCCTCAGGCTGGCCTCCAGTTCGGCCCGGCGGTCCGGAGTGAGCGCCCGCCCGTCCTCGCTCCCTTTGCGGAGCAGATCCTGGAGGCGGTCCCGCCGGTCCAGGAGCACCTGAGCCTCCTCGGCGTTCAGAATCATCTCCTGGACGTGGGGGAGGCGCTCCTGCTCAAAGAACATGTGCTCGGTGCGACAGAGGCCGATCCCTTTGGCGCCGTACATGCGGGCCCGGCGGGCATCCTTGGGGTAGTCGGCGTTGGCCCAGACCTGGAGCCCCCGGGTGGGGAAGCCCTCATAGTCGGCGGGCCACTGGCGGATGCCCTCGGTGGCGGCAATCTCGTCGGCCCACTCCAGCAGGGTGCGCAGTTCCACCTCCCGGTCAAAGTCCGGGTAGACGGTGGGGATTTGCCCCTCAAAGACTTCGCCGGTGGCGCCGTCCAGGGAGGCCCAGTCGCCCTCGCGGAGGACCTTGTCACCGACGCGGACCTCCCGGGCCTCCACGTCTATCTGGAGGGCGCCGGCGCCGACGACGGCGGGGATGCCGAACTGGCGGGCGACGACGGCGGCGTGAGCCGTGGCGCCGCCCCGGCTGGTCAGGATGCCCTTGGAGGCGATCATCCCGTGGACGTCGTCGGGCTTGGTCTCGGGGCGAATCATGATGACGGGTTTGCCCTCTTTGCCCCAGGCTTCGGCGGTGTCGGCGTCAAAGGCCAGCATGCCGACGGCCGCACCGGGAGAGGCGTTGACGCCGGTTGCCAGGAGCCGCCCTTCGGCCCGCGCCTTCTCTATCTCTTTGGGGTCAAACTGGGGGTGGAGGAGCGCGTCCACATCTTTGGGCTGGACGCGCATGACGGCCTCCTCGCGGGTGATGAGCCCTTCGTTCGCCATATCCACGGCAATCTTGACCGCCGCGCGGGCGGTGCGCTTGCCGGAGCGGGTCTGGAGCATCCAGAGGCGACCGCGCTCAATGGTGAACTCAATGTCCTGCATGTCGCGGTAGTACCGCTCCAGTCTCTGGGCGATCTCCCGCAGTTGTGCGTAGACCTCCGGCAGTTCCTCCTGCATCTGCTCCACGGGCCGGGGGGTGCGGATGCCCGCCACCACGTCCTCGCCCTGGGCGTTCAGCAGGTACTCGCCGAAGAACCGCTTCTCGCCGGTGGCGGGGTCGCGGGTGAAGGCCACGCCCGTGCCGCTATCCCAGCCCATGTTGCCGAAGACCATGGTCACCACGTTGACGGCGGTCCCCAGGTCGTCCGGGATGCCCTCGGCGCGTCGGTAGTCCACCGCCCGCTTGCCCATCCATGAGCGGAAGACGGCCTCAATCGCGATGCGCAACTGCTCCAGCGGGTCCTGGGGGAAATCTCGCCCCAGTTCCTGGCGGTAGATTTGCTTGTAGCGCTGGACCAGTTCCTTCAGGTCCTCGGCGGTGAGGTCGGTATCGGCCTGGGCGCCCCGCTCGGCCTTCATCTCCTCCATCGTCTCGCTGAAGCGGTGTTCGGGGATGCCCAACGCGATGCGCCCGAACATGTCCAGGAGCCGCCGGTAGGCGTCCCAGCCGAAGCGCTCGTTGCCGGTCAGCCGGATTATCCCCTGGACGGTCTCGTCGTTCAGCCCGACGTTGAGGATGGTATCCATCATGCCGGGCATGGAGAACTTGGCGCCGGAGCGGACGGAGACCAGGAGGGGGTTGGCGGGGTCACCGAATTTTTTGCCCGTCTCCTGCTCTATCTGCTTCAGGGCCTGCAGGACCTGTTCCCACAGGCCGTCGGGGAAACGGTTACCGGCGTTGATGTAGGCGACGCAGGCCTGGGTGGTGATGGTAAAGCCCGGAGGGACGGGGAGTCCGGCTTCCATCATGTCCGCCAGGCCGGCCCCCTTGCCGCCCAGGATGGCCTTCTTCTCGTCCAGGGAGGGCGCGTGGCCCAAAACGTCGGCCAGTTCTCGGCCGGCCGTGCTGGAAAGATAGACCCATTTGTTCACGTGTTCACCTCCAGAAAGACAGTGGGATACTATTCAGGCTTCCTCACCCCACCCCCGCCGCCTGCGGCGGCACCCCCTCCCCTCTCCTGACCTTTGGTCAGGAGAGGGGAGGGGGTAGCGGCGAAGCCGCTGGGAGAGGGGTGAGGCTGAACATGCTGGACAGTTACGACAGTGGGATACTAATCGCTTTCGGTCCGACGTAGCAGGAGGGTGCGCGGATGGCGGCGTTCCATCCAGACAATGGTCAGCCATGAGAGGATGATGCTGATCACGGAGAGAATCAGGAAAGGCCAATTCCCGCCCTCCGACGCGCGCAGGTGAGGGGGGATGGTCATCAACCGCATCACCACGTTGAGGCCCTGGACGAAGACCAGGGAGACTCGTCCGGCGATGGGGGTGAGGACCCCGGAGTTCATCCCGGCCAGGGCCAGCAGCAAAAGGATGAGCAGCGCCGGAGGCAGGACGGCGGCCTGAGGGGCCTGTCGGAAGAAACCGGGTGGGTACAGGATCACTGCGATGACCTGGAGAATGAGAAGTCCGATCATAGAAAGCCGGCCTTTCATCGTTCGCACCTCCTGTTGAATTGAAGAACATTATACCCATAATGGGGCATAAAGTCAAACGGGGTAACTACCTACCCAAGAACCGTTTCATAAAAACCACGAAGGACACGAAGGCCGCACAAAGGGCACGAAGGATGATATTTTATCCCTTTGTGTCCTTTGTGAGTACTTTGTGTCCTTCGTGGTTTTATTTTCGGGCCAGACGGGCCACGGCCCACAGCGCGGCGTCCACCTCCTCCCGCGTGGTGAAGGCCCCCAGCGCGAAGCGGACGGTCCCGGCGGGGAAGGTGCCGATGGTGCGGTGGGCCGCAGGCGCGCAGTGGAGCCCCACCCGGCACATGATGCCGTACTCCTCGTCCAGCCGCATCCCCACCTCCGAGGGCTCCATCCCGGCGATGTTGAAAGAGACCACCGCCGTCCGGAGGCGCGCGTCGTCCGGCCCGTAGACCGTCACGCCGGGGATTTCCCGCAGGCCGTCGGAGAGGCGCTGGGTCAGTTCCACCTCGTGCGCGCGGAGGGCCTCCACGGTCCGTTCCAGCACCCAGCGGACCCCGGCCTCCAGCCCTGCCAGCCCCACCGCGTTGGGCGTCCCGCTCTCGCACATGTCCGGCAGGAAATCCGGCTGCTCCTCCCGCTCGGACCGGCTCCCCGTCCCGCCCCGGATGAGGGGCCGGAACTCCTCCAGCGGAACCCGGTCTCCAATAATGAGGCCGCCGGTGCCCATCGGCCCGTAGAGGGACTTGTGCCCGGTGAAGGCCAGCAGGTCAATGCCGTCGGCCTGCAAGTCTATGGGGACGGCGCCCCCGCTCTGCGCCGCGTCCACCACCAGAAACGGGCCGCCCATCCGATGCAGGGCCTGTCCCACCTCCGCCACCGGCAACAGGGTCCCCGTCACGTTGGAGGCGTGGTTGAGGACAACCAGTCGGGTTTCGGGCCGGAGGGCCGAAAGGACCGCCTGCGGGTCCAGGAAACCCTCCGGTGAGCAGGGGACGACGGTCACTGGGACCCCTTCCCGCTCCAGGGCCCGCAGGGGCCGCATCACCGAGTTGTGCTCCATGCTGGAGGTGACGACGTGGTCGCCGGGGCGCAGGAGCCCCCGCAGGGCCAGGTTGAGCCCCTCGGTGGCGTTCATGCCGAAGACCACCCGCAGCGGGTCGGGGGCGTGGAAGAGTTCGGCCACCGCCTCCCGCGCGGCGTAGACGATGCGCCCGGCCTCCACGGAGAGCCGGTGCCCGGAGCGGCCCGGGTTGGCGCCCACTTCGGTCAGAAAGCGGGCCATCGCCGCCAGGACCTGCGGCGGCTTGGGCCAGGACGTGGCCGCGTTGTCCAGGTAAATCATTTCACCTCCTCAGGGGACCGTCACCTTGAAAGTGACGGTCCCCTGACGACCTCAACCCCCGGCTCCCCCTCCAGGACCTCCCCGATTTCCCAGAAGGGCTGGTCCAGCGCCCGGCACGCTTCGGCGAAGCGGTCCATCTCGGCGGCGGGGATGGCCGCCAGAATCCCGCCGTTGGTCTGCGCGTCGTAGAGGAGCATCTGGACCTCCTCCGGGATGGACGGGTCAAAGGTCACCCACTGGCCGAAGTACATCTCGTTGGCCGCCGTCCCGCCGGGGAAGAGCCAGAGGTCGGCCAGGGGACGGGCGGCCTCCAGGATGGGGACCCGGTCCGCCCAGACCCGGAAGCGGACCCCCGCGGCCAGGGCCATCTCCGCCGCGTGGCCCAGGAAGCCGAAGCCGGTGATGTCGGTGGCGCCGCGGGCGGAGGTGGCGTGGACGGCCCGGACCGCGTCCCGGTTCAGCCGCAGCATCCAGGGGACGGCCTGGGCCAGCGCCTCCGGCGAGGCCTGCCCGGCCCGGTAGGCGGTGGTGATGACGCCGGAGCCCAGGGGTTTGGTAAGGACCAACCGCTCCCCGGGCCGCGCGCCGCCCTTCAGCAGCAACCGCTCCGGCTCCACCGTCCCGATGACGGCCAGGCCGTACTTGGGCTCCTTATCGTCCATTGTGTGTCCGCCCGCCACGACCACGCCCGCCTCCCGCGCCTTCTCCATCCCGCCCCGGAAAATCTCCGCGGCGATCTCCGGCGGCATGTCCGAGGGAATCGCGGCCAGGTTGAGGGCCAGGAAGGGCATCCCGCCCATGGCGTAGACGTCGCTGATGGAGTTGGCGGCGGCGATGGCGCCGTAGGTGTAGGCGTCATCCACCACCGGCGCGAAGAAGTCCGCCGTGGCCACCAGCAGGGTGCCGTTCTCCATGCGGTAGACGACGGCGTCATCGGGCGAGCCGAGCCCCACGACGACGCGCTCACTCTCCTCCAGCGAATCCAGCAGGGGGCGCAGGACCTGCGCCAGGGCCCCGGGGGCCAGTTTCCCCGCTCAACCCGCGCAGGAGGCAATCTGGGTCAGCCGGGTGAAGTCACGTTTGGACATAGGTCCTCCCGGCCCTCACCCCTACCCCCGGCCCTTCGGGCCACCCCCTCCCCCTCTCCCGCTTGCGGGAGAGGGGGAGAGGGCAGGGGGAGGAGGTGAGGGCTCCTCCTACCGCATCAACGTCAGTTTAAACTCGTCCCCCACCGCCTCCACCTGCACCTTGAGGCCAGCCCGTTCGGCGGCCCGGCGCACGTTCTCGCGGGAGGTGACGGTATCCACCCACACTTCAATGGGAAACTGCCCCTCCTCCATCGCCTGCCGGGTCAGGATAACCGGCTGGGGGCAGGAGAGGCCCCGTGCGTCTACGACCTTCGCCATAATTTACCTCCTGTAGGACAACTGCTCGCAGTTGTCCTACTTCTTTTCCCGCATCGTGAAGCCCAGCACGATGCAGAAGACCAGCCCGATGATGACGGCGGCCTGTCCGTAGGGTCCAGGCCCGCCCACCGTCAGCACGCCCTCGGCCAGTTTGTCGGGGACGCCGGTCAGGGCCCAGTTGTGGGCGAAGCCCGCGCCGAAAATCATCCCCAGGACGAAGAGGGCCGCGTCGCCGTCGCCCTCGCCGGAGAGGAAGAGTTGGCGGCCCGGGCAGCCGCCCGCCAGAAGGAAGGCCAGTCCCGCCAGCGCCATCCCCAGGAAGTTCCAGATGTGATTGGAATGGGCCACGGGCTGGGCGGCGAAGCCCAGTTTAAACTGCCCCAGGGCCAGATTGGTGATCAGGGCGACAACGAACAGCGCGCCCACCCCGGTGAACAGGTGGGTATCGCCCATCAGGATGACGTCCCGCCAGGCGCCCATCGTGCAGAAACGGGTCCGCTGGGCCAGGAAACCGATGACCAGCCCCACGGCCAGGGAGATGAGGATGGGCGCGTGTTTGGAGCCGGGCCCTTCGGTGCTGAAGAAGATGGGGCCGTCTTTGGTGAACTGGGGGCGGAAGATGAGGAGGAGCAGGAGGCCCAGCATGATGGCGGGCATGATCCAGCCCACGGGGGCGGGTGCCGGGCGGCTGCGGCCCAGGGAGTAGCCCCGCTTCAGGAAGAAGACGCCCAGGGCAATCCCGGCGACGAGCCCGGCGGTGCCCACCAGGCCGTTCAGGTCCCCGCCCGCCAGCCGCAGGAGGGCCCGCCAGGGGCAGCCCAGGAAGACCAGGGCGCCGGTCATGGCGAACATGCCCAGGAGGAAGCGGACGATGGGGGCGGAGCCGGCGCGGGGCTTGAACTCCCGGAAGAGGAGGGCGGCGATCAGGGAGCCCAGGACGAAGGCGATGATCTCGGGCCGGATGTACTGGACGGTAGCGACCCGATGGAGGCCCAGGGCTCCGGCGATGTCCCGCTCAAAGCAGGCCACGCAGATCCCCATGTTGGTGGGGTTGCCGGCCCGCTGCAGGAGCGGGGCCAGGAGACCGATGACCGCCCCGGCCAGGAGGATGCCCCAGCGCGAGGCGAAGAAACGGGTGAGACGTTCGGACATGGTGCGTACCTCCTGTGAAATGGAATCTCCACGCGACCGGGCGATGGCCCGGGCACGGCGTGGGCAACAGAAAGCCGCCGTCGGCTCACGCCGGCGGCGGCTCCGGAGGCACGCGCCCGTAGAGGTCTCAGGGTGCGGCATCCCCGCCGCCCCCGGACATGAGCCCAGCGGTCTGCGGGCGCCAACCGGCGCCCCAGACTTCCGATCAGGTGCGGCGGTGATACCAGAGGGTCATGCCTTGCTCCTTTGCTGATGCCAGGATAACGTTCAATACACACTCATTCACAGGACTTACGCAGTTGACGGATAAACTTCGGAATTCGCCACGAGTTTCACGAATCGGCACGAATTTTTTCTTTTAATTCGTGTAAATTCGTGCAATTCGTGGCAAAAAAGACCAAATGTGTAACTCCTGTCACTCAGGGTTGACCATAAATTTGCCGCAACCGATTCAGAAACGCTTGCTGAAGAGGCCGGACAAACGGCTCAAAGTCCCAGTACTGGTGACGGGTCAGCACCTCAAAGGCGATACGTTTCTGCCGGTCCCCCTCGTAGACCCGAATCCCTTCCTGGAGGATCCGTCCTTTGACCAGAAGAGGGGCGTCGTTAATGACCCGTACGTCTATGGGATAGATGCCGGCAGCCTCTTCCACCTCCCCCTCTATGGTCAGTTCCAGTTGGAGTCTTTCGTAGGGGGGCAGCGATTCGGTCAGAACCAGCGCGATGTCCACATCGCTGGTGGGGAGGACGGTCCCCCGGGCGACGGAGCCATAGACATACGCCACGACGACGGGATAACGGGCGAGGACGGAGGGGAGGGCCTCCTGCACCCGGGCCAGGATGGCCTGCGCCTGTTGCTGTCGCTGGAGGCGGATGTCGTCAACCATCAGTCCACCAATAAAGTATACACCGGGATGGCGGAAAGCGCAAATGGGGAACGAAGATTTATGGCAGCCGTAGCGCTGACTGAAGGGCCACGCCGAGGCTCGCCCGAGGCGTCACCCTTCCTGGGCCTGCGGCCGATGGTCGGCCTTCGCCGACCTCAGAGTGTCGGCGAAGGCCGACACCCGGCACGAAGTGCCCAGAGAGGACGATTTCAATCGGCGTGAATAGTTACTGGCAGCCTTCGGTTGTCGCAAAACCCCGGCTCTCCCCCCTTTACCTGCGCTCTCCCTGTAGCAGAAAGACGCCGGTCAGAATCAACCCGCCGCCCAGCAATTGGATGGAAGTCATCTGCTCCCCCAGGATGAGGTACGCCATGATGCCCGTCAGCACCGGCTCCAGGGTGACGATGATGTTGGCGACGGCGGCCGGAAGGTAGGCCAGGCTGACGGTGTACAGGCCATAGCCCCCGATGGTCGGTACCAGCGCCAGGGTCGCCAGCAGGGCCCACCCGCTCACCTGAGAACCCAGCCAGAAGAGGGTGGCCCGGCGCTGCAGGAGGAGCAGGAAAGCGGTCGCTACGGTGAACGCGCCGAAGGTGGCCGTCCAGGGGGAAATTCCCCGGCGATGGGCCGCTTTGCCGAAGAGGCTGTAGGCGGCGAATGCCCACCCCCCGCTCAGCCCCACGACGATGCCCAGCGGGTTCACGCTCCAGGCATCCCGGTCGTAGGCGCCGGAGGCCAGTACACAACCGGCCAGACTCATGGCCAGCGCCACTACACGGGCCGGACCGAACCGTTCCCCGAATAGGCGGCGCTCCGCCAGGGCCGTGAAGGCAGGGGAACTGTAGACCAAGACGGTCGCTACCGCCGCGCCGTTGAGGGCCACCGACGTCGTCCACAGGGCGTTGAAGACGGCCAGGGTGAGGCCGTAAGCAACGAAGAAAACCAGGTTGTGGCGGGGATGGGGAATCCGCAGCAGGGTGGGCCGGAGAAGGCTCAGCCCCAGCGCCAGTCCCAGGGCGACGAAGAGGTCCCGCCAGAAGGCCAGCACCAGAGGCGGCAACCGGTAATGGTTGCTCAGATGGGCGATGAAAATGGCGGTCGTGGACCAGATGGCCGTCCCCGTCAGGCAGATGAGGATACCGCGGGTGAACCCGGAGCGGGTATGGGTTTGGGTCACTCAAGAACCTCCAGGGGGAAACTCAGCGCCCGGTCCGGGGGACTTTCGGGGCCGAGGGTGACGGGCATCCGTTCCCCATCGGGGCTGTAGAGACCCACCCGAATCTGGTATCTCCCGGCGGGGAGGCCCGGCAGCGGGTGGGGGTCGGTGATGACCTCCCCCCAGACCCAGGTGTGGGTGGGGCGGGCGCCTCCGGCGGGCCAGCCGTCGTGCTGGGCCGCCAGCGGCGCGGGCGCGTCCGGCGGCGCGATGTGGACGAAGACGGAGCGGGGAACGTCGTCCGTGAGGCCCGCCCGCCAGATCAGAGTGACGGTGAACGGTTCACCCGCCCGCACGGGGGACGGGTCCACCCGGTAGCCCAGCAGGGTGGCAAATCCCGGCCCGAATTCCGCCCCCACGGGCTCGTAGGGGACCGTCGGCTCCGCAAACACCCGCTCCGTCCGCACGGTGACCGGGGGCCCGTACCAGACCCCGCCCGTCTCCGTCCCGTCGGCCCGCACCAGACGCACTTCCACGTCGGCCTGCAGGTCCAGCACCCGACAGGGGAAGGTGAGTTGGAAGTAGGACCGGATGCGGTCCCCCGGGCGCAGGAGGGCCTGGGAATCCGCGGGAACCAGCGGATTTTCCTCCCGGTACCCACCGGCGGATACGACAACCCGGTATTCCTCCCGGAGAGGCGCTCTGACCTCCCAGAAGAGTTCCCCGAGAACCCGCCCGCAGATTCCGGCCTGCCCCTCAAAAAAGTGAACGCCCAGGAGCATCAGCGGGCCGGTTGGGCCCTCCAGGCGGGCCGGAGTGAACTCTTCCGGCATCTCCGGCGGAGAGACCGGACGGGTAACAGTGATAGGGTGGAGAGCGATACTCTTCGCGGCCTCCGTCGTGAAAAGGGTCAGCGTGGGCGTGTAGACGCCGGGCGGAATGCCCGCAGGGAGGCTCAGGAAGAAGCGCCCCAGGACCGGCACGCCGGAGGGCCAGCGCTCCGGACGATAATCCCCATCAGTCAGGACGCGGTCATCCTGGCCCCATTCGGTGCCCAGCGTGTCCCGCAGGCGGAAGGAGGCCGCGTAGGTCAGGCCAGTGACGCTCTTTGGGCCATCCGTCACCCACCAGGCCCGCAGTTCCAGCGGCTGGTCGGCCGGATGAGGCCCCTCGGGCAGGGTGTACCCCCAGAGGCGAATCCCCGGCAGGAGTTCCGCGTCGGGGCGGTCGGTGGTGGGCGGCTCCAGCGGGAAATCGGGGGGACGGTCCAGCAGGAAATGACGGACCCGCAGTTTCCGGAAATCCGGCACCGGCTCCTCCCGCGCCACGTCCTCCAGCAGGGTCTCCACCAGTCGGGTCGGGTCGGTGACCCCGTCCAGCCAGGCCACCAGCCAGACACTACAGGTCGCAGGTCGCAGGGAGCAGGTCGCAGGAGAAAGGTCGCAGGGAGCAGGGGAGCAGGAGGAAAGAGCCGCGTTCAGTTGCCGGGCGACTTCGGTGTAGGTCAGGACGTGGGTGACGTCCAACAGCGGGTCGTTGGGCATCGGGAGCATCCCCTCGTCCCCGGCGTAATAGAGCCAGGTGGGGAAGACGGAACCGGTGGAGATGAGGACGACGTCGCCCGGCGCGCGGTGTTCCTGAATGTAGCGGGCCGCGCCCCGCCAGTCCTCGCGAGCATAGGCCGGATTGGTCAGGAGATTGCAGTCGGCTTCCCAGAGGAAGCGCCCGACGAGGAGGGTGGCGGCAGTCAGGGCGAGGGCCGATAGAGCCCGCAGCCCGCGCGGCCGGATGTTCCCCACGCTCCCCCAGGCGACAGCCAGGGCCAGAAAAGAGGCTGGGGCGAAGAGGGAGGCATGACGGGCCCCCCACTTGGGAATCTCCCGGTAGACGGTGGCGATCAGGCCCAGCGGCGCGGCGTAGAGGAACGGATACAATGCCGCCGTCAGGCGCGGGCGGGAGGCGACCAGCGAGAGGAGAACGGCCAGCAGCATCAGGGCCGCAGCCCCCTCCGCCATCTCGTTGGGAAGGTGCTCCATAATGGTCAGTCCGCCCAGGGAGAGGCGAAGGAGGTAGGGAGGGGGCATGTACCCGTGCCAGTAGGTCATGTTCAGGGGGGCCATTCGGGCGGCAATCCAGGCCCAGGGGAGATACAGAAGTCCCACGGCCAGGGCGGGGAGGAGGAGAGCCCTCACCCCTCCCCCCCGTCCTCTCCCCTCTCCCACTCTGCGGGAGAGGGGAGGGGGTGGCCCGAAGGGCCGGGGGAGGGGTGAGGGCCCGGCCGCCAGCATCAGCGCGATCAGCCCCTGCCCGATCAGCCAGAAACCCGCCAGGGCCAGGGTGTAGAGGGCGGCCAGGGCCGAGGCGGCCCAGAGCCAGGCCCAGAACCGGCGCCGGCGCGCCGCCTGTGCTGCAAAGACCTCCACCAGCGCCACGTCCGCCAGCAGGGTCCAGGCCAGCGCGGGGCCGTACATCCGGACCTCGCGGGAGGCCCAGAGGAACGGGGTGCCCACAGCGAAGAGGGCCATCGCCGCCAGCGCTCCCGCCCGCCGCCCGGTGAGACGTCCGGCCAGCCGTCCCGCGCAGGCGACGGTCAACACCCCCAGCAGCACCGACGGCCAGCGGAGGGCGAACTCCGTCGCGCCCGCAAGAGGAATCCAGGCCCGGAGCAGGAGGTAGTAGAGAGGCGGGACGACCTCCCGCGCGCTGAGGGTCAGCATCTCCCGCAGGGGCATCTGCGAGGCAACCCACCAGCAGTACGCCTCGTCGTACCACAGGCTCCACCGCTCCAGTTCCCAAGCGCGCAGGGCCAGGGCGAAGATAAGGGTGCAGGAAGCAAGAAGGCAAGAAGCAGGAAGGCAGGAAGCAGGAGAGCAGGGGTCAGGAAAGCGGGAAGAGCAGCGCGAGAGGCGCGGGGAGGCTGGGCTATTACCGGACATTATTCCTCTTCGTCCGTCGTCCGTCGTCCGTCGTCAGTGGTCTATGGTCGGTCGTCCGTCGCTGGGAGACGCAGGGGTGGTTCCGGACGTAGAAACGCCAGGGGACCGTGCGGGCCCGCAGGTCGCCCTGGACGCCGACGCGCGGGCCGGTGGCGACTTCGTCGTCGGGGACGGGGGCTCCGGCCTCCACAAAGAGGACAGCATCGGGCGCGCACATGTCGGCCTTATCCAGGTGCCGGTCAATGGCCATGGCCTGGCAGAGGCGGGCCGGCCCGGAGGTCAGGCGCGCGGGGTCCGTGATGCCCCGCCGGGCCTGCATCCATTCCAGTCCCTCCAGCGGCTCCAGGGCCCGGATGAGGACCGCCGCCGGGAACCCCTCCGGTCCGGTGACGATGTTCAGGCAATGGTGGAGGCCGTAAATCTGGTAGACGTAGGCGTGCCCGGGCGGGCCGTACATGGCTTCGTTGCGCGCGGTTCGGCCGAAGCGGGCGTGGGAGGCCAGGTCGTCCTCGCCGATGTAGGCCTCCACCTCCACGATGCGCCCGCTCAGCCGCTGGCCCTCCAGCATGCGCACCAGGACCCGCCCCAGGAGGTCCCGGGCGACCTGGAGGGTATCGCGGGCAAAGAAGTCACGGGGGAGACGAGAGGTCATTCGCAATCGCGGTTCACTCTGGCAGTGGGCGGAAGCGAACCCTGTTCAATTCCAGGACAACGAAAGCACCCGGTATCCGCTCTCCATATTGCCTGATCAACCATCGCATACGAGGGATTTTCCAGGCACGGTCCCGAATGTGAAACCGCAGCAGAACAATGCCTCTAACCGGCCTTCGGAAGCGACAGACCAACTCGCCGAAATCTTTATCTTCTGTCAGGACAATGCGGTCCTCTGCGAAGGCGCGGGAGAGGATTTCTTCATCAGTGGCACCTCGCATAGATTCCATTACGTAGAGAACATTATGGCCATCCACGCGAAGCGCCCGAACCAGGGCCGCATCACAGCATTCGTCAGCGAGGAATTTCATAGGATTCACTGACAGAGAAAATTTCTTCCTGGGCCATGTAATCGGCCGCGAAATCTATTGCGGCATAGATGTCCTCAGGTGTCAGATGAGGATGATCATCCAGAATTTCGTCTATGCTCATCCCCCCGGCCAGTTTCCGGAGAATCAGTTCCACTGTGATGCGGGTCCCTTTGATGACCGGCTTGCCGAACATAATCTGTGGATTGATCTCTATGCGATCGTTCCTCATTCCAGCCTCCCTCAGAGCGGTTCAAACATCCTCACACCGTGAATCGCGGGTCCAGTTTCAGCGTCCGACGCAGCCCTTCCTCCAGGCTCACGCGCGGCCGGTAGTTGAGCAGACGGCGGGCCAGGGTGATGTCGGCGCAGAGGCGGGAGACGCCGCCACCCTGGGCCGGGCTGTGGATGACCTCCACGTCCCGCCCGACGATCTCCAGCACCAGCCGCGTCAGGTCATTGACAGAGGTCTCCTGCCCGGAGCCGATGTTGATGATGCGGCGGTCCGCATCGGGCGCCGTCGCTGCGGCGACCATTGCATCCACCACATCATCCACATAGACGAAATCGCGGGTCTGGTTGCCACCGCCGAAGACGACCAGCGTGCCACCCCGTACCGCCTGCTGCAGGAAACGGGGGACGACCGGGGGGTGGGACGGCGGCAGATTCTGTCCGGGGCCGTAAGCGTTGAAGATGCGCAGGACCACCGTCTCAATCCCCCAGAGCGCGCCGATGGTCCGGACGTAGTACTCGGCGGCCAGTTTGCTCACCGCGTAGGGGGACTGGGGGTTGGGCGGAGCATCCTCCCGCACCGGCTGGGTGGGCTGTTCCCCATAGACAGCGCCGGAGGAGGTCAGCACCACCCGCCGCACCCCGGCATCCCGGATGGCTTCCATCAGGGTGACCGTCCCGCCAACGTTGACCTCGTTGTACTCCCGGGGGTAGAGGATAGACTCGGCGACCAGCACCCGCGCGGCCAGATGGTAGACGCAGTCCACGTCCTGCAGGAGGGTCCAGAGTTTGGGACGGTCCAGGACGCTCCCGCGCGTGAAGAGAACCCGTCCGTCCAGCCGGGAGGGGTCCCCGGCGCTCAGGTCGTCTATGACCCGGACCTGGTGGCCCTCGGCGGCCAGACGGTTGGCCAGCGCGCTGCCCAGAAATCCAGCACCACCGGTGATCAGGAATCGCATGGTCTGTGGGTTGGGGGGGGGGGGGGGGGGGGGGGGCCCCCCCCCCCCCCCGCCACCCCGTCGTCTACAGATACCGCTGTACCACCGCGACGACGTCCGGGTAGTCAATCCCCAGCCGCCGCAGGGTCTCCACCGTGGGGACGCCATCGCGCGTCCAGCCCCGCCGGGCGTAGACGGCGTCCTTCAGCCGCTCGTACTGCTCCTCCCGGTACTTCCGCAGCGCGGCCAGTTTCTCCTGGGTCGTCATCTTCGTCGGGTCCAGCCCCAGCAGTTCCCGTAACTGCCTGTCGTACCGCTCCGCGCGCGACTCGTACTCCTCCACCGTCACCGGCCCCATGGAGCGGTAGGGGACGTTGTCGTGCTCCCGACGGCCGTAGCCCCGGCGCAGGTTGAAGACCCGCTGGAAGTTGTAGACCCGCTCCGACATAGTGATGAGGTCCTCGCGGGTGATCTGCCTCCCCGTCACCCCGGAGAAGAGGTCCACGTAGTTCTGGACATGGGCCGGGATTTTGGCCGGTTCGGGGGTGTACTTGTTGTCGGGCGGGATGATGTCGTTCCAGGGGAGTTTGCAGTGGCCCACCAGCCCGAACCAGGTGCGGAACATCGGGAAGTAGTGGAGTGCCTCTGCCTTGTCCTCAAAGGTCGGCAGCAGGTTGCTGACCATGTCCATAAAGATGAGCCAGGCCTCGTCGTGCTGGGGGCCCTTGTTGGTCAGACCGTAGCCGCCCTGCTGGGCCAGCGACTCTTTGGAGACGTACTCGGAGTACTCCAGCCCCTTCGCCTCCATCCCGATGTCCTGGACGAACTGGGGGTCGGCGCCGAAGTGCTCCACGAAGTATTTCTTCATATACCGGACGCCCTGTCCGGCGATTTTGCCGAAGCCCTCGCCCCGGCCCATCTGGTGGAGGAGTTCAATGGCGGCGTCGGCGTTGCCGAACCGGAGTTCCAGCCCGCCCGTCTTCTCCTTGTCCAGGATGCCGGCCTCGTAGCACTCCATCACGAAGGCGGTGAGGGTGCCGAAGGAGATGGTGTCTATGCCGTAGGTGTCGCAGTAGAAGTTGATCTCCAGGATGGCGTCGGGGTCAAAGATGCCGCAGTTGGAGCCGACGCCGGCGATGGTCTCGTACTCGGGGCCGTCCACGATGACCGTCTGGCCCTTGTAGGGGCCGGTGCGGACGGTGTAGCGGTCCACGGCGTGGGAGCAGGAGAGGGTGCAGCCGTACCAGCAGCCGTCGGGCAGCCCCTGGGTGAAGCGGGCCTCCCAGACATCGCCGTTGATTTTGGAAGCATCGGGATGGCCGCCGTATTTGAAGTTGTGGACGGGGAGGAGGTCGTAGTCGCTCATAATCTGGACCAGGTAGGAGGTGCCCCGGCGGCGCATGCGGTTCTGGGAGTCGTCGTAGTCGTGGATTTCTTTGTGCAGGCGCATACCGGCGCGGGCGATGCGCTCCGGGTCGGCGGGGTGGACGGAGTCGGCGCGGACGGGCGGGCTCTTGACCACCAGCGCCTTGATGCGTTTATCCCGGAAGACGGTGCCGGTGCCGCCCCGGCCGGCCTGCTTGAAGCGGAACGCGCCCCGGCGGCGGTCGTAGAAGGCGAAGTTGAGGCAGCCGATGCGGGTGTGTTCGGCCCCCTGTCCGGCGGAGACGGCGGACATAAAGTAGCGGTCCTCTTCTTTTTCCGCCATCTGGCGGATGAGCCACTCGCCGATGAGGTGAGTGTCCACCGGGGCATCGGGGGCCTCTTCTATGGTGACGCGGCCTTTCTGTCCGTCAATGACGACGACCACCTCCCGGTCGGCCTTGCCCTGGATTTCTATGGCGTCCCACCCGGCGAACTTGAGGAGGGGGCCGAAGTGGCCGCCGACGTTGGAGTCTATGGGGATGTCGGTGAGGGGGGAGATGGTGACGACCAGGGATTTGCCGGAGCCGGGGTACTGGGTGATGCCGCCGATGGGGCCGGAGGAGATGACGATTTCGTTCTCCGGGTCGTTCCACTTCGTGTCGTCGCGGGTCCCGTGCCAGAGGAGCCAGAGGCCGAAGCCCCGGCCGCCGACGAACTTCTCTTTCATCTCATCGGTGACCGGTTTGGCGGCGATGGTGTAGTCGGAGAGGTTGACGTAGAGGGTCTGCCCGGTGTAACCCCGCTCCACAGTCGGGACGGTGTAGGTGTATTCGGCCAGCACTCGGTGTTCGGTCATGTTTTCCCTCCGGGGTTGGATTTGTGATGCGTGATGCGTGATGCGTAATGCGTGATGCGTAATACGTGATGCGTGATTTGTAGTTGAGTTTCTGGTCACCTGACACTTTTGATCGGGCAGTACACGGATTCACACGGATGCTACGGATAGACGGCCGAACAAATCCATACCGTCCAGCCGCCCAAATCCCGCTGGACGGCTCTCTGGATGATGAGTTCCTGCTACTTCCTCGGCCTGTACTGGATCGCCTCCGCCAGGTGGGCCGTCTCTATTCGGTCGCTGCCGGCCAGGTCGGCGATAGTGCGGGCCAGTTTGAGGATGCGGTGGAAAGCCCGCGCGCTCATCTGCAACTGCTGCATCGCCGCCCGCACCAGTGCCCGCCCGCTCTCATCCAGCCGACAGTATTCCCGCACGTCGGTGGGGCCCATGTCGGCGTTGCAGGTCAGCGGGGTGCCCGCAAAACGGCGCCGCTGCATCTCCCGCGCCCGCTCCACCCGCTCCCGAACGGCCGCCGACGGCTCCCCCCGCCGGTCGTCCGTCAGTTTGGCATAGTCCACCCGCGGCACCTCCACGTGGATGTCTATCCGGTCCAGCAGCGGCCCCGAGATGCGCTTCTGGTAGCGGGCGATGGCCGCCGGACTGCAGGTACACTCCTTCACCGGGTCGCCGTAGTACCCGCAGGGGCAGGGGTTCATCGCCGCGATGAGCATAAAGCGACTGGGAAAGACCAGCGTCCCCGTGGAGCGGGCGATGGAGACGATGCCATCTTCCATTGGCTGGCGGAGCGCCTCCAGCGTGTGCGGGTTGAACTCCGGCAGTTCGTCCAGGAAAAGGACGCCCCGGTGGGCCAGGGAGATTTCGCCCGGACGGGGCCAGTGGCCGCCGCCGACCAGTCCCGGATAACTGATGGTGTGGTGAGGAGCCCGGAAGGGGCGGTGACGGACCAGCGGCGTATCCGGCGGCAGGAGCCCCGCCACGCTGTAGATTTTGGTCACTTCCAGCGCCTCCTCCAGCGTCATCGTCGGCAGGATGGACGGGACGGAGCGGGCCAGCAGGGTCTTCCCCGCGCCGGGCGGCCCGACCATCAGGACGTTGTGGCCGCCCGCCGCGGCCACTTCCAGCGCCCGCTTGACGTGTTCCTGGCCCCGGATGTCGGCGAAATCCGCCGCATAGGCCGGCGGGGGCACGGACATCGGGTCTTCGGCGGGGCGGTAGGGCGGAATGCGCACCAGCCCCTGGAGGTGGGCCGCCAGTTGGGCCAGATTCTCCACCGGATAGACCTCCAGCCCGTCCACCAGTGCGGCCTCCGGCGCGTCCACCGCCGGGACGAAGAGCCGCTGCAGCCCCTCCTGGCGGGCCAGTGCGGCGATAGGGAGGACGCCGGGGATATGGCGGACGGAGCCGTCCAGCGAGAGTTCGCCGATGAACAGAGCGCCCTCCACTTCCTGGGGCCAGACCTGCTCCGAGGCGACCAGGATGCCCACCGCGATGGGCAGATCGTAGATGGGGCCCTCTTTGCGGATGTCGGCGGGGGCCAGGTTGATGGTCAGCCGCGTGTTGGGGAAGCGCAGGCCGGTATTGCGGAGGGCCGTCCGCACCCGCTCTATGGACTCTTTGACGGCCGTATCCGGCAGCCCGACAATGGTGAGGGAGGGCATGCCGTGGGCGACATCCACTTCCACCTGGACCAGAATCCCTTCCAGGCCGATGAGGGCGCAACTGGTGACCTTCGCCAGCATGCTCTTCTCCCTCCCTTTTTGCTGGATACAGGCTCCCTTTTTGCTGGATACAGGATAAGTTTACCACATGCAAGAGGATGGGGCAAGTGGAGCAAACTCGCGGGTGTGTCCCGGTTTTGTCGGGCTGGGCCGCTGGCCTTTTCGCCTGGCGTAAACGGCCAGGCTCAGGCAAGGATGAGGCGCTAAAGCGCCCCTCTCCACCTGGGCAACCCGTGTTCCGTTTGCAGGACAACTGCTTGCAGTTGTCCTACAACAGGGAGAGGGCGCTTCCAGCGCCCTTCGCAACCTCAGCCAGGCCGTTTACGGCCTGGCCCACCGGGCTCCCGACGATTTTGGGACACACCCAAACTCGCGCCCTCACCCCGGCGGCGGAAGGGATTGCAATGCTCCGTTGTTCATGGTACACTTGGAGAGCATGTCTGAGTTCACTGCAAAAACTCATCGCAGAGAACGCGGAGAGCGCAGAGATTTTCTTAAATATTGCTCTGCGTACTCTGCGGTCTCTGCGATAAAGAACCCTTTTTGCAGTGGAGTCATGTCTGAAAATTCGTTCGTAGTGAGAAAGGGTTTGGGGGCGGCGGCTTCGCCGCGCCCCCAACCCCCCATCACTCCCCTCCCCTTCTCGGCCGAAGGCCAGAAGTAGGGAGGGGTTGTGGGAAGGGGTGAGGCAGACAGTTACAAGTCAGGAGTCTTCTTGCCGTGAATTCCCGCGAGCGTGTGCGTACTGCGCTTTCCCATCGCGAGCCGGACCGGGTGCCCATAGACCTGGGCGGGACACCCGTCACCGGCATCAGCGCCGTTGCCTACGCGCGCCTGAAGCAGTCCCTGGGGCTGGACGGGGAGCCCGTGCGTGTGGCCGATATTCTCCTCCAACTGGCCGAGGTGGAGGAACCGGTCCGCCGCCGCTTCGGGGTGGACGTGATCGGCCTGCCTGTCCTGGAGCCCATACCCGGCGTCCGCAACACCCGCTGGAAGCCCTGGCGCCTCCCCGACGGCTCCCCCGCCCTCATCTCCGCCGACTTTGAGCCCGAAGTCACTCCTCGGGGTGACCTCCTCATTCGCGCGGCCGACGGCTCCATCTCCCACTGGATGGCCGCCGGGACGTACCACTTCGTGCCCCGCGACGCCCCGCTGGCGAATGCCACTCTGGCCGACCTGGAGCGATGGGAGCCGCCCCGTCTCTCCGAAGAGGAACTGGACTTCCTGCATCGGGCCGCCCGTCGTCTCTATGAGGAGACGGAGTACGCCATCGTCGGCTGGTTCGGAGGAAGCCTCTTTGAGGCCGCCCAGTTTGCCCGGGGGTGGGTCCAGTGGCTGATAGACCTGAAGCGGAACCCCGATTTCGCCGCCGCACTGGTGGCGAAACTGGCCCGGGCCGCGCGGGAGAACCTGGAGCGATACCTGGACGCAGTGGGGGAGTATGTGGACGTAGTGGGCTTTGGGGACGACTTCGGGACCCAGCAGGGGCTCCAGATTGCGCCTGAGGTCTATCGCCGGATGTTTCAGCCCCACCATCGGGAATTGTACGGCCTGGTTCACACCCGCACGCGCGCCCGCGTCTTCCTCCATAGTTGCGGCTCGGTCTACGACCTGATCCCCGACCTGATAGAGGCCGGGGTGGACATCCTCAACCCGGTGCAGACCTCGGCAGCGAAAATGGAGCCGGAAAGGCTCAAGCGGGAATTCGGCGACCGGCTGGTTTTCTGGGGTGGCGGGTGCGATGTGCAGGGGTTGCTCCCCTGGGCCAGCCCGGAGGAGGTAGCGGCCGATGTTCACCGTCGCCTCTCCGTCTTCATGCCGGGCGGCGGCTACGTCTTTGCCCCCATCCACGACCTCCAGCACGACATCCCCCCCGCCAACATCGTCGCCATGTACGACGCCGCGCTCGGTTATTTGGGAAAAATGGGACACGGATGAACACGGGTTTTACGGGTTGGCACGGATAAAAATCCGTACCATCCATGCCCATCCTCCACTTTCGTTCGTCGTCTGTCGTCTGTGGTCTGTCGTCTGTCGTCTATCGTCTGTCGTCTCTCGCCCGTTGTCCCATTTCCCATTTTCCCGGAGCGCGGTATAATTGAATTGGAGGGAGGCACCATCCCGGCACACTCCGCCTCCAGATTCTAAAGGCCTTTTGTTTTAGAGGGAGAACGATGATTAGAGTTAAAGGCATCTACGAGGGAATGTACGTACGGTTGTTGGAGCCAGTTGCTCTGGCACCTGATACAGTGGTTGAGGTGCTGATCCCAGAGAGTACGACGGAGCAGGGGCAGGAATACGAATTTCTGAGAAGGTTGGTAGCGGAAGGGTTGCTGGCATCTGGGGGGCCGATGCTACCTTCAGAAGAAGAAATCTTTGAGCCAGTGCCGATTCGGGGAATACCCCTTTCTCAAACCATCATTGAAGAGCGGCGATGATAGGGCACTACTTCTTTGATAGTAGCGCCCTGGTCAAGCGCTACATCGCAGAGACCGGGAGTGCATGGGTGCGGAGTCTCTGCGCTCCGGAAGCGAATAGCATTATCTACCTTTCGCGCATCACTGGCGCTGAGGTCATCGCGGCCATTTTTCGGCGGCAACGGATGGGCGATTTGCTGGTAGAAGGTGCCCGGATCGTCTCTCGCCGGTTCCGCAAGGATTTCCAGCAGAATTACAGGGTCATTGAAGTCACTGGTGAGATTGTTGAGCAGGCGATGGACCTGGCTGAAACATGGGCTTTGCGGGGGTACGATGCTGTGCAACTGGCCACAGCATTGTATCTGCATCGGATACGTCAGGAACTGGGCTTATCACCGCTGATCTTTGTCAGCGCTGATGAGAACCTCAACGCAGTTGCTGAGGCAAAGGGTTTGCGTGCTGAAAATCCCAATCTCCACGCGATCTGAACCATGCCACCCATTTTTCCCTTTACCGCTATCGTCAACCAGGACCTGATGCGCCGGGCGCTGGTCCTGAACGCCGTCTACCCCCAGATCGGCGGGGTGCTGATTCGCGGCGAGCGGGGGACGGGTAAGTCCACTGCTGCCCGCGCCCTGGCCGCGCTGCTGCCGGAGATAGAAGTCGTCGCCGATTGTCCCTTCTCCTGCGACCCCGACCAGCCTGCCACCTGGTGCACCCTCTGCCGGGAACGGGCCGCCGCCGGGGAGGAACTCCCTCGCGCCCGCCGCCGCACCCGTTTCGTGGACCTCCCCGTCAGCGCGACGGAGGACCGGGTGGTCGGCACGCTGGATATTGAACGGGCCATCCAGAAGGGGGAGCGCCACTTTGAGCCCGGGGTACTTGCCGCCGCCAACCGGGGCGTCCTCTACGTGGACGAGGTCAACCTGCTGGACGACCACGTGGTGGACATCCTGCTGGACGCGGCCGCGATGGGGATCAACGTGGTGGAGCGGGAGGGCATCTCCTTCAGCCACCCGGCCCGCTTCATCCTCATCGGGACGATGAACCCGGAGGAGGGGGACCTGCGCCCCCAACTCCTGGACCGTTTCGCCCTCTGTGTGGACATCAAGAGCGTCCACGACCCGGAGGCGCGGATGCTCATTATGGAGCGCAACCTGGCCTTTGAGAGCGACCCGGAGGGCTTTTACGAAGAATGGCGGCCGCGCGAGGAGGCCCTCTCCCGCGAAATTGCCCGTGCCCGCCAACTCCTGCCCCAGGTCCGCCACACCCGGGGCGACCTGGCGGTCATCGCGGCGATGATGGCCGAGATGCGGGTGGACGGCCACCGGCCCGACATGGTCATCCTGAAGACGGCCCGGGCCAACGCCGCCTTTGAGGGACGCACCCACATCACCGACCGGGACATCCTCCTGGCCGCGGAACTGGCCCTGCCCCACCGCCTCCGGCGTCACCCCCTCCAGCCCGTGGAAGCGACGCTGGATAATCTGGGAGAACGGCTGGCAGAGGCCCGCGCCCAGGTCGTCAAAAAGGAGCCGTCGCTGGCAGATGAGGTCGTTGACGAGGACATCCCCCAGGCGGAAAAAAAAACGCACGTAGAGGTTGAGACGGGGGAGATGCCCGCCTCTGAGGGCCAGCAACGGCCGCTCCAGCCCGTCCTCCAGACCGTTCCCCAATGGCCCTCCGAAGGGCGATGGTGGGAGGGAGGGAAGAAAATCCCCACCGGAGAACTCTTCACCCCCCGACGGCTGGATACCCCTCTGGACCGGCTGACCCGCACTGGAACGGGGCGGCGCAGCGTCACCCGCACCGACCAGCGGCGCGGGCGGTACATCCAGGCCCGTCCCTCCCCTGGCGACCCCGGCGACCTGGCCTTTGACGCCACGCTGCGGGCCGCCGCGCCCTGCCAGAACCGCCGTCGCCGGCCCGGCGGGCCCGCCCTGGTCGTCTGCCCGGAGGACTATCACCGCAAAGTGCGCGTCCGCCGCATGGCCAACCTCATCCTCTTCGTGGTGGACGCGTCATGGTCTATGGCCGTGGCGGAGCGGATGGAGGCAACCAAAGGGGCTGTGATGTCGCTGCTCACCGACGCCTACCAGCGCCGGGACCGGGTGGGGGTGGTCGTCTTCCAGAAGAACGGCGCCCGGCTGGTCCTGCCGCCCACCCACAGCGTGACCCGCGCTCAGAAAGCGCTGCAGGACGTCCCGGTGGGCGGCAAAACCCCTCTCTCCGCCGGCCTCCACCTGGCCTACGAGGTCATCACCCGTGAACTTCGCCAGCACCCCGACCTGATGCCCCTCATGGTGCTCCTCACCGACGGGGCCGGAAACGTCTCTATGGGCGACATGCCGCCCCAGGAGGAGGCCCACCGCATCGCGGAACTCTTCCCTCAGGCCCACATCCGGTCGGTCGTCATCAACATGGAGCACGAGTCCTTTGACCAGGGGCTGGCCCAGGCGCTGGCGGACCACCTCCAGGCCCCCTGCTACCGGCTGGAGGACCTGCGGGCCGATGTTCTCCTGGAACGGGTGCGGCAGGAGTTGACTCTGCAACCGGAAATTGGGCGTGGGTGAAGGTGTCTGGTTGGGTGAGGGAAGCGGTGTAGAAGAACGGCAGTGCCTGATGGAGGATCAACGATATGGAGACAGTACAGGTTTCGTTAAAATTGCCGCGAAGTGTATTCTCAGCCCTGCGACAGGACCCTCTCAACTTTGTCGCGGAAATGCGACTGGCCGCCGCGATCAAATGGTACGAGATGGGCCGTCTTTCTCAAGCGAAAGCGGCTGAGGTCGCCGGCATATCCCGAAGTGAGTTCCTGACAGCGCTGGCGCGCTACGGCGTCTCGCCCTTCCAATACGATGCCGATGAGATTGTAGCGGAGGTTATGGGTGACTGAGCGATGGGTGCTGAACGCCTCACCGCATAATCACGCACGAAAGGAGAACAATGGCAGAAGCGATACGCGTCTGGGCGGAACCGCTGAAGGCGTTCTGCGAACGGGTCTTCCAGAAACTGGGGGTGTCCGAGGAGGACGCCCGCATCACCGCCGACGTGCTGGTGGCCGCCGACCTGCGCGGGATTGACTCCCACGGCGTGGCCCGACTGCGCCGCTACGTGGAGGGGCTGCAGACCGGCGTCATGGTCGCCCGTCCCCAGGAGCAGGTAGTGCGCGAGACCCCGGCGACGGCCCTGATAGACGCCGGGGCCGGCCTGGGCCAGCCCGTCTCCTATCGGGCGATGCAGATGGCTATCCGCAAGGCACTGGAGGTGGGCGCGGGCTTCGTCACCGTGCGCAACTCCAACCACTACGGCATCGCCGGGTACTACGCCATGATGGCCCTGGAGCACGACTGCATCGGCATGTCTATGACCAACGCCGATGTCCTGGTCGTGCCGACCTTCGGCCGCAACGCCATGCTGGGCACCAACCCCATCGCCGTCGCCGCGCCCGCCGGAGAGGAGCGCCCCTTCGTCCTGGATATGGCCACCAGCACCGTCCCCCGGGGCAAACTGGAGGTCTACCACCGGCTGGGGAAACCCATGCCGCTGGGGTGGGCCACCGACGAGCGGGGCATCGCCACCGAAGACGCCGGTCGGGTGCTGGAGAACTTCAAGAAGCGGGCCGGCGGCGGCCTGCTCCCGCTGGGCGGCGAGGGGGAACTCTTCAGCGGGCACAAGGGGTACGGCCTGGCCCTCTGGGTGGACATCTTCTGCGCGGTCCTCTCCGGCGCCGCCTACGCCGACCTGGTCTACCCGAAGACGCCGGACGGGAAGCCCCTTCCGGCCAACCTGGGCCACTTCTTCGGTGCCTGGCGGGTGGACGCGTTCCGGCCCGTGGAAGAGTTCAAGGCCGCGATGGACGACCTCCAGCGGCGGCTGAAGAACACCCCCAAAGCGGAGGGCGCCACCCGCATCTACATCCACGGGGAGAAAGAGTACGAGGAGGCGGAGCGACGGCTTCGGGAGGGCATCCCGCTGAACCCCAAAGTCGCGGCCGACCTGCAGGCTATCGCCGCCGAGTTGGGGGTGGAATACGATTTGTAGCGCGAAAGACGCGAAAGGCGCGAAAGGCGCGAAAGACACGAAAGGCGCGAAAGGCACGAAAGGACGAATGGGGGCCGAGCGGTACGGCGGGCAGGCAGTGTCCGTGGGGGGCAACCGCAAGGGCCACGCCCCGAAGGGGCTCGCCCCGAGGGGTTGCCCCTACACGCCCCTGCCCTGGGGGGCAAATGGAGGGGCCGACCGGTATGGCGGGCAGGCGGTCATTGAGGGGGTGATGATGCGGAGCACCCGCCGGGTGGCGGTGGCCGTCCGCAACCCCCAGGGGGAGATTGTCCTCCGCACCGAGCCGCTCCAATCGGCCATCTACCGGGGCGCCATCCCCCGCATCCCCCTGGTGCGGGGGCTGACCATGCTCTGGGACGCGCTGGGGCTGGGCATCCGCGCCCTGATGTGGTCCGCCGATGTGGCTCTGGGCGAGGAGGAGAAGGCCGGCGCGTTCGGCAGCGCGATGGGCTGGGTCAGCGGATTGCTGGGCGTGGCTCTGGGCGTTGGCCTCTTCATGGTCCTGCCGTCCCTGCTGGTGGGCCTGCTCCCCGTGCCGCTCTCCCCGCTGGCCGACAGTCTGCTGGAGGGGCTGGTCCGGCTGCTCCTGCTGGTGGGCTATATCTGGGGGATCGGGTTTCTGCCCGACATTCGCCGGGTCTTCGCCTACCACGGGGCGGAGCACAAGGCCATCAACGCGTACGAGGCCGGAACTCCCCTCACGGTGGAGGCCGTTCAGGCCCACTCCACCGCCCATACCCGGTGCGGCACGTCCTTTCTGCTGACCGTGGTGGTCATTTCGGTCCTGGTCCTGGCCCCGCTGGGGCAGTTGCCCCTGCTCTGGCGGGCCGTCAGCCGGATTCTGGCGATCCCGCTCATCATCGGCCTGGCCTACGAGTGGATGCAGTTCAGCGCCCGCTTCGCCGACCGGCCCTGGATGCGCCCGCTGGTGGGCCCGAACCTGGCACTGCAGCGGCTCACCACCCGCCCGCCCGACGACGGCATGGTGGAGGTGGCCATCCGGGCACTGAAGGCGGTCATGGAGGACACCACAAGTCAGGAGGCACCAGATGGAACCCCGGGGACGGTACTTTGAGGACTTCGTCATCGGCGAAGAGATAGAATCGGCCCCGCGCACCATCACCGAGGCCGACATCATAACTTTCGCCGAACTCTCCGGTGACACCAACCCGTTGCACATAGACCCGGAGTACGCCCGGACGACGATGTTCGGCGAACGCATCGCCCACGGCCTGCTGGGGCTTTCGGTCGCCAGCGGGTTGGCCTGGCAGACCGGCCTGATGGAGGGGACGGCGGAGGCGTTCATCGGGCTGGACTGGAAATTCCGTGCCCCCATCCGGATTGGGGATACGGTTCGGGTACGGATGGTGGCGACCCAGAAAAAGGCGATGCCCCACCTGAGCGGGGGCTTCGTCACCATCTCCGCTGTTCTCCTGAACCAGCGGGACGAGGTGGTGCAGAAAGGGACGTGGACCGTCCTGGTCCGTGCCCGGCAAAAATACGGAGGGGAAACCGGTGGGCAAGACGCTTCTTGAGAAGGCGCAGAAATTGCCGACCCGGAAAACAGGATGCGGGTAGACACGGATGAGTTCACTGCAAAAACTCATCGCAGAGAACGCGGAGAGCGCAGAGATTTTCTTTAATATTGCTCTGCGTACTCTGCGGTCTCTGCGATAAAGAACCCTTTTTGCAGTGAAGTCACGGATCAAAATCCGTCCCATCCGTGCTAACCCGTGTCCTATTCAACAGCCCAGGCGCAACGAACTTATGGAGGAATCCTCTCTTCTGTTACAAACCGTGCAGGAGACGGGGCCGGAGACGGCCGCGCAGCCTGTCCTTCCCCGTCGGGAGGCCGTCCACGCGCTCCTGGAGCAGCGGGACTTCGTACTCCTCTGGGTGGGGCAACTGCTCTCCCAGATTGGGGACCAGTGCCTCCTGATCGCGGCCGTCACCCTGATCACCCACCTCTCCGCCTCGCCGCTGGCCCTGTTGATCCCGGCCCTCTCCCTGGCCCTGCCCCAGGTCCTCTTCGGGCTGGTGGGCGGCGTCATCGCCGACCGCATAGACCGCCGGTGGGTGATGATTGCCTCCGACCTCCTGCGGGCGCTCCTGGTCCTGGCCGCGTTGCTGGTGCGGACGACGGGCGACCTCTGGATTCTCTACCTGGCGGCGGCGGGCCTGGCGATGGTCGGCGCGTTCTTCTACCCGGCCCGCAACGCCAGCATCCCCAACATCGTCCCCGACCATCTGCTCCTGGCGGCCAACGGGATGATCCAGGGCAGTTACATCCTGGCCCTCATCGTGGGCCCGACGCTGGCCGGGAGCATCGTGGAACTGTGGGGCTGGTCGGCGGCCATCATCTTTGACAGTGCCACCTTTGTCTTCTCGGCCGCGACCATCCTGGTGATGCGCATCCCGCCGCTGCGGAACGGCGAATCGGCGCTGGCCCCCCGCCGGACCCTCTGGCAGGACATGCGGGTGGGCCTCGGATTCATCTACCATTCCCCCTCCCTGCGTCGCATCCTGCCGGTGACCGGCGTGGCGACGCTGGGCATCGGCGCGGTCGTCCTCCTGGCCATCCCCCACCTCAAGGTCCGGTTGGGGGCCGGAGGGCTGGAGTACGGAGGGGCGATGAGCGCGCTGGGCATCGGCTCTATTCTGGGGGGACTGGTCGCCGCCCGCCTCTCGCGCCGGTTTTCCCTCCACATCCTGGTGGGCTGGATGCTGGTTCTGGCGGGCGGGGCCATCATCGGTTTCGCCTACGCCCCCAACTACCTGATCGTCCTCTTCAGTGTGGTGGCCTTGGGGATATGCATCGTCATCGCCCGGGGCGCGCTGGACACCATGGTCCAGACTCTCTCCCCCGACGAGGTGCGGGGGCGGGTCCAGTCGGCGGTGGCGCTCATCGTCGCTGCCGGGACGGCGCTGGCGGAGGGGCTTTCGGCCTTCCTGGGCCACTTCCTGGGCGTGCAGACCGTCTTCGTGGCGGCGGGCCTGGTCACCGCCGCGGCGGGTTTCGCGACCATCTACAGCCTCCGCGAAGTGGCCCTGCAAATCCGGATGCGAACTTCGGACCCTCCGTTTCTAACGCGTTTCTAACACCCCTCTAACGGATTTCTCATACACCAGTGGCATACTGATACCGCACATAACTATTCAGGTTTCCTCATCCCACCCCCGCCGCCTGCGGCGGCAGCGGCGAAGCCGCTGGGGGAGGGGTGAGGCTGAACAGTTACTACCGCATTACCATACCAATTTACCACTTTACCAATTCCCAATCTACCAATCCGGAGGTTCAGTTATGGGCAAAATCGTTGGGATTGATCTGGGTACGACCAACTCGGTTGTGGCAGTCCTGATGGGCGGCGAGCCCGTCGTGATTCCCACCGCCGAAGGGGGCAACCTCTGCCCGTCCGTCGTCGCGTTCACCAAGACGGGGGAGCGGCTGGTGGGACAGGCGGCCCGTCGGCAGGCCATCGTCAATCCAGAAAACACCATTTTCTCCATCAAGCGGCTGATGGGGCGGCGCTACGATGACCCGGAGGTGGAGAAAGCACGCCGGATTCTGCCGTACAAAATCGTCGCCGGACCCCAGGGGGATGCGCGCGTCTACATCCCGCAGACCGGGAAGGAGTACACGCCGCAGGAAATCTCGGCGATGATCCTGCGCAAACTGAAGCAGGACGCCGAGGCCTACCTGGGCGAGCCCGTCACCCAGGCCGTCATCACCGTCCCGGCCTACTTCAACGACAGCCAGCGCCAGGCGACGAAGGACGCCGGGAAGATTGCCGGGCTGGAAGTGCTGCGCATCATCAACGAGCCCACGGCGGCTTCCCTGGCCTACGGCCTGGACAAGAAGGGCGTGGAGACCATCCTGGTCTTTGACCTGGGCGGCGGTACTTTTGACGTCTCCATCCTGGAGGTGGGGGAGGGCGTCATTGAGGTGAAGGCCACCAGCGGCGACACCTTCCTGGGCGGCGACGACTGGGACCAGCGCATCGTCAACTACGTGGCGGATGAGTTCAAGAAAGAGTACGGGATTGACCTGCGGCAGGACCGGCAGGCGCTCCAGCGACTGAAGGAGGCGGCGGAGAAGGCGAAGATTGAACTCTCCACGATGCTGGAGACGGAGATCAACCTGCCCTTCATCACCGCCGACGCGTCCGGCCCCAAGCACCTGCAGATGCGGCTGACGCGGGCCAAGTTGGAGCAGTTGACCGCCGACCTGGTCCAGCGCTGTCGCGGCCCCTTTGAGCAGGCGCTGCGGGATGCCAAGATGAGCGCCCGGGACCTGGACGCGGTGGTCCTGGTGGGCGGCGCCACCCGGATGCCGATGATCCAGGACCTGGTGCGGGAACTGACCGGCGGCAAGGAGCCCCACAAGGGCGTCAACCCCGACGAGGTGGTGGCCGTCGGCGCGGCCATCCAGGCCGGCGTCCTGGGCGGCGAGGTGCGGGACGTGGTCCTGCTGGACGTCACCCCGCTGACCCTGGGCGTGGAGACGCTGGGCGGTGTGATGACGCCGCTCATCCCGCGCAACACCACCATCCCGGTGCGCAAGAGCGAAATCTTCACCACCGCCGAGGACGGGCAGACCGTGGTCACCATCCACGTCCTGCAGGGGGAGCGCCCCATGGCGGCGGACAACATCAGCCTGGGCCGCTTCAACCTGGAGGGCATCCCGCCGGCCCCGCGCGGCATCCCGCAGATTGAGGTCACCTTTGACATTGACGCCAACGGTATCCTGAACGTCTCGGCGAAGGACAAGGCGACGGGCCGGGAGCAGCGCATCACCATCACCGCCACCACCAACCTGAGCAAGGAAGAGGTGGAGCGGTTGCTGAACGAGGCGAAGCGGCACGAGGCGGAGGACCGGCAGCGGAGGGAACTGGCGGAGGCCCGCAACACCGCGGATAGCGTCATCTACCAGACGGAGAAGTTCCTGCGGGAACTGGGCGACCAGGTGCCGGGCTCCGACCGGACCCGGATTGAGGACCTGATCCGCGACCTGCGGGAGGCGATGAAGGGCGAGGACACCGCCCGCATCCGGCGGCTGATAGAACAACTCCAGCAGGCCAGCATGGCGCTGGGCCAGCAGATGTACGCCCGGCAGCAGGCGGCGGGTGGTCCGGGCGGGCCCACCCCGGGCGGTGCCGGCCCCTCCGGCGGCGAAGGGGATGTGATTGAGGGCGAGTTCCGCGAGGCGTAACAGATTCCGTTTTACGCATTACGTACTACTGAGGAGGCGCTGTGACGACCCGAAAGAAAATCCCCATCCGCATCGTCCAGCCGGAACTGGAGGAGGCGCCGCCGTCGCCGGTGGTTCCGGTGGATGAGGCCCCGCCGCCGGTCGCCGAGGCGCCGCCGACTCCCCCGCCCCCGGCCGCGGCTCCGCCCCCTGCGGGGCCATCGGAGGGAGAACAGGCATTGCGGGAAGAACTGGAACAGTGGAAAGACCGGGCGCTGCGCCTGGAGGCGGAAATGGATAACTTCCGCAAGCGGCTGCAGCGCCTGACGGAGGAGCGGATCGCCGCCGACCGGGAGCGGCTGCTGCGGGACTTCCTGGCCGTCGCCGACGACCTGGCCCGGGCCCTCTCCGCCGACGGCGCCGACGCGGAGGCCATCCGCCAGGGGGTGGAAATCACCCACCGCAGTCTGATGCATCTGCTGAGCCGGGAGGGGGTGGCGCCCATTGAGGCGGAGGGCCAGCCCTTTGACCCGGCCTGGCACGAGGCGGTGGGGACCGTCCCTGCGAACCAGATCGGGAAGGAGCCGGATACGGTGGCCCACGTGGTCCGGCCCGGCTACCGCATCGGTGACCGGCTGCTGCGTCCGGCGCGGGTCATCGTCGCCACAGCCGAATAGCAGAAAGGGGGCGGGGCGGCGGCGAAGCCGCCGCCCCGCCCTCTCATCTCATCCCCCCATCATCCTCATCAACTCGTCCTCGTTGATCATCGGCACCCCCAGTTCCTGCGCGCGGCGGTACTTGGTGCCCCCCGGCGCCTCGCCGACGACCAGATAGTCCGTCTTGCGGCTGACGCTATCGGTGACCTTGCCGCCCGCGCGCTCAATCATCGCCGCCACTTCCTCGCGCGGCCGGGAGAGGGTGCCGGTGATGACGAAGGTCTTGCCCGCCAGCGGCTGCGGCCCGGCCTCCACGACCGGCGCCTCCTCCGCCAGTTTCACCCCGGCCCGGCGGAGTTTCTCCACAATCTCCCGGTGCCGGGGGCGGCGGAACCACTCCGCCACCGCGCGGGCAATCTCCGGCCCGATGCCCGGAATCTGCTGCAACTCCTCCTCCGTCGCCTGGGCCAGCCGGTCCACCGACCGGAAGTGGTGGGCCAGCGTCTCCGCCACCACCCCGCCCACCTGCGGGATGCCCAGCGCGGTCAGCACCCGGCTGAACGGCTGTTCCTTAGAGGCCGCGATCCCCGCCAGCAGGTTCTCCGCCTTCTTCTCCGCGAACCCCTCCAGTCCCAGCAGGTCCTCCTTCCGCAGGAAGTAGAGGTCGGCAATGTCGTGGACCAGGCCCCGGTCCACCAGCAGTTGGGCCGTCTTCTCCCCCAGCGACTCAATGTCCATCGCCCCGCGCGAGGCGAAGTAGGAGATGCGGCGGACCAGTTGGGCCGGACAGGCCGCGTTGGCGCAGTAGACGGCCACTTCCCCCGGCGTCCGGGCCACCGGCTCCCCGCAGGCCGGACAGCGGTCCGGGGGCGTATAGACCTTTTCCTCCCCGGTCCGGACGTCCACCACCGGCCCGACGATGTACGGGATGACCTCCCCGGCCCGCTTGACGATCACCCGGTCGCCCACGCGGATGTCCTTCTCGGCGATGTAGTCAAAGTTGTGGAGGGTCGCTTTGGTGACGGTCACCCCGCCGATAGGGACAGGCTCCAGGACGGCGTAGGGGGTCAGCACACCGGTGCGGCCCACGTTGACCCGGATGTCCAGAAGGCGCGTCGTCGCCTCCCGACCGGGGAACTTGTAGGCCAGCATCCCCCGGGGCGTCCGGCCCACCACCCCCAGGTCCGCCGACACCCGCAGGTCGTTGATCTTGATGACCATGCCGTCGGCCTCGTAGGGGAGGGTGTCCCGTTTCCGCTCCCACTCCTGACAGGTGGCGACGGCGTGCTCAAAGTCGGGGCAGTAGGTGGCCTGTTCGGGGACGGGGAAGCCCAGGGCGCGCAGGTACTGGAGCGTCTCCCACTGGGTGGACGGCGGGGCCGGCTCCCCCTCGTAGGTCACCACCTGGTAGCAGAGCAGGCTGATGGGCCGCTGCGCGGTGATCCGGGAGTCCAGTTGTCGCAGGGAACCGGCGGCGGCGTTGCGGGGATTGGCGAAGGTCTTCTCCCCCTTCTCCGCCTGGCGACGGTTGAACTCCTCAAAGGCGCGCACCGTCATATACGCCTCGCCCCGGACGACCAGGTAGGGCGGCGGCTTGGGGCCGTCGGGCGCCGCGGGGATGCGCAGGGGGAGTTGGCGGACGGTGCGCAGGTTGGCCGTGACGTCCTCCCCGACTTCCCCGTCCCCCCGGGTGGCGCCCAGGCTGAAGGCCCCGTCCCGGTAGTGGAGGACGACGCTGAGGCCGTCTATCTTGGGCTCCACGACGAAGTCCAGGCGGGTGCCCGGCGGGAGCAATTTGGAGATGCGTTCCAGCCAGGCCCGCGCCTCGTCGGGGCCGAAGGCGTTTTCCAGGCTGAGGATGGGGGCCGGGTGGCGGACCTGGGCGAACTCCGGGGCCGGGGGGGCGCCGACCCGCTGGGTGGGCGAATCGGGCGTGACCAGTTCCGGGTACTGCTCCTCCAGCCGTCGCAGTTCGGCCATCAGCGCGTCGTACTCCGCGTCGCTGATGACGGGGGAGTCCAGGACGTAGTAGCGGTAGTTGTGGTAGTGAATCTCCTGGCGCAGTTGCTCTACTCGCTTTCGTACCTCCTCCGGCACCATAGACCTCACCTCCGTTGGGACCGCTGTTGCTCAATGGGACACGGATAGGCACGGATGATACGGGTTTTCACGGGTTTTCATCCGTGCCAATCCGTGAAACCCGTGTGTATCCGTGTCCTGATTTCAAAGGACACGGATGGGCACGGATGGTACGGATTTTCACAGATTTGAGTCCACTCGAGTTTAGACAAACCGGAAACCGGTAGTGTGACTGCCCATATATGGGATTAACATGGCGCTTATGCACCATATATGGGCCATCTGTCGTGAGCCGAAATCAATTTTGGCCTGCATGGGGCTCATTTGTCTAAACTCGAGAGTCCATGCTCATCCGTAAAACCCGTGTGTATCCGTGTCCTGATTTCAAAGGACACGGATGGGCACGGATGGTACGGATTTTCACGGATTTGAGTCCATGCTCATCCGTAAAACCCGTGTGTATCCGTGTCCTGATTTCAAACTGTCAGGTAGCCAGACAAACCACTACATCCGCCACAAACTGACGGTTTCTATGTGGTAGGTCTGCGGGAACATGTCCACCGGCTGGACGGCCTCCAGGCGGTACCCGGCGGCGGTCAGGCGGCGGGCATCCCGGGCCAGGGTGGCGGGGTCGCAAGAGACGTAGACCAGGCGCGCCGGTCGGGCTGCGATCAACCCCTCCAGCGCCTCCGGCGAAAGGCCCGTGCGCGGCGGGTCCACCACCGCCGCATCCAGCGCCCCCGCGCGGTCCGCCAGCACCGCCTCCAACGGCCCCTCCACCACCTCCACGTTCTCCCGCCCGGCGACGTTCTCCAGCAGGTCATCCACCGCCGCCGGGTCTATCTCCACCGCCACCACCAGCCCCGCCCGCTCCGCCAGCGGCAGGGTGAAGAGGCCCACGCCGCAGTAACCGTCCAGGACCACCTCGCCGCCCTCGGGGGCCAGGTAGTCCAGCACCAGCCCGACCAGTCGCTCTGCCTGGAGGGTATTGGCCTGGAAGAAGGACGGGGCGGAGACCCGGTACGTGTACCCGGCGACCTGTTCGGTGATGTACGTCTGACCGATCAGGGGGACGGCGAGTCCGTCCGAAGTGAGGAGGACGCAGGAGACGGGGAGGTCTATCTCCAGTTCCGGGGCCTCGTCCTCCGCCGTTTCCAGGATGAGCATCCGGTCGCCGGTGGTGGTGCCGGCCCGCAGGGTGAGGGCGGTCAGGTCCGGCAGGTCCAGGTCCAGCGCATCGTAGAGTTCGGAGAGGTACGGGTGCAAAACCAGGCATTCCTCTACGGGGACGACGTCGCGCCGGTCCTCCAGGCAGAAGCCCAGGCCGCCGGAGGGGGCGGGATGAAAGCGGGCCTGGTTGCGGTAGGCCCAGCCGGTGGGGTCCGGGAGAGGTGGGAGGACGGGCGGGTCGGGGAGGCCGCCGATGCGGGCCAGTTGCTCCGCCACCACCTGCGCCTTGAGGCGCAGTTGCGCGTCGTAGGCGGCGTGTTGCAGGTGGCATCCGCCGCAGCCGTCGGGGCCGAAGTACGGGCATGGCGGCACGACCCGCTCCGGGGAGGGCTCCAGGACCTCCACCAGCCGCGCGCGGGCGTAGCGGGGGTGGTCCTCCACAATTTCGGCGCGCACCGTCTCGCCGGGGAGGGCGTAGGGGACAAAGATGACCTTGCCCTCGTGCCGTCCGATGGCCGCGCCCCCATGGGCGATACCGGTCAGATGAAGGGTGAGCATCGGTTTTCATTTTACACCTTCCTGAGAAGGGCGCAAATCAACGGATGATTTCACTGCAAAGACTCACCGCAGAGAACGCAAAGAGCGCAAAGATTTTCACAGGAGTTACGCAGTTGGTCTTTTTTGCCACGAATTGCACGAATTTACACGAATAAAAAGAAATAAAATTCGTGCCAATTCGTGAAATTCGTGGCGAATTCCGAAAAATTGCTCTGCGTCTCGGCGGTGAAATGACCTTTTTGCGGCGGACTCAACATGAAATTTGCCTGCAGACGGAAATCCGGTACAATAGGCACGAAAGGCGCGAAAGGCACGAAATGAAGCGGGTTCTTCGTGTTCCTTCGTGTCCTTCGTGGTTTTGTACCGGTCTACTCCCTTCTTCCGATAGGAGGTGCCCATGGTTCCCGTCTGGGTTCAAAACGTGGTCCGCATTGCTCTGATTGTGGCGCATCTGGCCGGGCTGGTGGTCGCCGTCATCCTGCTGGTGCGCCGCAAGGGGACGGCGCCCATCCTGGCGACGGTGGCCTTCGGGCTGCTGGTCCTCCTGGACGCCGCCCGGATTGTGCAGACGGCCCTCCTGCCCGCCCTCAGCCGCCAGGTTCGCGCCCCGCGCGTCCTGCCCTGGATCGGAGGCGGCATGACCTGCTGCTGCGGCCTTCTGGACCTGGTCGCCTGGGGATGCCTGATCGCCGCGATCTGGATGGGGATGGGAGGGGAGGAGGGGGTGAAAAGTGAAACGTAAAACGTGAAAAGTGAAACGTGATGTGGGGGGTGGTGGATCGGGTTGCTCCGGATGAGCGATTTTGAGTACGACCTGCCGCCGGAACTGGTCGCGCAGGAGCCGGTGGAGCCCCGGGACGCGTCCCGGCTGATGGTGGTGGACCGCACCACCGGGACGATTGCCCACCACATCTTCCGGGACCTGCCCCAGTTCCTCCATCCGGGGGACCTGCTGGTCCACAACGAGAGCCGGGTCATCCCGGCACGGCTGTTTGCCCGCAAGACGACCGGCGGACGGGTGGAAATCCTCCTCCTGCGCCCCCGCTCCGAGACGGTCTGGGAGGCGCTGGTGCGGGGGCGGGCGGTGCGCGTCGGCGGCCGTCTGGAAGTGCTGGACGGTCCAGACGGCACCCCGACAGGGGCCGGGGCATATGTTCTGGAGGAGGGGGAGCGGGGGCTGCGGGTGCTGGCCTTTGACCGCCCGGCGCTGGCCCTGGCGGAGGCGGTCGGGCAGACCCCCCTGCCGCCGTACATCCACCGGCCCCTCGCGGACCCCGAGCGGTACCAGACCGTCTACGCCCGCACGCCCGGGTCGGCGGCCGCGCCGACGGCTGGCCTCCACTTCACCCCTGAACTGCTCCTCCGCCTGCGGGAGATGGGGGTGGAGTCCGTCTTCGTCACCCTGCACGTGGGGCTGGACACCTTCCGCCCGGTGGAGGAGGAGCGGCCGGAGGAGCACCGGATGCACACCGAGTTCTGCCGTCTCCCACCGGAGGCGGCGGAACGGATCAACCGGGCCAAATTGGAGGGGCGGCGGGTGGTTGCCGTCGGCACCACCTCGGTGCGGGTCCTGGAGACGGCCGCGCTGGCGGCAGTGGGCGGTTGCGCCGACGCCGACTCCTGCCCCTGGCGGACCGTCGTCCCCTACGAGGGGTTGACCGACCTGTTCATCTACCCGGGCTTCCGCTTCCGGGTGGTGGACGCGCTCATCACCAATTTTCACCTGCCCCGGTCCACCCTGCTCCTGCTGGTGGCGGCCTTCTGCGGCAAGGAGTTGATGGACCGGGCCTACGCCGAGGCGATCCGCCTCCGCTACCGGTTCTACAGTTTCGGGGACGCGATGCTCATCCTGTAAGGAACGTGCCAGGCACCTCTGAAGTGCCTGGCACGTCAGACACCCTCTCGGCAATCCGGGCGACGATTTCGGCGAACGCCGCCGGGTCCCGGCCCCGCCGGGTGGCCCCCAGGCCGTCCACATCGGGGTCCGCCAGCAGTGCTGCCGCGTGCTCCGGCGTCACGCTCCCGCCGTAGATGATGCGGGCCTGACCGGCAGCCTCTTTGCCGAACCGCTCCGCCAGCCAACGGCGGATGGCCCGGCATCCCGCCGCGGCGTGGGCGGGCGGCACCGGCTCCGACTGCCCGATGGCCCCCTCCGGTTCGTAGACGAAGGCCATCCGGGCCACCGCCTCGCCGTCGCAGCCGTCCAGCAGCACGGAGAGCCTTCCGGGGTCAATCGTCTCTCCGGCGGCCTCGCCGAACAGGAGGATGGGGCGCAGGCCGCCCTCCAGCGCGGCCCGGACCTTCCGGTTCACCGCCCCGTCGTCCTCCTGCAGGCGACGGCGCACCTCCCAGTGGCCGACCATCACCCATGTGGCACCGGCATCAGCCAGCAGTTCGGCAGAGATGGCGCCGGTGTGGGCCTGACCGGGGCCGGGCCACAGGTCCTGCCCGCCCACCGCGATGGGGGTTCCTCTGACGGCGGCGGCGACGGCCGCCAGTGCGGTGTATGGGGGGCAGAGCACCACCTCTACGGCCGCCAGGTCGGGCCCGGCGCGGGCCAGAAACTCCCGCACAAAGGCCAGACTCTGGGCAATCGTCATCGCCATTTTCCAGTTGGCCAGCGCGAACGGTCGTCGGACCACAGGAGCCTCCCCTGGAGCGTAACATAAAGAATGACTTCACTGCAAAAACTCACCGCAGAGACGCCGAGAGCGCAGAATTCTACTGTATAATCTCTGCTTGAGTGCATAGAGATTTTACCACGAAGGGTAACTACCTACCACCCTCTGTTGCGTTGATCGTCAGGCGCGGGGGCCATCCACGAATGAGCCACGAATACACGAATGAAGGCGCTATTCGTGCATTCGTGAAACATTCGTGGACGGCTCGCCCCGCCCAACAGAACCAGGGCAGGTAATTACCACGAAGGGTAACTACCTACCAGGGAGCCCCCGGGCAAGCGCTATCAAAGACGCGGCGAAGGCATGCCCCTGTAGCGCAGGCCGCCAGGCCTGTATTCGCAGGCTAAAGCCTACGCTACATTATCTGCAAACGATTCAGGGTAGGTAATTACCACGAAGGACAGAAAGGCAACATGGACATCCAGAAAGTAGAGTACGGTGGGTGGCCCAACTGCTACCGGTGGTCCAACGGACTGGTGGACCTGGTGGTGACCACCGATGTAGGCCCGCGCGTCATCCGGTTCGGCTTCGTCGGCCAGGCCAACGAGTTCAAAGAGTACCCGGAAATGCTGGGGCAGGTCGGAGGCGACGAGTGGCGGATTTACGGCGGGCATCGGCTCTGGCACGCGCCGGAGGCGATGCCCCGCACCTATTTCCCCGATAACGGCCCGGTGGAGGTACAGGTCCATCCCACCTTCCTCCGGCTGGTCCAGCCGGTGGAATCCACCACGGGCATCCAGAAGGAAATGGATATTTTGCTGACGGCGGACCGCCCGCACATTCGGGTCGTCCACCGGCTGCGCAACTCTCTCCTGTGGCCGGTGGAGTTGGCCCCCTGGGCCCTCTCGGTGATGGCGCCCGGCGGGGTGGCGATTCTGCCCCTTCCCCCGCGCGGGCGGCACGAGGAGCACCTGCTCCCCACCGGCGCCCTGGTCCTCTGGGCGTACACCGACCTGAGCGACCCCCGCTGGACCTGGGGCCGCCGTTATCTGTGGCTGCGGCAGGACCCGACCCGCCCCACGCCGCAGAAGATTGGGGTCACGGCCCCGGCAGAGAACTGGCTGGCCTACTGGCGGGACGGCCATCTCTTTGTGAAGACGTTCTCCCCTGTGCCCGGGGGCCGCTATCCCGACCTGGGTGCCTGCGCCGAAGTCTTCACCAACGCGGAGATGCTGGAACTGGAGACGCTGGGCCCGCTGACCGTCCTCCCGCCCGGAGCGACCGTGGAGCACATAGAGGACTGGTGGCTCTTCCGGGACGTGCCGTTCCCGGAGGGGGATGAGGATATAGAGCGGGTCCTCTCCGCATTAGGGGTTTGACGCTCTTCCCTATACCTGGTATAATGCTTCTGCCAAAATTGTCTGGGAGGAAATCGGTATGATTGACGTCAACGACCTGCGCCGAGGGACCACGTTCATTCTGGACGGGGAACTCTACAAGGTCCTGGAGTACCAGCACCATAAGCCCGGACGGGGCAACGCCATCATCCGCACCAAACTGCGCAACCTGCGCACCGGCGCCACCGTCCAGCAGACCTTCCTCTCCGGCGACCGGGTCCAGGAAGTGCGCATTGAGCGCCGGGGGGTCCAGTACCTCTACAACGACGGCGACCTCTACTACTTTATGGACACCGAGACCTACGACCAGGTTGGTGTCCCGGCGTATTTGCTGGAAGGGCAGACGGGGTACCTGAAAGAGGGCATGGAACTGGTCATCTCCATGTACGAGAACCAGCCCATTGAGGTGGAACTTCCCACCGCCGTGGACCTGCAGGTGGTGGATACCGAAGTCGCCATCGCAGGCGATACGGCCACCAATGTGATGAAGAAGGCGACCCTGGAAACCGGGCTGGAGATTCTGGTTCCCCTCTTCGTCCAGGCCGGGGACACCGTCCGGGTGGATACCCGCACGGGGGAGTACGTTACCCGGGTATAGCCAGAAATAAAATATTTTTCGTTGCGGCGGCGAAGCCGCCGCAATGAAAAATATATTTCCTCTATACCCGCGGAAAAAGGTCAAAATTAGCGGGAACCGCCAGAGGAAACCCAACATGAACCGCATTCGGTGGGAAGAGCGGATTGTCGTAGAGCCAGACCTTCACCACGGCGAACCGTGCATCCGGGGAACCCGGATACCGGTGGCGATGATTGTGGGTAGTCTCGCCGACGGGATGTCCTGGGAAGAGGTCCTGGATGCTTATCCTCAACTGGAGCCGGACGATATTCGCGCCGCCCTGGCATATGCCGCTGAAGCGATTCGGTGCGAATGGATTATCCCTCTTGCTGTAGAGACTGCATCATGCGGATAAAGGTTGATGAAGATCTGCCGGGTCAGGTGGTTCACTTGCTCCGGGCCAGCGGATACGATGCATCCAGCGTAACGGAGCAAGGAATGGGCGGGTGGAAGGACCCGGAGTTATGGCAAGCAGTGCAGAGGGAAAAACGCTTCCTGATCACGGCCGATAAAGGATTCGGAGACATTCGCCAGTATCCACCGGGTACCCACGCTGGGGTGTTGGTGCTCAGGCCCGACCAGGACGGAATTGAACCCGTATTGAGGTTGCTCCAACAGGTTTTGAGCACTGGTAGCCTGAAAGCGTTCAGCGGCGCGCTGGTAGTGGCGACCCCGCGCGGCCTCAGAATACGCCGTTAAAAGTTTCAGTAATCAGTAAGGAGAAGATTCATGCCCCCCCGTCTGAAGTGGACCCTCATCCTGATCGGACTGCTGCTGCTCATCTTCCTCTTCGGTCCGGGCCTGCTGGAACTCGTCGCCGGCATCACCACCGACTGGCTCTGGTTTAAGGAAGTGGGCTACCTCTCCGTCTATCAGACCCGCCTGCTGGCGACGGTCGTGGCCTTCCTGAGCGGCGGGCTGCTGGCCGCCGCGGTCCTGGCGGTCAACTGGCTTCTCCTCCCCGCGCGCCTGGCGGATACGCGCGTCCTCCGCCCCTTCCGCTCCCGCCCCGGCCGCATCGGCACCCGCACGCTGAGGGGCATCCTCATCGGCGCGGGGTTCCTCATCGCCTTCATTATGGCCGAAACCCTCTCCGGTCAGTGGCTGGATTTTCTCCTCTTCTCCCGCGCCGTCCCCTTCGGCCTGACCGACCCCATCTTCGGCCGGGACGTCAGTTTCTACATCTTCCGACTGCCGGTCTACGACCTGCTGGCGGGCTGGTTCCTGGCCCTGGCCATCCTCAGCCTGCTGGGCGCACTAGTGGTCTACGGGACGGCGGGCGCGCTCGGGGACCGCGGCCCCATCGCCCACCTCTCCGTCCTGGGCGCACTGACCCTGGCTCTCATCGCCGCCCAGTACCAACTGGCCCGCTTCCGACTGCTCATCTCCAGCCGGGGCGCCGTCTTCGGCGCCGGCTATACCGACATCCACGCCCGTATCCCCATCTACAACCTCCTCACCGCCGTCCTGCTGGTTGCCGCTCTTCTCTTTCTGATCAACGTCTACCTCCGCCGCTGGCGCTTCCTCCTCATCACCGCTGGCGCCTGGCTGCTCCTGACCGTCGTCAGTTCCCTCTACCCCTCCGCCGTCCAGCGCTTCGTCGTCGCCCCCAACGAACTGGCCGTTGAACGGCCCTACATCCAGCACGCCATCACCTTCACCCGCATCGGCTTCGGGCTGACCAACGTCCGGGAGCAGGACTTCCCCGCCAGGGGAACCCTCACCCCGGAGGTCCTGGACGCCAACCGGTCCACCATCCAGAACATCCGTCTCTGGGACTGGCGTCCCCTCCTCACCACCTACGGGCAACTCCAGGAGATTCGCCTCTACTACGCCTTCAACGATGTGGACGTGGACCGCTACGTCCTGAGCGACGGGCTGCGGGAAGTGATGCTGGCTGTGCGGGAACTGGATGTGGACCAACTGGCCGAGCAGGCCCAGACGTGGGTGAACCGCCACCTGGTCTTCACCCACGGCTACGGCGCGGTGGTGAGCCCCGTCAACGAATTCACCCGCGAGGGGCTCCCGGTCCTGCTGGTCCGGGACATCCCTCCCCAGAGCACCGAACCGGTCCTGCAGATTACCCGCCCCGAAGTCTATTTCGGCGAGTTGACCAAAGAATACGCCATCGTGAACACCACCGAGCCGGAGTTTGACTACCCCAGCGGCGACGAGAACATCTACACCCACTACGACGGGCCGGCCGGAGTGCCGCTGGGTGGATTTTTCCGACGGGTCCTCTTCGCCGTCCGCTTCAACAGTTCCCAGATTCTCTTCTCCTCCGCGCTGCGCCCGGATAGCCGCATCCTCTTCCACCGGCAAATTGAGGACCGGGCCTGGACGCTGGCGCCCATCTTCTGGTACGACCCCGACCCCTACGCGGTGATTGCCGACGGCCGCATCATCTGGCTGTACGACGCCTACACCTGGAGCAACCGCTTCCCCTACTCCGAGCCGTTCAACGACGTCAACTACATCCGCAACAGCGTCAAGGTCGCCATAGACGCCTACACCGGCCAGACGACGTTCTACGTGGTGGACCCCAGCGACCCCATCATCCGCACGTACCAGGCCGTTTTCCCTGACCTGTTCACGCCGGTAGAGAAGATGCCCGCCGCCCTGCGGGCCCACTGGCGCTACCCGGAGCAACTTTTCCGCATCCAGGCCGCCGCCTACGCCGCCTACCACATGGACGACCCGCAGGTCTTCTACAACAAAGAGGACCTCTGGGCCGCGCCGACGGAAGTCCGGGAGCAGGGGGAGCAGGAAATGGCTCCGTACTACGTGGTGATGAAACTGCCCGATAAGGACGCGGTGGAGTTCCTGCTGATGCGCCCCTACGTCCCCAACGGACGGCGCAACATGATTGCCTGGCTCTATGCCGATTCGGACGGTGAGGATTACGGGCAACTGGGCGTCTACAAATTCCCGAAGCAGGAACTGATTTACGGGCCCATGCAGATAGAGGCCCGCTTTGACCAGGACCCGTACATCTCCCAGCAGTTGACCCTCTGGAACCAGCACGGCTCCCAGGTGATTCGGGGGAATCTCCTGGTCATCCCGATAGACGACACTCTTCTCTACGTGGAGCCGCTCTACCTGCAGGCGGCGTCGGGGCGTTTTCCGGAGTTGAAGCGGGTGCTGGTGGCCTACGGGAACTCGGTGGCCATGGCGGAGGACCTGCCGACCGCGCTGGCGCAGGCGGTGGGGCTGGCGGCGCCGCCGGTTTCTCCGCCCACCGTGCCCCCCACCGCCTCCGCCGACGTGGCCGCGCTGGCCCGCTCCGCGCGGGCCCACTACCTGGCGGCGCAGGAATGCCTCCGCCAGAACGACTGGGCCTGCTACGGCCGGGAACTGGAAGCCCTGGGTGCCGACCTGGAAGCGCTGGTTGCGGCCACGGAGTCATCGCCATAGATGAGATGAGGGGTTTTGCGGCGGGGGGGGGGGCCCCCCCCCCCCCCCCCAAAACCCCTCTCCCCAGGGTAGCCAGAGAAACGTTTGTGGCGGGCGAAGCCTGCCACAAACGTTTCTTTTTTACGGCCTCAGCGGGACCGCCTCCCAGCGGCGGTCGTCCAGCGGAAGGAGCGGGGCCATCCGGAAGCGCTCGTAGGCCACCAGCGCGGCCCGCACCGCCCCGCCCGTCCAATCCGCCGGAATGGGGATGAGATGCCGGTCCCGGACCCGCGAGCCGCCGATCCATTTCAGCGTCGGGACCGTGCCCAGCGCGGGCTGGCAGTCGTGTGCGCCCAGATAGCGGCCGGCCTCGTCCGTCAGCCGGACGCTGGTGGCGACGTCGTCCGTCAGCGCCCGGAGCCCCACCAGATGCACGTCCACCGTCATCAGCGTGCCGGGGGCGGCGGGAGAGAACTGCACGCCCACCACGGCCATTTCATCCCCCAGCGGCACGAAGCGGACATCCCCCGGCGGGACGGGTAACATCACCCACCGTACCGGCCAGCCCCACGGCCCCACCGCCGCCCGAGCCTGCCCCGCGCCGTCGGTCAGAGAGAGCAGGAGGAGCCCGCGCGCCGTTCCGGGCAGGTCCACCGCCACGGTCTGGTACGCGCCCTGGGGGAGGGCCGGCAGGTCCGCCGTCGCCGTCTCCCCCCCGACCGCGCGGAGACGGAGGGTCCCGCCGTCCGTCGGGCCGCGCCAGCGCAGGTACACCCGCAGGGTCTCCGGCACCGTCCGGTCGTAGTCCACCCCGACCAGGGTGGGCCCCCCGGCGTAGGGGATGTGGCAGGGGTGGAGGGTGAAGAGCGGGCGGGAATCGGGCGCCACGTCCAGTTCCGTCAGCGGGATGAACGTTTCGCCGTCGGCTGTGGGGAGCGGTTCAAACCCCGCCTCGGAGACGGTGTAGGCGCCCAGGCGCAACTGGTAGCGGCCGGGCCGGAGGGTGGGGTAAAGGGGGAGGGCCAGCCGTTCCCAGCGGACTTCGCCGGGGACGGCATCCGTGCCCAGATACCGGTCGGCCTGGGCGACCTCCCGCCCATCGGCATCGGCCAGGCGGAGGGTGAAGGAGGGCGCGCGGTCCGAGGGGGCCGTCCGTCTCCAGGCCAGGACGACCTCCAGTACCTGCCCGGCGTGGACCGGGGAGTCCGGCAGGCGGTACCCCACCAACTGGACGCCCCCGGCGAAGGAAATTTCGGTACCTGTAGGGGCAGGGCTTGCCCCTGCCCCAGGGGCCCCGGTCAACGGGCGCCGGTAGAGGCGGAAGCCCGCGCCCACCGGTTCGGCTGTATAGCCAGGAAAGTCGTAGAAATGGGTCACCAGGAGGGGGCGCTCCGTCCCCCGTTCTTCCACCCACCGGAGCCATGTGGCCCCGTAGTCCTCCCCGACGACGGGATAGACGTACTCCACCGCCACATCGGGCCGCCGTCCCTCCACCTGCTGGAGATACCAGAGGGGTGTCGCCCAGTGCCAGTCGGCCAGAATGACGCTGTTCGGGGGGGCCGCCTCCAGGAGCGGCTGGACCGTCTGCCGGGTGGAGGTGTCGGTGGCCAGTTCTGCCAGGCTGACGTGCATCTGCAGGTTCAGGTATCCAGCCCAGACTGCTATGCTGACCACCAAGACACGAAGACACGAAGAAAAAGATAATTTTCTTTGGGTCTTCGTGTCTTCGTGGTTTCTCCAACCCGCGGGGAGGAGGCCGACGGCCAGCGCGATAGGGAGGTAGGCCGGCATCAGGTACTCCACCGTCTGGGGGGCCCGGTAAGTGAGGGTGATGTAGGTATGGAGGACAAAACTCCCCGCCAGCAGGAGGGAAAGCCACCGGTCCCGCCGAAGGACGGTCAGAAGGCCCAGCAGTGCCAGGGCCAGGAGGAGTCCGTTGAACTGGAAGGTGAGCAGGGTCGGGAGCAGCGCCAGACGGTGGGGGAAGTCCCGGAGGTTGGCGAAGGCGAACATGTCCCCGGCGAAGCCCTTTGCCAGGACGTGCCAGAGGAAGCCCTGGAGGGTGTCCAGGTCGGGCGGGGCCAGCGGAGCGCCCATCGCGCCCCGGATGGGGAGGTAGGCCAGCGGCACCAGCAGCGCGGCCAGGAAGACCAGGACCGGGCGCCACCAGCGGCGGGGCTGGAGGAGCAGGCGGGGGTCCTGCCCCAGCAGGTACAGGATGAAAAAGACGCCGACAAAGGCCAGGGAGGGGTGGTGCCCGATGCCCAGCCCCAGGGCCAGCGCCAGCAGGAGCAGGGAACGGTCCCGCCTGGGTGATTGGTTCCGTTTCTCCGCGCTCTCTGCGTTCTCTGCGGTGAGAGCCGCGAAGCGGGCCAGCGCGTAGAGGGCCAGGGCGGCGAAGAAGAGGGTGGGCATGCGGATGTTGGCAATGGTGGCCTGAGCCCAGAACGTGGTGGCGGAGCCCAGGGTCAACGCGGCCGCCAGTCCCCCCAGGCGGGCCAGGGGAGGAGACGCTCCCAGGTGGCGGGCCCAGAGGCGGGTCGCCCGGGCGGTCCAGAGCAGGGTGACCACCGCCATCGGCACACTCATCAGGTTCAGCCGCAGCGCGGGGGTGCCGATGGGGACCAGTCGGATGAACAGGTGACCGGCCAGAGTGTAGAGGGGGTACCCGGGTGGGTGCGCCACGCCCAGGAGCGCGGCCACCAGTTGGAACTCGCCGCTGTCGGCGGGGAGAACGTCGCGGGAGAGGGTGGCGAGATAGAGGGCAGAGAAGAGGACAAGTACCGCAATATCCGCCAGACGGTCCGCCCAGCGGTCGGAGAGGAGGGGCGGGCGGCCATCGCTCCTGCGCACGATTTCCAGCAATCCCCACAGGGCAATGACACCTGCCCAGTCCATCGGCGAAAGATGCCAGGGCCAGAGGACGGGGATCATGAGCACCAGGGCGGGCCACCCGATGGACGGCTGGCGGCGGGCCAGAAGGAATCCCGCCGCCCCTCCCCCCAGCGCCACGGCCAGGATGACCGGCACGGGGACCGGAAGGTCGGGTATTTCCAGCAGGAAGCGGGCCGTCGCCAGCCCCAGGAGGATGCCGTAACCGATAGTGAGCCGACGCATCGGGAAGAATTATACCATATTGCGGCCGTCAGGGTAGTGGCAGGAGGGACACGAGTTGTGAAACTGAAGTTGCAAAACCCACTTTACAAAACTGGCATTGTAGGCTATAATAAGACCGCACGGCTGAGAGGGCATCCCCCTCTCAGTCGTTTGCGCATAAGGGAGTGATGCGCCATCCGCGCATATCCCCTACGCTCCATCGGCCTGCCCTTCAGGGCGGGCGTTTGGATTTTATTGGGCCCAACCCCCTGTCCCAGAGGGGGCGGGGGAGAAATTTTGCGGCGACGGCCGAAGGCCGCCGCCGCAAAATCCACCACCATCATCACCCGTCTATCCCAGGAGAGACCCGAAGATATGGCCGAACAAGTTGTCTATCTGACCCGCGAGGGATACGAACGTCTGAAGGCAGAACTGGAGTACCTGCGGACGGTGCGCCGCCAGGAGGTGGCGCGCCGGCTGCACGCGGCGCTCGCCGAAGGGGATATTCTGGAGAACGCCGAACTGGAAGCCGCACGCAACGAACAGGCTTTCGTGGAAGGCCGAATTATAGAACTGGAAACCCTCCTGGGCAGCGCGGAAATTGTGGAAGAGGAGCAGCCCTCCGGAGTCGTGGGGGTGGGGAGCCGGGTGACCGTCGTGGAAGGCGACGGTCCTCCGGAGACCTACCACATCGTCGGTCCGGCGGAGGCCGACCCCTCCCAGGGGCGAATCTCCTACGAGTCCCCCCTGGGCAAGGCCCTCCTGGGCCACCGGGTCGGGGACGAGGTCCGGGTCAGCGCGCCCGCCCGGGTGATGGTGTTCCGAATCGTAGAAATCGCTTGATGGAGAACCCCGAAGGCACAAAGACACGAAGAAAAAAATTGATGACTTCACTGCAAAAAGGGTTCTTTATCGCAGAGACCGCAGAGTACGCAGAGCATTATTAAAGAAAATCTCTGCGCTCTCCGCGTTCTCTGCGATGAGTTTTTGCAGTGGACTCATTGATCTTCGTGTCCTGGTGGTTTGAGAAAGGATCAAAAGTGGAACTGAGCGACCTGGAGCGACAGCGGCTGGAGAAACTGCAGCGGTTGCGGGAACGGGGCTGGGACCCGTACCCACCCCGCGCGGAGCGGACCCACACCGCCGCGCAGGCCATCGCCCTCTACGAAGCAGGGAGCGAGGGGCAGGAAGTCACCATCGCCGGTCGGTTGCGCAGTATCCGGGTGATGGGCAAGGCCACCTTCGCCCACGTGGAGGACGAAAGTGGCAAAATCCAGATTCTCCTCCGTCTCAACCTCCTGGGCGAAGAGGTCTACGAGGCGTTTGAGCGGGACTTTGACCTGGGGGACTTCGTGGAGGCGAAGGGCCGCCTGATGCGCACCCGCACCGGCGAAATCACCGTAGAGGTCACCCGCCTGCGGATGCTGGCGAAGGCCCTGACCCCCCTCCCCTGGGGCAAGGAGCAACAGGTCGGCGACCGGGTTGTCCGCTACTCTGCCCTCACCGACGTGGAGGAGCGGTATCGTCAGCGCTATGCCGACCTGGCGGTCCACCCCGAAGTCCGCGAGATTTTCCGCATCCGCGCCCGCACCATTGCCGCCATCCGCCGTTTTCTGGACGAACGAGGCTTCCTGGAAGTGGAAACCCCCATCCTCCAGCCGATCTACGGGGGGGCCGCCGCCCGTCCTTTCATCACCCACCACAACCAACTGAACCAGGACCTCTACCTGCGCATCTCCGACGAACTCTACCTCAAGCGGCTCCTGGTCGGCGGCCTTGAACGGGTCTACGAAATCGGCCGCGACTTCCGCAACGAGGGGGTCTCCTTCAAGCACAACCCCGAGTTCACCATGCTGGAGTTCTACGCCGCCTACCTGGACTACCGGGCGGTGATGGACCTCTGCGAGGAGATGGTCTCCACGGTGGCGCGGGAGGTGCTGGGCACCACCGTCATCACCTATGAGGGGCACACCATAGACCTGGCCCCGCCCTGGCGGCGGATGACGCTGCGGGAGGCCATCCTGGAAGCCAGCGGCATTGACTACACTCAGTACCCCACCGCCGAGGCCCTCTACGGGGCCCTGCGCGCGGCCGGTATCCCCGCCCAGCCGGGCCAGACCTGGGGCAAACTGGTGGATAAAGAACTCCTGAGCGGGCTGGTGGAGCCGAACCTGATCCAGCCCACCATTCTCTACGACTATCCGCGCGATATCTCGCCCCTGGCGAAGGCCAAAGCGGACGACCCCACCCACGTGGAGCGGTTTGAGGCGTTTATCGGCGGGATGGAGATTGCCAACGCGTTCAGCGAACTGAACGACCCGCTGGACCAGGAACAGCGCTTCCTGGAGATGCGCCGGTTGTACCGGGCGGAGGACGAAGAGGCCCACCCGATGGACGAGGATTACATCCGGGCGATGATGTACGGTATGCCGCCCAATGGCGGGTTCGGTTTGGGGATTGACCGGCTGGTCATGCTCTTCACCGACCGCCCGTCCATTCGGGAGGTCATCCTGTTCCCTCATTTGCGGCCGAAAACGTGAAAAGTGAAACGTGAAAAGTGAAACGTGAAACGTAAAACGTAAAACGTGAGATGTTGGACATCAATCTTCTCCGGAAAGAGCCTCAGGTGGTTCGGGACGCGCTGATCGCCCGCAACGACGATCCGGCGCTGGTGGACCGGGTGTTAGAAGCCGACGGGCGCTGGCGGGACCTGCTGGCCCAGGTGGAGGAACTGCGCGCCGAGCGCAACCGCACCTCCAAAGAAATCCCCCGCATCCAGGACCCGGCCCAGCGGGAGAGCCTGATCGCGCGCATGCGCGCCGTGGGCGACCGCATCGCCGAACTGGAGGCCCAGGTGCGCGCCGCCGAGGCGGAGCGGGACGACTGGCTCCTCCGTCTGCCCAACCTCCCCCACCCCTCCGTCCCCGTCGGCCCGGACGCCAGCGGCAACGTCGTGGTGCGGGAGTGGGGAGCGCCGCGCGCGTTTGACTTTGACCCCCTCCCCCACTGGGACCTGGGGCCGGAACTGGGCATCCTGGACTTTGACCGGGGGGTGAGACTGGCCGGCAGCCGCTTCTACGTCCTCTGGGGCGTCGGGGCCCTCCTGGAACGAGCCCTCATCGCCTGGATGCTCCACGTCCACACCCGCGAGCACGGCTACACCGAGGTCTACCTGCCCTTCGTCGTCCGGCAGGAGTGCCTGGTGGGGGCCGGACAACTCCCCAAGTTTGAGGACAACCTCTACCACGACGTGGAGGACGACCTCTGGCTGGTGCCGACCGCCGAGGTCCCCCTGACCAACCTCCACCGGGACGAAATCCTCCCCGCCGACGCGCTGCCTCTGAAGTACGTCGCCTACACCCCCTGCTTCCGCCGGGAGAAGATGAGCGCCGGCCGGGACGTCCGGGGCATCAAGCGCGGCCACCAGTTTGACAAAGTGGAGATGTACCAGTTCGTCTCCCCGGAGTCCAGTTACGACGCCCTGGAGGAGATGCTGGAGCACGCCCTGGACCTCTGCCGACGGCTGGAGATTCCCCACCGCGTCGTCCAACTCTGCACAGGCGACCTGGGCTTCACCGCCGCCAAAACCTACGACATTGAGATGTGGGCCCCCGGCTGCGGGGAGTGGCTGGAAGTCAGTTCGGTCAGCAACTGCGAGGAGTTCCAGGCCCGCCGGGCCAACATCCGCTACCGGCCCGCCCCCGATGCCCGTCCCCGCTTCGTCCACACCCTCAACGGCTCGGGCCTGGCCCTCCCGCGCGTCGTCATCGCCATTCTGGAAAACTACCAGCAGGCCGATGGCTCCGTCGTCGTCCCGGACGTCCTGCGCCCCTGGATGGGGGGACTGGACCGCATCATCAGCCGTTAGCCGACAGCCGTCAGCCGTCAGTCGGTAGCCGTCAGTCAAAGGCACTGATCCATTGTGGTCGCTCGCATTTTTCGCGTCTTTCGTGCCTTTCGTGCCTTTCGTGCCTTTCGCGCCTTTCGTGCCCTTCTCTTCCTCCTCATCCTCTGGAGCCTCCGCCCGCCGCGCGTCCTGGTCGTCGTCGGGCCGCCGCAGGAAGTGCACACCACCAACCCCCTGGTCGGCGTCCACACCCGCCTGACCGACGAGGTGGAGGAGTGGAAAATCCAGCGCACCCTCCAGATGGTCCGGGAGATGGGCGCGCCCTGGATCGTGGAATTCTTCCCCTGGCCCTACATAGAGCCCCGGCCCGGACAGTTTGACTGGGGCCACTCCGACATGGTCATCCGCCACGCCCGCGCCCAGGGGCTGACGGTCATCGCCCGGCTGGGGTTCGTGCCCGATTGGGCCCGCCCGAAGGATACCACGTTTAACTACATTGACCCGGAATTCTACGATGAGTTTGCCGCCTTCGTCGCCGCCTTCCTGAACCGCTACCGGGGGGAGGTGAACCACGTCATCATCTGGAACGAGCCGAACCTGAGTCTGGAGTGGGGCTACCGGCCCGTGGACCCCGTCGCCTATACGGAGATGCTGCGGGCCGTCTACCCGGCGGCCCATGCGGCCAACCCCGACGCGGTGGTGCTGGCGGGGGCCCTGGCCCCCACGCTGGAACCGCCGGGCAGCGCGGCCGGCCTGAACGACCTGGACTACCTGGAGGGGATGTACGCCGCCGGAGCGGCCCCGTACTTTGACGGTCTGGCCGTCCACGCCTACGGGACGAACTTCCCGCCGGAGGCCGACCCTGCCCCCGACGTCGTCAACTTCCGCCGGACCGAACTCCTGCGGGCGGTTATGGAGGCCCACGGGGACGGCCACAAACCCGTCTACATTACCGAAGGGGGATGGAACGACCACCCCCGCTGGGCGCGCGCCGTCCGCCCGGCCCAGCGGGTGGCCTACACCGTCGGCGCGTACGAGTGGGCCCGCCAGCACTGGCCCTGGTGCCGGGCCGTCGCCTTCTGGGCCTTCCGCTACCCCGCCCCCCTCCACAACTTCCAGGACTACTCCACCTTCGTCACCGACGACTTCCGCCCCAAACCCGTCTACCTGGCCGTGCAGGAATACACGGGGAATGACCAATGACGGAATGACCAATGACCAAATGAGCGAATGACCAATGGCCCTGCTCCCTGCGACCTGCTCCTTGCGACATGCGACATGCGACCTGCGACATGCGACTTGCGACCTGCGCCCTGCTCCTTGCGACCTGCTCCCTGCTCCTGGTCTCCTGCTCCCCCGCCGACCGCCTGGACCGGATTCTGGAGACCGGCATCCTGCGGGTGGGGATGGACGCCAGTTACCCGCCCTTTGAGTCCATAGACGGGGAGGGCAACCTGGTCGGGCTGGACGTGGACCTGGGGCGGGAACTGGCGGCGCGGCTGGGGGTGGAGGCCCGCCTCGTCGCCAACCTCTCCTACGACGGCCTCTACGACGCGCTGACCGCCGATCAGGTGGATGTGGTCATCTCCGCGCTCTACGTGGACCCGACGCGGATGGCGGATTTCGCCTACTCCCGCTCCTACTTCAACGCCGGGCAGGTGCTGGTGGTGCGAGCGGATACCGCCGATATCGCGGAGATGGCCGACCTGGCAGGGCGGACACTGGCGGTAGAATGGGGGAGTGAGGGGGACGTGGTGGCCCGGACCTGGGCCCGGCGGCTGGTCGGCCTGACCGTCCTCCCCTGCCAGACGTCGGAGGAGGCCCTGGCGCGGGTCGCCTCCGGCGAGGCCGACGCCGCGCTGGTGGACCACCTCTCCGCGCTGGCGGGGATCGGGCAGGGACTGCCCCTGCAGATTGTCGGCGACCCGGTGACCGATGCGCTCTACGCCGTCGCCGTCCGCCGGGAGGACGGCGCGCTCCTGCGGGCTGTCAACGGCGCGCTGACGGCGATGGAGGAGGACGGGACCCTTCCCCGCCTGCGGCAACGGTGGCTGGGGGGCCCGTAAAAAACGGCTTTGTCCTCACCCCTCCCCCGCCGCCTGCGGCGGCACCCCCTCCCCTCTCCTGGCCTTCGGCCAGGAGAGGGGAGGGGGCAGGGGGAGGGGTGAGGTATCTCTACGCCGCGCCGAAGCGGCTCCGCAGCACCTTCTTGTCAATCTTGCCCACGCTGGTCTTGGGCAACTCGTCCACGAAGGTGTAGTTCTCCGGCACGGACCAACTGGTGATCAGCCCCTCCTCCACGTAGCGGTTCAGGTGGGCGCGGAGCATGTCCCCCGTCAGTTTCCCCTTGTACTCCTCGCGCGGCACGACGATAGCCAGCGGGCGCTCGCCCCACTTCTCGTCGGGGATGCCGATGACCGCCGCCTCCAGCACCCCCTCGTGCAGGCTGAGGAGATTCTCCAGTTCCTGGGAGACAATCCACTCGCCGCCGCTCTTGATGACGTCCTTGAGCCGGTCCACAATCTGGATGTAGCCGTACTGGTCCATATAGGCGACGTCGCCGGTGTGCATCCAGCCGCCGGCCCAGAGTTCCTCGCTCTTCTCCGGCTCCTTGTAGTAGCCCTGGGTGCACCAGGGGGCCCGGACGATAATCTCGCCGGTGGAGCGCCCGTCCTTCGGGACGTCGTTGCCGGCCGCGTCCACCACCCGCAGGTAGACCAGCGGCGCGATGAAGCCGGTCATAATCTGCCGGTCCAGTTGCTGCTCCGGGCTCCAGGCCTCCATAGGCGGCTTCAGGTGGGCCAGGGTGAGGACGGGGCAGGTCTCGGAGAGGCCGTACCCGGCGTAGACCTTGATGCCCAGTTTGGTCGCCTCCAGCGCCAGCCCCTTCGGGAGCCGCGCCCCGCCGATGACCACTTTCCAGCGGCTCAGGTCCAGCCCGCGCACCGCCGGGGAGGTGACAATCATCTGGAGAATGGTGGGGACGCAGTGGCTGAAGGTGACCTTCTCGGTGAGGAGCAGCCGCATCAGCATCTCCGGCTCGTACCGGCCCGGGTAGACCTGCTTGACGCCGAAGAGGGTGGACATGTAGGGGATGCCCCAGGCGTGGACGTGGAACATCGGCGTGAGGGGCATGTAGACGTCGTTCTTGCCCACGCCGCCGAAGTTCCCGAGGGCCGCCACCGCCAGGCCGACAGAGAAAGTGTGGAGGACCAGTTGCCGCTGGGTGAAATAGACGCCCTTCGGCAGGCCGGTCGTGCCGGTGGTGTAGGCCATCGTCGCCAGCGTGTTCTCGTCCAGGTCGGGCAGTTCGTCCAGCGGGATGGCGGCCGAGAGCAACTCCTCGTACTCGGCGTCCGTTTTGATGTCCGGCTTCTCCTTCCGGTCGGTGATCAGAATGGTCTTGCGGATGGAGGGGATGCGAGGACGGACGCGCTCCACCAGCGGGTAGAAGTCTTCGTGGAAGATGAGGACCTCGTCCTCGGCGTGGGCCATAGTGTAGGCGATGTCCTCGGGGGCCAGGCGGGGGTTGATGGTGTGGAGGACCGCGCCGATGCCGGGGATGGCGAAGTACATCTCCAGGTAGCGGTGGCTATCCCACTCAATGACGCCCACCCGGGTTCCCGGCTTCACCCCCAGGGACTGGAGCGCGCTGGCGAGCCGGAGCACCCGTCCGTACATGGTGGTGTAGGAGTGGCGGACCAGGTCGCGGTAGACGATTTCCTGGTCGGGGGCCCAGGCGACGCCGTAGTTGAGGATGTGCTTCAGGAGCAGTTGGAAGTTGTATGCGGGCATGGTAGACCTCCTTTCTGACTGGCTGGAAACGAAACGATACAAACTCCGGTCAGAGGTTGACCGGTTGTGCGGCAGGGGAGACATCTTAATGATAGCCTTTTTCCTGGTAGTTGTCAAGTGTCCCAAAGTGGTTGCAGGACAACTGCTCGCGGTTGTCCTGCAAAGGACACAATTGCACGCCATATGCAACTTGTTTTTTCCCAGAGGTATTTGGAGCCCTTTGGGGCATTACGCCGGCTTGCCCCTCCCCCCTTCCCCCCTCCCCGCTGCCGCTGTGCGGCGCGGGGAGGGGGAGTTGAGAAAGGTTTGAGGCGGGCGGCTTCGCCGCCCGCCTCAAACCCATCCTTTTCTCCCCCTTCTCCTCCCCGTTTCGGGGAGGAGAAGGGGGCCGGGGGGATGAGGAGGGGTCAGAAGCGGCTTGCTACCAATCCATCAGTTGAAGTTGCACATGACGTAATTGCCTCATTCCCGAAAGTGTGTATAATGTTAGCGGGAAGGTCTCACGCTGGATGAAGTATCATATATGGACTATCGGTTGTCAGATGAATGAAGCCGACTCCCGGCGGCTGGCGGCCGCGCTGGAGCATCTGGGGTACGCTCCGGTTTCCCGGGCCGAAGAGGCCGACGTCATCGTCCTGAACACATGCGTGGTCCGGCAGCAGGCGGAGGATAAGGTCTACGGGCGGCTGAGTTCTCTGCGCCCCCTGAAGGCCCGCCGCCCGGACGTGGTCATCGGCCTGATGGGCTGCCTGGTGGGGCGCCGGGACCCGGCGCCGCTGCGGGAGCGGTTCCCGTGGGTGGACGTTTTCGCCCCGCCGTCGGACCCCGGGCCGCTGCTGGACCACCTGGCCGAGCGGGGGCTGGCCGACGCGGGGCGGGCGCTATCTGCGGAGGACGCCGCCCGGCGCATCCCCACCCCCTTCCTCTTGCCGCGCCAGGAGCGGGGCCGGCAGGTCACTGCCTACGTCCCCGCCGTCCTGGGGTGCTCCCACGCCTGTACCTACTGCATCATCCCCTACCGCCGGGGGCCGGAGCGCAGCCGACCGGCGGAGGAGATTCTGGACGAGGCCCGCGCGCTGGTCGCCCAGGGGGTCAAAGAGATCACCCTGCTGGGGCAGATTGTGGACCGGTACGGGTATGACCTCTTCCCGCAGGCGGACCGTCCCCCTCTGGTGGAGTTGCTGGAGCGCCTCCACGAGATAGAGGGCCTGGAGCGCATCCGCTTCCTCACCAGCCACCCGTCCTGGATGACGGATGAACTGCTGGAGACTGTAGCCCGTCTGCCCAAAGTCTGCGAGCATCTGGAGGTGCCGGTCCAGGCCGGGGACGACGAGGTGCTGGCCCGGATGCGCCGGGGCTATACCGCCGACGATTACCGCCGCCTGATCGCGCGGGCCCGGGCCACGATTCCCGGTGTCTCCATCGCGACCGATGTCATCGTCGGCTTCCCGGGGGAGACGGAGGCGCAGTTCATGCGCACCCACGACCTGCTGGCGGAACTGCGACTGGATAAGGCCCACATCGCCCGCTACTCCCCCCGTCCTCAGACCCTGGCGGCCCGCCGCTATCCCGACGACGTCCCGCCGGAGGAGAAGGAGCGCCGCCGCAAGGCGCTGGACGAGTTGCAGGCCCGCATCGCCGGGGAGATCAACGCCCGCCTGGTCGGGCAGTCGGTGGAGGTCCTGGTGGAGGGACGGAAGAAGGGCCGCTGGTGGGGCCGCACCCGCACGGATAAACTGGTCTTCTTTGAGGACCCCCGCGACCTGACGGGTCAGCGGGTCGTCGTGCGCATCACCTGGGCCGGGCCGTGGTCGCTGATCGGGGAGATATTAGCCGTCAGCGGTTAGCCGTAAGGAGAAAGGAATTGGCACAGGGACAGGATAAGGACCCGCAGGAGGGCGCCGGGACGCCACCGAAGGAGGACCTGAGCACCCGGGTGATGCCGGGGCTGGCCGCCCGGGTCGGCAGCACGCGCCTGACGGGGATACCCGCTCCGGGGCCCGGGGCGGAGGCTCCCCGCCCCCCCGATTCGGCACGGCGGGGAGAGCCCGCGCGACCCGGATCGGGGCAACTGGCAGAGGGCACGATTCTCCAGGGCCGCTACCGCATCCTGGGCGTCCTGGGCTCCGGGGGGATGAGCACCGTCTACAAGGCTCAGGACCTGCGCTTCCCCAAGGTCCAGCGCCTCTGCGCGGTGAAGGAAATGATCAACACCGCGACCGACCCCCGCGTGCGGGCGTTGATGATGCAGAACTTTGAGCGGGAGGCCAGCATCCTGGCGACCCTGAACCACCCGGCCATCCCCCAGGTCTACGACTACTTCATTGAGGGCGACCGGGCGTACCTGGTCACCGAACTGATCCAGGGGAAGGACCTGGAGGCCCTGCTGAACGAGACCGAGGGCTTCTTCCCCGAGGCGCAGGTGGTTCAGTGGGCCATTCAGGTCTGCGACGTGCTGACGTACCTCCACACCCACAAGCCCCAGCCCATCGTGTTCCGGGATATGAAGCCCTCCAACCTGATGCTGGACAATCAGGGGCGGATCCGGCTGGTGGACTTCGGGATTGCGAAAGTGTTCCAGAGCGGGGAGAAAGGGACGATGATCGGCACGGAGGGGTACTCCCCGCCGGAGCAGTATCGGGGGATTGCCGAGCCGCGCGGGGATATTTACGCCCTGGGGGCGACGCTCCACCATCTGCTGACCAAACAGGACCCCCGCCTGGAACCGCCGTTCACCTTCCATAAGCGCCCGATTCATCAATACAATCCCGCCGTTTCGGCCGAACTGCAGGAGATTATCAACCGGGCGCTGGAGTACGACATCCAGAAACGTTTCGGCTCCGCCGAGGAGATGAAGCGGGCCCTGCTCTCCCTGAAGTCCGCCCGGGGGCTGGCGGCCACCGCGTATATGCCTGCCCCCGAGGGGGTCCGCCCGGACGCGCTGAAAGTCATCTGGCAGTTCGCCTGCGAGGACGAGGTCCGTTCCAGCCCGTGCATCTATGAAGGGGTTCTCTACATCGGCGCCTACGACAACAACCTCTACGCGCTGGACGCCGAAACGGGGAAGTTTCTCTGGAAGTACGCTACCGGGGGCGGGATTGCGTCCTCCCCGGCGGTGGCGGACGGGCGGCTCTTCTTCGGGTCTACCGACGGCTCCCTGTACGCGCTCAACGCCGAGACCGGGCGGTTGCTCTGGACGTACCCGACCAAAGGGCGCATCTACTCCTCCCCCCGGGTCCAGTTCGGGCATGTCTTCATCGGGTCGGACGACCGCCATCTCTACGCGGTCAACGCGATCAGCGGGCGGATGGCCTGGAGCATGGAGGCAGAGGGAGCGGTCCGTTCCACGCCCGCCACCGGCCCGGATGCCATCTACGTCGGGGATGAGGAGGGGGTGCTCCACGCGGTGGGGGTCAACGGCCGCCTGCTCTGGCGGTTCCGGGCCCGCCGGGCCATCACGTCGTCTCCGGCGCTCAGCCAGGACCTGCTCTACGTCGGCTCTCAGGACTGGTTCGTCTACGCGCTGGACCTGCGCGCGGGCTGGGTGGTCTGGCGGTACCGGACCGACGGGCCTGTTGTCTCCTCCCCGGCGGTCACGGAGCGGACGGTGTACATTGGCTCCGCCGACGGGCATGTCTATGCCCTGGATGCCACCAACGGCTACCTGGTCTGGCGGTATCGGACCGGGGGACAGGTCACTTCCTCCCCCGCCGTCTACCAGGGGGCGGTGTACGTCGGGTCGGTGGATGGGTACGTCTATTCGCTGGACGCCCAGACGGGGCAGTTGCGCTGGCGGTTCCAGACCGGCGGCCCCGTTGTCTCCAGCCCCCGCGTGGCGAACGACATCGTCTACGTCGGGTCGCTGGACCACAACGTGTACGCGCTGCCGATTTAGGTATAGGACAACTGCGAGCAGTTGTCCTACAAACGTGGTTCCTATATGAAACCAAACTGGAAATCCTGGTTGGGTCGCTTTCGGCGGGCAGAACCCCGTGAAGAGGGTCCCCCCGCCCCCTCTGCGCCGGCCCCGCCAGCGGGGGCTATCCCTCCGCGCCCCCGGCTGGAGGTGGGATGGGCCACCGATGTCGGGCGGCAACGGGGTCATAACGAGGATACCGTACTGGTGGTGGAGTTGGAACAGGCGGGTTATCACAGTACCCTGCCCACCGCCCTCCTGGTCCTGGCCGACGGGATGGGAGGCCACTTGGCGGGCGAGGTTGCCAGTGCACTGGCGGCCCGTACAGCCGCCCGGCACATCCTGCAGGCCTGCCTGACCCTGCTCCCCGTACGCGAGCACAGCGCCAGTGAGCCTTCGCTGAAAGAACTGCTGACGGAAGCCTTTCAGAAGGCCAACGAATTGGTCACCGAGCGCGTGCCGGGAGGAGGGACCACGCTCCTGTGCGCCCTGGTCCTGGGAAACCAGGCGTACATCGCGAACGTCGGAGACAGTCGGGCTTACCTGATCTCGCCCGAAGGTTGCAGTCAGATTACCCGCGACCATTCCCTCGTGGATATTATGATAGAACTGGGCCAGATGACCGTGGCAGAGGCGGCCCATCACCCGCAACGAAACGTGCTCTATCGCGCGGTGGGGCAAAGAGGGCCACTGGAGGTGGATACATTTTTCTGCCACATACCGCCAGGAGGGGTTCTCCTGCTCTGCTCCGATGGACTTTGGGAGATGGTGAGCGAAGAAGAAATCGCCCACGTTGTGACCACATCCTCTTCCCTGCAAGAGGCGTGTGATGCCCTTGTGGAGAAGGCCAATCAGGCTGGAGGAAAGGACAACATCAGCGTTATCCTCGCGGCTCCTCCGGAAATCGCCGGGTCGGAAGTGCACCTGCTGGAGAGATGAGCATGCGCGAGGAAGAAAAGGACTTGTACGCTGTTCTGGGAGTCTCCCCGCTGGCCACCCAGGAGGAGATTCGGCATGCGTACCGCAAGTTAGTCCGCCGGTTTCATCCCGATAGCGGGTCCGAAGAGGCCTCCGCAGAGCGATTCCAGGAGGTCCAGGAAGCGTACCGGGTTCTGGGCGACCTGGCCCGTCGGCAGGCCTATGACCGGCGGCGGGCGGAGCGGGGGAAAGACCTGAACGTGGCTCTGGCCTGGGACATCCTGGTCAGCCGCCAGCAACTTCAGGCCCTGCCCGAGGAGCAGATGCTCTATCTCCTGGTGGACCTGAAACCGTCCGGAAAGACCGCCTTCAAACGGGTCCCGTTGAACCTGTGCCTGGTCATTGACCAGAGCACCTCTATGGACGGCGACCGGCTGGACCATGTCAAGGCGGCGGCCCACCAGATTGTGGACGAGTTGACGAAAGAGGATATGGTCGGGGTGGTCGCCTTCAACGACCGGGCTACGGTGATGTATCCCAGCCAGCCGCTGACCGATCCGCTGCGGATTCACGCCCGTATTTCCTCCATATGGGCCAGTGGGGGAACGGAAATCCTGAAGGGGTTACAGGCCGGCCTGGAGGAAATCCGGCGTCACCACAGAAAGGATACCCTCAGCCATCTGATTCTGCTGACCGATGGGCGGACATATGGGGACGAGGAGCAGTGCCTGGCGGAGGCCCGTCGGGCCGGGCTGGAAGGGATTGAAATCAGTGTGCTGGGTATCGGCGAAGACTGGAACGACGCCTTTCTGGACCAGTTGGCCCGTCAGACCGGTGGGACCTCCAGTTACATCGCCTATCCCCAGCAGGTTCGCGGGGTGATGCGGGAACTGGTTCAGCGGCTGACGATGCTGCTGGCCCGCGATGTCACCCTGACGGTTCGCACGACCGAACGGGCGTGGGTGGAAAACTGCTTCCGGAGTGCACCCCCTATAGAACGTCTCACTTCGGAAGGAGGAGTATACCATTTGGGCAATCTGCTGGCCGGAAAGCCCACGCAGGTCCTCTTTGAGATTGTCGTTCGGGAAAGCCGGCCGGGGTTCCACCCCCTGCTCCAACTGGAGATGAGCGCCCATATTCCCACCTTTAACCGGCAGGAGCGGCTGATTTTTGACCTGGAACGGGAGTTCGTCCCTGAAGCCGTAGAAGAGCCCGTCCCCCCGGCTCTGGTCAACGTCCTCAGCCGACTCACCATTTTCCGGATGCAGGAGCAGGTCTGGAAAGCCCTGGATACCGGCCAGATAGAAGATGCCCGGCGACGGCTGGAAACGATTGCGACCCGCCTGCTGGATATGGGGGAGGCGGAACTGGCACACGTGGCGCTGCTGGAGGCCAGTCGTATCGCTCAGGGAGGCCAGATGTCCAGCAAGGGGCAGAAGACCATTCGCTATGGGACCCGGGGCCTGGGACTGAGATAGGAGGGGGCAATGATAGAGTGTCCGTCTTGCGGTAAGAAACATCGGTTGGGCACTCTCTTTTGCAGTGAGTGCGGTGTCTATCTTCCTTCCGGGAAGACACTGCGGACGGAGCCATTTCCCACCGATGAACTGTCCGCGCCGCGGGCGGCGACCTGGGAGACCGAGGTGCCCGGCAATGACCGGGAGAAGGCGCCGCCCGTCATCCGGGTACGGATTGTGGATACCGGGCGGGAGATTGTCCTTCCCGCTCTTCCTGAACTCTTGCTGGGGCGGCTGGACCCCACCCATGGCATCTTCCCCCATCTGGACCTGGGGGCGGAGCGAGGGCTGGAGATGGGCGTCTCCCGTCGCCATGCCAAAATCG